>Ga0180437_10002970_pt1 | contig 25967 bp, 22 predicted proteins | sample SS_ome_4_FD_132410 | JGI IMG/M metagenome (GOLD analysis project Ga0180437, IMG submission 132410) | Hypersaline lake sediment archaeal communities from the Salton Sea, California, USA - SS_3_D_1 metaG | ecosystem: Environmental > Aquatic > Non-marine Saline and Alkaline > Hypersaline >... | reverse complement strand
GGTGGTCACCGGTGTCACCCATGAGCACCGGCACGAAGCTTCGTCCGTGCATCGCTTCAGTGTTGTTTTTCTGTCCAAGAAGGCCAAGGATTGTGGGAAGAACATCGTGGAAGCACACAAGCGCGTCGGTACGAAGCCCACGGTTTTCGCCGCCAGGCAAGTGGACAAGGAACGGTGCCTTCAGGAGCTCGCTGTACATCCGGTCAGTTCCCTTGAGGAACTTGCCATGATCGCCAAGAGGGTGTCCATGATCCGCGAGCAACACGATGAAACTATCCTCCATGTAGCCTTCCGTTTCAAGGCACTCAAAGAGACGGCCGAAACAGTGATCAACGAACGCCGCCTCGCCTGCATATAGCCCCCGTATGAATCGCTGTTCCTCTGGTGTGGCCCAACTGTCGGCGAGCCCACCCATCGGCATAATGAGCCTTTTGCCTTTGTAGTTCCTGTCTGTGTACGTGTCCCAGCGTTCCAAGGGGTCCCACGGCTCGTGAGGGTCGAAGCTGTCGATCCAAAGGAGGATCTTTTTATGGCAGCGGTTGGCTCTTAGCCATCGACACGCTTCATCCACAACTTTCGCGGGAAACCAAGCCTCTTCGCTTGCAAAGTCGTCGGTATTTGCGAGAAACTGTCCAATGCGTTTGCGCCATATCTCTGTGTAGTTTTCGTTGACGTAGTCATCGATGTTGCGTTTGGTGGGTGAACTGACCCACGGATCGTATTCTTGCCCGCGAATCCAGCGGTAGCAACTGAAATCCTGGTGGTAGTTCATGCCGGGCGCACGGAAGTGGTACGTATCAGCGATAAGCCCCGAAACGTAACCAAGCTCTCCGAGTATCCTCTGCATAGGTACATCGGTCTCCCTCATGGGTTCCCAACCTCGAAAGGGAAGTGTACGCTGGCCGGTCATGAGTTGAAGTCGAACTGGCATTGTCGGGAGGGCCTCCGGATAGGCGTTTTCGAATATGACGCAGCGTTCAGCAAACCGGTCCAGATTGGGAGTCTGACACGGGCCGACGCCATCGAACGGCGCGCGTCCTCCATGGTACACGCCGACATGATCCCACCGAAAGCTATCGAGAAAAACGACTATCACGTTCATGGCTGTGCTCTCCCCCTTCCTTTCACCAGGTCATTGTGCCCGCACGTTCGAGCCGTAGCTGGCCCACGGCAGCGCCTTAACGACCAGCCGTCGACGAAGTATCCGACTCCGCGCAGAAGCTCACCAGCGCAGAGCATCCTCCCTATAGTCGGTGCCCAGACAATCGTCGTCGCCGCCTCCATCACCCGGACAGCGCTAAATTGACCATACCGCGGAGGCTCTCTCGTGCCAATTCCTATCTTTGAATGCGTCCCTGTTTCCAGAAAGAACTATGTCAATCCAAACGTTTGTGAGTCATGACGGAGCTACGTTTTGATCTCGCATCGCGAGCCAGCCTTGTCTTCTTAGCCAACCATTCGCTCGCGTCCTTCCCAAAACTTCTTGCGGACTTCCTTTTTCAGGACTTTGCCGACGGCGCTTCGCGGGAGTGCGTCCCATATTTCCACTGATTTCGGCGCTTTGACGCCGCCGATTTTCTCCCTGCAAAACGCCATCAATTCCGCCTCGTCCACTTGCATGCCAGGCTTGACCTCAATGACGGCCTTTATCGCCTCACCCCACTTCTCGTCGGGCACCCCCACGACAGCACAATCTTGCACGGCAGGATGGGCAAGAACGGCTCGTTCGACTTCGATCGAGTAAACGTTGAATCCGCCCGTAATTATCATGTCCCTCTTGCGGTCAACGATGTAAAGGTACCCATCTTCGTCCTTGTATCCCATGTCCCCGGTATGGTGCCAGCCGAAACGAGACGCCTCCTCAGTTTGCTCGGGGTTCTTGTAATACCCTTTCATGATGTTGTTACCCCGCATAACGATCTCTCCCTCTTCGTTCGGCCCTAGCAGATGTCCCTCGTCATCCATGATCTCAACCTGTGTGCAGAGTGCGGCCCTGCCGCAACTCCATAGACGCTTTTCTTCGTCCGGATCGCCGATGACGAGGTGTTCATCGGGACTGAGAAACAAGCACATCGCCAGCGCTTCGGTCTGTCCATACCCCTGCGCCATAGCTGGACCGAAAACCTCGATAGCCTCCTTTAGCTTATCCACTGCAGTCGGAGCCGCACCGTACAAGAAGTATCGCAATGAGGAGTAATCGAAGTCACGGACTTTGGGATGCGCCAGAAGCATGTAGATGACGGTCGGCGGCAAGAAAAGGGTCGTTACTTTGAACTTCTCGATGTTCTCCATAATCTTCAGGAGATCGACCTTAGCCATGATGACATTCGTGGCACCACACGCCAGCAGTGCCAGGGTCAGGTAACCCGCGGCGTGGGTGATGGGCGCGACAACGAGATTGACCGGCGGTTCACTGTACGGCATGCAGGTGATGAAATTGCAGATGAACGTCTCGACATTATTGTGCGTTAACATGACCCCCTTCGGAACTCCTGTGGTGCCGCCGGAGCTGGCCAGAATTGCCACATCGTCGCGGTCCTGCGCTATGAAAGGTGCTGGAGCCGAGAATGCTGAGACCCAACTGTCGAAAGACGGGGCGTCCTTTCCCTCGCCGTCGATACAGACCAGACCGCAGATGCCGGGAACCCCAGTTTTGATTCTTTCAATATGAGTTTCGAGTGAACTGTGATAGAACAGCCACTCACAGTCGCTGGCGTTGAGGATATAAACGTTATCGTCGACCGAGCTACGCGCGTTTACCGGCACCCATGTGGCTCCGGCACGCAGTATGCCGAGCACACATTCGAAGGCGAGCACACTATTCGGGCTATAGACTGCAACTTTCGCCTCTTTCTCCAACCCTCCCGCCAGGAGCCCGTTCGCAATACGGTGAGTCATCTCCTGGACCGCCCGGTACGAATGGCCTTGCTCACCATCATGGAAACAGGTACGGTCCGGATAGAATTGCGCAGCGCGGTCAAAGAAATCAATCGATCTCATGACTTCATCTCCCCAGTATGGTCACAGAAACCGCGGCTTCCTCGATACCGTAGAAACCGCCTCCATTCTCGGCGATGGCAAGGCGCGCATTCTCCACCTGGCGCTCACCGGCTTCACCTCTGAGCTGCGTTACCAGTTCGTAGATTTGAGCCAGTCCTGTTGCCCCGACAGGATGCCCCTTAGACTCGAGCCCTCCTGAGACGTTTATAGGAATCTTGCCGCCGAACCGAGTGTCGCCCCTTTCGGCAAGCCAGCCTCCCTGACCGAACTCGCAAAAACCAAGGTTCTCTGTATGCTGAATTTCCGCGAACGCCGTGGCATCGTGCAGCTCGGCAACAGACATATCCTTCGGCCCAAGTCCTGCCTGGTCGTATGCCTTCAGCGCGGCAAGACGGCTCACATGCTTCTCCACCTCTTCAGGTTTGCGGTCCACACTGCTTCCCACGACCGAGGCGTGCACTCTGACAGCGCGTGACTTGTCGAAACGTCCCAGGGCGTCTTCCGAACACAGGACGGCTGCCGCTGCACCATCGCTGATCGGCGAGCACATCGGCAGCGTGAGAGGCCATGATACCACTCGGGCGCTGAGCACTTCGTCAATGCTCATGTCGTTTTGGTACTGAGACAAGGGATTCATGGTTGAGTGAAAGTGATTCTTCGAGGCGACCGCGGCGAGCTGCCGTTGGGTTGTTCCAAAGGTTCTCATATGAAATCGCGCAATGGAGGCATATATGTCCATGAAGACGCTTCTCATTCCGTTCTGGTCAGACACGCCTTCAGGGGGAGCTATTCCCTCGCCGAGCAACAGCAACTTCTCGAGGGTCTCCTCTCTTTGATGAACGTCCACGCCGCCCAGGAACACGCGAAGCGATCTCCCCTTGTCGGTAGTGAAGAGCTTGTCGGCGCCGACGGCGAGGACAACATCTGACAGCCCTGCCCGCAAGTAGGTGTACGCCTGGTTGAAAGCCGAACTGGCACTGGCGCAGGCGTTCTCGACATTGATGATCGGGACTTCTTGGAAGCCCATCGACCGGAGCGCGATCTGTCCCCGAACCGTGTACTGACCTTCGATTGCACCCTGCGCAGTGTTGGCAAACCAGACCGCCCCGATTTCGGCGATCTCACATCCAGCATCCCTCAGCGCGGCAGTCACCGCCTCCCTGGTCAGTTGCTTGACGGACGTGTCCGGCAGCTTGCCGAACGGCGTCATCGCTGCACCAACGATGTAAATGCCACTCATTGCATCGACCTCCTAAAACGCCAAGAAAGGGCGTTTGCCGCTACGTTGTTCCGGGCATACTCTAGGGCAATTGTCTTTGTCAAACAAAGCGGGCCGGCTTTTGAAGCGGCGTAGCTGCATTGACCGCAGCCTCCCATAGCGCCCGCGGCCGAGGAGACGTTGACAATCCGGCCCCATTTACGCTCGACCGTTCCGGGCAGAACCTGTTTGGCACAGTAGAACGCGCCCGACAGGTTCATGCCGATCTCCCGGTCCCAGTTTTCCATCGGCATATCTGCAATCATATTGATGTTTGTGGTGATCGCCGCGTTGTTCACCAGGATATCGATGTGGCCGAACTCCTCACTCAGCCGTTGGAACGCCTCGACCACGGTTTCCTTGTCGGCGACATCGAGACTCCCCGACGAGGTACGCACCGAGTATTGTGCTTCAAGCTCCTCGGCAGCGGCCCGTGCGCCCTCTTCGTTAATGTCGAGGATGGCGACGTACGCCCCGCCTGCAGCGAGGGTTTTGGCAACGGCTCTGCCGATTCCCCGCGCGCTTCCTGTTACCGTATCAATGCTGCCAGCGTGATCGATCATACCGGCAACTCCCTTCATGTGCCATTGACTTCATACGAGCCGTTCTGCCGCATCCATCGCCCCCCTCAAGGCGGCGGTTGTTTCAGGACGAGGGGAGACCAAGCTCACGAGCGATTATCATTTTCTGTATATTCGAGGTCCCTTCGACAATGGTGAATGCTTTAACGTCCCGGTAGAAACGGGCCACGGGTACGTCCTCCATGAACCCCATACCGCCAAAAATGTCGCACGCATCAACCGCAATCCGCTGAGCTACTTCAGTGGCAAACAGTTTCGCCATGGAAGCGTCTTTTGGGGTCAAGCGTCCGGCTTCGAACGCGCGGGTAGCTTGGTACACTAACGACCGCGTAGCGGTGATCTTCGTAGCCATCTCAGCAATCTTGTGTTGTATCGCCTGGAAGGCACCGATGGGACGCCCAAAGGCAGAGCGGTCATGTGCATATCGAATGCATTCGTCCAAGCAGCCCTGGGCCAATCCAAGGGCGCAAGCCGCGACCGTGAGCCGGCCGAGCTGCAGCATGTCAAGTGCCGCGTGCAACCCGTTCCTGTGCGGGCCTACCAGGTTGCTCTCCGGCACCCGGCAATCTTCGAACACCAGTTGACGAGTATCTGAAGACTTTAAACCGATCTTGTGCTCCTGGGGCGAGACGGCATAGCCCGGTGTCCCGGTTGGCACCACAATACCTGAGAACTCCTTCCGTCCTCTTGAACGCTGGCCGGTGACACAGAAAACGATGACAAACAGGCTAATATCCGTACCCGCATTGGTTATGAACGCCTTGCTGCCATTTATCGCCCAGTGGCCGTCCTCCAATTGAGCCCTTGTGCGCATACTCTGGATGTCTGAACCGCCGTCGGACTCAGTCAGCCCAAACGCCCCGATATGGGTCCCTCGCACCAGTGGCTCCATCCACTGCCGCTTTTGCTCCTCCGTCCCTAGCTCGTTCAGAAGACTGGCCACGTCGACTGTCACCGACAAGGTCACTGCGAACGAAGGATCGACACGACAGAACTCTTCCAGCGCCAGAACGAATGACATCCAATTCGCGCCAACACCGCCGTACTCCTCAGGAAATGGAATCCCGGTAAAACCCAGCTCCGTGCAGCGACGGAAAAGCTCACGCGGGAAAGTGCCCGCAGCATCCCGCTCGGCGGCACCGGGTCGGAGCTCTTTCTCGGCAAACTCCCGCGTTGCCTCTTGGATTTGGAACTCGATGTCATTTAGGGGAAGATACAAGTTTATGCACCTCCTTTTCGTCCACCAGATTTAGCATTCACTCCTCACCGTCGTATCACAGGTAACGTAAGCCGCGAGGGACACTGTGAGCTGTGCCAGATTTTCTGGTGCGCCACGCGGGTCTGAGTCTCGGTAGCGATATCGGTGCCGGTATTCGGGTTGCGGTCATAGCGCGGGAAGTTCGACGAACTGACTTCAAGTCTGATTTGATGCCCCGTCTGGAACAGCACGGACGTGAACCCCATGTCTATGTCGAATCGATACACCTGCCCCGGCTTCATGAGTTCGGGCCTGTCCAGTCCGTTCCGGTATCGCGCACGTAGTATTCCATCACAGAGTATGAGCGCTTTGCCCCCCGGGAATACGTCCACAAGCTTACCCGTGAAATCAGTGTCAGGCGAATCGGACGATGCGAACAGTGTCAGTTTCACGGGCCCAGTGATCTCGATTGGGCCGTCCAGCGGAGGAGTGGAGTACACGAGCACGTCGTTGCGCTTCTCGACCTCGCGCTGATCAGCAGGGCCGCTTTTTTCGGGCTTCAGGTTGGGTCCGCCCACGGTCGGTACAGGGTTCATCGGATCAAAGGCATACGCATCGGGTGGCTCGTCACCCGCAGGTTTGCGCACACTGAGCGTCCCGTCCTGTGCGGAAGCATGTGCATTACCGCCTGAGTGCAGGTAATAATCGGTATGGACGGCGCGGGCAACCGGCCACTCTTGCTCATCTCGCCACACGTTTTCGCCCAGCACAAACAAACGCACCGGGGCAACCTTGTCCCAACCGTTGGCGGCGCCCTTAAGCGCGTAGTCCAACCACTGTTTCATCTGGGCGTCCATGTCGAGGCTTGCCGGATCTATCCCGTACTGTCCTTGATTTGCGTTAACGCGGGTGTGGTTCCATGGACCTATGAGAAGTTTCGTGTTTGCCTTTACCTGAGGTTGACCATATCTCTGAATGAGTTCAAACTCGCGAAGCTGCTGAGCGTTGAACAGGTCGTACCAGCCGCTGACCAGGAATAACGGGGCCGATATGTCGGGGATCCGCTCGGTAATTGAAAGTGACCTCCAGTACCTGTCGGGGACAGGGCGCTTCACCCAATTGTTGAAAATCGGGACATCCTCGAGCGTGACGTTGTCCTTGTCAATGAGCGGCAGGTGGCTGAATCCCTTCTGAAGGTTCTTAGTGGCCTCTTCAGGTGTCATAGTCCGACCTCGGTTGTTGATGCTCCAGAAAAGCCATGTCATTTCGTAGAACGCTCCTCCGCGGTAGAATGCCTCGTATGGATTCGAGGGGGCGAAGAATGGCGTCAACGCTGCAACGTCCGCGTTGCCGGGTGCAAGCGCCCACTGCGTGTAGCCAAAATACGAGCCACCCCACATTCCGATCTTGCCGTTGCACCATGGCTGTGACTTCACCCATTTGATGGTGTCTCTGCCATCGGTCTCCTCGCTAGCGAACGGTTGCCATAGACCCTCGCTCTTGAATCGACCCCGGCAGTCCTGCACCACACAGCAATAACCGTCCTCCGCGTACCCCGACATCAGAGGAGTCAAGCCAAGCTTGTTGTATGGAAGGCGAACTACGACAACCGGAAACGGCCCTTCGCCCGGAGGGTGGTAAAGGTCTGTCGCGAGCCTCACGCCGTCGCGCATTGTCACCATCACGTCGCGCTCGACGGTAACCTCTTGTGCGCGGGCGTCAGACGCCACCGATATCACAGTGCCCAAAACGGAAGAACTGAATAGAACCGTGGCGATGGCCAAGGAGGCATATCGTGTGCGTCTCATCCTGTCATCTCCTTATCGTTGTGAATCTGCCACTTGCGAATCATCTATCATGCTCACAAGAACAATGCACGGGACCACACAGGCGATGGCGATCCACCAAATCACCCGATAGTTCTCGTGAAAAGCATCGATGATCAGGCCCGTGGTCATCATGGTCAGGAAACGGGCGCCTCCATAGAACAGTGGTATTGCCCCGCCGATGGTGCCGACCTTATCGCGAGGCATGAATTGGCTCAGCAGTGCGTACCCGCTGACCATAGTAGCACAAGCGGAAAGCGCAGCGAAGACCCAGTACACGTACATCTGACCAAAGGAGTGCGCAGTAAGCCCGATCACGTATGCAGTCAGGCTCATGAAATAGCCGAACAGAAGCACCCTCTTCTTGCTGAACCTGTCGGCCAGAACCCCGAGCGGCAGCGCGGCGAGCAAACCCACCACCGGGCCAACGAACATGATGAATACGGCCTTGCCCACGGTACTGCCCAACGTCCTGCTCACGAAAAGCGTATAGAAAGCAGCCACCGTGTTGGCACCATAGCTCGAGAACGCGACCGTAAGCATGTACAGGCGTATGTTCCGATCGCCAAAGACCGCTTTGGCAATCGCCTTGGCTAACGGCTGGAATCCCAGTCGAGGGCGTTCGGTTACTTCTCGATAGTGCTCCTTGATCCCGAACAGCGTGATGCAAGTACAAACTGTGGTGACCATCAGGGCAAAAGCGAACGGATAGAAATGATTCGTGTCATAGAGCGGGCCTACGAACCGCAAAGCAACTATCATGACGATCGCGTTAAACATCTGAGTGGTAGCGGCCTGACGGCTACGCTGTTCCAGTGGCACGGTCTCGGGCATGATCGCCCAGACCGACACCGCGTTCAAGTCCACGAAAAGCTGATAGACGAGCACCGCTGCCACAAACAGCCACAGTGAGTGCGTGAGCGGCATCACGACCATTGCCAACAGTATCCAAGGCAGGGCAAACAGTATATATGGTTTGCGCCGGCCCAGCCTGGTCCACGTATGGTCGCTACGCCAGCCGATGAGCGGCTGCACAAGAATGCCGAACAAAGGGTTGAGCGCCTGAATCAGGCCCACGCCGGTCGCACCGCTGACGAGGTCGCGTGCGAGCGGACTTATGAACGTGTTGGAGATGTACTCGAAGTGAAAGTGTGGTATCTTGCTGATGGCAATCTTGATCCTATGCCACAGCGACACCGGTTCGAGCGGCTCCCACACGAGGGTCTCGTTGTTGTGTGGTTCCATTCTATCCCCGTATACCCTTCCTCATAAACAACCTGATTACGGCGCGCCGCACGATCCGGAGCTGCACGAGCCTCAGTTTCATGCAATCGCAAACTCAGCCTTCGCTGAGAAAATCCAGATAGATGCGGTTGAACAAATCGGGCCTGTCGAACATCGGCACGTGACCACACTTGGGCAGGACGACAAGTCGAACGTCGGGCAACAGTGCAGCGAGTCGTTGGGACGGCTCGACAAACATCTCGTCCATCTCACCCACTACGACAAGCGTCCTTAGCGTGATTTCGCCGAGCCTGTCAGCGACGCCGGCCCAGTTCCGGATCATTCGCCCGCAGCCGACTATCCCGGCCTGCGAGTTGTTGTTGACATACCGCCGCTTGGCGGCTGCGAGTTCCTCTTCGGTCACTGCCGGGTTAGCTAGGGGAAGCCGTTTCGAGACCCGCTCGTGGTAGACCTCCCACAGTTCACCGACAGTGTGATCTTCGAGAAACTCTGCGCTCTCGTCGGGATTCAGTTCCCCCTCCATTACAGGGGGAGGCTGCGGCGTGGTGTCCACCAGCGCCAGCGAGAGCAGCATGTCCTGATGCGCGAGCGCGAACTCCTGCGCAATCATGCCCCCCAGCGAGACTCCTGCCAGGTGAAACCGGTCGACTCCGAGTTGGCGGGCGAGGCTCACGATGTCCTCCACATAGGCGGACATCGTATAGGCCGACTCCGATTCAGGATGATCCGACCTACCGAAGCCGCGTTGGTCGAGTGCGATGCACCGGTATTGCCTAGAGGCAGCCGGAATCGTTGTCGCCCAGTCGTCCCAACATCCCGTATAGCCGTGAACGAGCATCACGGCCTCGCCTACCCCCTCATCAACGTAGAAGCAGTTGTGACCACGAAATGTTGTCAACGGCATGATCTCCTCCTCAGTAGTGTTCGCTGTTAGTTCCTGGCTGCTTGCTGGCCATTAAGAATTGTCAATATCCCAATTTTGTAAGACCGTCTTGTCGCCTTCACGGGCAACCACTCGCCATTGAACCTCCTTCGTCTTTCCGCCAATTGTCAGATGCAATGCGTCAACGGCAAGTTCGCCTTCGACCATTTCAATGGTAAGCGAACGTTTAGAAAGCGTGATCATCCCGTAACCCGTGGCCCCGGAAAAGAACACCTTGAACTCGTCGATGTCCAACTTTGGGCCAAACCAGAGAGCCTTCTTCGCCGCAGAATACCGGAAGCCAGACAACGATCCAAGCAGCGCGTAGCTGGACATAGCGCGGGCATAGTAGTTGCCGCACTCATACTCGCACCAGGGATTTCGGACACGACCATCATAACGAGTCCTAGCCGCTTTGACGATAGTGAGACCCTCCTTGAGAAAACCTTCCTCAATAAGGTGGGAAGCCACCTGGTACTCGATGCCGGTCCACACCTCGTCGCTGTAAATGAACGGCAGAGTCGGTTTCCCGCCCCGTGGCCAAGTACATAGAAGCAAGCCGGGCTCGCGCCCCATGGCGTATCCGGGACGCTGCGTGCAGACATGCGTGCTCAGATCGGTCTTGAAGTTGTATTGGAAGATAGCCTTGAGATTCCTCCTTACATTGGATCTTGTCTGCGGGAAATTGATCCCGTACATCTTCGCCATCCACGCGCCGATCACACCGTCGGAGAGACAACCTGAACCGTATTGATATTTTGGCCCTTCCCTTTTCAGAAGCTGCTCCTCATCGCTGGCTTTCTTGGTGACCTTGGCAACGCTCTCGGCGAAGGATGTGTCGCGAAGCCCTTTGTAAGTCACCTTCTGCTCGTAGTACTCGCCGTTGAAGAGCTTCGTGTCGAGGAACTTGGCTCCTTTCGCTGCAAGTTTCTCATAGAATGCGGCATCCCCTGGTTCGCCGACGTCGCAGCTCATCTCGGCCATTGCCGCGAGCGCGCCGAGATAGATACTCGAACACATGCCGTCCGGTCCCCAGAACTCGATATCGTAGGTGTTGTGATGAGGCTCCTCCAGTACGCCTTTGTGTCTGGGATCCCATTTTTCAATGCAGTAGTTGATGCTTGTCTTGGCAAGAGGATACATCCGCTCCAACCATTTCCTATCTCCCGATACTTGCCATTCCCTGTAGACTTTCATAATGCCGCCGAGCTGGCCATCGGCAGCGGCATGGTAACTGTGAGAGGGATTCCCGTCGGGCAATGCCGACCGGAATTGCACGTGGCCTCGCTTGTCCATCGAACGTTCCAGTTCCTGTTCGCGAAGGGTGCGTTCCAGATGAGGGAAAAGGTGCGGGATGGCTTGGGCATAGTTCCAAACATGCGTGCATGAACCATAACAACAGCCCGCGTCACAAAAGCACCCTTCCCATGCCCACATGTTGCCGTTTTCCTGACGTAGTACGGTCGGCGATTTAATGATAGCCAGGTTCGCGGACACGGCGTCGAGGACGTACGACGGCAGCGTGGACGAGAACAGCGCGTCATGAAACGCCTGTGTCCGCCCGCGGAGCGACGCGTAGTTCTTTCTCACGTAGGAAGCCACATCCTTGGCGTCCTTCCACTGAGAAGCATAGTACGGTCGCCACTTGGGAGGCGGATTATCACTTGTGCAGGCGGAACCGCAACCGCGGTCATCATGTTCATCTCTCGCACTCCCGGCTTCGAGGTTGCAGTTTGGAAAGTACCACGTAATGACGATGGGGTAGGTGATTCTGGCACCTGGCTTGAGAGATCCCGCCATCAGGATCGAGCCGCCGTTGCGACCATCCACATCATTATCGTTCGAGCCTCTGTTTGGGCGGAATGTACCCGTCGACACTTCACGCCACAACACCGATATGGGGTCAAACCACCCTCCGCGGAACCACATCGCCTTGATAACCGGAGTGTGCCCTGCCACCGTCAGGCTCGCGCTACCGAAGTGCGGACTGTTCGGATGTTCCTCGTTATAGAAGAAGACACCTGCTCCTTGAATTACCGAGTTGCGGCTGCCGGGTGTGCCGCGCCGCCCCCCGGTCATGACGCTGAATTCCTGTTTCTGTGCGAGGTTAGACAAGTGATAGGAAAACTCGTAGTCAACCCTTCTTCTCGACCGATTCGCCAGCGTGTACTCGATGATCGCACAGGGGATGCCGGAATTCTTGTCGTCTCGGGGGATGAACGGGTTGAATCCGGTCAAGCTTACCCTCAGGGGGATCCTGGGGTCTGAGAGCTTCACAAAGCCAAAAGGGAACTCTCCGCGAAACGTACAACGCCCGAAGCGAGGCATGCCTTCGTAGCCGCCACCCCAGTTGCCTTGTGACTTCATCCCAAGACCGTACACCTTCTCGATGGGATACGGTCCCTCAACAAGTCTGGTCGTGGCGTTTTTTCCCTTGATGTGGAGCAGAGCAAAAGCCCCGTCTCTGAAGTAGTGTCTGTCCGGCGACGCGGTCGTGTCCGGTTCGTGCCGGATCGAGAAGTCTTGCAGACCGCCAATGCCGTTCAGGCAGACGCAACCTGCACCTATGCCACCGAGAGGCATGGCCACCTGGACAGCGTTGCTCCCAGAAAACGTTCTCTGGGACTTTCCACTTTCCAACGCAGTCGCAGGATAGGGAGTCGCCTTTCTCACACCACTGCTCTCCTCGTTAGCCGCGTTGTGTCATAGCAGAAGATATCTGTAGATGACCCGCTGGCTCGAAAACACCGATCCGGGCAAACGCTCATCCGCATCCGTCTGCGGTTCATGCAGCCCGAGGCAGAATACACCCACCAACATCGTCCTCGACCTCTCATTGTGCTCGTTGTAACCGTTCCCCCCCCGTGCTTTAGTTCCTGACATTGTTTGGCTACTTTCCTCCGCCGTCATTATGCCGAAGCGCGCCAACACCTCCCCACACGCAATCGTTTGGGATAAGAATGGTCGTATTCTCCCATCGTGCTTCCATCTCGTTCAAGAATAACATGAAGATAATTATATCACGGATGAAACCCTTTTGCAAGCGCCTTGTGAAGCGTATCAGTAATCGTATCGTAAACCACTGGTATACAGTGAATAAGGTCGCGTGGACTAAAAATGTCTTGACAAGTGGTCTGGATCTATGGTACACTAGCTACGTTCACTGATACGTAACAGTCTCTGCGCGCTTGTATATGGCCAGAGGATCGAGACACTGGGGGGCAGGAAAGTGCCGCGAAAGCACAAATACGAGCAAGTCAGGGATGTCCTCAGAAAACGCATAAGTGATTACCCCCCCGGCTTAAAAATCTCTTCCATAGCAAAGCTGCACAAGGAGCTCAGCGTAAGTACGCAGACGATCAATCGGGCTATTAGCGATCTCGTGGACGAGGGCATTCTCGAACGGCAATCACGCCGTGGGACCTTTGTGTCCCGACCTGAGAAGTCACGTATCATCGGATTCATTTGGCCCGAGACGATCAGACGACTCACAAGACACCCGTACATGGCGGCCATACTGCATGGCGCGCAAATGAAGGCGCGGAGCGGCGACCGACACTTGCTTGTGGCCTCTTACACGGATGGAACCCATCCGGCATTCCTCGACGGAAAACCTCAGGTAGCTGGGCTGCTGATCCTCTTCAACAATGACGTACAACTTGTGAAGGCTTACATCGACCGTGGCGTTCCGGTGGTGCTGATAGATCCTTTCGTGCGGGAGCGGGGTGTTCCATTCGTGACGAGCGACGACTGTCTGGGTTCGCATGAGGCGACCATGCACCTCGTGAACCTGGGTCATCGCCGGATCGTCCACGTGACGGTGGATCTGTCCAACTGCATACCTCTTGAAAGTAGAATCCGGGGGTACAAGGACGCCATGCTTGAGGCGGGATTGGGGGGAATGACTTATGTCCACCGTGGTCCATTCGAGCGTTGGGACGAGGCCGGCGGCGAGGCGTTCTTGGACATGCTCCGTAGCGTCCAGCCAACGGCGTGCTGCTGTTTCAATGACGATGTGGCCGCAGGTGTGGCGCGAGTGTGCCATGAAGGGCGGATAGGCATTCCAGACGAGTTAAGTATTGTGGGCTATGATGACAGTGGCATAGCGGGCGAAACGTGGCCTCCGATTACAACCGTCCGCGTTCCCTTGGAAGAGCTGGGGCATACTGCCATGCGACTCCTCGACCAACTTATTGAAGAGGACCACCTGACAGGTCCCGGGATACTCCTACCTACCCAGATCATAGAACGTGCGTCAACCAAGGCGCCGTCAACGCGCGGTTTGCAAACCCCGTGCGTTGAGGAAGATACGGCTGGGAGGTATTAGGTAGGATGTCGTTTCACAACGGGAAGGCGACCCACGGGGAGGCGGTGAACCGCGATTTGCTGATTTTCCTCGGGAAAGGAGGTGATAAGGACTAGGGGGGCGGCTGTGTCGTGTTGTTGTATGGTGTTGGCAGCTTCTGGAAAAATGGGGGAACGGTCATGAAAAAGGCTAGAGGTTTTACGCTGATTGAGTTGCTGGTGGTTATCGCGATCATTGGCATACTGGCGGCCATACTGCTTCCGGCTCTTGCGCGCGCGCGGGAGGCGGCCAGGAGGGCTTCGTGTGCCAACAACCTGAAGCAAATGGGTGTCGTGTTGAAGATGTACACCAACGAGTGGAACGGCAGGTTTCCGAGGTGTGCTATTGGTTTCAACAACTACCATAGCCGTGACATCTTGTTCAGGCAGAATTTGGGTGTCGAGTGCATCTATCCGGAGTATCTCACCGATCTTTACGTGTTGTTCTGCCCTTCTTCTGCGACCTCCAAGGGCATGCAGGATGCCATCAGGCTTCTGGAGCAAGGACAGTCGGTCACATGGACTGGGACGCCCAACCGGACGTTCTACAATGTCGGTCAGCTATTCAGGCGAGATGTGCCGTGGCACAACTTCGGTTCGTACATTTCGTACCAATACTTCCCCTGGGCTGTAACCCACACTTCAGACTTCATGGGGATGGCGTATGCGACGGAGCAAATGACCCCGATCTACTACGCCGAGGATGCTGACAGTGACCTTACGTTCGACCCGGCAACGGACCCCTGGTGGTATAGTACGTATCTTACCGCATTTGACCTTCCCGAGGCGACAGGCTCAGGCCGGCAAGGTACCACGGTGTACCGTCTCCGCGAGGGCATCGAGCGCTTCATGATCACGGATATCAACAACCCGGCCGCGTCAGCCGTGGCCCAGAGTGAAGTCCCTGTCATGGCGGACGTACTCGCGGATGGCTCTAATCTGGGGAAGGCTGGGACGATACAGAAGTTCAATCACATCCCCGGCGGCTGTAACGTGCTCTATATGGACGGTCACGTCGAGTTCATCAAATATCCGGGCGAGTTCCCGCTTACGCGTTTTGTTGCCTGGGCAAACTGCGGCGCGGGTGCTGCTGGATATGAGTTCGAGTACACCACTCCGTAAAGGTGTAGAGCGCGTGAGCAGACCTGGATTGTGTGGGTCACGCTGAGGCGAATACTGGAGTCGATGAGTAGGGGCGGGTTCCTGACCCGCCCCTACAGGTCTCAGAGTAACGGCGATAGGCGGTGCGTGCACAAAACCCTGTAACAGGTTCGAGGGCAACAGATCTGCGACATAGTCAATGACGCGCATCACTGCGGCCGTTTTACCGTGGTGATGTTGGAGGTGGTTTCTTGGGAGAGTCTGATATGAACGTTGCAGAGAATACTCGAAAAGCCCAGCAGTTGTCCACCCCATTTGCGGCTCCGTTCGAAGCTCAACATAGGAACGTTGCAGCTCTATTGGGCTATTGGACAAAAAGAAGGCCCGACGAACCGTACCTCGCCTACTACAATGATGATACGGGGCTTCAGCAGTCGTTCTCATACGGTGAGTTCCGCGATATGGTGAACCGGACGGCACACTTCATGACGTCTCGGCTCGGCTTGCAGCGCGGCGATAAGGTCGCCACACTCGCATACAACCATTACTACACTGTCATCGTCTACTTTGCAGCATGGACCCTGGGGATCTGCGTGGTGCCGCTCAACATCGAGGAGGACGACGCGCGCATCCAGTTCGTCCTTGAGAATTCGGAGACAAGAGTTCTCTTTGCGATGCCGGACTTGCTGGCGCGCGCCGCCGATGTGGGCGCGCGCGCCTCGTGCGTCAAACATATAGTCGCTGTCAGCGGAGGACCGGATGATGCATTAGACCTTGAGGCGTCACTCGATGGAATGCCCGCGACGTTGCCGGAGCGTAGCGCAGAAGTAACGTTGCAGGACAGCGCTCTTATTGTCTATACCTCGGGCACGACCGGCATGCCCAAAGGGGTTGAGCTTTCGCAATACAACATGCTGGTCGACGCGTACGCAATTGCTGAATGGTATCGGTTTAAGGAGGGTGTGCGGATGATGTGCGTCCTCCCAATCCATCACGTAAACGGCACCATCGTCACACTTGTGACACCGTTATATGCCGGAGGGAGCGTGGTGTTGAACAGCCGATTCAAGAGTGACACGTTCTGGCGGCGTCTTGCCGAGGGACGCGTCGAATGTGTCAGCGTGGTGCCGACACTCTTGAAATTCCTTTCGGATGCCCACGAGGACGTATCGAAATACGATCTTGGAGCGCTCAAGTACATCATCTGCGGCGCCGGGCCCCTCCTTATACCCGTGGCCGAAGAGTTCTATGAGAAGTTCGGCAAACGCATACACCACGGTTACGGCCTCTCTGAGACGACGGCTTATGCATGCTTTCTGCCGACAGACTTGACCGAGGACGAGTACAGGTACTGGATATCGAACTTCGGTTATCCTTCGATAGGGTGCCCGGTGTTGCCCGGCGAGATGGCAATCTTTGATATCGACGGCAACCGGATGAAACCGGGCGAGTCCGGCGAGATCGTCATTCGTGGGCGAATCGTCATGAACGGATACTTCAAACGGGATGACGCCAATGAGCAGGCCTTCCGCACCGGCTGGTTCCATAGCGGCGACCAAGGGTTTTACGAGGTGGACAACAAGGGGCGCGAGTTTTTCTTTATCACTGCACGCATCAAAGAGGTAATCTTACGGGGAGGGACGTATGTGTATCCGCTGGAGATCGACCCTGTCATCCAGGCTGTTCCTGGCGTCAGTGTTGGATTGACGGTCGGCTTCGACAACGAGTATCAGGGTGAGGAAGTTGGGGCGTATGTTGTGCCGCAGGACGGGGCGCGACTTGTTGAAGAAGACGTGCTGAGATTCTGTGCAGAACGATTGCCGTTCGCCAAACGTCCCAAGGTCGTCGTATTCGGCAATGAGGTCGTGATGACCGCCACCGGAAAAGCAAAGCGGTTGAGCCTGAAACCCTACTTCAAGGACTACTTCAGCGTTCAGTTTCGCAAGAAAAAAGGATAAACCTAACCGAAGGGGGCATGCCCAGTGCGCGACGTATACATGGTTTCGGGCGGGGTCAGCAAGTTCAAGAAGGCAAGACCGGAAGCGACGTTCCAGTTCATGGTCAAGGAGGCCTTCGATTACGCCATGAAGGATGTTCCGGGGTTGACCCTCGAGATGATCGACGGGAGCGTGGCGTCCTATTTCTCGGACCATTTCCAGCGCCAGTTGATGTCGGGGATTATGGCTCAGGACTATCTTGGGCTATGTCCCAAGCCCAGCAAACGGGTCGAAGGCGGCGGCGCAACGGGCGGACTTTGCTTTCAATCCGCTTACGAAGCCATCGCCTCAGGCCGAATGGAGATATGCGTGGCCTACGGGTTTGAGACGATGTCCCATGTGAACACATGGAAAGGCAACGAGTTCATCGCCTTGGCGTCGGACGTCAGCTTCGACTACCCGGTCGGGGGCTTCTATTCGGGCTACTACGCCATGATGGTGGTGCGGCACATGCACGAGTTTGGCACTACGGTCGAACAACTCGCGGCGGTTTCAGTGAAGAACCACGCGAACGCCTTCCATAACCCGTACGCGCAGAAACGTATGAAGCTGACCATCCAGGACGTTCGCAACGCCCCGATGGTAGCGTATCCGCTCACCCGGCTCGACATCTGCGTCATGTCTGACGGCGCAGCCTGCTGCATCCTCGCAAGCGAGGATGCGGCGAGAAAGCTGACGGACAAGCCTGTCCGCATAACGGGTGTCGGGACTGGGACTGATGCGATGCGCATGTCCGACCGCCCTCACAAAGAGGTGATTCTCCTGCCCAACGAGTCGCCCGACGATTACAAGGATTTGAAGTACCCCGGTGTCCACTCGTTTCGCGCGGGACGGGTGGCCGGCAAACAGGCATACGAAATGGCCGGCATCACAGACCCGATCAACGAGCTCGATTTCATCGAACTCCACGACGCCTACACCTCCTCCGAGATACAAACCTACGAGGATCTCGGTTTGTGCAAGTATGGCGAGGGGGGGCCGCTGGCCGAGTCGGGCAATGTGAACATCGACGGTGTCTGTCCGGTCAACCCGTCCGGTGGCCTTATCGCGTGTGGCCATCCGGTCGGTGCGACCGGGCTGATGCAGGGTGTGTTCGCGTTCTGGCAGCTCCAGGGAACCATCAAGAAACATTTCGGTAGCGAGAAGCTCCAGGTGAAAGACGCCAAACGCGGGCTGATTCACAGCCACGCAGGAACAGGTACCTACGTGACCGTTTCGATCTTGGAAAGGAGCTTTTGACCATGATGGAAGAAGAACGCAAACGCACCAAGCTTGAAGAGACGGACGAAGGGACCATCCTTTTCAACGTACCGTTCCCGAGAGACCTATCCGGCCTGAGGGATATGTCTCCGATCGTCATCAAGCAGCACTATGAGATCGACTACCTCCACAGCTACGGACAAGACTCGCCGTTTTTTGCGGGCCTGGCCAACAAACGTCTGCTCGGCACCAAGTGCACTGGCTGCGCCTACACCTACGCAACGCCGAGACGTCACTGCATGGAGTGCGGTGGCGAATGCGACTGGATCGAGCTTCCCCAGGAAGGTCGCGTGCACACCTGGACAACGTGCCACTTCGGCAGCGAGGCGTTTCTCGACCAGACACCGTTCAACCTTGTTCTCGTCGAGTTCGACGGCGCCGATACGCTTTTCCTGTCGCGCCTTGTGGGAGTGAGCGAAGACGAAATCAGTATCGGGATGAGAATCAAGGCACGGTTCGTCAGGAACTCGAAATTCAGTCCGACGGACGTCTACTTCGTTCCAGCCTGAGTAACGCTGCAGTATTCTGTGTCTCGAGAAGAATCGTACGAATCCCCGCGGCAGGCTGCGTTGTTTCGTCGCAAGACCGTCGAGGTCGGAGCGCTCTTGTCGAACGGGATAGAAGGGTTCCTTGGAATTGATGCCAAGTGTTCAAATCACGCTCGTGCCTTGACCGTGATTTTTACGGTTCTTAACCTTCGTCGGCACGCTCAGGTGTCCAGGATTAGCACCGGCGAGCTCGCCATCCTCCGAATCATCTTCTGGGGGCTGCTTCCATAACAGCCCTTCTTATCTCCTTTCTCAGACCACCGCCACCGCCCTTGCCAGTGCGAAAGCTTTGCGAACGGCATGAGACATAACGCCGCATTAAGAGGAAGTTGGGAATCTTGGGCGGTCACCTGCGAGACATAATTATCTGACTACGAATCATGGCGTGGCAGGTTCGAATTCTGCTGTGCGCACTATAAGACACTGTTAATAAACGACTTATACGGTGCCCTTGAGATCTCTTTTGAACTTGGATTTCTGTCCTGTGTCACCGGAAGTACAGTCAGGGCATTTGGTGAACAAAGGCTGACAACGCTGGGAAAGCGTGCTCACCAGAAAACGCCTACCTGGAACTGCTGCGCGGTATCGACGAGCGACCGTAGCGACAAGAGAAATGTTCACAACACCCTCAGCTTTCCTTACAATTATCACGCTAATCCGCGGTGCTTGCGGACAGATTCATAGGGGAGATTTCGGATAAGTTAAGTTCTAGAAGTCGGGTAGTCACGCCTCCACCCACTGAGTGTTCAGCCTTGTGGCCCGCCTCTTGGCGTCCCGTCCCAGACGGAAAAGGAGCTGTTGGTGCTCACGGGAGATTCGCCATGAAATTCAGACTTGCCTTCATCATCGTTGCCTGCCTTGGCGTTTGCGTGTGGTTACGGGTCGTCGTTCCGGCGGCAGAGTTGCCCGTGGCTGATGATCCGTCGGTGCGCATGCCCGGCACTCAGCCGGCAGACGGCGTCTCACTCAAGGGCCAAGCGACCGGGCCGGAGTCTTTGACTCTCACCGCAGGTCCGAGTGATGTCGATGGTATGGCGGAGGCCATCTGGCAGACGAAGGGAGCAGGCAAGAGAAATCCCGCCACCACGCCGGGCACTTACAAGGTCCAAACCAAGAACGTGACGGCTGCGGGGTATCACTGGGACGGTGTCACCACGAACACGACGTTCACGATTCAGTAGCGTGTAAGCGAATCTCCGGCGTTTGTCGCAGGCCATCGTCTATTTGACAAGCATCTCCTACCTGGGCATCAAGGGGTCGCGGGTTGAAATCCTTCCCGCCCGGACCACATAACTTTATTTCTGCTGCTCGACGAAGAGTCGAATATGGGATATTGGACCTTTTCCGACGCCGAAGTGTTGATAGAACCGCCGAAGCTAGAATATAATGAGGTCAAAAGGCATCGCGTGTGGGGCGGAGAGCAACTGGTGGCGCTGGAGGCCGGAATCCTCGGGAGCGATGATGGTTTTCCGCGGGTGTTACGACTATTCGCTACAGGAAACCGCCGCGTCCAGTTGGACAGAAGAAAGAGGTGGATGTTTATCACACAGGAGAGACGTAAGTGAAAGCAGCTTTCAAAGCAGGAAAGGAAAGATTCGACGTCCGTGAAGTGGAAACACCGGCTATCAAACCTGATGAGTGTTTGATCAAGATCAGCTATTGCGCAGTGTGCGTCTGGTGCTATAAAGAATGGTTGAGGGATGGGAACGATGATATGTACGGGCCTGGAGTGACCGGCCATGAGATGTCGGGCGTAATCGGTAAGGTCGGGGCCAACGTGCGGAAATGGAAGCCGGGCGATGAGGTGCTGACGTATTTCTGGTGGCACTGCGGCACTTGCCCAGAATGCAAACAAGGGAAGACTACGTATTGTATGAATCCCGTGTCATCAAGACATGTGAAAGGGGGGTATGCGCAGTTCGTGGTGGCTGCCGAGCAGTGTATCCTGCCTTCACCAAGAGGAATGGATCTGAAATACGCCGGGCTTATAACAGATATGGTAGGGACCGCCATGCACGCGATCAGACGAGCATTTTCGGTAGGAATCAGCCGTGACGTGGTGGCTGTGTGGGGTTTGGGGCCGGTTGGGCTGTTCACGGTGCAGGGACTCCGGACATTCAAGGAAGTGAAGAGAATCATTGGAATCGACCCGGTGAAAAGCAGGCGGGACGTTGCACTCTGCCTGGGTGCTGGTGAAGTATTGGATCCTTCTCAAGAGGATACAGTTGAAAGACTCCTTGCAGAGAACGGTGGCAGAGGCGTGGACTATGCGTTCAACTGTGCCCTCTCCTCCTCGGAAGCCGCATACGAGACGCTGAAAATTGACGGGTATCTCATGAACATCACCGGTGGTTGCCTTTCGGTTTCCCAGTGTGAAAAGAGGGTCGACGGCAGCTTCTACTTCTTCAAGAGCGAGTACGAGGAGAACCTGCAACTCGTAATGGACGGTAAGATCAAGCTCGAGCCGTTACTGACTCATGAGTTTCCGCTGGACGAGATTAATGAGGCAATGGAATTGCGTTCAAAACAGCCTGAAAGATCTCTCAAGGTCACCATAAGATGCTCATGAAGTGCCCTCTGGCACCTGCACGGCCTCATGCGGTTTCTGTATAAGTGCTACATAGCTTGCGAGCTTCTCATTTGCTGCGGCGAATTACTCGTCTAAGAAAAAGGGGACAGACACGTCTCCGCTCGTATCTCGCTACGCTTGTGTCAGTCCCCATTTTCTTAGGAGCAGGCTGGAAACGCTTCGGCGCGATTGCCGAATGTGTTACAATCTGCTCAATCAACTGAGTGGCACGATGGTGATAAAGGCGGCGGTTCAAGCTAGACTGAATTCATAACGCGCTGTGTGAGGATGACTTTTACAGTGGATTAGGGTGCAGGATGACCAGCAGGGAGCGTTTCATCAACTCAGTAAAAGGTGGGCCTGTTGATAGGTTCTTCAGGACCGACTTCGGTCCGTGGCCCTCGACGTGCGGACTTTGGGTCAAGCAGGGATACCCCGAGAACGCTGACTTCAGAGAGTACTTCGATATGGATCCCATCGTGATACCGGCGATCAATTCAGGGTTCGCGGAGTCTCCGTACCATCCCAGGATCGAGAGCCGCACAATAGAGGAAACCGATGACTATGTGATTGCCGTTAATGTCAACGGTATAACGACGAAAACTCTCAAGACAGCTGGTGACACTTCTATGCCGCAATTTCTAAGGTTCCCTGTTGCATCTCGTAAGGATTGGGAGAGGATGCGCGAACGTCTCAATCCAGAAGACGCGCTCGCCAGGATCGGTGATACGGCATCGCTGACCAAAGATTGTTCCGACCCAGGTGTTCCGACGCTTGTTCAGATCTGCGGGGCGTTTGGGCACCCGAGAAATCTCCTGGGTGGCGAAGGTGTTTCTTACATCATCTACGACGATCCTGAACTGCTTCACGAAATCCTCGAGAATTGGTGCGATCTGTATACTGAACTTATAACGAAACTGACATCGCTCATCCGCGTTGACGGCATAGTTATCTGGGAAGATATGTGCTTTAAAAACGGGCCCCTCATAAATCCAGATCATTTCAAGGTCTTCATGCTGCCGCGTTACAAGCGGTTCATTGAAGCCGCACGGGCATGCGGGGTGGAGTGCATCGCCGTGGACAGCGACGGGGATGTACGGAAGATGATACCGATATTCGTGGAAACAGGTGTCGACGCTCTCATGCCTTTTGAAGTGCAGGCGGGAATGGATGTGGTAGGAATCAGAGAGGAATGTGGGAACTCGTTTTGCATAATCGGCGGCATAGATAAACGAGCCCTCGCGCGTGACAGGAAGAACATAAAGGCCGAGGTCGATCGCGTCGTGCCTTACTTCCTCGAGAGCGGAAGATACATTCCTTCCCTAGACCACTCGATACCGACGGACGTTTCGTTCGACAGTTTCAAGTATTACTTGACGTGCCTTAGGCAATATGAGCAGTAATTACGCAGCGGCAACATTCCCAGCGAGATGCAAGTAAGAACGCCGCACCCGCCTTCACTTCAGTTCGATCACTAGCGGTTCGTCTTCAGCATCAATAGTAATATCGTCAACGAACTCGACCACGACACCTGTGTCAGGGGAAAGAAGTTCTGCACGAATTTGGACCGCGCCCAGCCGGGTCTTCACCTTCCTGACACCGTCAAACGATCCGAGGTAAAGCCGCTTGAGCCGCACGCTGCCGTAACGCACGTCGAAGGTCGCTGTTCCGCCAGAACCCGCCTTCCGCTGCGAGTAGATTCCCCAGCCCGAATCGGTTGACCAGAACACCTTGAACCCTTCCTGGTTAATACGCGGGCGAAATCCAAGCGTGTGCGTTGGCATATCAAAAGAGTAACCCGACAGGGCTATCAACAACGCCCACGACGCCATTGATCTTGCGTAATGATGGCCGCACTCGAACTCGTCCCACGGGTTACGCCGCTCGCCGTCGTGACGGGCACGCACGCCTTTAACTATCTGAAGCGCCTCATCGATCATGCCTTCGTAGATGAGATGACTGGCCACCTGGTACTCGATACCGCACCAGACCTCGTCGCTGTAAACGAACCTATCGACAAGCTTGTTTCCGCGCGGCCAGGAGCACAGGATGAGGCCGGGCTCGTCATTGAGTGCGTAGACGCGCTGGCAGTTGGCGTGATCTTCGAGGTTCTGATGCCAGTTGTGCTTGAATATCGCTTGCATGCTGGATCGCACATGCTCGGGATCGAACAGGTAGCCGAGTCCGTTCATGTGCGCCATCCATTGCCCTATCAACTGGTCGGAGAGACATCCCTCACCGTACTGGTGCGGCGGAGGATCGTCAAGTGGAAACTTGTGGATATAGTACTCGCCGTTGAACAGCTCCTCGTCCATGCGCTCGCGCCCCTTCTCGAAGACTGCGCGGTACTCGTCGGCCTTGCCGTCGTCTCCGCGGTACCGGCATATCTCTTCGGCGGCACGCAAAGCTCCAAGATAGAGGCTGCCCATCATGGTGTTCGGGCCGCTGAATTCGATATCGTACGTGTTGTGTTGGATACCTTCCATGACGCCGTCGCGGTCTTTGTCCCATTCCTTCCACGCATATTCCAGAGCGCGCTGGGCCAGCGGCCACAGTTGCGCCAACCAATCGTCGTCGCCGGAAATCTTCCAGTCGCGATACAGTTTGATAATGCCGCCCATCTGGCCGTCCGCCGCGCCGTGGAACTCCCAGGGAGCGCTGCCAAGCGGCAACTGCAGACGGAAACACATTTTGCCGTCCTCCTGGAGGTTGAACTCGTAGTCGGTGGTGCGCATTGACCGCTCCAACGCCGGGAACAAGAACGGCAGCGCCTGGGCGTAGTTCCACACGTGCGTGCACGATCCTTCGCAGCAGCCGCCTTTGTTGCTCGATCCTTCAAACGCATAGAATCTTCCGTCCTCAAGCCGCAGACACGTCGTCGTCTTGAGCGTCGACATCTGGCTCGACGCAGCGTCGAGCACGTACTCGGGCAGAGTTGACTCGAAAAGTGTATCGTGAAAAAGGCGCGTCTCAGAGTAGAGCCGCTCTATGTTTTCGTGAACGTACTCGGCAACATCCAGTGCGTCACTGAATTTACTCGCGTAGTAGTTCTTCCATGTCGGCGGCTCGGAACCCACCCAGTACTTGACGAAGGTTGGAAAGTACCATGAGATATAGAACGGTATCGTTACACTCTCGCCCGGCAGCAGCTTTATGCGGGCGCCGACCGAACCGGTGTCGCTTTGGCCTTCTTCGGAAGGACCGTATGATCGCTCCGTGAATATGCCGTCAGCCGAGAAGTCTTCCCAAAAGTCCTGGAAACTGTCAAACCATCCGGCACGCAGCCAGTGTGTCCTGCAAGTGACCTCCGGCCACGGCGTCGTGACGGCTATCTGTCCGAACCTCGGGTCTTCCGCAGGATGCTTCTCTGAGGTAAGGTAGAGTCCCTTGAGCGGTCCTCGCTTGACGAATTCGTTCACGTTTTTGCCCAGATGGGGTCCGAAGAAACCGCCGTTGCCCGCATACCCAATCGGATTGAAGATGTTCATTGCGATCGTCGCTTCGACGGGGTTAGCACACGTGTTTTCAACCCTGTAAGCCAAAATCGCGACCGGGATGCTCGAATCGTCGTCGTTCAGTGGGATGAAAGGGTTGTACGCCTCGACAGACATCTTCACGGGCAGCGTGGTGTCCTGAAACTCGACTTGAGCAAACGGGTACTCGCCACTGAACGTTGACGACGCAACGTGCGGCAGGCCGGCACCAATCTCGTAGAGGCCCCGTCCATGACCGTCGTCAACGTAGGGTGGCCCGGGAGGCGATTCGAGGACCTTCGCAACAGGATCGCGACCCTCTTCCTGAACCCATACGAGGAACCAAGAGTAGGGAAGCCGTGATCCAATGTTTGGTCGGTTGAATATGGCCCAGTTTCGAAGATCTCCTCGACCGCCCAGCGAGATACTGCCCGCGCCTATTCCTCCCAGCGGAAATGCGATCTCGTTAAGTTGACGGCCCTGATACGGTGACAATGTATCTAGCGCCTGCGCGCCGCCTACCTCATGCTCTACCCCGACCGCTCTTCGCGGGACGAGGAGCGTTGTGACGACGAGCAAAGCGGCTACAACCAACAACGACGAACACGACCAACAGCCTGGTTCCTGCATGAAGTACCTCCTTCT
>Ga0180437_10002966_pt1 | contig 25998 bp, 40 predicted proteins | sample SS_ome_4_FD_132410 | JGI IMG/M metagenome (GOLD analysis project Ga0180437, IMG submission 132410) | Hypersaline lake sediment archaeal communities from the Salton Sea, California, USA - SS_3_D_1 metaG | ecosystem: Environmental > Aquatic > Non-marine Saline and Alkaline > Hypersaline >... | reverse complement strand
GGAGACCATCAAATCAAGTTCGAGAAGGCGAAACCAGAGTACTACGAGAAGATGTGCGAAGCCTTCATGATGTGGGACGAACCTCCGATCCTTCTCGAGGAGAACAAGGTTCTGGTCCTGGAAGACGGTAGTGAACTGGTACACAGCGGTCGCTCTGAGGTCACCCGAGAGGCGATCAAGGAGGAAGCTATCACATCCGTCTGGGAGTTCGCTCCTCTGTTGAAAGCAGCCTAAAAGAAACCGACCCGTTAAGGGTAGCAAGGCCCTTAACCCCTTCTGGAAGCAATGAACGCCCTACAACGTCTCGTCAAACAAGTCCTAACTTCTGAGTTCCTTGAGTCCGAAGACCGTCCGGTCATCAAGGAGGTGGTATACCGTCTGGAGCTCGATCTCCATGGCTTCGAGGATGTGAATCAGAAGATCCAGAAGCAGATCGAGATCGAAGCAGACATGGTCTACCTCCTGTCTAAGTACAGGAATGTCGCCGCTGAATCCAAGTTCGATCTGGAAGAAGAGCAAGCGGGAGTCTTCCTCGACTCTCCCAGGATCAACAATGGTGGCTACAAGGCTACTGCGAACGAACTCAAAGCCTACCAGTTGACTCACCCTGACGTCGCTGTCAAGCGACGGAGGAACCAAGCAGCGCAAGCTCTCTACGAGACGTTGCAAGAGATATCAATGATCGTCTTCGGACGGAACAAGAAACTCAACGAGCTGTCAGTCAACTACCGACAAGAGCTCAAGGCAGACCACTAGGAGAGAACATGCCTCCTACCACGAAGCATGGGTGGTGTGGTACTCGTGCTTACGAGTCGTGGATCGGGATGCTTCGTAGATGCGATCAAGATCCTAGGTACTATGAACGTGGCATCCTTGTCTGCTCTCGATGGAGAGACATCAACAACTTCATCGCGGACATGGGTGAACGACCAGAAGGACTGTCTCTAGAACGTATAGATAACGAAGGTGACTACGAGCCTAGTAACTGTCGATGGGCTACGAAGTCTGAACAAGCGAAGAACCGTCGCCAGAATGGTGGTAGAGTACATTTGATTACCTTTCGTGGAGAGACTCTTCGCCTAGCAGAGTGGGCTAGAAGGCTGAAGATCTCATCCGTGAAGCTCCGGCGATATCTACGCGCTGGGTGCACAATGGACGATATTCATGCCCACTACGGAGAGGATGATGATAGTACATAAGCCAGACATGAACTGGGTTCGTCAGGAGGCGGAGAGGATCGAGAAGGAGGCAGCGAACAAGTCAACCTCCGGTCCAATCCAGCGTTACGACTGGAAGGAGGGAGACAACAACCTGCGTCTGCTCCCGTGCTGGGCAGCGCATGGTCGTATCTTCCGCAAGGAGGCCGAGCACTGGGAGCTCGCTCCGGGCAAGGATCACTTCCCGTGCCTTCTCGAGACCTGGCCGTCGAAGACCGACCACTGCCCGATCTGCGACGCGATCGACAAGATCTTGGCAGCCTTCCCAGAGCTCGAGTTGCGTCGGCAGATGCCTGCATCGAAATACGCAGCGAACGTCATCGATCGCGACGATGAAGAGAAGGGTGTCCAGATCGCTCGCTTCACGCCTGCGTCCTACAACTGGATCATGGCGGAGATGGGCAATCCGAAGATCGGTGACGTCACCGACATCGAGACTGGCATCGATCTGAAGGTCGTCCTGAAGATCAAGGCTCGCAAGGGTGGAGGTACTCAGAAGGAGTACACTCCTGGTTGGATGCCTCGCGTGACTCCTCTGCATGAAGACGACGATCTCGTAGCTCAGTGGCTCGAGGGTCTCTACGACCTGGACAAGCTGAAGCCCTATCCGGACGACGAGAAGATCGGCGAGATCATCTCCAAGGGTAGCGCGATGGTGTCCTACTACTTCAAGAAGTACAAGCAGGACAACGAGCGTGGTCGCTCCTCCGGCGAAGAGGCAGCCGAGGAGAGTCGACCTGCTCGTCGTACCGAGGTTGCGAAACCCGAGAAGGAGAAGAAGGCAGAGCCGAAGAAGCGCGAGACTGCGAAGTCTCGTACATCGACTCTCGATGGTGTCGATCCTAAGGGCTTCCCTCCCTGCTTCGCTGGTCTGGAAGCTCCGGAGCCTCACGACGGTAGCGATGTCCCCGAGGACGTGGTCGGTACCTTCGGCTTCAACGAGGACCTCGAGAAGTGCGTCATCTGCGAGCACGAGCTCCGCTGCATGGACGCTAAGGAGGAGAAGGGTCTCTGATGTCCCTCTACTCGAAGAAACCTAGCTCAGACATACCCTCCGAGACAGACCATCTCCGCTCTCTGTCCAAAGACCTGAACAAAGAGTTCGGTGCTGAGGTTGCAGTTGCTGGCGAGGAGATGACTCACTCCGACAAGGCTACGGTTCGTATCCCTACGTCGAGTCATCTCCTGAACCTTCTGCTCGGAGGAGGGATTCCTCTCGGTCGTGTGATGGAACTCTACGGAGAACCCTCGCACGGCAAGTCCACGCTCGTCGAGCACATGATCGTAGGCTTTCAGAGGTACCCAGGTATCTCCGTCCTGCTGGATGCGGAGTCCGGTTGGGACAGGAGACGTGCTCTATCGATCGGGCATAATCCGAGCAGACACTTGCACCTGCAGTGTGATACGGTCGAACAAGGCTTCTCAGTCATCGATTCGACCATCAAGCGCATCCGCATGAAAGGTAGCAAGTTCCCTCAGGATATGCCCGTAGGCTTCTTCTGGGATACCATCTCCGCGTCCCAGACAGAAGGTGAGAAGTCAGGAGACATCTATGCGGACGGCATGATGGATAAGCCTCGAAAGATCCGTCGTGCTCTCCGCATGCTCTCCATGGTCCTCCCGAACACGAACTGTTCTCTCGTGTTCGTAAACCAGACGATCTCAGGACCAGCAGGACCTGGTCGAGGAGCGAAGAAATCCACACCAGGTGGTGGTGCGATCAAGTTCTGGGCAGCGAAGAGGTTGAAGGTCTACTCCTCTGGGAGGATGCACTACCCGACGGACAACACAGGTATCCTGACCGAGGTGACCACGGTCAAGGACAAACTGGAACCTCCGAACAGGGATGTCCAGTTGCCTATCCGGTACGCGGATGGTGTCGACACTCTCTACGAAGTCTTGAACTTCTTGATCGACAACTCCAACTACGTCAACATGTCTGCGGGTCGTGTTACGATCCTGGACTTCCCTGAGCCAGACAAGGAACTCAAGTTCTGGCACAAGAAAGCCTACGACGCCTACGCCAAACACCCGGAGCTGCTGGACTTCCTGCAACTCTGCGCGGACGAGGTCTGGGCTGAGAAGCATGGAGGAAAGTAATGAGCGATTGGGAATCGTTAGCGAGTGAGCAGCAGGAAGCGCTCGATAAGCTCTCTGCTCGCTGCGAGGAGCTTGAATCTACGAACTCTACTCTAGAGGAGCGCATCCAAGAGCTGGAAGATCAGATCGACGAGCTCACCGATGAGAACGAAGAGTTGGAAGAGGAGGTCCTCGAGTTCGAGAACCCGTCGTCCCGACGACCACCTCCTCACTTCCGGATGCCGGACACACGGGAGTCGGTGACTCACAAGTTCCACATCGGTATGGGAGACCTCGGTCGAGGGTACATCACGTGCGGTGTCTACCCCGACAGCAACGACCTCGGTGAGATCTTCATCAAAGTCCGTCACCAAGGCGAAGCCGATCTCCCAGAGCACCTCAAGGACGATCAGTACGTCGTCATGATCCACCAGACAGTCAGCGAGTTGACTGGCTTCTTGAAGGGTGTCCTGGACCAGTTGGCTATCGCTGTCTCGATCGGTCTCCAACGTGGGATTCCTCTCGAGACCTACGCACGGAAGTACCGTGCTACGAGGTTCCCTCCTGAGGGTAGAACTCGTAACCAAGACATCCCGTACGCCAACTCGATCGTCGACTACATCTTCCGGTGGCTGGGACAGAAGTTCATCGGCACCGAGGAGTGGATGCCTCCGAAGCGAGGCTAGGATCCGGAATGGATTATGTTCTTGTTGCTAGCAGCACTGTTCTCGACATCGCCAGACGTCAGGATTGCAGGTGGTCTGGCGACGGTCTACTGGCCTGGTGATGGACACTGTGGGACGCACAAAGCGAACGGCAAGAAGTTCCTCCCTGAGGACGCGCATATCGCGCACCGTTCTCTACCCATTGGTACCTCCGGTTATCTGTGCAACTCTCGTACTGGACGTTGCGTCAGAACTTCTGTTCAGGACCGTGGGCCTTTTGGAGCTATGCTCCCGTGTCGTAAGGATCCATCGTCGTCCAAAGGCATAGGTACTCCACGCAGGATCAGGTGGCGAGGACAGTGCTACTGGTGGCAAGCTCAAACACGACTACAACCTGGTTGGAAGTACCGAGGTGCTTTCGATCTTAGCCGACCTGTAGCGAGAGCGATCAAGCATCGTGCGTTCGACAGAGTCGAATTCGTTTACTCGAGGACATCATGGCAGAAGAGAAGAAGCGTAAGCTGGTACGTAAAGAAATCCACATTCATCTCATCGCTACTCTGGACGCTCCGGAAGGTCCGGTTCATGGTGAGCAGATCGTTACGCTTGCTCGTGGGCCGATCATCACGAACATCACCAAGCGTGCTCCGCAACTGGACTGGAACCTTCAGTCGCTGGACATGATGGTGGAATCCGAAGAAGTCGTGGACGACAATCCGAAGGACTGACCATGCCGATCGCAGTCGTCGATGGCAACTATCTCCTGCACCGTTGTATGCGTGCAGGAGATCTAGCACAGTTGCGTAACAGACATGACAAGCCTACGGGTGGTGTCATGGGGTTCTTGAAGTCTCTCCGCAAGATCTTGATCGAACAGCAGGTCAACGTCTGCACCGTCGTCTTTGACGGAGGCATCTCCCAGAGACGCAGAGCGCTGTACCCAGAGTACAAGGGCTCCAAGTACCGTACTCCGGAGGATCCCTTGTACGAAGAGCCGGATCCTGATCCTGAGAAGTCGCAGTACCGTCGCGACTTCTCCCGACAGAGGACCTACTTGCAGCACGTCCTACCTCTGCTCGGGACTCGTGTGGTACGTATCGTCGGTTGGGAAGCAGACGACCTCTGCTACAGAATCGCATCGAAGTACCACGAGAGACCCGGATCTGTGCTCCTCGTATCAGACGACTTGGACTATGTTCAGGCTGTCAACGAGTGGCGATCCAGAGAACCTGACGTCGGTGATCAGTACGGCTCTCTGTCGGTTCTCAGACCCATCCATGATGAACACATTACCGAGTCCAACTTCAGGTTCCTTGTAGGACATGACCTGAGCCACCACCTACTCTGGCGTGCGATTGTCGGAGATGGGAGCGACAAGATCCGTGGTGTGGAAGGAGTGGGCAAAGGCTGGCTACGAAAGATCTTCGATGCTTACCACGGACCGACAGCATACCCCTTCGAAGAATTCATCGTCTGGTGCTTCGAGCACAAGACGAAGACAGTGAGGAAGATCGCGGACCAGCTGGACGTCGTCCTCCGTAACTACGAGCTCATGGCGTTCCATCTCGAGCCCTACCCTGATGGGACTGCATCTCAAGTCCAGAATCTGCTCGATGCTCCCGTCGAAGCAGACATCGTGAAGGTGAAGTACTACCTCACCGAGCTCGACCTGTTCAGTATCACGGACCAGATCCACCACTGGATCACTCCCTTCCAGAGACTCCGATGAAACGACTCCTCCTCTTCACCGACCCTCACATCACTCCCAAGGCAGCCTTCTCCCAACCGACATCGGATGGTCTCTCGACGTACCTCCACAGGGTCGTGAAGTCCTTCCATTGGTTGGAAGATCTGATCCAAGAGACCACGCCTGACTATGTGGTTTGTCTGGGAGATGTGACGGAGACGACTGGCTTCGTCGATACCACTTCGTTGAAGGTAGCGACAGAGCTCTTCGATCGTCTCGCTGTCGCTGCGGATGACGTGGGTGCTCCTGTGTTCTGCCTGGTAGGCAACCATGACGCCTATTCGACGGAACACAACATCCACAACTTGGAGTTCCTTCGACACATGCAGAACGTTTGGGTCGTAGATCATCCTTTGACTCTTCCTGACTCGGACATCTTCTGCATTCCGTGGACATCAGATCCGAAGGAGGTAGAGGTACCTCCAAAGACGAAGTGCATTCTGACGCACTTGGACATCGAAGGTAGCTTCCTCTACAAGACCAAGCGTGCTGAGTTCGGTGCGAAGCCGGACATGTTCCGCGTGCCTGTCTTTAACGGACATACCCACAACCCAGGAGCCGTCGGAAAGAACGTCCAGAACTTAGGTGCTCTACTCTCACGGACGTTCTCCGATGTGGATTCGGATCCTCGTGGTGCTTGGCTCGTCTCTGTCGATAACGTTGTCGGTACCGAACAGTTCTATCCGAACCCACACGACGTACCGTTCCGAGACGTCTTCATCAAAGATGAAGCGACTGCGGCCACGTGGCAGGAGAAGCTTGAATCAGGAGTCTCTGGCTTCGAGAACTGCTACGTCCGGATTCGTTACAAGTCCGAGTTCAAAGAGCTCGTCGAGCAGATCGGATACTTCTCGCAAGGTTCCAGAACTGAGGTCCTACCCGAGACAGGCAACCTATCCGGTGAAGCTCCGAAGTTCTCGTCAGAGCACTTCTCTGCTCTGAAAGTCTTCGAAACCTACATCAACAGTCGTCTGCCCGAAGGTATCAAGCGTAAGGATCTAGTCGCTCGAGGGATCGAGTATCTGAAACAAGCGTCTTGCGACATCAGACACCATACGCTCCCTATCACGTTCGAGAAGATGGAAGCCAACTTCTTCCAGTCACTCGGCCGAGTCAAGTTCCAACTCGATCAAGGAGGTCTGTGGTACGTCGAAGGTATCAACCGAGACGATCCCTACGATGCGAATGGTGTCGGCAAGTCCACGATCCACGAAGCGATCTACTGGTGTCTGACAGGCAAGTCTCTCCGGAAGTACACAGGGGACGAAGTCATACACTGGGACCACGATTATTGCAACGTGAAACTGTGGCTTCGCATAGGTGACGAGAAGTACTGGATCTTCCGTTCGCGGAAAGATCCTGACGACGGTACCACGGTACTCCTCTGGAAGGACTCCGAAGATGGTATGGTCGACATCTCGGCTCGACTGAAGTCTGACACCGACAAGAAGATCGCAGACCTGCTCGGGAGGAGCACCACAGTCCTTCAGCACTCGGTGTTCTTGACTTCGGGCCTGTCTCACAAGTTCACGTCGTTGACGTACCCAGACAGGATCCGTTTGATCGAGGAGATCACCGACGTAGGGGTCTTCGCGAGCGCTGGTGCTCTGGTGAAGAAGGATACGGACAAGATATCATCCGAATGGATGAGGACTCAAGGTTCTTTGTCTTCCTTGCGTGAAACTGTAGCGTCCTCCGAAGCTCGGATAAGTGAAATAGATGCGCAGATTAAGGTGGTAAGAGGCACCAAAGGTCCGATCATCAACGCCAAACAGCGAGATCTGAAGGAGAATGCAGAAGAGCTACGAAGCCTGCAAGTTCGCTTCGAAGAAGCAGAACTCGAGCTCTCGCAGACTCTCCCGAAGGTCAACTCTGTCGAGCTGAAGTTGAAGGCGCTTCAGCAACCCTTGTTGCAAGCTGCGGAACAGACTCGATCGATTGAGACATCGATAGGGATCTTGTCCAATCAAGTTGCTGAGATCCGAGCTCTCATTGAACGAGGACACTGTCCGGAATGCGGACAAGAGATTGCTGAAGGAGCTCCTGTCCGTCGGTCACTCGACGAACGTGTCGCAGAACTCGAAGACCTTGAATCTCGTCTCGCTCCTTCGAGAGAGAAGTACGAGAAGCTGCGTACTCGTCAAACCCAGCTTCAAGAGTACCAAGAAAGGTACAGAGAGGAGGCAGCTGAACAATCGGAGGAAGTCAATCGTCTGCGTCGGAACATCTCTGACCTACAGATGAAGGACTTGGAACTGAAAGAAGAACTCGAACAACTAGGGAGAGAAACACAGGACCTACGATCTGCCCGAGAAGAACGTCTGTCCACGATCAAGTCGACTCAGGCAGAGATCGCTCGACTCGAAGACCTCTTGGAGAAGCAGTCCTATTCCCACGAGGTCCTAGAATGGCTCTCGGAAGCATTCCACACGACAGGCATTCGAGCCGACCTCCTCTTCCAGGTGTCCCTGCCCTTCTTGAACTCTCGTCTCGTCGAGTATTCGCAGAAGCTGGGACAACCTTGTCATCTGGACTATCGTGAGACGAAGTCTGGGGACTTGGAGGAGAAGATCGAAGTGGTGCTCCCACGGAGTCGGCCCTACAAAGGACTCTCGCGCGGAGAGAAGATGATGGTGGACTTGTCCATCCAATGCGCTCTCAATGATCTGGCTGTGGCCACCGGAGGCAGCCATGTCAATCTCCTCATCTGCGACGAGGTCATCGATCCTATCGACGAGACGACACTCGCGTCGTTCGTCGATATCCTGGAATCCAAGGCCGATCAGATGACCATCTTCTTGATGGCACATCGGCCGTTCCTAGACTCCATCCTGCCGAACAAGTTGACTCTGGTGAAAGAGGATGGTGTCACCCGACTTGGAGAACTGCTATGACAGATCAGCAGAAGTTGTTCGTTGGTGGATTGCCTTGGTCTCTGACCGAGCAGGAGTTCGCAGAGGCATTCGGAGTGTTCGGTCCTGTCGAGGAGGTGAAGATCGTGTACGATCGGGAGACCAAACGCTCACGAGGATTCGGGTTCGTGCGCTACAAGAGTGCGGACGATGCCAGGGTCGCACGCGACGAGATGCACGACACGGAGTTGAAGGGACGACAGATCCGTGTCGACTTCGCAGAGCAGAAGGAGAGGCCACCTCGTACGAACGGTGGTCGTGGTGGTCCTCCGGACAAGCGTAGGAGGACTCGTAGGTCGCGGTGACCTTCACTCTCATGTACGTACGCGGATGCCCGCGGACGCGCACAGGCGCGCAGGCGCGTGGATTCTTGGGTCCAGCGAGCCCTGAGAGCCCCGTCAAGGCGCGGGGAGGCACCCCTCGGGCCGGTGCCTCGGGCCTCCGGCCGACGCCTTCAGCGGCCGTACACGAAGCCTGAAGGGAAACCCGCGAAATCATAGGGGAATCCAGCCCCCGAAATTCCCTACGATTCCGGTGCTTTACGCCCTCCGACAAACTTCGCCTTCCTGACCGAGCGATTCCCGAATTCCCTAAGGATTCTGAGTCCTTAAGGCCGACAAAATTCGTCGCCCTGCGACCCAAATTTGTCGGCCCTCTATCCCACCGTTGACACAGGGAAATCGCCGAAATCCCCTCAGTTGCGTAAATCCTTGCGCGGAGGCGCGAAAACCTTTTCGCGCCATTAACCGACCGAAATCATAGGTTTCCGGTCCACAGCCGCGTAAAACCTTTCGCGCCAAGGGCTAAACAACCGGAATCACAGTCGAAATAAACCGACCCCTTAAGGCTCTGAACGCCCTTAAGGGCGGTTGAAACGGCCGGAGGCCTCTCTTGGCTCATTCCTGGCGAAAACCGTTCAGACGGTCGCTGAGAGCCTCTGAACGTCGGGCCTGAAGAACCGATTCAGCGGTTCTCGGCGCGGATTTGGCTTGGGTTTTGCTTCGTTTTCGTGTGGGCGCAGGAGCGTCCGCGAACAAAAACCGCCCCACGGGGCACAACCCAGGAGGAAGCAATGTCCCAGTCGAACGTCAACCAGGTGCTCAAGGGTCTGTCCAAGGAGGAGAAGCAGCAGGCGGAGGAGGCCATCGCTAAGCTACGTGCATCCTTCGAGGACAAGCTGGCCAACAAGGTCACCAAGATGGTCGAGAAGCAGAAGGCCAAGTCCGAGTTCGAGAACATGGTGGCGGACAAGCGCAAGCGCATCGAGGAGCTGCAGTCGCAGCGCAAGGCGATGGCTCAGGAGATCAAGTCGCTGCGCGAGGAGATCCGTACCGCGAAGTCGGAGTGGAAGTCGCAGTAGTTTCCTAGCAGGGCTTCATGCCCTGCGCAGGATTCATTCCCACGAGTGGGTCCTGCGCAGTGCTAGAAACCTGCCCGAGTGGGCACAACCAACAGGAGGATACAATGTCCGAGAACACCACCAACTACCTGCGTCGCTACCGTCTCTTCAGCAAGCAGTCCAAGGGCTCCTACGAGATGGCTGTCGCTGTCGCCAAGTACTACGGTGTCGGCTGCTTCCACGACGGCTCCACCATCTGGCTCGTGCACTCCGACAACTCGCTGGTCAAGGAGTGCAAGCGCACCATCAAGAGGCTGCGCAACGAGTGCAGGTCCCAGGCCACCAGCCACTCCATGTTCTCCGGTCTCTGCCAGGGTGTGGCTGCGCACTACCACTCCGTGACGCTCACGGGTCTGTCCGACGACATCCTCGACTACCTGGCTCGTCGTCAGAACCGTGTGACGCAGTCCCGTGCCAGCCAGTACAACCCGGTCGAGTTCTGCGCTGGTCTGCAGGCTGCTCTCTCCCTCGTCGCCTAGTCTCCTGCAGGGCTTCATGCCCTGCGATGAGTCCTTCTCTTCGGAGGAGGATTCATCGCAGTGCTAGAACCATCCAACCAGGAGGATACAATGGCTACCAAGTGGGCAGGATCTGAGCCGACGTCATGTGACGTCTGCCACAGACCATTCAAGAAGTACTTTATCGACGGCAAGACGCAGATGGGTCCATGGGGACTGCTCTGCGTGGAGTGCCACGAGGAGATCGGTGTCGGTCTCGGTACTGGTCGTGGCCAGAAGTACGATCTCTCGACTCTCGAGAAGGTGGAGGGTTGAGATGGATACTCTGGTCAAGGCGATCCGCGAGGACAAGTTGGTCGGTGCAGGATCTTGCACATCCATCGACGAGTGCTTCGACGACCACGAGATCGCAGAGGAGCTCCAGCGGGAGGGTATCACCACTGTCGAAGGAGCTATCAAGTGGGCTCGTGATCGCGAGGGACTCTGGCTCGAGCAGGGTCTCAACTGTCGCTGGGGAGAGGACGACGATCCTCAGCTGAAGGCCTACTACGGCTTCAACTCCCAGCGTGACGAGGAGTAGGATATGCATGTGCAGATCATGAGAAGCCTCCTCCTCCAAGAGGTGTCCAGGACAGAACGTCTGCAGAAAGAGTTCGTAGAGAGAAGATATAGCTACGAGCTATCGTTCTTCGAACGAGATGTACTTCGTCGTTGGAACATGTCGTTCGACGAGTATCTCTGTGCTCTCAACGAACTGCTTGACTCACAGGAGAACTAGCGATGACAACTGCAGAGTTCGACAAGATCGTCGACAAGATCAAGAAGTGTCTGGCTCTCTCGGAGTCGGACAACGAGAACGAGGCTGCTCTCGCTGCTGCTCGTGCGCAGGAGTTGATGGCCAAGTACCAGATCGAGATGGCTCAGCTCCGTGAGGAGGATCCGGATGCTACCATCGATGTGATCGAGCATCCACTGTTCGGTGGCAAGCCTCTGTGGCACACGCAGCTCGCACTCCACATCGCCAAGGCCAACAGCTGTGCGTGCTTCAAGCGCAACAAGCAGCTCATCGTGGTCGGCACTCCGGAGAATGTCCAGATCGTGGACTACTTTCACACGTATCTGGTCCGGATGCTCCGACACCTGATGCGCATCTACTGTCGCGAGTTCTATGGCACCACCAAGGTCAAGGCCAATATCAGGATGTCCTTCCTGGAGGGTGCTACGGAGACTGTGGGAGAGCGTGTTCTCGCTCGCAAGAGGGAGATCCACGAGGAGGCGAGAGCGACCAGTTGTACTGCTCTCGTCCGTATCGACAAGGAGTGGGATGCGGTGCAGAATTACCTGGCATCTCTCGGTCTCCGCAAGGGCACTCGTCGTCGCAGCCACAGCGACTACACCGCTCGCAGTCATGGCCGCGAGGCTGGTCGTCAGGTCCATCTCCACGACGCACTGAAGACCTCTCAGACCCGTGCGGCACAGGTCCGGGGCAGGGGTCGGAAGCTGCTATCGTAGCGTCTCAGCAGGGCTCTCGCACTGCGCTGGACTCATTCTTCATCGGAGTGGGTCCAGCGCAGTGCTAGAACCACGAAAGGAGGAGCAGTGGCAAAGAACTACAGAATCGAGTACATGGACTCAGCCAGGACGATGGGTGTGGTCCGTGTGGATCTGGGCATACCGATCCTCGGGTGGTCCAGAGATCTGGAACGAGGACAGGTGCACGTCATGTCGAGGATGTGCTCGCAGGAGTGGCGCGGGACTGATCTCGAGGAGACGATCGAGCGAGCTCTCTCGGAGGTGGACAAATGACAGAGACCAAGATCACGCGAGAGGATCTCATCGCTCTGATGGAAGAGATCCATCCCGTTCCTCAGAAGTTCCGTACTCTCCCAGAGGATGTGTTCATCGCGAACCTCGCTATGAACATGGAGGCTCTCAAACAGGTCCTCGAGCACGATCTTGAGCAGATCGCAGAGTTCCTCGAGGAGATCAACCAGCACCTCACTGAGGTCGACCACACGTTCGACTCTCCGTGCTGGGGTAGGAGAGCAGAGGCGCTGTCTGCTCAGGCTCTCCTGAAGCAGAAGTACGAGGAGCTCGAGAGACTGGCGTTCGCTCTCCGGCAGTATGCGGATCCGGACGCGACCATAAACTAGGAGACGACGATGCCGAACTATGTCGAGTTGTCCGCTGAAGAGTGGGCACAGTGCAACAGAGAGAACGGGTACCGCATCGTCGGGTCGTCCGAGGGTGGGTACTCGATGGATGGTCCTGGTGGCGATATGGTCATGTGGGACGACGATGCGAAGAAGCCCTATCGTGTCGTCCTCTCCGATGAGGAGCGTCGACAGGCGAGATATCTCGAGTATCTCGACCAGGGCATGGACTCGTTCGAGGCGCGAGAGCTCTCGAAACAGGAGAATGCTCCTATCCCTGAGATCTGTCCGGAGTGTGGTAAGTCGGACCAGATCAAGGAGGGTGGAGGCTACGTTGGCGAGACGGTTCTCTACTGCGATCGCTGCCATCGTCTCCTCTGGGAGGACTCTGTGGATGCTGTCAGGAGAGTGATCTGATGGCATCTCCAACGTTCGTGCACAGGTACCGACCTCTCTCCAACAAGGAGTTGGGTCGGTTGAACACACATCTGCTGTCGAGTGGAACTACCTACGAGGCTCTCGCCAAGTTCAACGAGAGAGTCGACCAGTCCTGGCCTGAAGGACCGTGGGTCATCCCACTCCCCGGCGACTCGAATCTGTTCTACATTATCGGGACTCCTCCCGAGGGATTCGAGCCCATACCAGAACAACTCGAGCTCTGCACATCTCCCACGTTCTGCGACGGCGAGGAGGAGTGCTGGGCATGCAACTACAATGGAGGCGAAGATGTCGAGGACCGTTGAGCAGATCGAACGAGAGATGAATCGAGTAGGTATCTACGCAGTCCACGTCGACAGCTACATGGACGACGGACAGAGACTCTGGTCTGTGGAGGCTACTCCGGACCACTACTCGTCTCCGTTCACAGCGACAGGTCCCTCCATCGAGGATGCTCTTCTCCGACTGATCTCCAAGATCGACTCGAGGACAAGGAGTCTCCGTGGCTGAATACGTCGTGCGAGAGGTCTCTCCTATGCGGTGGGAGGTGGCCAAGTTCGGAGACAAGTCCGAGCCACTCGAGGTCTACCGCGTGGAGAAGATCCGGACACAGTGGCGCTGCTCTTGTCCTGTGACAGTGGACTGCAAGCACATCGACCGCGTCCGTGTCTGGATCTACATCGAGGATCGCCATCTCCCAGAGTATCTGGGTGGAGGTACCGTAGAGGAGATGCTTGCATCTCTCGAGGAGAGGATTCATGGACGCTAGAGACGATATGCGTGCGCATTGCGCGCAGCAGGCAGAAGAGGCAGCAGAGAGAGCACGAGACATGACGATAGCTGACGAGCAAGCATCCCTGGTCGGACGGTTCGTCGCTCTCTGTGTTGCGCTGAACATGGATGTAGACCAGGCGCTGGAGGAATTCTCCGAGGCTGTTCGTGAGACGATGGAGGCATACAATGGCTGAGTTCAATGTCCCTGACGACTGGGGAATGTACTACAGGACCTGTGAGAACTGTGGTGGTCGCTACCATCTCAGTGAGGGAGGCTGTGGCTGCTACGAAGAGCAGGAAGAGCAACGTCAGGAAGAACTCCTGGAACGACTGGAGTCATGCACGATCGAAGACGTGGAGACCTCGCAGGACAACTATCGTTCGACGTGTGACTGGTCTGGCGAGACGATTCACGCAGGAGAGGTCGAGATCCGTCTCTACATAAAAGAGAAAGATGGCGAAGACGAGATCTGCCTGACACCAGAGTCCTACGACGAGATTCGAGGACTCTTGAAACGAGATCTTAAACCGACCCGTTAAGGATCTCTTGGCCCTTAACGCTGGCAGGGTGCGATCCAGCCCTGCTCAAGCGGCATTCGTTGAGTGTCTCTTGAGCAGTGTTGGAACATCTAGACAGGAGGGGAGAATGGTATTCTTGCTGGACATAGGAGGGACTCTCGAGAACAATCCTGTTCTTTCGAGAGACCAGGTGGAGAGAGCTCTCGCTCTCTTGAAGAGTCGTGGTGCTGTCCTGCACGTGTGGTCTGGATGTATCGAGAGGACTCCGGAGTGGATCCGATCTCTCGCGCATGCGCTGTACTCGAAAGCAGACGGTATGCCTATCCGAGAGGGTATCGTCGTGGACGATGAAGAATATCTTCTGAGGACCTATGGCAGGTTCCCGAAGATCAACACCATGACTGCTGAAGCATTCGGAGCAGCGATGCTTCAGCTACTGGAGGCTGAGGATGCCAGAGAAACCGCTGTGTGATGCTCCGATCATCGGAGCGAATGGAAACGCGTTCTCTGTCGTAGGTATCTGTGTGGATACTCTGCGACGCAACGGATACCGTGCAGAGGCTCAGGAGCTCAAACGACGTGCGTTCAGCGAGGCGCACTCGTACGATGACCTTCTGAACATCTGCATGGAATACATCAACCCTGTGGAAGCCTAGGAGGTTCTGAAGATGACTGTGGCTCGACTGCTCCCTGATCTGGACGGAGAAGAGATGGCTCAACTGCTAGGAGGTGTCGTGCCTCCGAGCGGCGAGACCTGCGACAACTGCGACGAGGAAGCGATGCTGATCCTCGGCGAGGATCGGTTCTGCGACCACCACGCACGAGACCTCGCTCTCCAGATCGATCCCGACGTGGTCCGTGTGAAGTACGACTTCATCTTCGCCGACAATGGTGCCGGCGAAGGATCCCTCCTGTAGGGGTCTAGCACTGCAAGGTCCCGAGGCCCAACGTGTCTATCTCCTGGGTGGCACCGAGGGTCTCGGGACCTACTTTCGAGTTATGCAAGAAGACGACTACTGCCATTGGCCATTATCCTCTACGGTGTTGTTGAGAGCTCTAGTAGCTGCCGATCGTATACGGGGTGGGTAGGGGATCGGACGGAGCTCGACTTGTAGTCGTTTTCTTGGAGTAGTCGTCTTCTTGGAGTACTCGAGATGAGAATGTGGATGGTGGATACTCGTATCATGTGCAAGAACCATCTCCTTGGTGAACACAAGGAGATACACATGATTCTAGGATCCATCCAAGTTGGAATTACACTAGGTAAGTATCTGACCAACCGTATCGTCGATCCCTCGATGATCAAGCAGAGGCACGACGACATCGTTGAGGAATGTAGACGACGCGGATGGCCATCAGGTTACTTCCATGAGACACCGATCGACGAGGAGGATCTCGAGGGACTGTCTCTCGTAGTGAATCCCGTCGATGTTGAGACTGCGCTAGAGGACCTTCTAGCGCGCTGTGACCAGTGCTGGGCCAAATACAAGGAGGTGTTCCATGTCTGACACAGCGACACTGCTGCCGATCAGGATAGTTCACCAGGAAGAACAGGTGAACCTCCTGCACGTCAGCCACAACCAGCGTGTGCTCGAGAAGAGGATGCTCGAGTACGAGAAGGAGTACGGACGCAAACTCCGACACTGCGAGGCGATCGTCTACTGCAACAAGGCATACGACAAGTTCCGTCTGATCGTCTCCTTCTACGGAGTCCCGATCCTGATGCTCCCGCCGGTCGATCCCGAGAAGAGACTCTCCCTCTACCTCAACATCTCCCAGTTCCTCCGGAAGTTCTCCTCCCGTAAGGCGGTCACGGACTTCTTGGATCGGGAGATCGAGGAAGCGCAGGAGAGACTGGAGCATTCGGAGCGAGTCAAGCTGGCTCGCAAGGCTCTGAAGAGGAGAGCGAACAATGGCTAAGAAGAAAGTGTCCAAAGCGGACAGCATCCGAGACTTCCTTGGGAAGCATCCTGAGGGTAGTCTTGCTGACTTCATGGAGAAGACCGGTATCGAAGCCAGTCACTCTCAGTTCTCTGGGATCAAGAAACAGGTCCAGGAATCTGGATCTATGAAATCTACGGTTCAGAGTTCTGGTACCTCGAAGCGATCTTCTAGCAGTAAGAGGATCGAGCAACTGGAACACCGAATCAAGTACCTGGAGTGGGTCAGGATAGGGGAACGGGAAGGATTCGTAGATGAGCTTCTGCGAGAATTCGAGGAAGAGGAAGAGTAGGTCGATCTCCTCAAGAATTTATCGCATAAACGATAATTCTCCGACCCGACAAGCTATATCAAACCCTTAACGGCTTTCGCTCCGGGAGCCGGGATCAAGGACTCAGAACGAATGGATCTCAATCTGCTGTTCTCCGTTCTCGAGGACATCCGAGATACGTCCTCGCGCACCGAGAAGGAAGAGTTGCTCCACGAGATCTTGGCATCTCCGAACAAGGAGGTGTTCGAGGATCTCGTGAAGTTCGTGTTCAACCCATATCGGAGGTTGCAGGTCAAAGTGACCTCAGCGATGGTGGACAGGAGCGCATCCTTCGGCACCCCTAAGGAAGACGTAGAGATATGGAGAGACTTCCTCGTCCTACTGAACAGGCTGGAGTCCGGCGAACTCGTCGGCAAAGCCGCTCGTACGGAGATCTGCTCCTTCCTCTCGTCTGTCGACTTCGGGATGGTCGAATGGTTCGCCATGTTCTTGAACAAGAACTTCAAGATCGGCGTGGGTAAGTCCACCATCGACAAGCTCTTCCCAGGTGCGATTCCTCGCTTCGGCGTCCAACTCTGCAAGAAATACAAAGGAGGTGACCTACCCTATCCACACATCATCCAACCGAAGATGGACGGCGCTCGTGGTGTCGTCGGCAGATTCGATTCAGAGAGTCTGGTGGCGATGTCTCGCAACGGCAAACCGTTCTACAACGTCGAGGAGATCCTGGAGATCCTTCTAGCTCTGGAGGAGATCTACGGTGAACCGTACGTGTTCGACGGAGAGTTCTACGCAGAAGCATGGAACGACTCGGTGTCGATCTTGCGGTCGAGCAAGAAAGCACCAACGAGCCTTGAGAGGCTCAAGTACTACATCTTCGATGCGATCCCTCTCCGCGAATGGGTCTCAGGAAAACCCACCGAGACTCCGTTGTTCGAGCGAGACGCCCTACTCCAGGTGGCTGTACAGTCTCTGGGTAGCGACAAGCTCGTTCATGTTCCACATCGCCTGGCAGCCGCCTCTGGCGAGATCGTAGGGATCACGCAGGACTATGTCAAGGAAGGATGGGAAGGCTCGGTCATCAAGGATCCGAAGAGTCCGTACGCCTACGATCGAAACGAGGCATGGCAGAAGTTCAAGTTCGTCAAGGACGTCGATGCAAAGGTTGTGGATGCCAAGCTCGGATGGCTCCACAAGTACGATGGATCGGTGATCGACGATGACGATCCTCGAGCGTCAGATCTTGACGAGAACTCGTGGGATCCAGTTGTGCGATCTCTGATCGTCGATCCGGGCAACGGAGTCCGTACGTCTGTGGGATCTGGACTGAAACGTCCGCACAAGTACGGATTCCTTGAATCACTCGAGAACGGAGAACTGGTAGGCCAGACCGTCGAGGTCCGGTTCCAGGAGTACACGCCAGATGGTAAGCTGCTCTTCCCGAGGTTCGTGCGACTGAGGGAAGACAAACCGTGAAGGAGAGAACCAACATGAGCACACTTCAGAAACTGCAAGAGTCGGGTCTGGATGCAGACCTCGAGGCTGCCATCCTCTCGTTCCAGGATGGTGCGGAGGCCGATGACGCGAAGAAGGAGGACGGCAAGAAGCAGCTGCTGGACTCCATCGACAAGAACGGTCTCAAGAATCCCGGTGTCATGAAGCTGATCGGGTCCCTGCAGAGGGACAAGGTCCTGAAGCCGGGTCTGTACAAGGAGCTCCTCGAGCTCAACAAGAAGCTGTCCTCCAACGGCGAGTCCAAGACGGAGGAGAAGCAGGAGACCAAGTCCGAGGAGACGTCGGAGGAGAAGCAGGAGGCCAAGACCGAGTCCAAGGACGACGAGCAGGTCGAGGCCAGCGGCGAGGACGATGTCCAGCTGACCGAGAAGCAGGAGGCGAAGCTCAAGGAGCGGATGGCCAAGGAGGAGGAGAAGATGCGGAAGCGCCTCCTCGAGAAGGAGGCCAAGATCCGCGAGCGTCTCGCTGAGCGTGCGGAGAAGCGTGCGCAACGTCTCGGGATGAAGGTCGAGGAGGCCAAGGAGGTCCAGGAGCAGAAGGAGCTCATCGCGAAGAAGCGAGAGGAGATCAAGGTCCTCCGGGAGGAGATCAAGGCGGCTCGCGAGCGTATCAAGGAGCTCCGCCCCAAGCGCACGCGCAAGAAGAAGAGCGAGGGCGACGCCGCCACCAAGTCCGAGTCCAAGAAGGAGGAGACCAAGAAGGACGACGAGTAGGTCTACGTCGTCTCTCCCTTCCCACCTCAGCCAGTCTCAACCCTTCAAGAGTAGTACGTCTCGTCCTAGGCACAGACGCTAAACTGCCTCCCATCGGATCGTGGTACTGGCCACTCAGTTGACCGACTGGTGTCGGGTTCGAGCCCCGGAGATCCGACTATGCTAATCGCAGGATTCGATCTAGGACGCAAGTGCGGCTATGCGATCCTCGAAGAAGACGGAAGTAGGCTACGTTCAGGCACATGGGACCTCGGACGACGTAGCGGTAGGTCCATCCACGAGTTTGAGACTCTTCTCGAAGGAGTATTCGTGGAAGGAGTTAGCGCGGTCGGATATGAGAAAGTCCGTCGACACAGAGGTGTCGAGGCTGCACATGCTTACGGTGGCTACGAAGCTCTTCTTTGGAAGGGTTGTTACATATGTGGCATCCCTGAGGACTGGATAGTGCATATTACCGTTCAGCAGATCAAGAGAACAGCTACGACTCTGTCCTCCGCAGACAAAGAGGCCGTTGAAGGAGCTACTCTCCAGCGATGGAACTACTTGCCCGAGGATGACAATGAAGCTGACGCTCTGTGGTGCGCCGAATGCGTACGTAGGCTACTGAATGGTGAGACTCTTTGAGGGTAGCTACGATCCAGTCCTTTCCTGCGCCCTGGCCGATGAGTACCAGAATGGGTGCAAGGGAGACAGAGAGCTCCTCCAAGAGCTTCTGTTACAAGTAGCACCTCTGGTGGGTATCGTTGCGAGCACGGAGATCAAACAGGATCGCTTGGTAGGCGAGTCGCTCGAAGGACTCAAGTGCGATGCTCTAACGAAGCTGTTCGAAGAGTTCGAAGACGGAGGAGTGCCTACCGACTGTGTGCGTAGCTTCACTTCGTTCTTGTACACATCCATCAAACGGGCGATGATCGACACGATTCGTCGCTCTGCTGAGAAAGTCATTGAACCTGACGAGCTTCTCCTTGAATCGTTCAGTGGTAGAGTACCTGGGCACCGAGAGGTAGAAGCGAGGATCCATCTACGACAGCTCACCGATCTCATCAAATCTCTGGTAAAGAACGACTGTCGTTTCATAGGTCCTGAGAAGGATGCGTGTTGTTACATGGCTCTCTGCGAGCTAGGTTACATGTCTGCGGATCCGATGGCTGCTCAGTACAAGTTCTCGCTGACTCGTAGGAGGACCAAAGCTCTACTGAAGTACACGCGTGTGCTCGTTAAGACATCGCTGTACTACTACAAGGACTTGGATGAGGATTCTTGACATCAACGGCTACGCAGCGGACGTGTTCTATGTCCTACTGCTATGCTCGGGACAGTACGACTTCCTCCCAGAGTTGTACGAAGTCCTTGGTAAGGATCTGACTCTGAGAGTTCTTGACATCTTTGCTGGTAACAAGATCAAGTTCCCTCCGGTTCGTGAGTTGCATCGTCTCGCAGCAGAGGTGCATATCTACATCCGAGTCAAGAATGCTACGTCGAAGAACCGAGCGCAGGTAATCCACGATCTGTCGAGGGAGTACCATCTGTCAACCGAGAACGTTAGACTCGTCTACGAGAAGACCAAGAAGCTGATCGAAGGCGAGCTAGGGATGCAGGTTCTACATGAGCGACGCAGGCGATATCGAAGCGACACTTAACAGGCTGCTCGATCGCCCGATCCAAGACGAGGACAAGGTCCTCGAAGTCATCGTAAAGGCGATCACGGCGAAGTACACGGATCCTCAGATGATCCGTAAGGCCGTCAAGCAGGCGGTCAGTAACTACGAGAACCAGCTACGAGTGTTCATGGTTGGCGTAGCCAACCGACAGCTACAGCGTATCCTCAGGTTGATGAGGACGATCGACTCTCTCGAAGAGCAGATTGAGAAGCCTGAAGTCATCGCCTCCATGTGTCCGAAGGAGCTGATCAAGGTCTACGCGCTACAACAGAGCAATCTCAACAATTCGCTAGACTACGTGAAGAAGGTCGCTGACATGCGTATGGAGCTAGCGACCGCACAAGCAGCGATAACGAGTACGCTCACGACACGCGAGACCGAGGAGATAAATGCTCTAGCGGCTCTACCAAAGCTGAATGCTCAACAGCGTGGCAATGTCCGTAGGATCGTCGAAGGACTGATCCACGACATATCGATGGACGAAGAGGAACACGAGGGTGACCTCATCGAAGGAGCACTACCACCGGACAAGTCGAACGGCGATCGTTCGAAACCATAGGAGAAGGCGATGAAAGAACCCAAGGTCACATTGATAGCTCACACCCCAGATCCCATCAAGACGATCTACGAGATCTGGCAGTGTTCGAAGTACGAGAAGACACTCGAGGAAGTCCAACAGGACTACTTGTCTGCCGTCGGTAAGACGATGGCTGCTCCTATCGTGGAGACTGCTGCGGCGATGAGGGGAGTTCCTGTGGACCAGTCACGTGGTGCGACGTACAACCAGTGGACCAACGAGTTCCCGAATCCAACGGATCTCTTCGCGAAGCTGCTGGACATGAAGGTTCCGGTCATGGAGAACATCGATCTGGTCTTCATGCTGGAGAACGTGTCGGTCTCGTTCCGCGAGCAGATGGTTCGCCACCGTATCGGTGTCAAGGTCGGTGAACGTCTCGGTGTCGACTTCGCTCCGGAGATCTCCGATTCGACGTGGTGGTCGCAGTCAATGCGTATCCTCGACATGACGAGGTTCGCGAACAACGGTAACTTCATCATCCCTGAGTGGTTCCGTCAGGACGAGAAGCGGGAGATGGAGTACCGTCAGCTGATGTACGACATCCAAGCGAACTACGCCAAGTGGGTCGAACAGGGATGTCCGATGGAACAGGCTCGCGAGGTGATCCCTCTCGGTTCTACCCACTCCATCTCGTGGAAGCTCAACGTCGCATCCCTACTCCACATCATCGGCAAGCGAGGTTGCTGGATCCTCCAGCTTGGCTACTGGGGTCCGATCATCAAGGGTATGGTCGCGGAGTGCGTCGAGAAGATCCATCCGGCATTCGCCAAGCTCATCACGCCTCCGTGCATCAAGAACGAGAAGTTCAATGGCTGTTTGTACAACACGGACAACCAGCGTCGGTACGAAGGAGAGGACAAGCTGCCTCCGTGTTCGCTCTGGGTACATCACCAGAACGAAGGCAAAGTCTACACGAGTCCGACGCAGCAGGAGGAGGTCAACTTCAACCACATGCGTCTGCAGTACAAGGACTTCTGGCGTCGAGACCCTGACACTGGCGAACTCCTGTGAAGATAGCCACAGCAGCCTCGATCATCGCTCGCGTCAGAGCCGGAGACCATTCTCTACTGGACACGATTGCTCCGGAAGAGAGACGGGTCATCTTGACTGCTCTACGAGAAGTGGAGAAGTCTGGCGAGAGCGGTGTCCTCGAGGCTCTGTGGATGGAGGACTTCGAGAGGAAGCCTGTCTCGATCGACGAGTTCCTCGACGACGACTACTACCTCGGACAGGTCGGTAAGAGCATCTTTCCGCTATGGAGGACGGAACTCCGTAGGGTCCACGACCCTGCAGCAGAGATAGGAGAATGGATTCTTCGAGGGTGCATCGGCGCGGGTAAGACGACCATCGCTGTCATTTCGCTACTCTACAAGATCTACTGGTTGACCTGCATGAAAGACCCGCAGGACTACTATGGCCTGACGGCGAGATCTCCGATCGTCTTCGGTCTCTTCAATATCTTCAAGTACCTCGCGAAGGACACAGCCTACCAGTACCTGATGAGCTGGACCAAGCTCTCCCCGTACTTCCAGGATGTGATCCGTCGGACGTACATGAACCAGAGGACAGTCCCTGGGTGGCTGCAACGACTCAATCGTATGTACGGGATGAACCTCGAGGACATGGCGAACTCGTTCGTACAGTTCCCGAAGAACATCACGGTCGCGATGGGCTCTCAAGCGATCCATGCTCTTGGACAGAACATCTTCGGAGGTCTCTTAGACGAAGCAGACATGGGTAAGGAGAAGTCCATCTCCGACGAGGAACGTTCTCAGGTAGCGGATATGTATGGACAGGTCCGGTCTCGTATGGATTCTCGATTCATGCAAGCAGGAGGCTCGAATCCGGGTATCCTGATGCTTGTTTCTCAGGTCCGTGGGAAGGATTCCTTTCTCGAGAAACACGTCAAGAAGGTCTCTAGCGATCCTCACACGCATATCTCTGCGTTCAAGCTCTGGGAGATCAAAAGCCACCTGTTCGAAGGACAAGACACGTTCAAGGTCGTAGTAGGGAACCAGCGGATCCGATCGTTCATCCCGCGAGACGACCAGCTGGGAGACGTCGCTCAGAAGAACCTCGAGGTCATCGACGTCCCAGAGTCTCTGCGGCAACGCTTCGAGTACGATGTCGAAGGAGCGATCCGAGACCTAGCAGGTATCCCAACCTACGGGACGGACCTGTTCTTGCCACGTCGAGACAAGCTGTACGATTGCTACCGTGATTCGACCATCCGAGACCATCCGTTCACCGTAGATACGGTAGAGCTCTCAATCGAAGCAGACGACGATCGCACGATCATCGATGTGTTCGACAAGACCAAGTGCATGTTGCAGCACGACAAGGCGACTGGTGCGTGGCGTCCTCGCTGGTTCGCTGGTGTCGATCGAGCAGTCCATGTCGACCTCGCAGTCAAGAAGGACTGTGCTGGTATGGCTATGGGTTGTATAGGAGACGTCAAAGCAGTTACGCGGTTCGACGCCGACGAACGTCCCTACCGTGCAACGGACTACGGGATGTTCGTCGACTTCGCACTACGTATCCGCGCAGCAAGAGGAAGTGAGATCGACTTCTCCAAGATCCGACAGTTCATCTTCTACCTGCACCACATCGGGTTCCCTATCAAGTATGTCTCGTACGACGGGTTCCAGAGTGTCGATTCGATGCAGCAGATGAAGAAGGCAGGATTTGATGTCAAGCTGCTGTCGGTCGACAAGAAGGCGATCCCGTACCACTACCTACGTTCCACGATCATGGAGGGTAGGTTTGACATGTACGAGTACGAACCGTTCACCGACGAGATCACCACTCTCCAGGATCGTACTCTGACCAAGGCTAAACCTCCGATCGACCACCCTCGAGGTGGTAGTAAGGACGTCTCTGACGGAGTCTGCGGTGTAGTCACGAGACTCTTGGAGGTGAAGCAAGAGCTACAAGCTGAGCCAGAAGAACGTGAACTCAAACAAAGACTAGAGCACCACTTCGGTACAGGACCAGATCCGATCCAACAGATCAAGTCTTCGACGTGGGTAGCTGCTCGTCCAAACCAGAAGAATCCACTAGAGACTCTCTTCGAGGATTAGGAGGCGATCATGTGTCCGAACTGCGGGTACGACAACAGACAAGAGAAGACAGAGGGTAGCGGACCAGTCGTGTTGACGACATGCGTCCGCTGCGGTCAGGTACTACCCGAACCGGTCAGACTCCCTCCCAGTTCAGACGAGAGTACTGGTGACGAGACGCGCACCAGAAGGACGCTGCTAGATTAACCATGACGTTCAATGCCTTCATACGAAAGTTGATGAAGGATCACTATCTCCTTAGGGAAGATGCACGTCTGGCGGCGAAGCTCGTCTTCAATGCGATACAAGAAGTGCTTCTCACAGGAGAAGAGGTCCAGATTCCCAAGTTCGGGACGTTCTACCCTCGGTTCACGAAAGGGAGGACCTGGGAGCAGCCATCCTCAGGAGAGATCCTGCAGATACCTCCCAAAGTTCGCCTAGGGTTCCGATCGACCCGTTTCTTTGACAAACAAATGACTCAAGCTCTAGGAGAGTCCGATGCCGCGTTCGCAGAAGCCGAGGAAGAGGAAGACGACTTCGACGAAATCGTCGAAGATGCAGAAGATGTCAGCAGATCTGAAGAAGCAGATCAAGCTGCATCAGCGTCTCGAGACTCTTGAGACTGCACAGCAGAAGATCAATGACACGAGGATCGAGGAGGCTCAGGTCGTCGCCAACCTCATGTTCTCGGTCAACGCGATCGCTCGAGTGCTGACTGAGAAGAAGATCAAGATCACGACAGCGAAGGTCGACGAGAACGGGTTCGCAGTCGCGAATGCTGAGGGCAAGCTCGAAACAGTCGAAGTCGAGATCCCTATCCTCAGCATGCACGAGCTGAACGTTGCTCGTGCTCAGGTGATCAACGAGTACCACAAGGAACGCGCTCAGATGCTCGAGGAAGAGCGCAAGCAGATGACCGAGTACACGTACAACGACGAGACCCACACCGCAGTCGAGTGGTCTCAGATCCTCGGATGCACCTTCCAGCAGTTCCAGGAGTACATCGACATGGGCTGTGAGATCGACGACATCGTCGAGACTCTCGCCGAGGAGAACCTCGAGGAGAGCGAGAAGCAGTTCATCCAGGACAAGGTCAACGAGGCTGTCGAACGTGCGAAGAGTGCTCGGTCGAATGAGAACGGTAACGGCGAGACCAAGCAGGACGAGATCGATTTGGACTCCCTTACCGAAGACGAGATGATGGCCTATCTCGAGGACGGTACCGTACCAGAGCGTCTGCAGCAGTCGGTCTAGACGAAAGGAGCTACCATGGCGAGTCCAATGGAGCAGAAGGCTGGGGACATGCTCCTCAACCTATGCAGGAAGAAGTTCGGTGCTGACTACAAGGACCGCTTCAAGGAGGAAGAGAAGTCTTCAGCCATCCTCGCTCACCTGGTGGCTCCGTTCAACCCGGACTACATGCGGTACAACACGACCAGGAACTACAACCAGATCTTCTGGGGTGCTGGTCGTAAGCTGCAAGTGCTCGCTCGCGAGTGGTGGACGTTCAAGACACGAGCCCACGAAGGTCAGCACATGGTCGACTGGTCGTGGTTGAAGTGGATCTACGGATTGCCTCACTTGCTCTTCCTTGCGCTCTTGATCCCGTTCTTCATCTACGGCAAGTTGTGGGCACTCGCCTGCTTCGGGATGCTCGTCGCAGGTCTCGGACTAGGTTATCTGTGGCCTCGCAAGAAGGCATGGTTCTTCACGTGGACTGCTCTCGGCATGGGTGCGTGCATCGGCATAGGGGTCTGGAAGGTACCCTGGTCGATGCTCTGGCTCGGCGCAGGCGCTCTCTGCGCCTCTCCTTTGTTGAACTGGATCGGAGCAGCTGCAGGACGCGCGATCGGCGAGATCCGAGGGTACACAGTCTCGATGGCCTGCAACTACTGGCGTT
>Ga0180437_10002965_pt1 | contig 26013 bp, 24 predicted proteins | sample SS_ome_4_FD_132410 | JGI IMG/M metagenome (GOLD analysis project Ga0180437, IMG submission 132410) | Hypersaline lake sediment archaeal communities from the Salton Sea, California, USA - SS_3_D_1 metaG | ecosystem: Environmental > Aquatic > Non-marine Saline and Alkaline > Hypersaline >... | reverse complement strand
TCCAGGACGAGCACACGTACCGATTCGCCGTTCAGGTCTTGCTCCCGGACGGTGATGCAGAAATAGTCGGTCTCGCGGGTGCATGGGCCGTCCAACCAGCCCCAGCGGACGGCGGCTACCGATCCCCCGGCGACGAGAAGGAGCCACAGCAGCGTCCATAGCCGGCGGCGTTCCGGGAGCAAGAGTAGGCCGAGCAGAATCAACAGAGAGCCAACGCCCCAGACGACGGCGTGCGTGCCAAAGCGGGAGATGAGGAAAAAACCAGTGGCAAAGGTGCCGACGATGCTCCCTACGGACCCAGCGGCATAGATCTGGCCTACGGTGCGGCCGGTCCGGCTCAGGTCGCGCACGGCCAGCTTGGCGACGATCGGCGAGACGGTGCCCAGGATAAGACAGGCTAGGAAACATAGCGCGATGACCAAGACCGCCAAACCGACGATCAGCGGCAGATTCTCCCGCGTGATTCCTTTTACGGATATTAACGGTTCCAGGACGTTCACGGCCAGGAGGCTCAGGGAAGCCAGCCCGCCGAGCACTAATACCCCACTCAGCAGGCGCGAGGAGGTCCAGCGATCAGCCAGTCGCCCGCCCACGTAGCTGCCGAGGCTGATCCCCGCCAACACCATCCCGATGATCACGGTCCAGGTGTAGAGCGACGAGCCGACGTAGGAAGCTGCGATCCGACTGACGGCCAGTTCCAAAACCATGATGCACGCACTGGACAGGAACACGGTCAAGTTCGGCCGCCAAAATCTATGCCACGGTGAATCCGTGTTTTTGGTGTCTGAAAGGGCTTGGTTTATCAGTTTTCTCTTGCTCGCAACGTGTTCTCTTTGAATTCCAACGTTGCAGGATCAGTAACCATAGCGAGCTGATGGGTTAAAGCCAGCACTCATTCTTTGGCCTTGCGTCGCCTCACCAGCGCCCTCACGCCGACCACCAGCCAGAGGCCCAACACAAGGACCACAGCCAGCGCCAACCCACAGATCGGCCCACCGAAAAGTAAGGCCAGGCTGGTATTGGCATCAGCGGTGTACTCCCAGACCCAGACCGAGCCATCCTCCAGCAGGACGTAGCGCGCATAGGTGACCTGCTCGGCATAGCGCCGGATCACAACGTCGAGCGCTTGTTCGACCCGGCCAGGGGGAGGAGGTCTCTCGCCCTCATAGGCGACGCCGTGCTCCACAAAGGCGCCGCTCTCCCGCGGCTGTTCCGCTTTTCTCCAGCAAGCGTTGTCCACTGTCGGGCCGGTGCGATCGCACTCGAGCAAAGATCCGTCCCGCCCACGCAGGTAGACGTAGAGGTGGTCTGCAACCACGAAGGCCGTAGGCGTCTCGGGAGGCGAGCCCAGGGACCGCCAGCGCCCGACGGCTCTATCTTGCCTGGGGCCAAGAAAGCTCAAGCCTGCGCCAAGGCCCAAAATGGGCAGGCCGATCAGTAAGAGGATACTGATCAGGATCGCCCATACCCAGATCGGTATATGTCGCCTTTTGCCGTCAGACATCGCTCCATACCTCCATGAGTTTTAGAATCAGCCACAGCCCGCCAAACAGGGCCACCGCGCCTCCCATGCAGACCCAACTGGCCAGGGCTGCTTCAAGACCATAGAGGTACCAGACCAGTCCGCCACCGACCACAAAGAGTATCGCGAATCCGCCAAGGATCAAGTCCCGCTCCGTCCTTTGGCGGTGTCCGCGCAGATCCGTCGGTGGGCGAGAACTGGCCGGTCCGGCTGAAGGTTCGTCAGTCACGGGCATCTCTCGCTTTCCGAAACTGCTCGGCTCTTGTCATTGCGAGCCGCCGTAGGTGGCGAAGCAATGACAGGCTCAATGTCAGGCCCCCTGCGTGGCGGTTGGAAGGATAGCACACAGTGTGCCGGCTGTCAAAAAGCCTGTCCAACCCGCTTCGCAGACTTGACAAAGGTCTGTTTTCACGGTATAATTTAGCCAGCTAAATATCAGCCGTCTAAGTAAATTTGTCGGCGTATGTTTTCAGGTGCCTGGCACTTCTGAAGTGCCAGGCACCTCGGTACGCATTCTGTGGTTAGGGGAAGGGGTGCCAGATGTCTCTGCGAACAGAACCGGAATCGATTGATTTCTTGCTGGCCCAGGTTTGCCGGCTGCATCACGCCCGGGCACACACGTTGCTGGAAGAACTGGGCCTGTATCGCGGCCAGCCGCCGATGCTGCACGCGCTGTGGGAGCAGGAGGGGCTGACGCACGGGGAGCTGGCCGAGCGCCTGCACGTCCAGCCAGCGACCGTTACAAAGATGATCCAGCGGATGGAAAAGGCCGGCTTTCTCGAGCGTCGGTCCGATCTCGAGGATCAGCGCGTGTCGCGCGTGTACCTTACCGACGCCGGGCGCGCCATCCAGGCAGAGGTCAGGCAGGTCTGGCGCACCCTCGAGGGTGAAACGTTTGCCGGGTTCACCCTGGAAGAGCGGGTGCTGCTCCGCCGGTTCTTTCTGCAGGTGCGCGAGAACCTGATCCGGGTCACCGGGGGCAAACCGAGGTTCCACTGATGTTCTCCGAATTGCCAGACTTCGGAAGTCTCAAAGGTGCTCTGGCCTATGGCTTTTGGTGCCGTTTCAGTCTGATTCCGCTTGCGAAATGCCAGACGGCCGACTTCCGAAGTCTTATGACGAATAAAGGAGTCACAAAGTGAGATGAAGTCTGCACGGGAGCTGATCCGATATCTCAAGCCGTACTGGCACTGGGCCGTCCTGGCACCGCTGCTGATGGGCCTCGAGGTGGCCATGGACCTGATGCAACCACGGCTGATCCAGCGCATCGTTGACCAGGGCATTGCCCGGCTCGATATGAACGTCGTCGTCAATACCGGGCTACTGATGGTGGGGCTGGCGTTGATCGGCGCGGTCGGCGGCGTGGGCTGCACAGTTTTCTCGGTGCTGGCCTCGCAAGGCTTTGGTACGGACCTGCGCAGCATCCTCTTTCGCCAGGTACAGTCCCTCTCTTTTGGCAATCTGGACAGGCTGGAGACGGGGCAGTTGATCACACGCCTGACCAACGACGTGACCCAGGTGCAGGAGGTGGTGTCTATGATGCTTCGCATCATGGTTCGGGCGCCGTTGATGTTGATCGGCAGCCTGATCATGGCGGTCCTTACCAGCCCGCGCCTGGCGCTCATGCTGATTGTGTTAGGGCCGCTGGTGCTGGCCGCCCTGGCCTGGGTGATCAACAGAGCCTATCCGCTGTTCAGCCAGGTGCAGCGCAGGCTGGACGATCTGAACGCGGTGATGCAGGAGAACCTGGCCGGCGTGCGCGTGGTCAAGGCCTTTGTCCGCGCCGCGCACGAGATCCAGCGCTTTGGAGCGGTCAACGAGGGACTGATGGCCCAGACGATCCGCGCGGCGCGGACGGTAGCGGTGACGATGCCGGCCGTGATGCTGGCCCTCAACCTAGGCATTGTGGGCGCGATCTGGTTTGGTGGCCTTCAGGTGACCTATGGCCAGATGCAGGTGGGACAGCTCATTGCCTTTGTCAACTATTTGATGCGCACGTTGATGTCGTTGATGTTCGTCAGCATGCTGGCCATGCGCCTGGCGCGGGCCGAGGCGTCGGCAGATCGCATTCAGGAGGTGCTGGACAGCGAACCCAAGATCCAGGACAAACCCGATGCGCGCCAGACCTTCTCGCCGCGCGGACGGGTCACCTTTGAGGGGGTGACCTTTAGTTACGACGACGACGGGCACGACCCGGTACTCAAGGACGTCAGCTTTACGGCTGAACCGGGACAGACGGTGGCCATCCTCGGGGCGACCGGGTCGGGCAAGTCGAGCCTGATCCACCTCATTCCGCGCTTTTACGACGTGACTGGGGGCCGGGTGACGATAGATGGTGTCGACGTGCGCGACGTGGACAAGGTGGCGCTGCGCTGCAACATTGGCATCGCCCTCCAAGAGTCGGTCTTGTTCACCGGCACGATCGGCGACAACATTCGCTACGGGCGACCCGACGCCAGCGACGAGGAGGTGATCGCCGCGGCCAAGGCAGCGCAGGCGCACGATTTCATCGCCGAGTTCCCGGATGGCTATGACACCGTCCTGGGGCAACGCGGGGTCAACCTCTCGGGGGGACAAAAGCAACGCATCGCCATTGCCCGTGCATTGCTCACCCAGCCCGCCGTGTTGATCCTCGACGACAGCACCAGCTCAGTCGACGTGGAGACCGAGGCCAAGATCCAGGATGCGCTCGAAGAACTGATGAAGGGCCGGTTCGGCCCTTCGACTGGGCTCAGGACGAGCCCTTCGACTTCGCTCAGGACGAGCTTTGTGATCGCCCAGCGGATCAGCACCGTGCTCAACGCAGGCAAAATTCTCGTGCTCGACGACGGCCAGATCGTTGCCGAAGGCACACACAGGGAACTGTTGGCCTCGAGCCCGATCTACCGTGAAATCTACGAGTCGCAGCTAGGAAATGGAGTGATGGCCCATGTCGGAACGTAGACCGGATCGAGGCCAGGATCGGCCTGCGCAACCTCCGATCATGGGGCGCCGTGGCGGTCCAGGGCGCCACTGGATGCGCCAGCAGGAAAGTGCCAAGGACACGCGTGGCACGCTGCTTCGTGTCTGGGGCTACCTGAGGCGCCAAACGTGGGCGCTGGCCGGCACGGTCGTACTGGTGGCGGCGACCTCGGGGTTGGGCCTGCTGGGGCCTTACCTGATGGGGATGGCGATCGACGATTACATCCTCAAGAACGACCTGCTTGGCCTGGCGCGGACGGCGTTGCTGATGCTCGGCACTTATCTGCTCGGGTCGCTGACCACCTGGCTGCAGACCTACGTGATGGCTGGTGCGTCGCAGCGGGCCGTGCGCGACATGCGGGACGATCTTTTTGCCAAACTGCAGACGTTGTCCCTGCGCTTCTTTGACCGGCACACGCACGGCGAGTTGATGAGCCGGCTGGCGAACGACGTGGAGAACATCAGCAACGTGCTGAACGAAAGCGTGACCCAACTGATCTCTAGCCTCTTGAGCCTGGTTGGCGTGGCGGCAATGATGTTCCTGATCAACGCTCGCCTGGCCGTCGTCAGCCTGGTGACGATCCCGCTGATGATGTTCCTGAGCCAATGGATCGCCAAGCGCACGCGCAAGGGATTCCGCGAGCAGCAGGAGACGTTGGGGCAGTTGAACGGCATCATCGAGGAGACGGTGACCGGGCAGCGCGTGGTCAAGGCCTACGTGCGCGAGGAGGTGGCCATCGAGCAGTTCGATGCGGCCAATCGCAAGCTGCGACGGGCGTCCACCAATGCCCAGATCTTTGCCGGGACGATCGGTCCGCTGACCAACTTTGTCAACAACGTCGGCTTTGCGGTCGTCGCTGGTGCAGGTGGGTGGATGGCGGTGCAGGGGCTGGCCACGGTGGGTATGATCGCCACCTTTATCAACTATGCGCGACAGTTTGCGCGCCCATTGAACCAGATCGCCAATCTGTACAGCTCGATCCAGTCGGCCATCGCTGGCGCGGAGCGTGTGTTCGCCATTATTGACGAGGTGCCGGAGCTCCAGGATGCGCCAGGCGCGCAGCCACTGGAACGGGTGCAGGGAGACGTGGCCTTTGACGACGTCTGTTTTGGCTACGAAAAGGGCGTGCCCGTGCTCAAGCGCGTCAGCCTGCACGCCGAGCCGGGGCAGACGATCGCCCTGGTCGGGCCGACGGGGGCGGGCAAGACGACGATCGTCAACCTGCTGACCCGCTTTTACGACGTTGACAGCGGCAGCATCCGCGTTGATGGGCTGGACATCTGCCAGGTGAGGAAGGACGACCTGCGCCGCAAGCTGGGCATCGTGCTGCAAGACACGTTCCTGTTCTCCGACACGGTGATGGAGAACATCCGCTACGGCCGGCTGGATGCGACGGACGAGGAGGTGACCGCTGCGGCCAGGCTGGCCAACGCCGACCAGTTCATCCATCGCCTGCCGCAGGGCTACGGCACGCCGCTGTCAGAGCGCGGGAGCAATCTCAGCCAAGGCCAGCGGCAGTTGCTGGCCATCGCCCGGGCGATCCTGGCCGATCCCGGCATCCTGATCCTTGACGAGGCCACGAGCAGCGTGGACACGCGCACGGAAAAGCAGATCCAGGAGGCGATGCTGCGCCTGATGGAAGGACGAACCAGTTTCGTCATCGCCCACCGGCTGAGCACGATCCGCGAGGCGGACAGGATCCTGGTCATCAACGACGGGGAGATCATTGAGCGAGGCACGCACGAGGAACTGCTGGCCCAGCGCGGGTTCTACCACCATCTGTACATGAGTCAGTTCAAGGGGCATTCTGTCCCTGACGAGGCTTTGCAGCCGACCGTCAGCCCTGAATTGGCAGCCGTGCCTATCTGATAGCATTGGGGTTTGTTAAAGAATAGCTTCCCGATACGATGTCATTGCGAGCGCTTTTGGCGAAGCAACCTCCACCTCTGTTCAGCCGGGAGATTGTCCTGTACCCTGTCCTTGCCGGACAGGACAAGGGCGGCCAGTACAGGGTCGCGGAGTTTATCCCGAGTCTGCCGAAGGACTCCTCGCAATGACACCCATGGGGGAACTTTTTTCTTTGCGGACCCTTCCGGTACGATGTCATTGCGAGCGCTTTTGGCGAAGCAATCCCCACCTTTGTTCAGCCGGGAGATTGCTTCGCACTGTCCTGGACGGCCAGTACAGGGTCGCAAAGAACGCTCCTCGCAATGACACCCAAGGGGGGGCTTTTTCCTTATAGACCCTTGGAGGCCTTAATGACAGCCGCTCGCGCAGCATTTGTGCCAGCGGCTTGGTTTTTGGTACGATCTCCATCAGTTCTCCACCAGTTTTCCATCTTTTTGAGATACAATACAGGCAGCGCGCAACCCCCTGAATAGTGGATGTAAGGAAGGAGGTGGTGCCGTTCCACAGTTCTCCCCTTGCCCTCTTGTCCATGGAATCTGGACAAGAGGGCCCTTTTGTGGGAAACAACGCCCAGGTAGTCCCCCCGTAGAGTGGTGGTGGCCAGCAGCCTCTACTTGTGGTTTCTTGCTCCCGCCGGATCGCCGGATCCGGTGGCTTGGCGGCAGGATCTGGCGATCCCCCGGAGCAAAACGGTGCAACAACGCTTAAGGGGGAGACTACCAACGCCCACCTCTGGGATGAAACCGGTTCGACAAGATCTGCACCAGTTCTCCATCAGTTCTCCACATTTTTGCGGTACAATATGATCGGCGCGCTGGAATACGAGCGTTCAGGGGTCCTAGCTATAAGGGCTAAAACTCACAGAACAGAAGGAGGTAAATTTGAGCAAGTTTTGGAAAATCGCAGGAATCGCCACCCTGGTGGCGGTGATAGGTGTCGCTGCTCTCGGCGTGGCCGTTTACGCCCAAGAGCCCGAACCCGACACCCCCTTTGGCCGGCTTTCCGACTACTTTGAGCAGGTGCGCGACCTCATCGCCAGCAAGCTGGGCGTGGAGCGGGCCGACCTCGATGCAGCCGAGAAGGAGGCTCACCAGGAGGTGATCGGGCAGGCCGTCGAAGATGGTGTCATCACCCAGGATCAGGCCGACCGCATGCTCTCCCGACTGGAAGATGGCTTTGGTTTCGGCAGGATGGGGCATCCAGGTGGCCGAGGCGGTGGCTGGATGGGCGGCTTTAGGGGTTGCCCGCCGGGCGACCATGAGTGGCTGGCCGAGCAACTCGGTCTGACGGCCGACGAACTCCAGGCCGAACTCGAAGCGGGTAAGACGATCGCTGAACTGGCCGAGGAGAAAGGCGTTGACCTGGATGCAGCCCGTATCGAGGGGATGAAGGAACGCATTCAGCAGGCCGTAGAAGATGGCACGATGACCCAGGAGCAGGCCGACTGGATGCTGCAGGGCCTGGAGCAGGGTTTCATGCCCGGCGGGCGAGACTTTGGCTTTGGCGGGCGAGGCGGACACTTTCGTGGCTTCGGGGGCTTCTGGGGCCCGGGGAAGCAGAGCGACTAGACGGATCTGTAACCGAGAGTGGCTCCCAAGACCTGACAGGTTTATCAAACCTGTCAGGTCTTGCTTCTTAGGTACCTGGTGACTTTTTTTGCGGCCGGTGATATAATTGACACATGCTTTCGTCCCCCAATCTCCCAATACCGGCGAACGCTGTCATTGCCGACGTACTTGGACAACGTCGCATTTAGGTCTTCTGATAGGATTTGCAGGATTCAAAGGATCGGTACAATGTCCCAACGCATCCTGGTGGTAGATGACGACCCACAGATCGTGCGTCTGCTGCGGGCCTACCTCGAGCAGGCGGGCTTTGAGGTCGTTGTCGCCTACGATGGCGAGATGGCCCTGCACGCCGTGCGGCGTGAGCGGCCCGACCTGGTCGTGCTCGACTTGATGCTTCCCAACCGCGACGGCTGGGAGGTCACCCGACTGGTGCGGGGTGACCCGGGGTTGGCGAGCACGCCGATCGTCATGCTTACCGCCCGCGTCGAGGACACGGACAAGATCGTCGGCCTGGAGCTGGGTGCCGACGACTATGTCACCAAACCTTTCAACCCGCAAGTGGTGGTGGCGCGCGTCCGGGCGGTGCTGCGCCGGGCGATGGCCGAACCGATACAGCCCCGGCAACTCCAGGTCGGCCGGCTGTGTATGGACCTGGATCGCCACGAGGTCTCTGTGGCCGACGGAGCGGTGGACCTTACAGCCACCGAGTTTGAATTCCTGCGGGCGCTGATGGAACATCCTGGCCACGCCTTTACCCGGCTGGAACTGATCGAGTGCGCGTTGGGCTACGAGTACGAGGGGTTGGAGCGCACGGTGGATAGCCACATCAAGAACCTGCGCCGCAAGATCGAGCCCGATCCCAGGAAACCCACCTACATCGAGACCGTCTACGGCGTGGGCTATCGTCTGCAGGAGGAACCATGAGGGTGTGGAACAGGCTCTGGGTGCGATTGACGCTGGCCTTTACGCTGGTTGTCCTGGTCGTCGTGGGGGCGAGCGCCCTCCTGGTCAGGCGGATGACGGACGTCGAGTTTCGCCGGTACATCACCCACAGCGGGATGAGAGCCTCCGGCAGTGGGGTGCAGCGACTGGCGGACTATTACGGGCAACAGGGCAGTTGGGAAGGCGTGGAAGCCCTGCTGGCGGAGGGTGTCTTTGTCGGCGGGCCGATGGGTATGTCCATGCCGGGCATGGAACGGCGCCCTGGCCTGCCTTGGGAACGGTTGGACGTGATGTTGGCCGACGCCAACGGAAAGGTCGTTTTCGACAGCGCCGGCGAGGTTACGGGCAAGCGTCTGAGCGGTAGAGAGCGAGATAGAGCGCTGGCCATCACTTCCCTCGACGATGACGGAGGGGTGATCGGTTATCTGTTACTCTCCCTCCCTGGCAGCCGGGATTGGTTGGGCGAGCTAGAGCGGCACTTTTTAGATCGAATGTGGACGGTGCTGATCACCGCCGTGGCACTGGCGGTGGGCCTGGGGCTGGTCGCCGGTGGGCTCCTCAGCCACAGCCTGACTGCGCCTCTGCAACGCCTGGCTGCGGCGGCGCGCGCTGTCGCCGGTGGTGACCTGGGTCAGCGGGTCAAGGTAGAGGGCAGCGCCGAGATCGCCGAGGTGGGTCAGGCCTTCAACGAGATGACGTCCGCGCTGGAGGAAGGGGAGAGGTTGCGTCAAAACCTGGTGGCCGACGTGGCCCACGAGCTGCGCACCCCCCTTAGCGTGCTGCAGGGCAACCTGCGTGCTCTCCTTGACGACGTTTACCCGCTGGAAAAGGTCGAGATCGCCGGTCTCTACGATGAGACCCGTCTCCTGAGCCGCCTGGTGGACGATCTGCGCGAGTTGGCCCAGGCCGAGGCGGGCCAGCTCAGTTTCAACCTGCGGCCCACCGACGTCGCCAGAGTCCTCCAGACGACGGTCGCCAACTTTGAACCGGCCGCTGAAGCCAAGGCGATCGAGCTGACGGTGAAGGTAGCCGATGGGTTGCCACCTGTCACCTCCGACCCCGACCGGCTGGCCCAGGTACTGCGCAACCTGCTGACCAACGCGCTGCGCCACACGCCCGAAAGGGGGCAGGTGGCTGTCTCTGCGACTACGGCCGGGGATGCGGTCGAGATCGCCGTGACCGACAACGGCGAGGGCATTGCGCCCCAGGACCTGCTGCACGTGTTCAACCGTTTCTATCGTGGCGACCGTTCCCGCAGCCGGGCCGAGGGCGGCGCTGGGCTGGGATTGGCTATCGTCAAGGCCCTGGTGGAAGCCCAAGACGGACAAGTGCGCGCGGCCAGCGACGGCCCCGGACGGGGCAGCACCTTTAGCTTTACGCTGCCCGTGGCTTGAACCACACACAAAGTATCGATTTTGGCCTACGGGTCCCTGTTCGTTGCAGTTGGCCGTGCCACAATTGCTGCAAAACATCATAGACGAGGAATTTACGTCACGTCCAGCAGGCCGCGTTTGATGGCCAGCACCACGGCGTGGGTGCGGTCGTTGGCGTGCAGCTTGGACAGGATCTCGCTGACGTGGTTCTTGACCGTACCTTCGCTGAGGTGCAGCCGGGCGGCGATGCCGGCGTTGGTCAGGCCTTCGGTCAGCAGGCGCAATATCGTCTCTTCACGCGGGGTGAGCGCTTCCATAGGGGGAAGGTCCTCTGACACCTCCTCAGCCGGGGTGGGGGTGGGCGGCTCAGATCGGCGGAGCAATTTGGCCATGCGTTGGAATTCGGCCAGCACCTGAGAGGCGACGGCGGGGTCGATCTGGGCCTCACCCTGCACAGCGCCGCGCACGGCTTCGGCCAGTTGGTCGCGGGTGATGTCTTTGAGCAGGTAGCCCGAGGCGCCGGCGCGGATGCCCTCGAACACCAGTTCATCGTCGGCGTAGGTGGTGAGGATGATGATCGGCGTCGTGGGCAGGTCCTCTTTGATCCGCCGGGTGGACTGGATGCCGTCCAGGCGCGGCATCTTGATGTCCATCAGGATGACGTCCGGCTGCAGACGGCGGGCCAGGTCGATCGCCTCGTGGCCGTCGGCCGCCTGACCGACGACCTTGATGTCGGGCTGGGCCCCCAGGATGATGGCCAACCCCTCGCGGATCAGGGCTTGATCGTCAACCAATAAAACTCGAATCGTCATGGCTATTCTTACCGCAGAGATCGCAGAGAATCAGGAAAAAACAAGTCTAGTCTTCCCAGGGTTCCACAATCCGGACGGTCAGCGTCGTGCCTTCGTCGGGAGCCGAGTCGACGGTCACCTGGGCATCCACCAGGGCAGCGCGCTCGCGGATGCCGACCAGGCCGTACCGATCGGGGTCAACAGCCTCCGGGTCAAAGCCCAGGCCGTCGTCCTGCACGCTGAGTGTCACGCCGTCGGCGTAGTGCAGGCACACGGTCAGGCGACTGGCCTCAGCGTGGCGCTCGACGTTGCTCAGCGCCTCTTCAGCAACGCGGTAGAGGGCGTTGGCCTGGACAGGCAAAAGCGGCACCGGCTCACCCTCCACGGCCCAGTCGGTCAAGATGCCGTTGCGCTGGCCGAACCGTTCGACCAACTGCTCGATCGCTCCGCCCAGCCCCAGTTCTTCGACGGGTGCGGAGCGCAGATTCAAGATCGCCCGCCTCACCTCATCCAGCCCCACGCGTGCCTGTTGCTGAACTTTGGCCAGTTGTTGCCTGGCCGCGCCCAGATCGGTCTCCTGAAGGGCATCCACGGCTTCCAGTTGTACGACCACGGCCGACAACGAATGGGCCAGCGTGTCGTGCATGTCACGGGCCAGGCGTACCCGCTCGCGAGAGGTGGCCAGGTGTTCGACCGTGGCCGCGTAGCCGCGCAGTTGCCGGTTGGCCTCCTGCAGGGCGGCGTGCTCCCGCCGCCAGGTGTCGGCCAGGTAGCCGGCGATGAATGGGAAAACGTAAAGCACGGCGAGGCGCAGCGGCAACAGGGCCAGAAAAATGCCCAGGGGCACGCCGTACAGCCAGACGAGGACGCCCAGCGCCAGGTGGAGGAGGGAAGCGAGGGTGGCGGCCCTGACCGCGCCGCGCACACCGTAGGCCGCCCCGGCCAGCACGCAGGGGATCAGCGCCATGAGGATCATCTCCGTGGAGGCCCAAAACAGGCTGATCGTCTGGCCGGAGGGGAGGGTGAGGAGCAGGTGGCCGCCGGGGCGAAGGTAGGCCACGCCAGATTCCAGGCTGAAGGTCAGGATGGACATGGCCAGGGCGACAGGCAGGTAAAGGCCTACCATCCGTCTTTCCAACCCTGGAAGGAAGAGGAAAAGCATTGTGGCCAGCATGGCGGCCGACATGAGCAGCGGGAGGAGGCCGATGCGAGAGAGCACCCCCAGCGCTTCGAGGGGGATGTTGGGTGACCAGCGGATGGAAAACACGGCGACGCCAAAGAGGGTGATGAACAGTCGAAAGATGAACACGCCGCGCAGGATGCGCGTGGCGTTGCGGACGATCTGGGTCACAGGGTCTCAACCTCCAGCACTGCCGCACAGAGACGACGCAGTTCAAAGGGTAGCTGCCCGTCGGCGATGACGGCTACCAGGGGGACAGAGGCTGTTTCCTCCCGGTTACGCAAGGCCTCCAGCAGCGTATCCGCTGCGCGGAGTGACATGTCTACGAAAATCATGTCCGTTGGCTGTGTCGTGACTTGTTTAAAGCCAGCCAGCACGTCGCTGGCCCGCCGGGGTACATCGCCCTCGGCTTCTGCCCGGCGAGCCAGCCGGTTGTACAGCTCGTCGTCGGCGGTGACAATCAGCCTAATCATATCACAGATCCTCAGAAATTTCCATCTATTGGGCCGGGATTAGAGGACAACCCATAGGAAAATCCCCTCGTCCCCCAATCACGGCAGAAAATTCCTCGATTTGGTGCCCCCGCTGAATGCTTGTAGCAAAAGATGAGGCTTCGCCTAGCGGGCAGGCCGCTCTTCGAGCGTCACTTCTATGGTTCGCTCCGCGCCGTCGCGCAGGACCGTCAGGGTGACCGTCTGGCCCACCCTCGCTTCGGCCAGGTAGACGATGAGGTCGTCCATGTCCTGCAGCGCCACGCCATCCAGCGCGACGATGACGTCGCCACCAGCGTCGAGGAGTATGCCTTCGAACTCTACCTGCCGGTCGCCGCCCAGCAGCCCGGCCTTGTCTGCCGGGCCGTTCTCGACGACAGACTGCACGAGCACGCCTTGTTGCACCGGCAGGTCCAGCGCCTCGGCGAGAAGGGGGGTGACTGACGTAGCCGTGATGCCCAACCACGGGTCGGCGTAGCGGCCGGTGGCGATGAGGGAAGGCACGACTCGCTTGACGGCGTTCACCGGCACGGCAAAGCCCACGCCCGAGTTGCTGCCGCTGGGGGAAAAGATGAGGGTGTTGACGCCGATGACGCGGCCCCTGGAATCGAGCAGCGGGCCGCCCGAGTTGCCAGGGTTGATGGCCGCGTCGGTTTGAATGAGTCGCGGCAGCGAAAAGCCGCTCTCCTGGCGCACCACCCGTCCCAGGGCGCTGACAATGCCGGTCGTCATGGTTTGCTCGAAGCCAAAGGGGTTGCCGATAGCGACCGCTCGCTGGCCGACGCGCAACGCGTCCGAGTCCCCCAGTTCCACTAGCTTGAGCAGGTCAGGCCGCACGTCCACCTGGATCACGGCCAGGTCACTGTCGGCGTCGGCGCCGACCAACTCGGCCTCGGTGGTGGTATCGTCGGCAAAGCGCACCAGGATGCGTTCGGCGTCCTCGACGACGTGGTTGTTGGTCACGATGTGGCCCTCGGTGTCCAGGACAAAGCCAGAGCCAGTGCCGCCCCCGCCAAGATCGTCGGTCGTGACGGCAATGTGCACCACCGAGGGGCTGACGCGCTCGTAAAGCTCAATGAGCAACTGCTCCTCAGCGTGGGCCGTGGCCAGGGAGTCATCGGGCCGGGGGGTGGGTGTGGGGAGCGCCGCGGATGGAGGAATATACGATGTCGGCCAGGCAGCAGCTTCGCCCGGGCTCACCCCCGGCCACTGCACCAGCAAGGCCCAGCTCAACAGAATCAAAGCCAGAAAACTCAATCCCAAGGCAACTATATTTCGTCTCATGTCGTTATCTCCACGATAAATATTCAGAGGCAGCCCGGTTAGAGACCGGGCACGGATTCTAATGTCATCGTGCGGCCGCTACTCAGCCGCTCCTGCCGGATCGCCAGATCCGGCAGCCGGTTGATTCAAAAAGGCCAGCATTTGACCGAGGACCGCTGAAAATCTGTTTCTTGGCCTGGATTGCCAAATCCAGGCCAAGCAGGCTGAGTTGTTACATCCTGCGTTTATCCGCATCCAAAGCGGCTCATACACCTAACTCACTGCGCAGCCGCATGTACTGCAGCAGGTTGCCCCGCGTGAACAGGCCCAACAGGCTCCCGCCCTCCGTCACGGGCACCTGGTTCACGTTGGCCTCGTCCATCCTCTGGAGCAAGGTCAACACCTCCTCGTCCGAACCTGCCTGAAAGGATGCATCTACCGGCGTCATGATCTGGCTGACCGTCACTTGATCCCGTCGCTCTCTGGGCACAGCCCGGATGTTTTGCAGCGCAATCAGCCCTTTCACCTCCCCGTCATCGATCACAAAGAAGCACTGCTGTCCTGTGCCCAGGACGTGATCCGCCACCAGGCGATCCAGCCGCAGGTCGCCGGGCACGGCCATACACTGCTGGGTCATCACGTCGCTGACGGTGACGCCAGTCAGCATGTCCCTGATGACAACCTGCCGATAGTTCGATTCGGCGGCATCCTTGATGAACCAGCCGATAAAGGCGATCCACAGCCCATTCACAAAGCCGCCCAGGAACATCTGGCCTATCCCCAGCAGGATGAAGGCAAAGGCCACGGCCCGACCCACCCTGGTGGCCCACTGCGTCGCCGTGCGCAGGCTGCCGCCCAGACCCCAGAGGACCGCCCGCAGCACGCGCCCACCGTCGAGTGGAAAGCCAGGGATCAGGTTAAAGAGGGCCAGCCCCAGGTTGATGCGGGCCAGGTAGGCCAGGGGGGCGGCCGTCACGGCACTGCTGGCGACGAACAGGCTCAGCAGGCTGGAGAGCCCAGCCAGGGCCAGGCTGGTCAGCGGCCCAGCGATGGCGATGCGGAACTCGGCACCAGCCGTCTGTGGCTCGCTGCCGATCTGGGCCACGCCGCCAAAGATAAAGAGGGTGATGTCCCGCACCGGCACCTTTTCTCGTAGTGCGACGATCGAGTGGCCCAACTCGTGGAGCAGCACCGAAGCGAAGAAAAGGACTGCTGTAGCGGCCCCAACGATCCAGTAGGTCGTCGTCGCCCAGCCGGGATACTCCCGGGGAAAGTAGCCGCCAGCGAGCGACCAGGTGACCAGAGCAGCGACGAGGAACCAACTGGTATGCAATTTAATCGGAATGCCAAAAACATTACCCAAAGTGAGTGAACGTCTCATCATTTTACCCTTCTAGCCATTGTCTATCGAATTGTCGAAACCGGTCATCCTTTTGACGAGTTGAGGTCCGTCTACCTTACCTGATGACCCTTGTCGTTCTCCCGATCTATTTGCTCTCATTTTACCAAAAAGTGGACTCCGGCGTAAGTGTCGTTAGTCAATTCCTTGCCCATGAGGAGAGTCATACCCCCACAGATCTGAAACCGTGACGATGGTCATAAGGATGATGAGGTCGGTCGTCGGTGGCCCCAAGAGTCACTCGTAGCGCAAAGCTTCGATGGGCCGCAGGCTGGCCGCCCTCCAGGCGGGGTAGATGCCAAAGATCAGCCCCACCGCAGCGGCAAAGCCAGAAGCCATCAACACCGTGCCCATGTCTACCACCGGCGTCAGGTCGGCGGAGAGATTGCCGATCAGCGTTGAGGCGAGAGTGCCCAGGCCGATGCCCAGGACCCCGCCCAGCAGGCTCATCACCAGCGACTCGATCAGGAACTGGGTCAGGATGTCGCGTTTGAGCGCGCCCACCGCCTTGCGGATGCCGATCTCGCGCGTGCGTTCGGTGACGCTGACCAGCATGATGTTCATGATGCCGATGCCGCCCACCACCAGCGAGATGCCGGCAATAGCGCCCAGAAAGAGGGTGACCGTGCCCATGATCACGTTGAACATGTCCAGGATATCGGTCTGGCTGATGATAGTGAAATCGTCGTCAGCCTGGTAGGCGATGTCGTGGCCTTCGCGCAGGGCCTTTTTGATCTGCGCCGTGGCATCGTCCATCATCTCTTCGCTCTCTGCCTCGACATAGATAAAGGTCACCGCCCGTTCGCCCCCCCGGGTGCGGGCCGGATAGAGGCGGCTCTGGGCCGTGGCGAGCGGGATAAAGACCTGATCGTCCTCGCTCATCATTCCCATTCCGCCTTTTTCCTCCAGCACGCCGACCACCTCATAGGGCACACCTTTGATCTTGACGCTCTTGCCGATGGGGAATTCGCCGTCGGGGAACAGATCTTTGGCCACGTTGGCTCCCAGTATGGCCACACGGGCCTTGGTATCCAGATCGCTCTCTGTCAGGCCATCGCCTGTCTCCACCATTAGGCTGCGCACCGCAAAGTAATTGGGCGTGACGCCCGCGACGGTGACACGGGTGTCCCGACTGCCATAGAGCACCTGTTGCGTGCCCCGCACCTCGGCGGCGACCTGCCTGACCGCCGGGGCGTAGAACGGATCGGACAGCATGTCCGCATCCTCCATGCTCAGGGCCTGGTAGCCGCCGCTGTTGTCTCGATCCGTCATGATCGTGATCAGGTTGGAGCCGATGCCCTGGATCTGTCCTTCTATGGAGGCGCTGACGCCGTTGCCGACGGCGAGCAGGGCGATCACGGCGGCCACGCCAATGATAACACCCAGCATCGTCAGCACGGCGCGCATCTTGTTGGTTACCAGGCTGTCAAAGGCGGTTAAAAGACTCTCTGTCAGATTCATGTCGCATTTCCTTATTCGCACCTTGCTACTTGTGTCCGTTTTCCTTGTCGCTCTCGATCAAGCCGTCTCGGAGCAATACCGTTCGCTTGGCGCGTTGGGCTACCTCAGGATCGTGTGTGACAAAGATGAGGGTGATGCCGCGGGCGTTCAGTTCGTCAAAGATGTCCAGGAGTTCTTCGCCCGTGGCAGTATCCAGGTTGCCGGTCGGCTCGTCGGCCAGGATGATGCTCGGATCGGCGGCCAGGGCGCGGGCGATGGCCACCCGTTGTTGCTGCCCACCGGAGAGTTCGTCGGGCCGGTGATCCATGCGGTCGCCCAACCCCACGGTGCGCAGGGCCTCCTCCGCCCGTTGGCGACGCTCCTTCCCGCCAAGACCGGCGTAGATCAATGGCAGCGCCACTTGTTTCACCGCCGGCGTGCGCGGCAACAAGTTGTAATTCTGGAAGACAAAGCCTATCCGCCGGTTTCGCACCCGTGCCAGATCGTCGTCGCGCATCTGGCTCACGTCGATGCCGTCCAGCTTGTAGGTGCCGCCCGTGGGCTGATCCAGGCAGCCGATCATGTTCATCAGCGTGCTCTTGCCCGAGCCAGAGGGACCCATGATGGCCACGAAATCGCCACCCTCGACCGTCAGGCTCACCCCGCGCAGGGCGTGAACCGTCTGCGTGCCCATGTGGTATTCTTTGGTAATCTCGTGCAGTTCGATCATTGGTAAAAATCCCTCATCTGCCTTGGCGGTCCCTCTCTGGGATCAAACATGAACCCCTCTTCGATCTCACCGACGAACAGCTTGTCGCCTTCGTTCAGGCCGCCGGTGATCTCGGTAAAGTCCCTGTCGCGCAGGCCAATGGTAACCTCTGCTTTGACGATCGAATTGTCCTGGATCAGGTTGACGTAATACTTGCCCGCCTGACGGTCGGCGGTGATGGCCCGGTTGGGCACCAGCAGCACGTTCTCTCGCTGCGCCGTGATCAGTTCGGCGTTGGCCGTCATCCCGGTGAGCACCGGTAGATCGCCGGCCTCCACGCGCAAGTGCACCTCGTAGGTCACGATCTCGGATTGAAACTTGGCCTTCGGGGCAATGGCCACCACTTTGCCCGTCAGTTCTTCATCGGGCCACGCTTCCAGCGTCACGACAGTAGGCTGCCCCACGGCGATAGTGCCAATGTCGACCTCGTCCATGTCGAGCACCACTTCCAGGCTGCGGGTGTCCACCAGTTCCATGGCGGGGCCGCTGGCCCACTCGCCCTCGGTGACATAGACTTCGGTCACCAGGCCGCCAAAAGGAGCGGTCAGGGTAGCCCTGGACAGATCCTCCTGGGCATTTTCCAGGGCGATGCGCGCCTGGGCCACCTGGGCCTCGGCGATGGCGATCTTTTCCTCTGACGCTCCCGCCAGCAGCGATGTCAGGTTGGCCTCCGCCTGGGCCACGCCCGCCTCGGCTTGCAGCACGCCCGCCTCGGCCTGCAGCACGCCCGCTTCAGCCTGTGCCACCTGGGCTCCAGCCTGGGTCACAGCGGCCTCGGCCTGGGCGATCTGGTCGTCTATGTCGTCCAATTGAGCCTGGGCATTGCTTACCTGCGCCTCTGCCGACGCCACCGACGCCCTGGCCGCCGCGATCGCTTCGTCCGTAGCGCCTTCCTGGGCTTGTTTGTAGGCGATCTCAGCGGCGCGGGCAGCGATCTCGGCGTTGGCGACGGCGATGTCCATCTGCTTTTTCATATAGTCGGGCTTGCCAGGGCGCCCGTTGGCGGCATCTCGCTCCAATTGAGCGTTCCACAGGCTGTTCCTGGCCTGCTCCCAGTTCAGGCGCGCCTGCTCTACTGTTTCGACGTCGGCACCCTCCAGCAGCGCAGTCAGTTGCGCCTGGGCGCTGAGCAGCGCTGCCCGCGCGCTGGCCAGGTTAGCTGCCCCGGTGACGTCGGCGTCGGCCAGCGTGTCGCGGGAAAGTTCCGCTTTGGTCAGGCCGCTTTGGGCGCTGACCAGCCCGGCACGAGCGCTGGCCAGGCTTGCCCGGGCGCTCTGCAACGATGCCCTGGCGCTTTGCAGCGATGCCTCGGCGACGGCGATATCTTCTTCTGAAGCGCCGGCCTTCAATTCGGCCAGGTTGACTTCCTGGATGGCCAGGCTTTGCTCTGCCGAGCGGACGGCCCGCTCCAGGCCATCAGCCTCCAACTGAAGCAAAACATCCCCGGCCTGCACTTTGTCGCCGACATTGACAAAGACCGCTTCCACCTTTCCAGAGATTCCTAATGCCAGGCTGGCTTCCCGCTGGGGGAGTAGCCGGCCGCTGGCCGTGGCAGCGGAAGAGAGATCGCCGATAAAGGCGGCCACGGTCTGGCCGGATTCGGCGTTGGCCGCCGCGAACGCCTGACGGCGTTGCTGCACCCGTTCCAGGAACGGTGTGACAACGAAAATGCTGACTGCAGCGACGATTACGGTCGCGGCTGCCAAGGCTATCCAGCGACCGCGTTTGCTTTTTTTCTTGGGTTCCACTCGTATCCCCTCCTGCTTTCCGTGGTGCGTGATGTGTGGTAGGGTTATGTGGTTTCATTATAGCAGGGGGGAGGTCGGGGCAACAGTCCCGATCGTCACCAATTCTGCGCTCAGAGTAGGCGGAGACCATGACGATCGTCATGGTTGCGGAATTGCTTAGGTGCAACGCACTTTTGCCACAGAACCAGGCTAATTGGAGGCGTAATCCGGCCAAATACGCCATCGAAATCGCGTGAACAAGTGCGTTGCACCTTGCGGCGCCTGGAACTTTTCGGCCCGGTAGGTCGTCTTGATAGTGAACGTGCGATGCGTTCAAACGTGAGTCAGAACAAAACATGTAGGGAGGTTCCAAAACGATGAAAAAGAAATTCGTTTCGTTGAGTGGGCTGGTAGTCCTGGCCCTGTTGGCCGCCGTCGTGGCCGGCTGCGCTGCGACCCAGGCGGCCCCACAGGCCGCGCCGTCTGCGGCGTCGCCAGAGTTGTCGCGTTACATCACCGTCGTCGGCAGGGGGAAGGTCAGCCTGGTGCCGGACGTGGCCGAGATCAACGTTGGCGCTGAGGCCAGTGGCAGCACCGTCTCTGAGGCCAAGGCCGAGGTGGACCGCCGCATGGAGGCGATCGTGGTCGCCCTCAAGGAGATGGGCGTCACCGACGAGGAGATCCAGACGTCTCACTATAGCATCTACTACGAGCGAGAGCCTTACTATCCGATGCCCAGGGAGGAGGGCACTCAGGAGGCAGAAGGGGTCTATCGCGTATCCAACATGCTGCGCGTGACGATCAAAGAGATCGAGCAGGTGGGCCAGATCCTGGATGCCGTCGTCGAGGCGGGTGCCAACCAGATGTACGGCGTCAGCTTTACCATCTCTGACGACGAGTCATGGCAGAGCGATGCCCGCCAGAAGGCCATGGCCGACGCCAGAGCCCGTGCTGAGGATTTGGCGGGCCTGGCTGGCGTGACGCTGGGTGAAGTGCTGTCGGTCAGCGAGGTCGTCGGCAGCTCGCCGATCGTGGTGGAGAGGGAGATGGCGCAGGCTTATGGCGGCGGTGGCGTCGCCCCGGGCGAGTTGGAGATCAGCCTCCAGATCCAGGTGACGTTTGCCATCCAGTAAGTGAGATCCGCTGAACCGGGGTAGAAAGGAACTTTCTACCCCGGTTTTTCTTTGGGGAAGAGGCTGTGGATAAGCCCTCACCCGCCCCCGCCCTTTGCTCGGGCAGTTGATTTCTGAGCTGCCTGAGGAAGCGCAGGACGTCTATGGGACGGCGTCGGGGGAGCAGTTCAACGCTTCAGCGTCCTCAGCGCATTCAGTGCCTCAGCGATTCAAACTTCGTCTTTCGTCCTTCGTCCCTCCCCCAGAGGGCTGGCCGTGTTTTAGGCAAAGTTACAAGAGCGGTGTGGGTTGTCAAACCTGGCGATCGTGGTATAATCGCTCCGTAATGCGTGACGCGTGATCCGCGAGGCGTGAGTCATAAAAAGTATGGAGGAGCGGGGATGAACGTATTGATCTCGGTAGATATGGAGGGGATCGCCGGCGTGGTAACGGGCGATCATACCTCGTCCAGCCACAAGGAGTACGAGCGGTTCCGCAAGTTGATGACGGCCGAGGCCAACGCGGCTATTGAGGGCGCGCTGGCGGGCGGCGCGACCCAGGTGGTGGTCAACGACAGCCACGGCGGGATGACCAACATCCTGATCGAGGAATTGAACCCGGCGGCCGAGTTGATCTCGGGCAGCCCCAAGCCGTTCGGCATGATGCAGGGTATCGGCCCGGAGGTGGACACCGTCTTTTTCGTGGGTTACCACGGCGCCTCGGGCACGGGGGCGTCGGTACTGGAGCATACCTGGACCGGGCGTGTGTTTGAGGCTCGCCTCAACGGGCAGATGCTCGGCGAAACGGGGCTCAACGCCGCGCTGGCGGGCGCGTACGGCGTGCCGGTCGTCCTGGTGACAGGTGACATGGCGGTGACGGAGGAGGCTCGCGCGCTGCTGGGTGAGGTCGAGACGGTGGTGGTCAAGGAGGGCGTGGCCCGCACGGCGGCCCGTTGCCTGCACCCAGAAGTGGCGCGGCAGCGGATCCGCGAGGCCGCCGAGCGCGCGCTAAAGCTGGACGTTGCGCCCTTTGTCGTGCCGCCGCCGGTGACGGTGCACGTCGTCTTTCAGCGGGCGACCCACGCCGACATGGCCGGGCTGGTGCCTGGCAGCCGGCGGGTGGACGGGCGGACGATCGAGTGGACGGGCGAGGAGATGCCGACGGCTTACAAGACGTTTCGAGCGATGACGTCGCTCGCCTCCGCCGCCTGACGTTGAGCTATTCAGAATGCCTTCACCAGAGAAGGCCATGAAATTCGGGCCGATTCATCCCGATCCAGACCGTTACGCTTTTGAGGACGCGAATGCGATAGTCTAGTTGTGGTATAATAGGATCAGGAACCGTCTTCGGTTATGCCTTGAGGTGAGACACGATGGCCAAGGTAACGAAACGGCGGAACAAAGTCGGTGGTGAGAGCGCCCAACCTGGCCGTTGGTTGTTGCTGCCGCGGATTGACCGCCAGGTCCTTTTGCTCCGATGGCTGGCTCTCCTGCTGGTCCTCGTCCTGCACCTGTTCGACCGCTCTACAGCCGGTGTATTCTTCTCCGTTCCCTCAATGGCGCTGGTCGTGGTCGGCTACAATGGCTTGCTTCTTCTCTTGATGCGCTACGTGCGCTGGCTGCGACGCCCGTTGAACTACCTGGCTCTAGATGCGGTCGTCGCGACGTTGGCCGTCTACCTGACTGGCGGCTACCACTCCAGCTTTTTCGTCCTGTACGTGTTCATTGCCATCGGCGCCGCCTTTTACATAGAGTTGGTACCTGAGATTGTGGTAGCACTGGGCATCGGCCTGATCTATGTCGGTGCCTGCTACGTGAATCCGGCCGGCTTGCAGTCGCCCTACGCCCAGTACATCCTGGCGGCCAAGCTCCTGCTGCTGTTAGTGGTGGCCGTGCTGTGTGCCCTGCTGCTGGAGCAACTGCGCCGCGAACATCGTGAGACCGAACGCGAGCGGGCGCTGGCCTTGAGACTGACGGCCCTCAACGAACTCTTTCAGCAACTCAGCACCACCCTCGACCTGGACCTGACGCTGCAAACAGTCACCGAGGCCCCTAGAGCCCTGCTAGGTGCAGACGGGACGGCCATTGCCTTGCTGGACGAGGACGGCGACCACCTGTCCGTCGTTGCGGCGGCCGGCGTGGACGTGACCCTCTTTGCCGGGCAGCGGTGGCCGGTGGATAACACGCTCGTCTCAGCCGTTTTGTCCAGCAACCGGCCCTACGTGGTAGATGGGCCCGCTCAGTACTTGAACGGCTTGGACAGGGAAAAGGCTATAGCTTCTGTCGCGTCCGCCGTGTCCGTTCCTCTGCTGTTGAACGGCGAGCTCCTGGGGGTGCTCGACGTCGGCTACTACAAACGTAGAGTCATTTCTGATGAAGACCTGACCTTTCTCCAGGCGCTAGGCCAGGAGGCGGCGCTGGCCATTCGCAACGCCCGCCTGTACGAGCGCGAACGGGAGCAGGTGGCCCGCCTGCGTGCCCTCGACGAGCTGCAGGAGAGCTTTGTCTCTGCCATCTCTCACGAACTTCGCACTCCGCTGACCTGCATCAGGACCTCCGTGGACTTGCTGCACGCGGCAGGACCCAAGCTCTCCGAGGACGAGGTGGACTTGATCCACACCATCGAGCATCACGTGAATCGCCTGGAGGCTTTGGTCTCTGACCTGCTCGAGATCACCCGCCTGGAAGCCGGTCAGGTCACGCTGTCCAAACAACCGACCGACCTGAGGCAGATCGCCGAGCGTGTCGTGGAGGCCCTTTGCCCACTGACGGATCGAAAGGCCCAAACCATACACCTGCACAGTCCAGAGACGGTGAGTCTGGTGGAGGTGGACCGGCGACGCATCGAGCAGGTGCTGACCAACATCCTGTCCAACGCCATCAAGTTCACCCCCAAGCAAGGCCAAATTGACGTCCGCGTGAGCGAAACGGCAGACAGCCTCCGGGTGTGCGTGGCGGACAATGGGCCTGGCATCCCTGAACCAGATCGGGCCCGCATCTTTGACAAATTCTACGTGGTGATCGACGGCCGTGGCCTCGCTGGCGTAGGGTTGGGACTCTACATCGCCTGGCAGATGATCGAGTTACACGGCGGCCGCATCTGGGTGGAAAGCCAATCAGGGGAGGGGAGCATCTTTTGCTTTGCGGTGCCTAAAATGACGCAGGAAGGACAGCGATGAAAGTCCTGGTGGTGGACGACGAGCCCGACGTGATCAAGGTTATTGCCATGAGCTTCCGCATGCAACAGCCAGCCTGGGAGGTCATCGCCGCAGAGGACGGTTCGGAAGCACTGGAGTTGTTTGAGCGCGAGCGCCCAGACGTCGTCCTGCTGGATGTCGGATTGCCGGAGATGAGCGGCTTTGAAGTGCTGAAGGCCATTCGTCTCTTCTCCGACGTGCCGGTCATCATGCTCACCGTTCGGGATGATGAACTGAGCAAGGTTCAGGGGCTTGAGCTGGGCGCCGACGATTATGTGACCAAGCCCTTCAGCCACCTGGAGTTGATGGCCCGGGTGCGGGCCGTACTGCGGCGGGCACAAACCTTGCCCCTGGCCCACGAACGCCCCTTTGTCAGCGGCGATGTCTGTGTGGATTTTGCCCGGCGCGCGGCGACGGTGTGCGGCCAGCCGGTGGCCCTCACTGGCACCGAATATCGCTTACTCTACCACCTCGTCCGCAACGCAGGACGGGTCATGACCCACGAGGCGTTGCTGGCGCGGGTGTGGGGACGCGAGTACACCGACGAGATCTCGTATCTGAAAAGCTACATCAATCGCCTGCGGAACAAACTGGAAAAAGACCCTCATCACCCCGAGTACATCTTGACCGAGTATGGCGTGGGCTACTGGTTTCGTCCGGCCTGAGCCTCAGGCCGGAGGGCTTTGACCTTTATTGACCTCATGCGACTATTCTTTACCTCTTTATCCCCCCGCTGTGACATTCTCGCGATATAATAAGAATGATCCTATAGGCTCATCTTTTTTCCTGTATCTGCGCCGGAGAAGGCTGGAATGTGGCGCACCCGATCCAGAGTGGTGTTCATCTTGCTGATACTGATCTTGCTGGCAGCCAGCGCTCTCTTTGGCCTGTTGACCTACGGGCTGGACAGAGATCTGTCGCCGGTCTCTGGTCTCAGAGAGGGAGACAAAATGCCCTTGTGCGGTGTGACCAGAAAAGTCGTCGTCGTAACCGATTCTAGTGTCACGATACCACAAAACCTGGCTCGAGAGCTCGATATTCGGATCGTGCCCCTCTTGTTGATCTTTGGAGGCCAGACCTTCCGGGATGGGGTGGACGTGACGCCAGGCGAAGTTTATCGTTGGCTGCGGGCCAACAAGCACATCCCCACCACTGCAGCGCCTTCTGTGGGCGATTTCGTGCGCGTTTACGCGTCCGCTGCACGGGAGGCATCTGGCATCTTGTCGGTTCACCTTCCGCCTTCCCTTAGTGCCACCTATCAGACGGCAGTGACGGCCAGCCAGTTGGTGGACGGCGCATCGATCCACGTGTTGGATTCCCGGTCGGTGGCCATGGCCCAAGGCTTTGTGGTGCTGGAGGCGGCCCGCGCCGCTGCGGCCGGCGCGGATCTAGACGCGGTGGTGGCCCGCGCGGAAGAGGTGTCGGCCAAGGTCTGCTTTTTTGCGACCCTGGAGACCCTGGAGTACCTGTACCGGGGCGGCCGGATTGGTGGCGCGGCCGCGCTGCTGGGGAGCGCGCTGCAAATCAAACCGATCCTTCACCTGATTGATGCACGGGTGGAGTTGTTTGCCAAGCCGCGCACGCGACGCAAGGCAATACGGTACATGTTGCAGGCCATGGCGGAACGGGTAGACGGCCGCCCTGTCCACGCCGCTATCCTCCAGGCCGACGCGGCCCACGAAGCTGAGGCATTGAAGCGGAAAGTGGCGGAACAGTTTGACTGCGTCGAACTCTATGTGACCGAGTTTACGCCGGTGATGGGTGCTCATGCCGGGCCAGGGGTGCTGGGCATAGCCTTTTACACGGACTGATCGAGCTTCCTGGCGTCCCTTTCCATGATTTCTAGGCGAGTGGTATAAAAAACATTATACCAAGTAAAAGTGGCGCTGAAAAGAACAAGCGCCCCCAGGCCGGAGAGAGCAGGGGGGCGCTTTTCTGTTACCTGAACGACGTCCGAACTTCTGAGTTGGTCCCCAACGAGTTGGGGGATCCACTCGTGGGGCAACCGGCGCCCTCGCCAAGCACCTGACTGGTGAGACGTTTCCGCCGAGATGTACTGGCACGTCCACGCTGTTGCTCATCGATGGAGACCTCCTACCCCACACACAGAGCCTTTCGCCAGCCTCAAGTCTCAGGATGGCCCGCAACCGGCGAGGTCGAGCCCGAAATCAGTCCAAAACCCTTCCCGAGTTCTCACCCAAAGACTCCGGAAATATTGGGAACCAATTATGAAAGGGCCCAAAAAAGCAGGGCAATCGCATCTTAATTGCTGCAGAGGACTTTGGCTAGATAGTCTTCGTTCCAGCCGGCTTTGAGGCGCTTGCCCCGGACACTTCGCTTGGTCGATTGCTCCCGCTTGATCAGATTCAG
>Ga0180437_10002964_pt1 | contig 26023 bp, 21 predicted proteins | sample SS_ome_4_FD_132410 | JGI IMG/M metagenome (GOLD analysis project Ga0180437, IMG submission 132410) | Hypersaline lake sediment archaeal communities from the Salton Sea, California, USA - SS_3_D_1 metaG | ecosystem: Environmental > Aquatic > Non-marine Saline and Alkaline > Hypersaline >... | reverse complement strand
CCGCGGCGGCGCAGCACCTTCGCATAGTAGCAAGCCTTGCGCTCGGGGAGCGTCTGCTTCCAGTCCCACCAGGACCAAGGGTCTCGGGTCGCGGTGTCTATGGATGGAAGCTCGGCGTCCAAGATCGGCATGAGGAGCACGAACCCGAGCTCAGAGATGAGGCGGACCGCGCCGCGCTCGCTTGCGATCTGGCGCGCGGGATCGGTGCGCCACCGGTGGGACCGGATCCTCGCTATATCGTTCAGACTGATATGCCGCTGGGCCATCGCGCGACGGGCAACTTCCGGGGGTCCTGTGTGCGGTCCTGCTCGCGGCGCGTGCTACGACGGTGGGCAGGACCGGGCCTTACAGCGGCGAATTCGGGGCCGGAGGAGCAAGGCGGGAGGCGCGGTCGAAGGACAGCCGCACGGGCGGGGCGTGGAACCCTCCGGTTGGGGCTTGGCGTGCGCTCCAGGCGCGTTCCTCCGGATCAGGTTGGCCAATGAGCGGTCGGTCCGAGCCAGATTCCCACAACCGCCGAGCGGAGTCACTGTGGGAGCAAGGGCGCGAAGAGGAGGCCATCCAGGCCTGGGAGGCCGCGCGAGAGATCGCCCCGGACTCGGTTGAGATACTGGTCAACCTGGCGTGGGCGCTCAGCCGGCGCGGTCGCTTCTCCGAGGCGCTGAAGGCAGGGCGACGCGCGGCAGAGCTGGCACCTGACGAAGAGTACGTGCGGCACACGGTGGGCCAGATCTGCTACGGCGCGGGCCGCTATGGCGAGGCGATTACCGAGTATGCGGCCGCGATCGAGCTCCAGTCCGATGAAGCCCTCCTGTACTGCGACATGGCCGACGCACTGTACTCTCTGGAGCGCTTCGGGGAGGCGGTGCGGCACTACGAAAAGGCCCTTGCGCTGGACAAGAACGACGCCTACGCAGAGCTGTGGTTGGGGCGGACGAAGGAGCAGATGGGAGAGGACGCAGCTGCCGCACAACACCTGCACCGGGCGCTGAAGCTGGCCCCGGAGTGGCCGGAGGCCCTGTTCGCCGTGGGACAGATGTGCTGTCTGAGTGGCGAGCTGGCGGAGGCGCAGCGCTGCCTGGAAAAAGCGCTGGAATCATATCCGGCCGAGGAAGAGGAGGGCCGCGCGGCCGCCGCCTCGGAGCTCGGCAACGTGCATCGGGGGCGGGGTGAGTTGGACCGCGCCATCGCGCGCTATCGCGAGGCGCTCGCCCTGGACCCCACGCATCCCGCGGCGCGCTTCAATTTGGGCCTCACGTACGCCGATCTGGACCAGTATGAAGCCGCCATCTCGGAGTTCGACATCGCGATCGAGATGGAGCCCGAGGACGCGGATGCGCGGGTCGAGCGCGGGAGCGCCTACCTCGCCCAGAGCCGATACGATGAGGCGATTGAGGACTACCGGGCGGCGCTGGTGCTTGCCCCCGACCACGCGGAGGCGTATGGAGGGCTGGGGCTGGCATACTACTCGCTAGGTGTCTACGATGTGTCGGTCGAGCACTACGCGAGGGCCTCGGCGCTGGCGCCGCGAGACCCGTGGCCTCGGTACAATCTCGCGCTGGCCCTGGATGCGGGGGGACGGCACGCGGAGGCCGATGCTGCGCTCCAGGAGGCGTGGGTGCTCGGGCAGGACGACGGGGAAGTGTGTGCGTCGGTTGCGCGGGCGCTGACCGCGCAGGGGCGGAACCCGGAGGGCGCGGTACGGGCCGCGCGTCGCGCGTGTGGGCTTGCGCCCGAGAGCGCGGATGCGCTCGATGCGCTGGCGATGGCGCTCTACTCGGCAGGGGAACATGAGGCGGCACTGGGCCCCGCGCGGGAGGCGACTCGCCTGGCGGCGGAGGTGGCCGACTACTGGTATGACGCGGGCCTGATCGAGGAGGTGCTGGGCAAGGTGCCTGCGGCGCGGCACGACTTCGAGCGGGCGCTGGAGCTTGCGCCGGACTTCGAAGAGGCGCGGGACGCCCTTCATCGACTCGGCGACATATAGCCTGTCTGCCATCTATCTGAGCGCGGTGGTACTTCTGCGAGAAAGAGCACGCACTCATGAGGGTCTTCCAGGATAGATTCGAGGAGTTCCCGATCGGCGCGCTGCCGTTCGACTACTCGGCGGTGGGCGAGTATCACTGCCTGGATCTGCCTGGGCTTCCGGGCGGCTGGGTGGAGGCCACGAATCACACGAGCTGGGCCCGCATGGGGAACTGGCAGGTGGTGGAGGACGCGGGCCGCCGCGTGATGCAGCAGGTGCGGCTGCGAGAGCACGGGCTGCCCATGCTGTCGGCGGGGGACTTCCGGTGGCGGGACGTGGTCCTAGAGGCGGAGCTGAGGCTGCTCTCGCGCAAGACCGAAGCCGGACTGCTCATTCGGTACGCAAACAACCGGGCGCACTATTCGCTCCGGTTCGGGGGCGACGGCGCGGTGCGGCTCATCCGGCGCCAACACGAGGACGTGGAGGTGCTGGTCCGGGGGAGCTGGGAGCCTGAGTTCGAGCGATATCACCTGGTGCGGCTGGAGGCTGATGGCGCGCGGCTGCGCGCGTCAGTGGACGGCAGGATAGTGGTGGAGGCCGAAGATGGCGCGCTGGCGGCGGGGCGCATCGGGCTTGTCGCGACCGGGCCGGCGCGGTTTGCCCGCGCGGAGGTGGAGGTCAAGGAAGCCGAGGCGAACCGGCTCTCGGCCGTCGCCCAGGCGGAGGCGGCCAACCTGGAGGAGACGCGAAAGCAGTATCCCCGCCCCAAGCTCTGGCGTCAGATCGAGACACCCGACTTCGGCACGGGCCGCCACGTCCGCTTCGGGGACTTGAATGGGGATGGGCGACTGGAGATCGTCCTCGGTCAGTACACTGAGATGCTGAACGGAGGAGACTTCCCGTTCCTGAGCTGCCTCACGGCCATCGACCTGGAGGGCAAGATCCTCTGGCAGTGGGGAGAGCCGAGCCGCGCCCGCGGGATCATCCCATGTGACCTCGCCTTCCAGATCCACGATATAGACGGAGACGGGAAGCAGGAAGTAGTATGCTGCCGCAACTTCGAGATCTGCGTGCTCGACGGCGCGACAGGAGCGATGAAGTACAGCGCGCCGACGCCCGAGCCCGGCCCTATGGCGACCTGGCTTCCGGAGGACGACCTGTTCCGGATTCCCGGCGACTCCATCTGCTTCGCGGATCTGAGGGGCATCGGACGACGGAGCGATCTGCTCGTCAAGGACCGGTACAGCAACCTCTCGGCGTACAGCGATGATCTGAAGCCGCTGTGGAGGTTCCACGGCAACACGGGGCACTTCCCGGCGGTGGCGGACCTCGACGGCGACGGCCGCGATGAGGTCATGATCGGGTATACGTTGGTGGACGACGATGGGACGCCGCTGTGGCGGATCGACGTGGAGGACCATCAAGACGCGATCGCGATCGCTCCCGTTGACCCAGATGCCGAAGAGCCGCGCATCGCCCTGGCCTGCGGCGAAGGCGGCACAGTAGTGTGCGACACAAAGGGCAACATCCTCTGGGGGGACAAGACGGGGCACGTGCAGCGGCTCACGGCGGCGCACGTGCGGGGCGATGTGCCAGGGCTGCAGATCGTGACGAAGACCTTCTGGGGCAACCCGGACATCATCTGCCTCTACGACGCCAAAGGCACCATGCTGGAGTCTGTCGAGGTGTCGGGGAGCGGGGCCGTGCTGTCGCCGGTGAACTGGCGGGGAGACGCACCGGAGCTGCTTCTTGCGTCCGGGAGTGTGTCGCTGGGGGGGCTGCTGGACGGGAAGCTGCGCCCCGTCGTGACCTTCCCGGACGATGGGCACCCAACGCTGTGCGCAGAGGCGCTCGATCTCGCGGGAGACCCGCGGGACGAGATCGTGCTGTGGGACCTCGACCGGATGTGGATCTACACCCAGGAGGGCGAGCCGCAGGAGGGGGAGCGCGTGTATCGTCCGCGCAGACAGCCCCACTACAATATGAGCGACTATCGGGCCGAGATCTCCGTGCCCATATGGGAGGATCAACAGCGGTGAGACGGCTGAGTCGCGAGCGGTTCGTCGTCGCTCTGAGCAGGGAGAACGTCCCGCGGTACACCGTAGAGGACGGCGAGACCGTGGTCGTGGAGACGCCCGACTGCCACGGCGGCTTCGTGAAGCGAGACGGCAGGATGCGGCCCGGGGCGCCGGGGCCGAATCCCTCGACGGGCCCCATTGAGGTGATGGGAAGCAAGCCGGGCGAGGCGGTCGCGGTGACCATCCACGAAGTGAAGCCGGGCGACTGGGGGTTCATCGGTGGAGGCGAAGAAGGGGCGCTGTTCACGGTCATCGAGATTCGAGAGGGGCAGGCCATCTATCCATGGGGGCTCGAGCTGCCGGTCGCACCGCTCGTCGGGGCCATCGGCGTCGCGCCGCCGGGGGAGCCTGTGCCGATGACCACGGCGAGCGATTGGGGCGGCAACTTGGACACGGTGGATGTCTGCGCGGGGGCAACTCTCTACTTGCCCGTGGCAGTGCAGGGCGCGATGCTGGCCCTCGGCGATGTGCACGCGCTGCAAGGGGACGGCGAGTGCTGCGGCACGGGCATAGAGTGCGAGGCCGAGGTGACGCTCACGGCGCGGCGTGTGAAGGACCCGCTGTGGCCCGGGCTGTACTTGGTGCGAGACGACAGGCTCATGATCTTCTCCCATGGGGATACGGTGGACGAGGCGGCATGGGGCGTCGTGGACGCGATGGCGAAGCTGCTCGCGAAGCTGACCGGTCTGTCTGATCTCGACGCGCGGCGGCTTCTGTCCACGGCCGGGGAGGTGCGCATCTCGCAGATAGTGAACCCAAAGAAGACGTGCCGCGCGGTTATTCCGAGGGAAGCGATGCCAGATTGTTGGCCATTCTGAGGGGCAAGCGCCGACAATCGGGTGAGAACGGAGGTCGGGACTGTTGAAAGCGAAGGCCGTCTACGCCACTGAGAAGGACGTCGTCAAACTGCAGGAGTTCGCGATCGACGAGGGAGGTCTGACACCGAACCAGGTCTTGGTGAAGACCGCGTACTCGCTGATCAGCCCTGGGACCGAGCTCGACTGCGTGTCCGGGAATGAGTCCTCGTGGTTCCACTTCCCGCAGCAGCTTGGGTACTGCGCGGTGGCTGAGGTAGTCGCGGTCGGCAGCGGCGTCTCGGAGTATGGGCCGGGAGACATGGTTCTGTCGGCGACGGCGCACGCGACTCACGGTGTGCTGGACGGGGAGTACGTGCGCAGCAAGGTGCCTGTCGGCCTGGATGCGAAGATCGCTCCGTTTGTCCACATTGCGCTCATATCTATCACAGCGCTGCGGCGGTCATCGGCCGAGCTTGGCGACTCTGTGGCGGTCGTGGGGCAAGGCCTCATCGGCAACCTGGCGGCCCAGCTCTTCCGGGCCCAGGGAAGCCGCGTCATCGCGCTGGACCGTCTTGCGCGGCGGATCGAGATGGCGAAGAAGTGCGGCGTCGAGATGGTGGTCAACGCCGCTGACACCGACCCCGTCGAGGCCGTAAAGGAGCTGACGGGAGGCCGCGGCGTGGAGGTGATCGTGGAGGCGACAGGGTCGGCTGCGGCCGCGCTCCAGGCCGTCGGGATGGCGGCGCAGAACGGCGAGACGATCCTGCTGGGCACGCCGAGGGGCAGCCACGCGGCCGATGTCGTCCCACTGCTCCGCGCAGTGCATCGCGCGAGCCCGAACCTCACCCTGAAGGGCGCGCACGGCGGGTCTCTTCCACCGGCCGAGGGTCAGTTCGTAAAGCACTCCGCCGCGCGCAACGCACGGCTCATCCTCGACATGGTCGCCCGCAAGCAGCTCGTGCTGGAGCCCCTGATATCGCGGGTGGCCAGACCGGAGGACGCACCGGAGGTGTATCGCGCGCTGCGGGATGAGCCCGAGAAGCTCCTCGGAGTTGTATTCGACTGGGGAAGCTGAGCCGCGAGCGGTCGGCCTCTAGCGTACCTCGTCCTCGGCCAGCGCGCGCAGCAGAGCGCGCCCTACTTGATCCAGCGCCTCCGGCGAGCACTTGTCGGGTGTGTCGGCCAGCGTATGCCAGTGAGGATAGTCGAAGTCGATCACGTCGATGCACGGGATTCCCTTCCGCAGGAGAAAGACGTGGTCGTCGAGCACGCCGGGGCCCGACTCTCGCACAAAGGCCTCGCAGCCCTCGCGCTCGGCCGCGCCCCACACGCGCTCGACGATCTCCGGGGCTCTGGTCAGGGAATAGCGCTCCGGCGGCAGACGCAGGTCGCGGTCTCCGACCATGTCGAGCAGCACCGCCCACTCCGGGGGCGACTCGGACCACTTTTGCGCGAAGAGGCGTGACCCGAGAAACATAGCGTCCCTATCCGGGCCGTAGTCCTCGCCGTCGAAGAAGACGATGGTGATACGCCCCACCGGGGGATGGGCTCTAAGTGCTCGCGCTATCTCGAGGAGGACGGCGACGCCGGATGCGCCGTCGTTGGCACCCAGGATGGGCTTGCCGCGATTGGCCGGGTTCGGATCGCAGTCGGCCGTGGGCCTGGTGTCCCAGTGTGCGCAGAGCAGGATGTGGCGCTTTGCTTTCGGGTTGAATGTCGCGATGATATTGGTCAGGGGGAGTCGACGGTCGCGCACGGTCGGCTCGAAGCGCTGCAGCGTCACTTGATCTGCACATGAGTAAAGCTGAGCGGCGAGCCACTGACAGCAGCGCGCGTGGGCCTCCGTGCCCGGGACCCGTGGACCGAACTCGCACTGACGGACCAGATAGCGGTAGGCGCGTTCGGAGTCGAACGGTCGTGACGGAGTCTCCGTCGCTCGCCCGACGCCAGCGGTGGTAGCCAGCGAAAGCAGCGCGCAGCACAGGCCCAGCAAGGGTTTCATCGTTCCCTCGGGCGGAAGTCGGGAACAGGAACCACTTCGCCGCCCCGCGCCAGAGACTCCATTGCACAGATGCCGGGGACGGTGAAGTCGAGCGACCGGTAGGCATCGACGGGTGATGGGCGCTCTCCGCGGACTGCGCCAATGAAGTCTTTGACCATCCAGAATTCGCTCGTCCCGTGCCCCCCAGCCCGCGCCTCTTCGCCTGCAGCGAGCCGGTCCGGGATGTAGTGTTCGGCGTAGTCCGAACGGGGGTGCCAGTTCGCGCTCTCGAAGACGTGCGATGCTTCGTGCTCGTCGGCGAGCCACACTTTGCTTTCGTCTCCCAGGCCGCGCCAGCTTTCGAAGGATCCGCGCGTTCCCTGGAGGCTGTAATACGCGGCCTGGTGCGGTCGGGCTGAGATCGTATCGACTCGCACCCTGATGGTGGCTCCCTTCTCGGTACCCATGAGCATGACGAAGTTGAAGTGGCCGGTCCGATGGGGGGCGACGAGTTCCATCGGGCTGGCCAGGCAGGCAACCTGTGTCGCGCGATCATCCAGTATGTAGAGCAGAGGGCCGAGGCTGTGCGTGCAGTACACGCCGTAGCCGGGGGCCTTCGCGGACGGAGCCCGCCAGGTTGGCTTCCCATCGGCATCGAGCCAGAGGTCTCTGCAGTCGTGCAGGTACTCGCCCTCAGCAAAGTACAGCTCGCCGAATCGGCCGTCATCGGCCATGCGTTTCAGGAGCTCGATCTCGTCGAAGTACCGGTAGTTCTCGGCCAGCATGTACTGCGCACTGCTGCGCTCGGCGGCGTCGGCCAAGGCTTGCGCCGATTCCATGCTGTGCGCGGCCGTCACCTCGGAGAGGACATGTATGTCGCGCTGAAGAGCGGCCGCGGCCTGCTCCACGTGGAACCGAACGGGAGAGCAGATCACCACCGCGTCGAGGCCCGAGTCGAGGAACGGGTCGAGCTGGGTGAAAGCCCGCGCGCCCGCTGACGCCGCCGCCCGCTGTGCATTCTGGGGGTCGATGTCGAAGATCCCGGTGACCCGGGCCTCATCGAAGTGTCCCAAGACGGAGACAAAGGCATCGCCCCGCGCGGTGCCCACCCCGATGTTGCCTGCTCCGATTATCCCGAAGCGGATCTGCCCCATTGGTACCTCCACAGTCCCTGTATGCGGCAGCCGCAAGCGCGTCCACGCTCCAGGGGCCGTTTCAGTCGGCAGGTCTGAGCTGGTTCACGCCCGTCTCCGGGTTCTCCCGGCGCGCCAGACGCACACCCTCGAGGCGTGCGATCGCGATCTCGGCGAGATAGAGGACGCGGCAGCCGGGCTCGAGGTGGCCCATGTAAGTCGTCTCCTCGATCGAGATGCAGGTGTGCAGGTGAGGTGCGTACTCGGCGATGATGCCGTCTATGCTCAGCAGCTCGATCGGCCCCTCGTACTCGACGAAGCGATTCTTGGGAGGATAGCCGGTGTGGGTGATGTGGTGTAGGCGCGCGCGGTCGAGGGTGCCGATGCCGGAGACGACGACGCCGGTGTGGATATCTCGCTCCTTGGCCGCCTTCTCGATAGAGGCGAGCACGTCGTCGCCCTGGTCGAGGCGCAGCGCGATGACCTCTGAGATGCGTCCGCCCGGGAAGAGCTCCATAGTGCACCTCCGCTACTGTGGATCCATCAGCGGGTGAGCTTCGCCTCCGGACGCAATCGCCCTGCATCGAGAGGCTCAGGCTTGCCGAGGGGCAAAGCGGACCCCTGCGATCCAGAGTCAGGGTTCGGCTGCGCCTCTGGATCGCCGATCAGGGGGCGGATGCGACTGTCTGTCACATGACGCGAAGCGCTACCAGTACAGTGGCCAGTACGGCCACCGCGATGCCGATGAACATCCACACCGCCTGCAGGTGTGAACGTGATCTGCTCTGTGAGCCGAGCGGCGCTCCGCAGGACTTGCACTTGAAGCGGGTGTACGGGTTGACCGTCTGGCACTTCGGACATTTAGTCCCCACCAGCTCGGGTTGCCTTCGCACGCGCTCCCAGCGGGCCTCCGACTTACTCCCGATCTTAACTGGAAGGATCGCGTTGCACGATCGGCAATGAGTCAGCCCTTCTTCGTTGACCGTGTTACACTTGCGACAAACAGCCATCTGTACAGACCCTCCGATCAAGATTGCTGTGAATGCTGTAGCTACTGGCCCGCCTCCGGTAGGCACAGCGACCGGCCGGTCCCTATGCGGTGCCGCTGCGGGGCGACGCGCGCCGCCTGCGGCGGAGAGGCCGGGGGTGCGGCCCGCCTTCACGGGTACCCTTCGAGGCGGGCCACAAAACACCGCCGTTCCATTCCCCGCGACTCCTTCAAACACCTTCTTCCACAGTAGCGGGCCGCATGCCGCACGCAGAGGAAAGCGCACCCGCGCGCCGAAGCCCCCCACATACGCCGGCACTCCTGCGAGGGAGGGATCACCCGACATGTCACGGTTTCTCGCAGTCGCCCTCATGTTGCTCTTTGTACTGGTACCCGCACAGCTCGCGGCGGAGGCAGAGATAGACTGCCGTCGAGTGGCCTTCAGCCCTGTGCTGGACGGTCGCCTCGACGACTGGCCGCGCCTTCCCCAAGCGGCCATGGCCGAATCTGAAGACTGGCGCCCCGCGGAGCCTCGGTTCGCGGAGTATGGCGGGCCGGAGGATATATCGGCAGAAATACGAGTCGCCTGGGATAACCAAGCGCTTTATGTGACGCTCGACACGCGCGACGACGAGCTTGTGCGCGTGCGGTCTGTAGGCGAGATCGATCGCGGTGACAGCATCGTCCTGGCGTTTGCCGCCGACGGGGCGGAGGAGGGCAACCAGTTCGTCGTGGCGCTGCTCAAGGCAGCCTCCCTCGTGTGGCGGACAGAGCCTGCGGCCGGGGCCGGCGAGGTCAGGACGATCGGTCGAGCTTTGTGGGCGCGACCGGAGGAGGACGGCGGTACGCGCGTGAGCTACGAGCTGGCAATACCCTGGGCGGAGCTGGAGTCGATCCGCGCGATCCCGGGCGCGCGGTTCACCGCGACGTTCTCCGTCTGCGATGACGACGGCGAGGGTTTGGAGGGCTGTCTCGAGCGTTCCATCGTCGTGACCCTCTCTGCCGGAGGGGTAGCTACGAGCGCGGCTCCTCTGGAGCCGGTTGTGGCTCCCTCGCTCACGCCGGTGTTTCCGGCGCCCAACGTGGCGCGGTTCGACGATCGGTGCTTCACGTTTCAGGAACGTGATACGCTCCTCGTGGGCGGCGAGGTGGAGTACGCGCGCCTGCCACGAACTGCATGGAAAGGACGTCTGAAGCTGCTGAGGTCGGCAGGCCTCAACGCCGTGGGTGTCACCGCGCCCTGGTCACACCATCAGCCGACGCCTGAGAGCGCCGACCTGCGCGATCTGCGCGACTTCCTTGCGGAGTGCACGCGGACGGGAGTATGGGTGCAGCTCAACGTGGGTCCGTATGCAGGAGAGAACTGGGAGGCGGGCGGAGTGCCGGCGTGGGCGAGCGGGACGGCACCGGGTGGCTCGTCCGCAGCGGTTGAGGGCTGGTACGAAGCGGTACTGCCGGTCGCCGCCGAGTACCAGGTGTCGGCGGGCGGCCCGGTGGCGGTCGTGGTCGCACGGCCGCTGCCCGACGAGACGGGCGCGGTCGAGGCCGCCGAGTTGGAGGCGTTGAGCGCGCAGATCAGGGCGGCCGGCGTTATAGTGCCGATTCTCACCGTGAACGCGCGCGGTGCTCGTGCGAACAGGAGGCAGAGCCTGGCGAACGTGCTGGATACAATCAGCTTCTACTCCCCGCCGACAACCGAGGCGCTCGTGCCGCGCCTGAAGGCCCTCGCGCGAGAGGAGAACGGGCCTGCGGCGATAGCCGCGCTGCCGGGCGACTATCGGTCTGCATCGGCTGCACGTCGGAGTGTGGACGCTGCTAGAGTGGCGCTGGCGAACGAGGCCGCCGGCATCATCCTGTCGGACTTCGCCCCTGGAGTCGACGCGCGGCGCTTGCGCGCCCCGGGCGACTGGACAGGCGCTGGGATCATCGAGGCGTCTGGGGCTTGCACGGCGGGCTATGGAGAAGCCCGGCTGCTGGGCGGTTTCCTGCGACAGTTCGGAGCCGCGCTAGCGCGGGCGGTGTCCGCGCCAGCGCTGGTGGAAGTGGACGCACCGGCGGTCCGAGCGACGGCACGCCTCGGCGCGAAGCAGGGATTCATCTTCGTCTGGAATGAGGACCGTGAGACCGCGCGCCAGGTCCGCCTCCGCTACCTCGAGCCGGGCAGCAGTGGACCCATCGGTATCCCGCAGGCGGGGTCGATCAGCCTCCCGCCCGGTGCGACCAAGATCATGATGCTTGACGTGCCCCTGGGCCGCGCCGAGCTTCGGTATACGACCTCTGAAGTGCTCTGTGTCCACCGACTGGGCGGGCGCACTGTGTTGGTGGTCTACGGGGATGCGGACACGGCTGGCGAGATTGCCCTCCGGCTGCCCGGCCCTCCGTTGGTCAGCGGTGAAGTGAGGCGCCAGCACTGGGACCCCGAGAGCAACACTCTGGTACTGGACTACTATCACGGAACCGACGATCAGTATGTCCTCGTGGACGAACTCCAGATCTGCATTCTGTCGCGGGCGAGGGCGGCAATGGCCGGGACGGTTAGAGAGGAAGGCCAGGGGGTGACGTTCAGTGCCGGCGTCCATGTCGCCGACGGGGCGCTGAGCGGCGAAGGTGTCCGGGCAGTGCTCGACTGCCCGGAGGGGATCGTGAGGCTGAGCGCAGCGCTGCCGGAGCAGCCCACCACTGTTGCGGTCGACGGCAGGGAGGTCCCGTTCACGTTCGCAACTCCGGAGCGAGTGCTGCGACTGGACATCGAGACAGAGCCGTTCGAGGAGGGTCAGAGGCCGCGCTCGCTCTGGAACCAGATTGGGCGAGCCATTGTCGGAGGGCCGCCGAAGCTTTACGCGGAGTTCGATCGTGGGCTGTTCATGCCTGATGGCCGTCCGGAGAGCGGGACGTGGCACCGGCTCGACAGGCTGAACCGGGGCGCTGCGACAGATATGGTCGCGGGAGGCTTCGTGCGGCTGCGAGGGCGCTTCGAAGCGGCCGGCTCTGCTGAGGTGACCATCGAAGGGTCGCGGGATCCGATGCTGGTATTCGTCAACGATGAATTCGTGCCGGTGCTCTCCGGCTCTGCGTCGGTGCGGCGGTCGGATATCACGGCGCTGCTGCGTACGGGCGGGAATCGGATCGAGATGGTCGTCCACCATCTGCCTCGCGGGCTCGGCATCTCGGAGATGGGCGCCGGGGCCGCGGGTCTGCCGCAGGTCGAGCTGGCCGGGGCGCGGGGCGAGCCGATCCCGGTGACGTGGGAGATCTGCCCTGCTCTGGCCGGAGAGGCCGCAGGCTGGGCCGAGAGAGAGGCAGACACGCACGGGTGGCACTTCGTCCGCTTCGGGCCTTGGCGGGAGCAAGGGCGAGACCTGGCCGACGTGAGAGGCGTAGGGTGGTACCGTGTGCCCTTCGGCCTGCCGCGGTCGGAGGGATGGAAAATCCCGTACCGGCTGCGCGTGACACTCCACGGCGGCGGGAACATATACCTGAACGGCGACCTGCTCGCGACCTGTTCGGGAGATGGGGACTACGTGCTGCCCCTGCCGACGCCGCCGCTGCGCCATGGTGACGAGAATATGATTGCGGCGGCCCTCTATGGGATGGGCCCGCAGACGGGACTGCACTGGCTCGAGGTGCGGGCCGACGAGGGTCGGATGACACGGCAGAGGGTGTTAGAGATACGGTTCTGAGGGTCGCGGGGCATGTCTTGACAGGCCAAGGGTGGGTGATAGACTAGTAGAGGAAGCGTCAGGAAGGGTCGGAGCGGAAATAGCTCAGTTGGTAGAGCAACAGCTTCCCAAGCTGTGGGTCGCGGGTTCGATTCCCGTTTTCCGCTCCACTCTCTGTCTGTGGCGGCGTAGCCAAGTGGTAAGGCAGAGGTCTGCAAAACCTTTATTCGCCGGTTCGACTCCGGCCGCCGCCTCCACACGTTGTAATTCATTCTCCCGCAGCTTGACTCTGATCTCTGCTTGAGGCGGGTCGGGATCGAGCCTGACTCCGTCAGGCATGTGTGCAGCCACCGAACGCTTCTCCCCACCATCGCGTCCGGCGGCGCGTGGTTGAGATCGGACAGGTTGCCAGGGTCGACCGGCGCATCGGCCGACTGTACGGCTTGTTGCGCGTTGTAGGTAGTTGCCGTTTCACACCTCCCAACTGACGCCCGTCCTTGAGTGACGTGTCCACTTGTCGAGTGACATATGTGTCCAGTCTCGGTAGTTGCGGCATATCGCCTCCGAGGCAGGCCCTCTCGACGCTCCGCAGAAAGGAGACAAGTCGCGCTGCAGGGCTTGATCCTGTGGAGGGAGATCTGGGGAGTGGACTATCGAGCCGTCGCGTTGGCTGTTCTGGTGTTGCTCGCCGCCGTTGTGGCATCCGCCGCGGCGGACGTCGTCGTCGTGTCGAACGGCGATTGGCTCACCGGCACGGTGGTGACGATGGGCGACGGCGAGCTGCTGCTCGAGACCGAATATGCGGGCGCGGTCCTCGTGGACTGGGACGAAGTCAGGCGTGTGGTGCTCGACGAGGCGCTGCCCGTGCTGCTGTCGGATGGGAGCGAGGTGGAGATTCGGGAGCTTCCGACTCTCGAGATTGCGCTCACCGAGGTGGTAGCGGTCGCGCCGCCCCCACCGGCGCCGATCCGCTGGCGGGGACGCGTCGATTTCGGATGGGCCAACGCGTCGGGGAACCGCAATATAGACCTGGGGACGCTGACCGCGTTTGCGGAGCGAGTCGATCCCGACCGCTATCGGCTGTCGGTGCTGCTGGACGCGGCGAAGGGGAGCAGCGAGGGAGAGGAGACGGCGAACCGGGCGCGAGCAGAGGGCAAGTACGACCGGCGCGCTGGCGGCAGCAATTACCGCTACTACCTCGCGGGGCTCGGCTACGATCGGGTGCGGAGCATCGACTCCCGGCTGGAGCTTGGCACCGGCGTCGGCCGCACCATGATCGACGAGCCCGGACATCTCCTCATGGCCGAGGTCGGGGCAAGCTATGTGCGAGACGACTTCTCCGAGGGCGAGACGCAGTCCGACGCGAAGGTGCGCGTTGGGGAGGTATGGCAGCGTCAACTCGGCGGGGGGACGGGGATGCGACAGAGCCTATCGCTGCTGGCGGCGGCGGATGAATGGGGGGACTACACGGCGGAGTTCGTGTTGGCGCTCACCCACCGGCTCAGCGAAGGCCTGGCTTTGACCTCGAGGATTGTGAACTCTTACGACTCCCGGCCCGCACCGGGGACGGAGCGCAGCGACTTCACGTTCGCGACTCAGCTCGGGGTCACGTTCGGGGATTAGCGGCGCCGCAGTCGGGAGCACCGGGTGCGACGGGGTCTCGGGCGCTGGTGTCGCTGGAGGCGGTGGTCGCGGCGCCGAGCAGGTCGCGCCACAGCACCGTGAGCAGCCCCGAGGTGTGCCAGTCGAAGCTGAGCCGTCCGAGCGCCCTGGGCAACCCTATACGTCGCGCCAGCCAAAACAGCGCCTCGATATCTCGGTCGTTGAGGGTGGCGTGCAGCCGCCGAAGCGCGCGACCGGTGCGCTGCTCTGCGCCGAGCCTCCCAAGCCACTCTGCTTCGTAGCGCGCGAGTTCACTCGCCGCGCAGTGGCCCGTTCGCAGGGCACGATCGGCCGTCAGAACGGCTGCTTCGGCGCCCAGCAGGCCGTAGTAAATGCCGCCGCTGGTGGTGGCCTTCACTTGCCCGGCCGCGTCGCCGACGATCAGCACGCGATCGCCATAGGACGGCGTACGGGCCCCTGCGGGCACTCTGCGGTATCTGACGCGCGCGCCGTTGCGGCGGATCGCGCCGCGCGCTGCGAGGGTTTGAGCGAACCGCTTCAACAACGTCTGCGGGTTCTCATGGGAGAGCAGCCCGACCCGGCATCCGTGTCCGTTGGCCGGCACCGCCCATGCGAAGCCTCCGGGAGCTATGCTGCGGCCTATGTGCACCTCGACCTCTTGCAGGTCCCCGGGCTGTGCGAAGAGTTGGGCACCGTACATTGGCTGCCCGGCCGGATTGGCAAGGCCGAGGCCCTTGGTGAGGGCGTCGTCGGTGCCGGTGGCGACGATCACCAGTGAGCCACTGAAGGAGAAGGGCTCTCCGAGACATTGTCCGGAGATGAGGGCCGAGTTCTCCCGAAGCGACGTGCTGTCGGCTCTCGCTCCCAGCAGGAAGCTCGCGCCGGCGGCGAGGGCCTGCTCCGCAAGTATCTGGTCGAACCGGCGCCGATCGACGACAACGGCCTTGGGCTCGGTGGCTGCGACTCGGAAAGACTGGCCAGAGGGGGAGATGAAGCGCGCGCTGGACAGCTCAGCCTCCACGCAGCCGCGATCGAGGTCAAAACGCTCGTAGACTTCGAGGCCGATCACGCCCGTGCAGTGGACAGGTTCGCCCACCTCGAAGTGCTCTTCCAGCACGAGCACTTCATAGCCGAGCCGCGCCAACTGCCTCGCAGCATAGCACCCGGTGGGCCCGGCGCCGACGACCAACACATCGTGCATCGTCCGGCATTCCTCCCACGACCTGGCGACGAAAGGCAAGTCCATCGCCCGGAAACCGGCGCGTCATCCGTCGCACAGGTGTGAGACGACGCCGGTACGCTCTGCAGTTCGACTGCCGATGTCGCGTGTCCTGCTTTCGAGCAAGTGCTGTCTTGTAGAGCCCTGGGTCGATCCTCCCGGTGGAAGCCGGCGCCGTCCCCGGCGTCTGCGGTCCAGATACAGGAAAAGGGCGATCGCGTCTGGTACATAGATGGCCGACAGGTCCCGCCGGTGAATGCCGCGGCACAGCGGCGCGCACACAGGAGCCTGTGTCCCTTTATGAGAAAGCGACGCAAGAGGCAGAAGACGAAAGAGGCGCGTCCCGGTGTTGAATGGCCGGGCGTGTTCGCCGAGGCCGCGCTGATCGTCGTCGTCCTGGTCGTGCCGATTGTCATCAACCGGCGGTCGACGAATATCTGTGATATCAAGGATGTCGCGCTCGCGCTGATTGTGGGGGCCGGGCTGTCGCTGTGGCTTGTGGCGAGCCTGGCGCGAGGCCGCTTCTCATGGGTCGAGTCGAGGCTCAACCTCCTCGTTCCCGCGTTCGCCGGGTGGGCGGGGCTCACGCTGGTCTACTCCCGGTACCAGTTCGCCACGGTCTCCGAGTTCGGTCGGCTGGCCGCGCACGTTGGGGTCTACTGGCTGGCCGTCTTGTCCCTGAGGCGGATCGTCCAGGTCAGGCGGGTGGTTGGTCTTGCCTGTGTGGCGGCGGTTCCGGTGTGCATCTACGGGTTCATACAGGCGGCCGGGAAGGACCAGATCAGGTGGGACCAGTCGATGACGCGCGTCTTCTCGTTTCTGGGCAACGCGACATATCTGGCGAGCTTCCTCGTGCTGCTTCTGCCGCTGGCGGTTGCGGTGGCGTGGCCGGGCGGGGACGCAGAAGAGGGGGAGCGGCCGCGGCGGCGGACTCGCCCGCTCCGGCGCGTCGTGTCCGCGCTCTTCTTCCTTGTGGCCGCCATGATGGCGCTTTGCCTCTACTTCTCGGTGACCATCTCTCCCGTGGTGGGCATCGGTCTGGGAACCGCAATCGTTGTTATGATCGCCGTGGTGCGAGGCGGTCGCTCGGCTTTGCGCGTGGCCATTCCGGGTTTGCTGATCGGGGTGATAGCGCTGGGTATTCTGGGGGCATTGGGCTACCGCCATCTGCCGAAGAACCAGCAGCGGCGCGTGCAGCAGATTGTCCATCTCGAGGATCCGTTTGGCAGGATGCGGAAGCTGCAGTGGAAAGCGGCGTTCGACCTCTGGACGGAACGGCCGGTGCTGGGCAGGGGATACGGGACATATCGCATCTACTCGCTGGAACGCATGGCGCAGGAGTGGTATGCGGGGTTGAAGCGGCCGGCCGACAAGATGTTCGTGCCGAGCTATGCCCATAACGAGTACCTGCAAGTGCTGGCCGGCACGGGGTTGATCGGAGAGGCCCTCTTCTTCCTGCTCCTGCTGACCGGGTATGTGACGGCGCTGCGAGTGTCGCTGCGCCATCCGGAGGCGCAGTGGCGACGCATTGGGCTGGGCATCACGGCCGGCGCGACAGCATTTCTCGTGCAGAACTTCTTCGGAGTCACGTTTCGCCAGACCGGCGCCGTGACGCTCTTCTGGCTGTGGCTGGGATTCCTGGCGGTCGCCCCTGGAGGGATTGGCCTGCCGGGTGCGGGGCCGAGTGCGCTGCGGCTGCGGGAGCGGCGGTTCAAGCCCTTCAGGTCGGGCGGGTTGGCGGTAGTCGCCATGCTGCTTGGGGGTATGTTGGTGATCATTGCGTGGGTGACGATTCGGCCGGTGAAGGCGCATGTGCTGGCGAAGCAGGCGGAAGCGGCGGGCAAGGTAGGGCAGTTCAAAGTGGCGGCCCAGCTCGCGGACGAGGCCATCGAGCTGTCGCCGTACTCTTTCCAGCCGTACTACATCTCCGCCTACGCGTGGGGTCAGCAGGGCGAGTACGAGAAGGCGCTGGAGGCGAACGAGAAAGCCCTCGAACTGTTGCCGGAGAACGCGAGCGTCTACTACAACTTGGGGGTGACTTACAAGAAACTGGGGAGATTCGAAGAGGCGGAAGCGAGCTTCGAGCGCGCCATTGACCTCCAGCCGACGGCAGTGCACCACCAGGCGGCGATGGGCGAGCTGCTGCTCGAGCAAAGGCGCTTCGAGGAGGCGCTGGCATATGCGGCAGTGGCCGCCGAGCTTGCGCCCGAGGAACCCCGCGTCCATCTTCTTCTGGCCGACATCGAAGGCCGGCGCGGCAATCTTGGGGCGACTATCACGCACCTGCAGAAGGCGGCACGGCTGTCGCCAAACGACTTGAGTGCGTGGAGGCAGCTCGCAGAGCTGCTGGTTCAGCAGCGGCGCTATTCGGAGGCGATCCGGCCCTGCCGGCATTGGGCCCGACTCGACCCCAACTCGGTGAGCGCGTACTACCTGCTCGGGAACTGCTACTACAGTACGCAGCAATATGAAGAGGCGAGGGACGCTTTCCTGCGCGCGCTCGAGATCGACGCGGACTTTGTTCCGGCACGGCTGCACCTTGCGTATTCCTACGGCAAGCTGCGCCAGTACGAGAAGTCAAAGCGAGAGTTGGAGCGGGTGGTCGGCTCAGCCCCCGACAGCGCCCACGCTCGATCTGCTCGGTCGCTGCTGCGCAAGGGGCGCAAGGGAAGGTGAGCGAGGGCGAAGCTTGCGCCCTCGTGTGGCATGGCGAACGGGGTTTTCTGGGGTGAAGGGAATTCTGCGGCGGCACTTACCTCCGGTGCGCAGCCGGGACACGGCCGGCGCGACGGCGAGGAGGAGGGAGGTTGGCAGTGCTGGGGAGAGAACTCAGACAGGCGACTCAGGACGACCGCGCTGGGCGGGGGAGCAAGGCATGAAACTCAGGTTTATCCCGAGGGAAGAGCGCTTCTTCGAGCTCTTCGCGGAGCAGGCGACGAATGTCGTCAAGTGCGCCGGCCTCCTCGTCAAACTCGTTTCGGATCATACCCGTGCGGCCGAACTGCGCGACGAGATCGAGGAGGTCGAGCACGAGGGCGACATCACCACCCACGAGATCGCCGACCGGCTCAACCGGACTTTCATCACTCCTTTCGATCACGAAGATATCCATGCGCTGGCCGGCCGCATGGACGACATCCTGGACAACATCGAGGCGACTGCTGACCGCATGTTTCTGTACGAGGCGGGGGCTGCGAGCCAGGAGATGGTGAGCTTGGCCGAGGTGCTCGCGGAGACGACGAAGGTGTTGGAGCGGGCGATCGAAGGTGTGAACGACGTTGGCAAGAATGCACGTCGGATCATGGACTACTGCATAGAGATCCATCGGCTGGAGAACGTCGGCGACGAGCAGAGCCGGCGCGCGCTGGCCAAGCTCTTCCAGGGATCAGACGCCATGCGTGCCCTCAAGTGGAAGGAGATCTACGACCACGTCGAGGACGCGATCGATAAGTGCGAGGACGTCGCTTCGATTCTGGAAGGCATCGTCGTCAAGCACACCTAGTGTTCTGTCTTGAGAGTTCCGAACCTATCGAAGTCTGGCCGCGTAGGCCAGGTTGCCGGGCAGAATGCTGGGAGGAATGCTTTGCGCCCAGTCTGGCGCATGGGGTCAAGACTTCCGTGACAGGACACTAGAGCTTGGAGCCAATGGATTTCACGTTCTTGTACGTCGTCCTCATCTGTGCCGTCGCCTTCTTCTTCGATTTCGTCAACGGATTCCACGACGCGGCCAATTCGATTGCTACGGTGGTCTCGACCCGCGTGCTGAGGCCGGTCTATGCGGTTGGCTGGGCCGCCTTCTTCAACTTCGTGGCCGCCTTCGGATTCGGTGTGCACGTCGCGACGACGATGGGCAAGGGTATCGTGCACGAGTCGGCGGTCACCAATGACGTGATCCTGGCGACGCTGGTTGGGGCCACCGCCTGGGACCTGCTGACCTGGTACCTGGGACTGCCCACGAGCTCTTCGCACGCCCTCATCGGGGGCATGATCGGCGCGGCGGTGGTCTGCTCCGGCGTGGACTCCCTGTACGCCTCCGGCCTGCTGACGATCATGGCATTCATCGTGCTCTCCCCGCTGATCGGCCTCGCGCTGGGGTATGTGTCGCGTACGCTCGTGAGCATGATCTTCAGGCGTAGCTCACCGAAGCGCACCGCACGCTACTTCCGCCGACTCCAGCTTTTGTCAGCCGCACTATACAGCCTGGGGCATGGGACCAACGACGCTCAGAAGACGATGGGTGTGGTTGCGATTCTGCTCTTCACCAACGGGTATCTGGGGGAGACGTTCTTTGTGCCGAGGTGGGTGATCCTGGGCGCCCATACTGCGATTGCGCTGGGCACGATGGCCGGGGGCTGGAGAATTGTGAAGACGATGGGGATGCGAATCACTAAGCTTCAGCCGGTGGACGGCTTCTGCGCCGAGACTGCGGCGGCGGCCTCTCTGTTCGGAACGGCCGCGGCGGGCATTCCCGTGAGCACGACCCACACGATCACGGGGGCCATCGTGGGGGTGGGCTCGACGCGGCGCCTATCGGCTGTGAGATGGGGCGTTACCGTGGGGGTCGTGTGGGCCTGGATACTTACCATCCCCGGCGCTGCGCTCGCTGCCGCCCTGGCGCGGGCGGTGCTGCTAGTGCTCCAGTGAGCTCCGAACCGGCGGCGACCCGGCGCGCGCCGGGTCGCCGCCCACGCACCACTTACGGCGGAATCCGGCTAGAGTTTCACTCTCGCCGCGCGCGTGATGTTCGAGACGCCGATCACAATCGTGCTGGGTTGGCCGGTACGCGCCGCGCTGCCGTAGATGTACTCAAGGTTGATCTTGGCCGCCGCCAACTTCCTGGCGGCCGCCGCCAGGGCGCCGACTTCGTTGGGCAGCTTGGCGATGATGACGGACTGGCGCACGACGTTCATTCCGGCCTTCTTCAGGGCCGCGGCGGCCTTCGCGTTGGAGGAGGTCACCATCCGCACTACACCCACCTCTGCGGCGTCGACCACCGAGATCGCCTGGATGTTGACCTTGGCGCGAGCCAGCGCGCCCGCCACCTTGGCCAGTTGGCCAGGCTTGTTCTCGAGAGTGACCGAAAGCTGCGTGCCACGTGCCATTTCCCTCGCCTCCTTGCTGCTGACTTGAGGCTATGGTTTCAGTGCCATCGGGCGGGCTCCTGCTTCCCGAGAACGCCAAGTGCTCTGAGAGATGTTCTGCGGCGCTCCAAACGGTGGTCAAATTCGCCGAAACTTATGGAAAGTAGTGTGTGGCGGCCTGGCCGACAGCAGGCCACCACTCCCAGGCGTGGAGACTCCAGATGACTGAGGGTGAATCGCACAGCGTGCTGGGGCAGCTGCTGCTGGCCAGCGAGATCATCACTGCAGAAGAGCTGCGGGAAGCACTTCGGCGTCAGGCCGCAAGCCAGGCGCCGCTGGGCGAGATACTGCTGGAGATGGGCGCCGTCGCTCCTCGTCAGCTCGAGCGCGCTTTGCGCGCACAGGCCCGGCTGCGGGGCAAGCCGGACGAGGGCCGCGCGTTCGTGCTCGTGGTGGACGACGACCCCGAAGTGGGTGCTGTCGTGGCGGACATCCTGGAGGGGGCGGGGTTTCGCGTCGGCGTTGCACAGAACGAAGCGGAGGCGACGGCTGCCGTTCTGGCGTGCGAGGCGCCGGTGCCGGCGGCCATCGTGCTCGATCTGGGGCTGCCGGTCCACGGCGGCATCGAGTTCCTTACGGTGCTACGGAAGAACGGAGACACGCGCAACCTACCGGTGGTTGTGCTGACCGGCCGGCCGGAGCTGGAGGCCGAGATCCATAGGCGGGGCCTCGCCATCAGCGCCTTTGTGGCGAAGCCAGTTGCCGCCCGGCAACTCGTCGCGGTCGTCGAGTCTGCCGTTCGCGAGTCTCCGAGCCCGGCGGGAACGCCTGCTGCGTAGTAGCCGCTCCTGCGGTGCGGACGGTCTGCCCAGCCGTGGCCTGGGACTTGGCCCGCTCTCTTTGGGCAGGAACCCGCTGCACGATCCCGAAGTTCCCCGCTCGCCGTCGCCGGCGGGGCTCTGAGGCACTCCACGCCGGCGCAATGAACAGCGCGAGATGGTTTTCCTGAGCGCGCGTTCCGGGTATCTAGGTATCGGAACGCGGCGCGCAGCGAAGCTTGCATCAGTGCGCTTGCGGAGTTCGCTCGAGAGGAGGCATGGCGCGGTGAGCAAGTCTTCAAGAAGGGAGTCCCGGAGGGGCAGACGTGTGCTCGTGGTGGAGGATGACCACGCAGCCTTGAGCTTTATGGAGGCGCTGTTGCGCGATCGGGACTACGAGGTCATCCGCGCGCAAAACGGGGTGGAGGCGATGGTGGCGCTGACCGCGCCCGCGCCCGAGTTGCCCGACGCGGTGCTCCTGGACCTTGGGCTGCCGTTGGAGAGCGGCGTTTCGGTGTTGACCTTCGTGCGGAACGTAATGCAGAGCGGGCTGCCGGTCATCGTGATCACGGGAAGACGCGATCCCGAGGAGGCTGCTGCCGTTCGGGAACTCGGCGTCAGCGCGTACCTGCAAAAGCCGATCCTACCTCAGCAAATGATCGCCGCGCTCTCCCGGGCGCTCGGCTGAGCGTAATGGGAGGACGCAAGCGTTCCCTTCGCGTCAGTCGATGGAGGCGTTCCCCCCGCCGACAGAGAACACAATATCAGGTACTACTGTCAGTGGAGGAAGGACGTGAAAGTTAGCTGTGCCGGATACACCTTCAACACCTACTTCCGGGAGAAGGGCCTCAGCCTCGAGAAGTATGCCGACATCTGCGCCGATATGGGGTTGGAGGGCGTCGAGCTGACTCAATACTACTTCCCCGAAACGACGACCAGCTACCTGAACGGGCTCAAACGCCATCTGCTGCGCAGGGGGTTGGAGCTTGCGGGAACCGCGATCGGGGGAGCATTCTGCATGCCGACGGCGGAGGAACGCCAGCAGCACGTCGAGTTCGTGAAGGAGTGGCTGGACATCTCGGCCCGCCTGGGGTCGTCGTGCCTGCGGGTGTTCGCGGGCGAGGCACCCGAGGGACGCGCTGAACAGGAGGCTTTTGAGTGGACGGTCGCGGGCATCAAGGAGTGTGCGCGCAGCGCAGAAGACGTCGGGGTCATGATCGGGGTGGAGAACCACGGCGGCCTGACCGGGACTGCTGACGGTTTGATCCGGATTCTAAAGGCGGTTGGGTCCGACTGGGTTGGAGCGCTCCTCGATTTCGGCAACTACTCGAGGGACCCGTACGCGGAGTTCGAGCAGACCGTTCCGTACGCTATCATGACGCACGCCAAGCCCACGTCGGATTTCGCCGGCCAGCGCGATTACGTAGACTACCGGCGCGTGAGCGAGATCCTGCAGGCGGTGAGCTACCGCGGCTTCCTTTCCATCGAATACGAGGAGCCGGGGAAGGACGCTATGGTGGAGGTGCCGCGGTTCGCGGCCTATCTGAGAGGAATCACGAGGTAGCAATATGGCAGAGCAGCAGTTGGGCATCGGGATGATCGGATGCGGCGACATTGCGCCCACGCACACCAAGGCCATCGCCGCGGCGGACAATGTGAAGCTCGTCGCTTGCCTGGATGTGGTCGAGGCCTCCGCGAAGAGCCTGGGCGAGGAGCACGGTGTGCCCTACACGACCGAGTTGTCGGACTTGCTCAGGCATTCCGAAGTGGATGCGGTGACGATTGCGACTCCAGCCTTCAGCCACGCCGACCTGATTGAGGCGGCGGCGAAGGCGGGCAAGGCCGTGCTCTGCGAGAAGCCGCTGGCGGCCAGCCTGGAAGATGCGGACCGGATAGTCGCATCCTGCCAGCAGGCCGGCGTCGCTCTGTCCACGTGCTTTCCGCTGCGCTATCTGGGGGCGGCGAAGCTGACCCGGCGGCTCATCGAAGACGGCACGCTTGGCAAGGTGATCGCGATACGGCTGCGCAACCTCGGGGAGAAGAGAGAATCATACTGGACCGGGGGGTTCTCCGGCCGCACGGTCACCGATTGGCGCAAGTCGAGACGGCAAAGCGGCGGCGGCGTGATCATCACCAACCTGATCCATCACTTGGACCTGGCTCGCGCGATCACCGGTCTCGAGGTGAAGCAAGCGTTCGGCGAAACCGGCACTTTCGTCACTGACGTCGAAGTGGAGGACATGGGCGCGGCCTGCCTTCGCTACGACAACGGGGCAATAGGTGTAGTGGAGGGCTCTTCGTGCTTCGCGGGGGGCACGAACGAGCCGGACGTCGTGATTCTCGGAGAGAAGGGGCAGTCTCGCTTCGGACTGTGGAGCGGCAAGTGCGAGGTCTACCTGAAGGAGCCGGCTGGCGGCCTGGCGGCACAGGAATGGGTCCCGCACAACTTCGAGGACGCTATCCACGTTGAGTTCTACCGGGAGTTTGCCGCCGCGGTTCGGCAGGGGAAGACGCCGCCGGTTACCGGGGAGGACGGCCGGAAGGCGCTGGAGATGGTGCTTGCTATCTACCAGTCGGCCGATGCCGGCGGGCCCGTACCGCTCCCGCTGTGAGGCCGATCCCGGTTGTGCCGTGTACGCAGGGGTGAGGCGGCCGATGGCCGCCTCACCTCCCGCTTCCGGTGCTTCAGGTGACCTGGGGCCCCCCTACTCGAAGAAGATCGGGTTGGCCCACGCCCAGCGGCCCTCGGCGTCACGGCATTCCACGCGGAGGTACTCCTCGTGGCCGCGCAGCCGGTAGGCGGCCTCGGTCCGGGTGCCGCCCTGTGGCGCGAAGACGCTCCTGCCCGCCCATCTCTGGGCGACGAAGCTGATCTCCTTTACAGGGGATGTGCGCGCTGTGACCTCGCCCCCAGCGACCCTTATCTCGTGGATGGCGGGGCCCCACGAGGAGTAGAAGAGGCCCGCGCGCAGCGACTGGAGCAGGGCCTCTCGGGTTAAGCGCTCTGCCTTCACCATCACCCAGGCCGTCGCGGTGTCGACGGGGTCGCCAGGGCTGCTGTGATGGTGTGAGTCGTCTACGGCAAACCCCCAGACCCTTCGGCCCCGACCGAGGAGGTCGTCCCAGTGCACGGCCGAGCAGCCCTTCGCGATCTCATAGTGGCAGCCGGTGTTGAAGACCTCCACTCCCAGGTGCCCGTCCCAGCGGAGCACGTCGGAGGCAACCAATCCGGACCAGTAGGGATGTGCGATCAACGCTTCGCCGCCGTGCTGCTTGGCCCACGCGATCGCCTCGGCGACGCTGGGATGTTGGGGGGCCTCGGCGACCTCGGCGAGGCCGAAGGCCACGATGTGGACGGATTCCGCGACCTCACCGCGGTCGCCGTCGAGTTCGGTGCCAAGCAGCAGAAGGAAGTCGTCGTGCGAGGCGCCTTCGACAGGCGTAACCGTCCGGTGATCTGTTATCGCAAGGAAGTCGTATCCTGCCTCTTGGTAGCGTGCTGCGACTTCCGGTAGGTCGAGGGCGCCGTCGGACTGCGTGGTATGGGTGTGCAGGTTTCCCTTGTACCACTGTCCGGGGCTCTTGAAGGGATCCGCGAACTGCATGTCTCCGCCATTGTTCCGACTGTGCTCCTGCGTCACAACCGACCTCTCCTTACGAAGCCTCGCATTGTGTGCGCCGCGGCTGCGCTACCTCGCAGCGGGGCGCAGGCCCTTCGTGAAAACGGCGTAGCGGCGCACGATGTACCAGCCATTTCGCGTGTAGAACCCGGTGTTCGCCCAGCCCGCCTCCATGTATTGCGCGCCGCCATCCCGGGCTCGCGCCATGCACTCCAGCAGGAGCAAAGTCCCGTATCCCTTCCCACGTTCGCGCTCCAGCACAAGCGTGGGACCGAAGCCGGCTCGCGGCCGCCCCGGCCAATACTGGGCCCACCCCACGATCTCGCCGGCCCTCCTCAGCACGAGGGCCCTCTCCCGCGGCTGGGAGAATCCCTTCTCCCAGCCGACCGGGAACCACTGCGGCTCATCGCTCTCGGCCACGAAATCGCGCATCGCAGGCAGAAGATCCGGCTGCCAGGTGAGGACTTCGACAGCGGGTCCGGTGCGGCGGCGCGCGCTCTCGAGAAGAGAGGGCAGCTCGCGGCCTTGCAGATCGACGCCTACGTCTTCGATTGTGCCGATGTCGCGGTAGCCACGCCGGGAGAGGATGTCGCACAGACGCTCGTAGTGGACATCCATCCCCGGATAGACGTAGTGCGACGAGTACTCGGTCACGCGCATCAGATCTTTCGCGGCGGCCGCGGCGTAGTTCTCGGCGGCTGTCAGGAGCGCGTCGGCGGCCGCTTCTCCCTGCTCGCCCCCGATGACGAAAAAGCCCTTCAGGAAGGCCCGGCCGAACTCCCGGTCTCGGCCGCCGCCGTCCTTCCCCTCTACGGTTCTCCTGAGCACGCAGGCGCTGAAGCCGAGCACTGAGCCGTCGTCCCCCTCGGCCACAAGCATTCCGTCAGGCTCGTAGTTCGCGTCTCCCAGCATGGCCTCGCGGAACCGTTCTTCCGTCAGTTGGTCGCGGGGCAGTGCTGCGTTCCACGCGGCGACGACGGCGCTCGCCTTCTCCTCCGACAGCTGAGACATGCGCATGGCCCAGGATCCTGTTCTTGCCGACGGCTTCGCTTCTGTTTCT
>Ga0180437_10002963_pt1 | contig 26029 bp, 17 predicted proteins | sample SS_ome_4_FD_132410 | JGI IMG/M metagenome (GOLD analysis project Ga0180437, IMG submission 132410) | Hypersaline lake sediment archaeal communities from the Salton Sea, California, USA - SS_3_D_1 metaG | ecosystem: Environmental > Aquatic > Non-marine Saline and Alkaline > Hypersaline >... | reverse complement strand
AATTGCCTGAGATCAGAACCATGGCTCGATGTTACAATCGGTAAGTGAGGAAAAGTACGCCTGGCTAAAGAGCTCAAGATCCATAAATGATGACTGTGGATAATATCCGGCTTAAATTGCTTGACAACATTTTTCAGTTTGTTGGTAAAACTATTTTCATACTCAAAAAGCTCTTCATCTGTAAGGTCATAAAAACGCTTGCTTTGATAAGGCATAACATCACTCATTCCGACGATAGGATAAGATATATCCACGCCACTAAAACGAACAAAGGAGCATTTATCTTCAGAAATAGAATCAAGAACCGGTGTCCAGTCGGGTTGAATTCCAGCAAGCAGATAGTTATTATGATTTTTTGCCTTCGCTTCACGAAGCATCGCCTGAATATAAAATCCACTTCCAGTGGAATCAGGGCGCTGACTAAGGAGATGAAGGATTTTTAATTTTTTTGCTTTCATATATTATAAATACCATCAAATTCCACCTGAGCTGTTTCCAGGGTCTCAAGCGCAGCGTTGCTATCACTTTGAGCGATACGCACACATACGCCACAGTCAGAACTGAGGTGCCTGGGGACAGGGATCAGTTTACAGAGGATTCCAGCATTTTTAAAAAATTTCTCTATCCGCAGGGCATAGCTGGTAGAATGAACCAGAATAACCGCGTACTCGTTTTTCATGATTTTGCTCCATTTGCAAGTTGTCTCACAGCAGACAGTGCGGTCTCAACTTCATCTATTGTGTTGAAAATGCCAAGACCAAATCGTACTGTACCAACAGGATATGTACCGATTGTTCTATGTGATACAGGCGTGCAATGCAACCCAACCCGACATAAAACCTCATACTCCTCATCCAATCTAAAACCCGCCTCAGAAGGTTCCATCCCGATAATATTAAAAGATACCGTTGCTGTTTGGCAATTTGCATCAAGGCCACCATAAACTTTAACATTTGGTATATCTTTTAATCCATCAATTAGTTGCTGAGTTAATGCTATCTCATGCGTACGAATATTATCAATTCCCTTTTCAGATACCCATTGAATTGCGGCACATAAGCCAGCCAATCCAACTGTATTTGGTGTGCCGCTTTCGCACATATCGGGTAAAAAATTGGGTTGTTTTTCAGCGCCTGACTCACTACCAGTGCCACCTGTTTTTATTGGTTTAAGCTTTTTAACATCAACACGTTCACCAATAATAAGTCCACCCGTTCCCATAGGGCCATAGAGCGATTTATGACCGGTGAATCCAAGCAGATCGATGCAATCTTGCTGCACATCGATGGGATAAGCTCCGGCACTTTGGGCGGCATCAACCAGAAACAGCAGATCGTGATCACGAGCAATTTGTCCAACTTCAACAATTGGTAGCAGCGTTCCTACAATATTAGATGCATGGTTTAAGGCAATCATAGTGGTATTTGAGCGAATTGCTTTTTTTACTTCTTCAGCATCCAGGAAGCCCTCAGGCGAACATTGAATTACTGTGACTTCTATACCTTTCTGCTCTAAACTCCGGAGAGGTCGCATCATGGAGTTATGTTCCATACTGCTCGTAATAACATGTTCGCCCGAACGTAATAGGCCTTGCAAAGCCAGGTTAAGTGCTTCAGTGACATTGTGACCAAATACGACTCGTAATGGATCAGGGGCATTAAACAGTTCAGCTACCGCCTCTCTTGTATTGTAAACAATACGTCCCGACTCAACAGCAAGACGGTGACCTGAACGGCCAGGATTAGCACCTATATTGTTAAGAAAATAGGCCATAGCCTCGGCAACACACGGATGCTTTGGCCAGGAAGTCGCAGCATTATCGAAATAAATCATTTTTTCCTCTCTCAACGTTGATAAATTTCACCATTTAAATAATACTGTGGTTTAAGGAGATTGGATAAAACAACCAGGACATTTGTATTTTTCTTATCATTGATTAATGAGCCTGTTGATTTAATACCCTTGCGAAGGTTCGATTTGATGATAAAATCAATATATATCTATTTTATATTTTTATTAAACAACATACAGACAATTTCTAAACCTTCGCAAGAGTGAACCGGATTAAATCAACAAAGTTATTAATGAGGAGTTATAAATTTGAAGTGGAGCACTTCTTATTTACAATTCCCTAAATACAGGTTGAGACTAAGCAAGCGGATTAAGCTTTTTTTTAGCCTCAACCGTTCTCTCATTAATGGAAGGGAAATCAAGTGGTTATAGTCAACTTGAATTCACCCTCGGATTCCTCAATCTTTACCTGCTTATTTTTACTTTCTGCCATACGTCGAACATTTTCACAAGAGGTAACAGTGTCGACCACCACTTCAATTGGGAATTCACCTTTGTCAATTGCTTTTTTCGTGATCAGTACCGGTTGTGGACAGGAAAGACCGCGGGCATCGATTTTTTGACTCATTTCATATTCCTCCAATATTAATATTTTTCACGCATACTAAAGCCAATTATCAAACAAACCACCAGCCCGAGAATAACCGCGACCATACCGGCTGTTGAAATACCACCGACCTGGACGACACCTTCAACTATCTTGTCCGGCTTTCCTGCCAGTCCAAAGTTATGGGCTAAACCAGCGCCAGTGATCATGCCAATGACAAAAATGGCTGAATCACCATCTCCTTCACCAGCGAGGAAAAGTTGTCGTCCGGGACAACCGCCAGCCAAAGCAAAAGCCAATCCCGCCAGTGCCATTCCCAGAAAATTCCAGAGATGGCTGCTATGAGCTATTGGCTGTGCCAAAATACCAAATTTAACCTGTCCTAAAATTAGGTTTACAATAAATGCCACTACCAGTAAGGCAGCCACACCGCTTATCAGATGAGTATCCTTGATCAAAATAACGTCACGGATCGAGCCCATTGTACAAAACCGCGTCCGTTGCGCCAGAAAACCAATAAGCAACGCCGCACCTAAAGAAATAAGTAAAGGTGCATGCATTGACCCTGGGCCCTTTTCACTAAAGAAAATTGCACCAGTACCAAATTGGACCCGAAAAACAAGGAGTAAAAACAACCCGATCATGATAGCTGGCATGATCCAACCAACAGAATGGTATGTTTTGTATGAACGCCCAAGACTATAACCAGATTTAAGAAATTGTACACCAATTGTGATACCTACAGCCAATCCCGCAAGCCCAACAATAGCATTCAAATCTCCTCCAGCCAAACGCAAAATAGCACGCCAAGGACAGCCGAGAAATGCCAGCGCACCGATCATAGCAAACACACCTAACACGAAACGAACGATGGGAGCAGAGCCGACACGAGGTTTAAACTCACTGAATGCAAAAGCAGCGATTAATGCACCCAACACAAAACCGATTATTTCAGGTCGGATATATTGGACAACTCCAGCGCGATGCAGTCCTAATGCACCCGCAATGTCCCGCTCAAAACAGGCCACACATATACCCATATTGGGCGGATTACCAAACTTCTGTAACAATGGAGCCAAAATACCAATGACAGTCCCCACCAGAATAATGCCCCACCGTGAGGCAAAAAATTGAGTGAGTCGTTGTGACATTGAAAATCCCTCCAGATTTGTTAGAATGTCAGTTTTATGCTCTTTAGTGGAACTGCTTTTAGAAACTATATTGAGTCCATATCCTTATGCTGCTAAGCTTGTCGTCTGCGTCAGCGCCCGACCAGGCTCCTACGCCATTATGATCAGACAGGACATACGTCGCAAACAATGTTATGTCTTTAAACCCGGTGTATGTCGCAATGAGCTCAATTGAAGTAGATTTTGAATCCGGGCTTGGAGCAAAATTACTGCCGTGATCATAAAGGCCATAATTTGCCGTAACCTTAAGTCCATCAATAAGGCTTGCTACAGCAGATATTTTGTAAGAGTCAGTATCTTTACCGCCGGCAATATCACCGTCACCTGAAATTGTGAAGGAATAAATCGGTGTTTTTATACCATGATCTGAAAACTTAGCTGCATTAAATGATCCGTCACTAACCGAAGTATAAGCGCCCGTTAACTCAAAAATTCCCTTTTGCAATGATACCTTTGTGCCAAATGCTGTGGTATTTTCGGCAACGTCGGCATCGCTACTAAAAAGCATATATTGCGCAGCAACGCCAATCATGGAAATTTTTGTTCCTGCCTCCAGATATACCGCCCTAGTATCTTTCCCATAAAAATTCTTTTTGGCATTATAAAACCAAGCGCTTATAGAAGAATTCGGGAGCGATTTATTAATTGCGCCAAGCATGAGAATCCCATCACCAGCGAACGCTTCAAATTCTTTACCTTTTAGCCACCTCTCCTCGGTGACAAACGCAGCCGTCAACGTCGTCGCAGGAATATCTGTACTATTTAACATAACGGCTTCAAAGAAGTTTGGCACCACAGCCCAGTTATCACTGTTTACCAGCGGGGATGCAATTTTCTGTCGCCCGAGTTTTGCAGTTGTGCCACGGATCTGATAAGAGAGATAAGATTCTCCCAACCAGGTACCAGCTTCTTTCGCTTCAATATTATGAATACAGTGACATGCCAGCACCTCATTCATACCCATATCGTCAACGGCATAGAAAGTGAAGCCAGCACCAAATCCATGGAAAGTATCGGTAGAATAGCCAAGCATTAAACCGGCATCAAAGATACTATTTTCTTTATTGAATATTCCTTTATCGTTCCTGGCATTATTATCGGTCTGATACCAGGTTTTCATAAATCCGCTGGTTTTTCCATTCTTAATTGCATCAAACAGATTTTCCGCAGCAAATAGATTCTGAATGGCAATTACCATTATGATCATCACAATTACGAATGCGAATGATTCCCTCTTAATTGTCATTTTCACCTCCGGGTTAAGATTCCGATTTACAGAAACCTATTTTCCACATTCCTGAGTTCAGGAAATAACCAACTTAATGTGCCCGATCACGAGTTCATGCCTTAATCGGTTAATGAGCTGAGAAATCAACATCGTCAGGTATCGGGGAGGGGGAGGTTATATTTACCAGGTAAAAGGGAATAATTTATATCTTTGAAGAGGAGATCATAATTGCGAGTAATTTGCCGGATTACTCTCCCAACGTGTTCATTGAATTGCAAGAAGATTTTTTTTTGCTTACCGATGCGTCCATCGGTAACTCGAGATATAAGCCACCAGAGTGTCATTAAGAAATTTTCCTTCTATCAACTCATTGGGATGTTCACTTACGAGTAATTATTAATCTTCTTCTGCTAAGCGGAGAGGATAAAATAAGTTCCCCCTATGTATAGGAATTAAAAAAAGAGATTCATTATTTGGAACCTACATTAAACAGAAATGTTTATATAGGTTCTCCAATCTCTTTTTATTATTAAAGCTATTATATTTGTATTTTATAATATATAAAAATAAGTTATAAAAATGCAACATGAATATTCACTATTTAAATAAATTACTTGTGTTGACTATTGTTTGTTTGAAAACGCACCATTAACTTCCGGCTTGAGCTATTTTGGTAACCGCTTGCACAATAATATCAATTTCATCATCGAAAATAGTGCGAGCATCTATAACTACATTACCATTGTGAACTCGCGGTATAATTGGCGGATCATTCAACCTTAGACTGCGAGCCAATTCCCTGTCAGCCATTTCACCCAATTTTATATGGACAAGCTTTGTTGGCAAGCTCTCCGTAGCCAGGGAACCGCCTCCCACTTCGGATAATCCGTCTATAATTCCAGCCTCACTTTTTCCATTCAAAGCCGCTTTAAGTCTTGTGCACAATTGGTCGGCTCGATCCGCCACTTGCTCCAGAGGCATTGTTAAACAATTGAGGACCCGATGAGTTTTTAGCAACCGACCTTCATCAAGGAAAAGTCGTAATGTTGCTTCCAATGCTGCGAATGTTAATTTGCAGCACCGTAAAGTCCGGGTCAGTTGATTCTTCTTCATCGCATCAATGTATTTTTTTCGCCCCACGATGATTCCTGACTGGGGGCCACCGAGTAGTTTGTCACCACTAAAGGTCACCACATCTGCACCCGTTTTGATGCTTTCAGCTACCACTGGCTCTTTCGGGAGGCCATAGCGACTGAGATCAATCAACATACCACTGCCCAGGTCATCTACGACTGGCAGATCGTTTTCGCGTCCCAGTTGGACTAACTCGGCTAAAGTCGGATTCGCAGTAAAACCGATAATCTTATAATTGCTAGTGTGTACACGGAGAATCAAAGCTGTATCCTCTCCGATAGCTTTCCCGTAGTCTTTCAGGTAGGTCTGGTTGGTGGTACCGACTTCCACCATTCGAGCACCACTTTTATTAATAATTTCAGGAATACGAAAAGAACCACCAATGGCAATCAACTCACCTCTGGACACCATAATTTCCTTTTCAAAAGCCAGCGTGTTCAAAACCAGGAATACCGCCGCCGCATTGTTATTAACAACCATTGCCGCTTCGGCCCCGGTAAGCTTAATCAACAAATCTTCCACCAGTGTATGTCGGTCACCACGAGTTCCACTTTCCAGATCGATCTCCAGCGGGGAGAATCCTTCGGCCACCTCGATTAGTGCCTCCTTGGCGGCCGAACTCAAAGGGGCACGACCCAATCCAGTGTTAAGAATAATACCCCCGCCATTCACGGTCCGTCTCATTCGCGGTTTAAGTTTATTTTCAATGGCGTTACATATTTTCTCCGTTACTTCCTCGAGCTCCAGGTGTAACGATGCCAGCTCTTCGGTTTCCAGATGCCGGATGTGTTCTCTTAAGGCATCTAACTCTTCCCGAATCACATCTACTATTAGTTGCCTGGGAAACTTCTGCTCTAATTGTTTGAATCGAGAATGCTGTAACAGTTTATCCACCTGCGGTAATTGGGCTAATATTTTTTGTTTCGATGTCGGCACAGTTGCTTACCCCTAAATATGTTTGTTCTCATAAAGCGTTGCTACAATCATCAAGGATTCTGTTGAATAATACATTCACCAAAACTATTTGCTGAATTTCAATCAAGATATAGAACAGAACGTATTAAGAATTCCCTTATGTTGAAAGCGAGAAAGTTTTGGAAATTTTTTTTTAATTAAATCAACCGGATCATCAATTTGCATTTCATTGGAAACATTATCTACCCTTTCTTTCCTAATTAGAAAGCAGATAATTTAGTTTTTGCGCCCGGGATTAATAGTAATTAATTCTCAAAAGAGCACAGGGTTTGCCTTTCCGGGCAGAGTTGTTCCAATGTACTTGTATTCTGGCACTAGTTCCTGGAGTTTTTCTTTTATTTTCTCATACTCCATATTCCTGGCCAAACGAACTAATACATCAATCTGCCGGTTAAATTTGTTTATTTTCACCACATTATTATAACGCAGAACATTAAGTCGTTGATGTGAAGTTAATACAACTTCCTCTCCGCAGCCTATTAATTCTTCATACAATTTTTCACCGGGTCGTAAACCGGTAAATTCGATATTAATATCTTTATTGGGCGTTAATCCCGCCCGTTTAATTAATTCAATCGCTAAATCTAAAATTTTAACCGGTTCCCCCATATCGAGGACAAAAATTTCTCCATTCCCCCCCATTGTAACTGCTTGAAGAACTAATTGTACCACTTCTGGTATACTCATAAAAAAGCGTTCGATAGCCGGATGAGTTATGGTTACGGGGCCTCCTCTTTCTATTTGTTTCATGAATAATGGGATAACACTGCCATTGCTATTCACCACATTACCAAATCGAACAGTAATAAACCTTGTGTGACTGATTTGAGAAAACGATTGGATATACAGTTCGGCGATCCTTTTCGTGGCACCCACTACACTGGTAGGGTACACCGCCTTGTCAGTAGAAATCATCACAAAATAATCTGTTTTATATTTATTTGCCAGCTTTGCCAAAATTTGAGAGCCCAATATGTTATTCATGACGGCTTCATCCGGATTACTTTCAATCAATGGAACATGTTTCTGGGCTTCGGCATGAAAAATAATCTCTGGTCGAATGGAATCAAAAATCTTCTCCATTTTTGTTTTCACTGTAATATCTGCTATCTTAAACGCCATCGGTAGTGTCTTAAAATTAGCTACTAGTTCACATTGAATTTCGTAGAGATAATTTTCATTTCTATCCACAAGAGTCATATTGGCGGGATTATACTCAGCAATTTGGCGACATAGTTCAGAGCCAATCGAACCACCGGCACCAGTTATTAAAATTCTCTTATTCAAAATGAATTTATGAATCGCAGCGAAATCAAGTTTTACTGCCTCCCGCCCTAAAAAATCAGAAATTTCAATATCTCTGATTTTTTGAAGGTGAATGCTACCATTTATCGAGTCGATAACCGACGGTACCATACGCGACTTGATACCGGCTTCCTTACAATAATCTACAATAGATTTTATCTCTGCCGCGGTTAATTTGGGAATGGCCAGAAAAATTTCATCTACTCGAAACGGTTTGGCTAAATGCGGTATATCACGCCGAGATCCTATAACTTTGACCCCATGAATCGTTTTACCAAATTTTTGAGGATCATCATCAATAAATCCAACCACGTTATATTTATATGTTTTATTTCGCCCTAATTCCCTTAGCACCATTTCTCCTACATCACCCGCCCCCACGATCAGGGCGTTCATGCGAATTTCATTAATGTGTTCAAATCTTTCAATAATTGAATTTTTTTCCGTAATGATTCTAAGTGACAATCTAAGACCACCGATAAAAAGTATGGCAAGATACCAGTCAATTATAAAGACAGAACGTGACGCAACTCTTAAGCCAAAGAAAAATATTAACAATACACAAATTACTGAGCTTGATGTGCACGCTTTAACAATAGTAATTAAATCTTTAACTCCTACGTATTTCCAAATATTTTTATAAATTTTGAACATCGAAAAAACAGCTATTCGGGTGATTAGAATTATTGGTAAACTCAGGAGAAAAATATTAAAATCTATTTCAGGAATATTCCATTCAAAGCGAAGGGCATAAGCTAAATAAAAAGATAAGGAAATAAGGATCATATCAAACGGTAATAAAATCAGTGCTGGAATCTTGGCTTCCATAAAAATATGAGCTTGAACAGAACCAATAATAGTGACGCTTATCCCCCATAATAGTATCTTCATATCATACCAGAATGAACTCTTTTTCACATAATCCAGATCCACATTTAATTTTTCTGGTAAGATATGCTTAATATAATAGGATTCAGTATCCTCAATTCCTGGTGGATACAGATCGGATTCATTTCTGGCCAAAATTTGGTTCGCACCGATAATACCAGGTTTTACGGATAAAACCTTTTTCTGATCCTCAGTATAATATTTAACAATTTCAGGAACTTCTGGTCGCGGCCCCACAAGACTCATGTTCCCTATTAAAACATTGATTAATTGGGGTAGTTCGTCAAGCTTTGACCATCTTAAAATATTCCCAACGGGTGTAATACGAGTGTCATTTTTAGCAGTTATTTTTGGTCCTGCCGATTCAGCATTGCTGAGCATAGTGCGAAATTTATAAATTTTAAAAGTTTTACCTCCCTTGCCTATTCGTTGTTGTCGAAAAAAGACAGCCCCCTTTGAACTTAATTTAATTAAAATAGCGCATATTAAGAGGATTGGAAATGCTATTATAATTCCGGCCAGAGAAAAAATAATATCAAATAAACGCTTCATTACCCCCCTCTTTTGCTTAGCGATTTTTGGTTATAATTCTTCGTGTTATGCTTATCACATCCTGCACATCTTTTAAATTCATTGCGGGATATAAGGGTAAAGAAATTACTCGTTTGTAAACATATTCAGCATTAGGAAATCCATCATTAAAGGTATAATGCTTTCGATAAAAAGGATGAAGATGGAGGGGTATAAAATGCACGCTTGTCGCGATATTGTTATCAGATAATTCTTGAATGAATTCATTCCGAGTTATGCTTAATAAATCGCAGTTTATTTGAATGACATATAAGTGCCAGGCATGCTTCGAATTCTTAGCCTGAAAAGGTGTAATTATTTCGGGAACATCTTTAAAACCGTCATTATACATCTGTACATACTTTTCTCGTATACTTTGAAAATGCTCAATTTTGTTCAATTGATGTAAACCAATGGCTGCTTGAATATCAGGCATATTATATTTGTAGCCCGATTCAATTATTTCATAATACCATGATCCTTTTACTAAATACCGCTTCCAGGCATCCCGGCTTAATCCATGAAGGCTTAAGATTCTAATTTTCTCTGCCAATTGTGGGTCATTTGTCGTAACCATTCCCCCCTCACCAGTGGTAATATTCTTGGTTGCATAAAAACTAAACACGGTAATATCACCGATATTTCCTATTCTTTTACCATTATATTCGGCAGCGAGTGCATGAGCGGCATCTTCGATTATGATTAAATTATTCTCATGAGCAATTTCCATAATTTCTTCCATTCGACAGGGTTGACCTGCAAAATGTACCGGAATGATGGCTTTTGTATAGGGAGTGATCGCCTTTTTTATTTCTTCAGGATCAATATTAAAACTATCTGTTTCTATGTCAACAAAAACGGGTTTGGCACCGACCTGGATGATTACTTCACTGGTGGCAGCAAAGGTATAAGGTGTTGTTATTACTTCATCGCCGTGGCTAATTCCAGCGGCTACCAGAGCTAGATGAAGACCTGCAGTACAAGAATTTACTGCAATAGCATATTGACTTCCCACAAAGTCGCGAAATTTTTCTTCGAACAGCTTTACTTTAGGACCTGTAGTAATCCAACCTGTTTTCAATGTGTCGATTACTTCACAAATTTCCTCTTCTCCTATTTCAGGACGATGAAAAGGAAGAAATTCATCTCGTATCTTTTTATTCTGCATAGGCCACGCACATCTTTCTATCAAAAAAAATCCTTTTTATTGTATTTTCATGTAATTATAAGAATAGCGGGAATGTGTGGGAATCGAACCCACCTACCCCGACAGTCGCCGGGATACAACGAATTTGAAGTCCGTAGGGGCCCACCAGGTGCCCATTCATTCCCAGATTGTCCTTTTATACACTTTGTAATACAGGATTATTGGGTTTGATTGGAAATTATCTGCATTTCAATATCAAATCCTTATCTTTTAAAGACCGGTTAAAGATAGAAGCTTAATAATAGCGGGAATGTGCGGGAATCGAACCCACCTACCCCGACAGTCGCCGGGACACAACGAATTTGAAGTCCGTAGGGGCCCACCAGGTGCCCATTCATTCCCAGATTGTCCTTTTATACACTTTGTAATACGTGATTATCTGGTTGGCTTAGAAATTACCTGTATTTCGATATCACACCATTATCTTTTAAATACAGATTGAAGACGGAAGCTTAATAATAGCGGGAATGTGAGGGAATCGAACCCACCTATCCCGACAATTGCCAGGACACAACGAATTTGAAATCCGCAGAGGCCCACCAGGTGCCCATTCATTCCCAGATTGTCCTTTTAATACCTTCTATATATCCAGTTTGCTAAAAATTATTTACATTGTGATATTAAATTATTATTTTTAATTTGTGTTATTGAGAGTTGTAACATAAAGATTTTCAATCTTCTCCATCATCGTTTCGATAGAAAAAAGTTGTTTCGCCCTCATTCTCCCTGCTTCGCCCATACTTTTTGCCAGCTTTTTATTGGCTAAAAGGACAGAAATAGCATTAGCCAGCTTATCGATGTCTTTAGGGGGAACTACAAAACCTGTTTTGCCGTGAACTACAGCCTCTGAATTTCCTCCTACGTCAGTGACTACCAGCGGCTTACCAGCAGCCATCGATTCTATTACAGTGTTAGAAAATCCTTCACTCAGTGATGTAAGCACTGAAACATCCATAATAGAAAGAACATCAGGAATATCAGATCGTCCCCCAATGAAAAAACAATTGTTTTCAAGTTTTAATTCTCTGACCATTGATTTCAACCGGTCATAGTATGCTAACCTTTCTTGACTAGGAACACAATCGCCTATAATTATAAATTGTGCTAGCGGAAATTGTTTTTTTATCTTTGTGGCAGCATAAATAAAATATTCTAGTCCCTTAATGGGTCTTATATTTGCCAGAATCCCTACAATTGGTGATGTAATGTTTAAATTTAACTCGGCCTTTAAAACATCCTTATGATTTGAATTATTAAACTTTTCAAAATCAACTCCATTGTAAATAGTAACAATTTTTTTCAAAGAAACTTTTTCTTGTAAATTAGTTTGATATCTGACAGCCTCTGAAACAGAGATTATTTTTGTTATGAAAGGATTAACAAACCGATAGGCGATCAGCATTTTTTTATTTTTAGAAAATCCCATATCGCGTTTACTGGATATTACTACTGGAATTCCTGCTAATTTTGCAAGTAAGGTACCCCAAATATCTGATCCTTCAAAATAACTGTGCAGTATATCTATTTTGTTTCTTCGAATTTTCCTGGATAATATAAGGTATTTCTTTAGCCCTTGTAGGGTTGTAGGGTAAGTTATCGGCATACATTTAATATTCATCTGCTCCAACATAGCTGTCATTTTTGGTCCAGATTGAAAAGTATAAAGAAAAAACCTAAACCGATTGCGATCTATATGGGTCATTATCTTTAAAAGATTCCTTTCGGCACCAGCCATGACACGCATTTCATCTATTAAGTAAAGTATTGATATTTTTTTCATTCTGTCATATCTTAAGTGCCTGCTTTTAAAATACGAGTTCTATTTATAACCATAATATTTATAATCGTAATAATAGGGTAATACATTGTTATAATTATTAACTATGATATTAATCGAGTCAACCCCCGTGTCTTTAAGTAAATCGATGGCTCGTTTTACAATTTCCCGTTTCGTTTTTCCGACTTTGATAATTATAACTGTTGAATCGGCAACGGAACTTAAAATTAAAGAATCACTAACGGGGAGAACCGGTGGCGTATCTATAATTATGGTTTCAAAATTATTTTTCAATTCTTCAAACAGATCTTTGATTCGAGATAATTTTAGCAACTCTGTAGGACTTTCTTCTAAGTATCCACTAGTAATTATTTTCAAATTATCAATATTTGTATTTTTGATTGTTTCTTTTATAGAAACCTCGCCTTTTAATATTTCTGCAATCCCGTCTTCTTTCGCCAGGCCAATAATTTTATGAATGTTGGGTCGTCTTAAATCAAAATCAATTAACAGAGTATTTCTCATTTCATATTTTGCACATGTTATTGCTAATAATGTAGAAATAGTACTCTTACCTTCACCGGAAATTGAACTGGTAATCATTACAGTATTGGGTGATTGTGGCGATTTTAACTTTTTTAATTTTGCATAAATCCAACGACACTCAATAGATTCAGGAGAATCATCTTTGCATTCAGAAAATATGTGATTATTATTATCTTGCTGCTTTAACATTATATCTACGCCTTAATTATTTAATAAACATATAAATATACAGACCAATAACAATAGTATAGATTTTGCTAATAATAGAACAATCTTTTTTCTGGATTTATTCAGGTAATTAAGCTTCGGTATTGCTCCCAACACTGAGAGCTGCAAATAATTTTCGATCTCATCAATATCCATAAATGAGTTATCCAAGAATTCAACGATACTGAATAAAGCAAAACCAACTATTAATGCGATAAATCCGCCAATAATCACAATCTTTATTCTACTATTAGCACGTTCCATTGGTTTATTTGCTGGTTCAATGATTTCGAATTTAAAGGCTGCTTCTCGTCTTTGAAGTGCTTCTCCAATAAAGGAACCTTGTGATTGTTTTAAAAAAGCATCATAAATTTCCCTGTTCGTTTCTACATCTCGCTTAAGTTTTGCTAATTTTGCTTCCTGAATAGGTTTTTGAGCAGCTTCATCTTCTTGTTTTTTAATTAAATTAAGTAATCCATATTTTTCCCCCTTTAACAATTCCAGGTCTCTCTTTGCCATTTCTTTTAAAACAATCAATTGAATTATTTCATCATCATTTATTGTCAGGTGTGAACTGACGATATCTCTTATTTCTGCAATCATTTGTCGTCTCAACCAGTCAATTTGTTGATTTTGTTTAACAACATTTGGATCGTTCAACGAGAATTGAATTTCATCTTTTAACAATCTTTTACCTGTCATTATATATTGGGATTCTAAATTGCTGAGATTTTTACTAATGGGGAAATTATAATCCAAATCTTTTTCTTTCAATTTTGAATCCATTTCATTTAATTCATTTCTTTTTTGAGCAATTTCCCCTTTAAGAGAACTTAGCATAGAATTCAACTGTTTCAACTCTGAACTGAACGAAATAGGAGAATTTTTATCTGGATTAACAGCTAATTCTTGCTGGTAACTTTCTAATTTAATTTCTGAATCTCTCAACTTCTTTTCATAGACTTGCAATTGTTGTGTACTAAATTCTATTGACTGTTTTATGCTTTCATATTCATTTTCTAAAATGTGATCCATAGATAATTCGGCTAAGGTTTTGGCTATTAGGTAAACGTTTTCCCGGTTTTTTCCCTCTACTGTTATTTTAAGGAAATTTTTCCGTGTAGATATTGTAATTTGTTTTTTTAATTCCTCTAATAATAATTTTTCTATAATATCATCATATAGCAAATCAGGATATTTGGACTGAATAATTTTTGCCTTCTTTATAAGTTTATCATCAGCTATTAAATTAACCTTTCTAACTAATCTGTTTAAATTTGTCGGACTTAGAATTACATTCATTAAAATGTCAAGCCTAATATCCTGTTCAACACGCTGTACCAGTCGGCCTAAATTATTAGACGCCACCCTGCGTTCCGCTACTAAAATCGTAGTTGATGATTCATATAATGGTTTTTGATGAATAGCCGTATAAAATGAGAAAGATACGATCACAATAAATGGAAGGATTATTAAATATTTTCTTCTTATCACCTTTCGATAATATTTTCGAACATCTACTGTATTAGCATTTTTATTCATATTACTTCTCGCTTTAATCAATGTTTAGGGATGAGATAAAATAATTCACGTATTGGAATTTTATAACTGATTGTCTTTCAAGTATTGAATATTTACAAATATCCAATTTATTTGATCTCATTTCCTAAAGTGAAAAATCAACAATCTTTCCTAATTTAATAATTGATACATTAATGTTGAAATTCCAACAGGTAAGGCAAAATTTAAAATAGCTGTTCCTATTATTGTCTCTTTCCATGTTTTTTTTCTTGGGATATAAATAATATCTTCCGGTACCAGTCTGAAAAAATCATGTCTGGCATCTTCAACGTACCACTCAATGTCTACTTTTATAACCCGTGAAAAACTACCAGATGCACGACGAATGACCCTAATGTCACTAAGTTCAGCATCTCTCGTAGGCCCTCCCGCCATAACTATTGCTTCCAGTAAATTAACACTTTGATCAAAAGTGTGTATACCAGCATTATTTATTTCTCCATATATATAAATAATATGGCGTTTCGGTTGTATAGCTTCTAAGCTACGGCCTCCAACGCTTCCCACTACACCGGGAACAAAAATATTATCCCCCGCTTTGAGTTCTGGAAGTTCTGAAAAATTACCATTTTGAAGGATTTCTGCCAGATTTACAGTCGTTGTTGATTCTTTTTCTTTTCCACTATGAATAATTAGAACATTGTTTAAGTTAGCACTTTCTGTTGGGCCGCCTGCTTCAGATATCACTACCCATAAATCAGGTATTTCTTCAAATACATATTTTCCAGGGGTGGTTACATGTCCTGTTACATATATTTTATTACTCTCATAAGCTACTATTTCTACAGAAAGTTTTGTAACACTAATAGAATAAATCGAAAATTCAGAAATAATTTTTTGTGTAAGTTCGGATATAGTCAATCCTTCAGCATTTATATTACTAACAACTGGTAATGATATATTGCCATCCAATCCAACTTTTGTTGTCTTATTTAGTTCTGGATGTTCTAGAAATGTGATTTTTAAGATATCTTCAGGATTAATCTTATAATCTTGCGGATAACCATAAGAAGCGAAAATCATTTTTAAGAATATAAGCAATTCGATAATAATGTATGCTGTTGATTTTCTTTTCTTCATATAGTTTGATTCCCTTCTTTATTTGTTTTGTAATCTAATCTCAAGGCATCAGGGAGTAGTTTTCCCGCTTACCTCTTCACTTCCAGCACACAACCCTTCTTTATCATAAACAAAAACTCGATAAAAATATTCTGTATCTCTTGCTAAATTTTCATCATTATATGTCGTCGTCGTTTGGGTAGTAATTATCATAATTGCGGCGGTGTTTGTATTTACTGGCGATGATTCTTGTCGGAAGATGCGATAAGAAGCAAAATCGTCATCATTGTTTTGGGTCCAGGACAAACGAAGCGTCCTATTATCTAATAATTTAGGTACAGCTAAAAAGACTTTATCAGGAATTGTATTCGGATCTGTTGTTCCAACCACTTCATTACTCTCAATGCTCTGACCACTTTCGTTATAAACATAAACACGATAATAATATGATTCGGAATATTCTAAACCTTCATCTCTGAAATAATTTGTTGTTCTATCAGTGATAACTGCAATTGCTGATAAATTCGATTTAAGATCCGGTAATTTTGACCGATAGATACGATATGACGAAAAGTCAGTGTCATTATTTTGAGTCCAGGAAAGATATATCGACGTTCCGTCAACCGCCGGATCGAATAATGACACAGGAGTAGGAAAAGATTGGATAGATATTGGTTCGGCCGCTGCAACAGGAAGGGCAACATTACCGACCTGATCTACAAAATTACCGATAATTAAAGCATCTATTGCTGTAAAATATTCCGTTATAATATAATCAACTTCATAACATCCATCATAAGGAATTGAATCTCCATAGGTGCCATCATCATAAAGAACAATATCTTCTATCTCTTCGCCAATATTTATTGTAGCAAAACCATTAATTTCATTACTGATAATCGTAAAATGAATCGTATCCCCAATAGTTTTCACTGCCCCACCAGTGTTTTCCGTAACAGAATTGATAAAGGCTTTAGTATCTAAAGTAATGCTATCTATGACTGTTAAAGTCTCATTGCCAAATCCATTTTGGAATTTAGCGTATACTTTTTTAATTCCATCACCTACATCAAATCTCCATTCTTTGGGACTTATAAAAGGTTCCCAGGTGACATTATTAAAAAACGAATCATTACATATTTTAATTAACGACACGTTTGCAGGAGCGACAAAAGTTAAAAAAACGGATATAGAATCTGTATATTGTGCACCGTTATTTATAATTACATTATACACTCCAGGGCTTGCGCTGATAGGCACTGAACGTGGTCCCTGATAACCATTCAGATTAATAGCTGAAATCTGATAAAAATAGTCAATTCTATTGTCTAAAAATTTATCTATAAATGTTTTTGCCTGAGACGAGTCTATCAATTTAAATTCTCGATTAATCGAATCTTTTCGAAAGATATAATATTGATAAATATCACTCGATTTAACCATTTGCCAAGAAAGGACAATATTTCTATCCCCAACTGTCGCTTCTGGTTTTTGTGGTGCTGGGGGAAACATATCATTAATAACCGCTACTGGATTATTTGGTTTTTCAATACAAGCTATAAAAAGTAAAATAAATATAAAGAAAAGGATTACTAATGATGAGAAAATTTTCATACGATTACCTAATCTAAATAAAAAGTTTTTGATATTAATATCTGTGGCTTGTCTCGGTAAATCTTGTATGTTGAAATTATTGAATTTTCACCTAGAATCTGTTTGTAGTAAGTTGGAAACGCAAAAATAGCGTCTAAAATATTGTATAGCCAAATGGCACCTGTCGTCAATAAGAAAATGTTCCTCCTTTCATACGACGAATTGACCTCTCTGTATTTATCATCAACGATTGACCAATAGATATCTTTTTCATCAAAATTCTTGTTATGAATATTATAATTTTTTAAGGCATCGTTATAATTATCAACTGCATTTCTGTATTTAACCTCAAAAAATAGGGTCGAAATAATTGAACTGGCTTGAAGAACTTTAATCATAGAGCCTTTTATTTTTTTATCGGAATAAGTTTGACCCCATCCTGGAAGGATAAAAGAACGCATCGCTGCTTTCAACCGGGTTTTTGAAGATAACTGAATTTCAAGGGTTCTATCGTTTTCATCACCGAATGAAACCGTTGACTTCCAATTTTCATATCCCTTTTTAAAAGCTCTTAAACGATACTTTCCAACCAGATCAAAGGATAGATCGCAAGGAGTAATTCCGACTATACTGCCTTCAATATATATTATGGCACCAGGAGGATTAGATATTATGTTGATATTTTGAGATTTATCATTGCTCTGTCCCCAGGCAATAATCCAGAAATGGAAATAAATTAAACCAATTATTATTTTTAATGGCATATTAAATCCATATTTTAAAATTATTAATAACCAATTGAAGAATCGTTTAGAATCTTATTAGTTACATTACAACATGATATATTTATTTATTATTTGAATTTCCGTAATAGTTCACCGGGTCAACGTGCGACGCACTTTAGAGGTCAGTTAAAAGCTATCAATTTTTCATTTACCTGGTAGAAAGGTGGATTCTAACCGGTTCCAAAAGTGCGTCGGACGTTTCTCTATTACACGGGTGAACTATAACGAATTTCCTATAGCTACCTTTTTATTAACAACTAGTTGTAACGATATGTATTACCAATTTAAATGAGCTATATTTTGAGTAATTTAAATTTAATTAAGTATAGCATCAATAGGTGATAATTGCGTAAAAATATATTCGTTAAAGATAATTTTCTAACATTTTTTGAGCAGAGTTGATTAGCCAGCCTAAGTCGTGTAACTGTTCACCCAGTATCAATAAGATAATAATACAAAAATAATTCCAACGGATGAGGAACAAATGGATGATTGGATTCCTTGGTAATTTTATCAAATCAAACCTCGAGATCAAAGCAATAAAGCAATAGTCAAAATCCATTGGCTCCTCATCCGTTGGACATATTCAACCGAGTACCCAATTGAATCAATTTCTACTCGGTTCTCTTATCTGTAAATCGATTCAAACTTTCCCGACAATGACGCTCTTCCCTTTTAAAAATAAATACTTTATCGAACAGAGAAGAGACAATGTATCATTTGTTTTTCATTCGTATTTTATATTTTGATAAGACAATTTAATAAATTTTAATTACATATTAACTGATATAAAGATAAGAATAAGATTAATTTAAACTAAGTGGTATTATATTTGCACAACTTGAATCCGCAAAAAGGTCTAAGTACAAGATTTCCAGTTGAAGCGCATTAAAGCGTTTGAGCCTAAAATGAGTAAGTTACGCTCATTTAAATAGTTTCTTCCTTGCTAAATAAAGGACTTTTAAAATTCAACATTAATTAGACTTATTGGGCATTTAGATTTTTAATAACTTCATGAATGAAAAAAGAGGGTGTGTTCAAATGTTGACGGATTGTACAAAAATTTTCAGGTTGATGTTGCTACTTATCACTCTTATTCCCGTTTTGAGTTACGCGGATTGGGGCGATGCAATTGAGATTTATACCGGCGCCGAAACGGCGGACCTGGCGATTGACCGGAATAATGGAAATATTCATATTGTGTGTTATAAAGTCGACAATGGTTTGATTTACACGAAAACCGACCCCGATGGAAAAATTCTGGAACAAGAACCAATCCCGGGGGCTGGCGATGACGAAGGGGGATACCGCTTCAGCAGTACGATTGCGGTGGATACACAGGGCTTTGCGCACGTGACGTATCGCATTTATATTCGTGAAAACAAGTATGATGGCTATTATACTTATAAGACGGCCAGTGGTTGGTCCGCCCCCCTGAAGTTGTTTTCAAATACTGAACGTGGCAATCAAATGCGCATGGCGATCGATGATAATAATCGCGTGCATATTATTTATCCCAAATATCTTCCCGGCAGTGATGCCTGTGCAAAAATATCGTACCTACGGATTAAGAATGGGGTCAAAGAATATGAATTGCTGGATATGACCGGTGCCAATGAGCACCGGGTTCAGGATCACATCGAAATTGATGTTTCCCGGAGTGGTGATGTGTACTTTGTTTTGGGTAATCCGGCTGAAGGACAGCAGCTCATGTGCTTTCGTTCAACTGATGGTGGTAATTCTTTCCACTACGGAATTGACATTCGGGGAAATACAGTTACCGGCACGCGCTACGTGTGCGGTAGCCCGGACGTATTCGTTAGCGATGAGCAAAACACGGTTCATTTTTGCTACGGCGCTGATCGCGATTCAGAAGCCAATTATAATTATTCATTACGCTACGCACGCTTTGTGAATGGTGAAAGGCAACGGGATGTATTGGTTACCGACCCAGGGGGCCATGAACTGGATAGCTGGCAATATAATTACGGCATAGGTTCAGTCGGAACCAGTGATGATGGCAAGTACGTCATGATTGTTTATTCGAAAAAGAGTGGCGGACAACTGCGCTGGCGCCTTTCCGAAGATTTCGGTACCAGCTTTGGTTTCCCGACTCCCCTTGAAGAAGCCGCCGGAGGATATGACGGTCGCGATAAAGCGAAGGTACGGGGCTATTTCAAGCGTTTTTATGCGGTTTATACCCGGAGCTCACGCGTTTTTCTGCGCATCTTTACCGTTCCTGGTTTTAAACCACCGGTGGCCCACGCCGGAGGTCCTTACAATGGCAAAGAAGGAACGCCGGTAACATTTAATGCCTCCCGGTCCACGGACGATAAAGGCATCAAAAATTACGAGTGGGATTTGAATAATGACGGCACGTTTGATTTCTCCGCGACCACACCTACGGCCGAAAAATCATTCGACGACGAATATTCCGGCAAGATTCGACTGCGCGTGACCGATGTCGATGGCATGCAGGATGTCGCCGAAACCACGGTTAATATTACCAATGCCAATCCGGCGCCCGACGCCGGTGGCAATATTACCAATGACGAAGGAGTAACCATTAATTTTTCGGTGGCTGTGAATGATCCCGGAAAAAATGACACCCACACCTTCTTGTGGAACTTTGGCGACGGGAATACTTCTACCCAACAGAATCCAACGCACGCTTTCGGTGACAATGGCTCATATCAAGTCACGGTGACGGTGCGAGATAATGATGGCGGACAGGGACAGGCTCAACTCACCGCTAAAATTAATAATGTCAAACCAACGGCGGAAGCGGGGGGGCCGTACAACGGAAGTGTAGCAAAACCGGTTAATCTAGTCGGCTCTGCAACCGACCCGGGCGGGATTAATGATCCCCTTGAATATCACTGGGATCTAGATAATGACGGAACGTATGAAAAAGCGGGACAAACGGTGCCGGCGACTTTCAATACTTCCGGTACTTTCACCGTGAAATTACGCGTGCGTGATGATGACAGCGGCGTTGGTTTTGATGAAGCCACGGTTAATATTGGTAAAGCCGCCCCGGTGATTGCAAATATTCCGGCACAAATCGTCAATGAAGGGACGCCCTTTCCGGTGCTCGATCTGGATGAATTTGTTGAAGACCTGGATACTCCCGATAATCAACTTACCTGGAGTTTTAAAGGCAATGATTCGCTCAGTGTGGAATTGGATGCGGCCACGCATGAAGTAAGTGTGGAAGTTCCTTATGATGAATGGTCAGGCACCGAAAAAGTCACTTTTACGGTCAAAGACCCGGATCAGCTCTCGGACGAGGCCGTGGTGACCTTTACGGTGAAACCGGTGAATGATCCGCCGGTGCTGATGAATTTTTCCGACCAATACTTTGCTGAAGACGACACCCTCATTCTCTATCGGAGCAATCTAGTAGCACTGGTCAGTGATCCGGATAATGGACGCGATGATTTTAGATTCAGCATTGCCAATAATACCAACGTTCTCGGTTATTATGATACCCAAATCCCCGGACTGAAACTTTATGGTAAACCCAATTGGAATGGCAACGAACGGCTGGCTTTGAAAGTCGAAGACGGCGCTGGTGGGAGTGATACCAAGGACTTTACCGCGTATGTTACGCCGCAACCGGATCCGCCGCTTCCGTTTACGCTGGTTAGCCCGATAAATGAAGTTTATAAAATGTGGCCGGCCAGTATTCAATTCAATTGGAATAGCACCACGGATCCGGATCGTGGAGAAAAAGTTAGCTATCAATGGTTATTAAGCCGGTCGGCCGATTTTCAAGCGCTTGTTGCGCAATCACCCGTAATCAGTGCCAATAGCTATACTTATAATGATGCCAGCGGGAAAGCCCCCGGCCTGTTTTATTGGCGGGTTGAGGCTACCGGAACCGATGGATTAAAAACAATGTCAACGAATCATGGTGTATTGAATCTCAATAGTAAAGCCCCGCGCATCAATAAAATTGCCAACCAGACAATTGACGAAGGCGGAGAATTTCGAGATATTCCCCTTAATAATTATGTTTCCGATGAAGACAATTCCAAAGATGAACTGGTGTGGAGTTATACCGGCAATGAAGAGCTGATCGTAGAAATTTCAGAAGACAAAATCGCCAGTATTAAAGTACCCCACGATAAGTGGTGGGGTGAAGAACACGTGTCGTTTATTGTTACGGATCCGACTTCGCTAAGTGACACGGCAAAAGTTACTTTTAAAGTGAATGATGTTAATGCAAAACCGGTGCTGGGCCAGGTTCCAAACCAGGTATTTGATGAAGATGCATTTAAAATATTAAATCGGTCTTTTTTAGAGGGATTGGCCACGGATGAAGACAATACGAAAGAGGAGTTTAAGTTCAGGTTGGTGAATAACGTTAATGTCACCTATCAAATTGGTCCCAATGGGGATATGACGCTTTCAGCAGCCCCTAACTGGGCTGGTGAAGAAATGGTGGCGCTGGTGGTCGATGACGGGGCCGGCGCCAGCGATTCTTCCAATTTTAAGGTAACCGTTAATGAAGTACCGGATGCGCCTTCTGCATTTAATTTAATTTCGCCGAAAGATAATACTTTATTTATGTGGATGTGGCCCATGAAATTTATGTGGGAAAAGTCTGAGGACCCCGATCAGGGGGACGCGGTTAGCTATTATTGGCAATTAAGTCGTTCCACCAATTTTGCCACGGATAATAATCCTGATATTATTGATGCCCAGCCGCTATTCAATCATCCCACAAACTTTTACAATTATATGTCGCCGAAAATGAGGATGCCGAAAGGGACTTATTATTGGAAATTAACCGCTTTTGATCAATACGGGAATGTTACCGAGTGTAATGATGGGTACGCCATGTTTAGCACCATGATGGATGATGTTGAATCCCTCCCCACTGGTGAGAAACCAAAGGACTTTGCACTGTTACAAAATCATCCCAATCCCTTTAATCCGGAGACACACATTCAATTTGAATTACCGCGTAAGAGTCTCGTGCAGATTAATGTTTACAATGCACTTGGTCAAAAGGTGCGTGAGCTGGTGAATACCGAAATGGTCGCCGGTCGCTATTCCGTCAGTTGGGATGCGCTGGATGATACCAATAATCCGGTTTCCAGTGGGATTTATCTGTGTCTCATGCGAGTGGAAAATAAGGTTTTTTATCGGAAAATGTTGTTGCTGCAATAAAATTTGTGGACGAAAACGAAGAGAACCCGTCATTCCGGCTTTTTCTCATCCGTCGTCCGACGGATGAGAAAAATGCCGGAATCTCCTAATTTAACCCCTGAAATTCCGGTACTGCCCTTCGCTCTAACTAAAATGACAGGCGAATTATTATAAATCAAGATTCAATGTCGTGGTGATATTTCGAGTCTCGCCAATATTTCTTTCCAACTGGGTATAATGATAATTCAACGCATTGTTCAAACTAATCATCCACTGAAAATATTTCCAATGATACAAGAAGCGAATGTTAACAATTTTTTGAGGCACGCGTGGATCATGATCAAACAATTTGACTTCATCGTAGCGACTGATATAGCGATAATCAAACTGGAATTCCGCCGGGCCAAACCGAATTATCGGGGTAATCACTCCCACAAATTTGGGACGATAAGCCAGAAATTTGTCATTGGTTAAATCGCGGGCATCCATCCAGGTAAAATTGGCTTGCAGACCCAATCGGTTATGCCACCAACTCCCCTTGGTGGAGAATTCCACGCCTTTGACCAGCGCGCGGGTAATATTTCGAAACTGGACAAAGACATTGAAATGATCGTCCATCTCCTCAATGGGTTCAATGAAATTTTCATATTTATTATAAAATACCGCCAGATCAGCAAACCAGTTGGGCGTAATTTGCTGGTAAGTGCCAACATCAAACGACGTCGAGGTTTCCGCTTTCAGGGACTCATTCGGAATAACCGGGAAATATCTAAATTTGGCGCTAATGAAACGCTCCGTCACCGAGGCCGCCCGAAAGGCTTTTCCGCCTGAGAAACGGACGGTGGTGCCGGACCAGGGCGAAAAATTTATCCCGATTTTGGGAGAAAGCTGATTTTCTTTGAAATCAGAATCAACGATCTGGTACATATCATAGCGCAAGCCCGGTGTAATCGTTAACCGCTTGAATGGATGCCATTCGTCCTGAATGTAAGGTGCAAACGAATAACCCTGCCGTTTACCAATAAATTTCGTATGACCGCCATCCGCTTTTAACTCAACGCCGGTGGTTATATTGTGGGCCGGATGCGGCAGGCAATCAAATTGAATCTCCGCCCCGGTCCCGTTAGCCGGGTAATAATCCCCTTCGCGGTCGTACTGATCGGCAAACAGCGACGAAATAAAGGAAGCTCTGAATTTTAAGGCGGCTCGGGGAGACAGGGGTTTCAGGTATTTAATGTAAGCATCTAAAGTACGAAAACGGATTTGTTTCTTTTGCCACCAGTATGAAATATGAAACGGCTCATTCGCGGTTTCCCACTCGACAAATTCCGCTCGATCTTCATAACTGAATCCGGCATAACTGGTGCACTTTGAACCGTCTGCAAAAAGATGGTCCGAGCGGAAACTTAAATTCCAGCGCTGGAAATAATTATCCTGGCGATAGCCGGTTGAAGTGTGCTGATTATAAGTAACCTGAAAACCAACCTCTTCGGCCCGGGATTTAATTGGCCAGAAAAAAAATGGCAGCGCTAGATATTGCAGCACCGTTGGCATGCTTTCAAATCGAAATGCCTTGCCCGCGCCAATCTGAAGCTGGCTGTAGTGCAATAGCCGGTCCGTCCATTTCCAATCGGGTCGATACGGTTCATCGTACGCGCCGACCACGGAACGAAATTTAATACTACCGTCAAGGGTGGGCTGGCGGGTAATAACATTAACGATTCCCCCCAGGGCATTTGAACCGTACAAAGCCGATCCGGCGCCTTTGATGACTTCAACCTGTTCAACATCGAGAATGGGCAGAAGATTCCAATTGATTTCGTTAGTGTCGCTAATCATCAGTGGTACCCCGTCGATTAGCAGCAGCACGCGCGAACCAATCCCGCGGGTATAACCGGACGATCCTCGAATACTAATGCTGCCCTCGACAAAATTCACGCCGGAAACGGTTTCTAGCGCCTGGTCCAGGCGTAACGGAGCCCGCTGCATGAGTTCCGTTCCTGAAACCACACTAATGCTGTGCGGCGTAATCGCTATTTCCTGACGGCGTTTACTGGCCGTCACCACGACGGGATTCATGCCAATGACCGTTTCTTTCAGTCGAACCGAAACATTGGTAATTTCACCATTTTTTACATTCACCGATTGAATGCGCTTTTTTTCATAACCAATCATCGAAATATTCAAAGTGTAGGTACCGGCAGGAATGTTGCGAATAACATAATGCCCTTTTAAATCCGCGCTGGCCCCCAGTAAAGTGCCTTCGATTTGGACATTCGCACCGGCTAACCCCGTTCGGGTACTTTGATCAATGATGCGGCCTTTAAGAGTACCCCGTCCGTCCTTTGCCGGTGCAGATTTGACTAGCAGAATAAAACTCATTAAGCCGACGCACAGGAATCGCATAATTTTTTTGAACATATTTTTTT
>Ga0180437_10002961_pt1 | contig 26032 bp, 24 predicted proteins | sample SS_ome_4_FD_132410 | JGI IMG/M metagenome (GOLD analysis project Ga0180437, IMG submission 132410) | Hypersaline lake sediment archaeal communities from the Salton Sea, California, USA - SS_3_D_1 metaG | ecosystem: Environmental > Aquatic > Non-marine Saline and Alkaline > Hypersaline >... | reverse complement strand
CCACCGCGGCGGTGGATTTCTCCCGGACCAGGTGGACGGTCGCGGACGAACCCTCGGAGTTCCTGCTGGTGGGATCGAAACGGGAGAGAAGAAGATTGGCTATTTCGAGCTTGACTGCGATCAGGGCCAGAATCCCGTCCAGATCCTTCAATCCCGAATAACGAAGGTCCTCCTCGGCAACCCTGTTTTCCAGTACCGATTCGCGATCCAACAGTTCCTGGAGGGCTCTCTCCTGTTGTTGCTCCGGGAAGCGTTCCATGGTTTGTCAATAGGAACATACCCAAATTCCGTGGCTTTTGTCAAAATTTTACCGAGGTACTTGACAAAATTGGGAATTTATACCAATTGTTACATAAATTTACGCTATACGTGTAACTTTTTGGGCTGCAGATTGTTTTGTATGTAAATGTGAGAACAGGGCCCCCGGGGTTTCCACCTCCTTTACCTGGGGGCCCTGCCTCCTCCTTACGGCAATTACAGATAACGCTGGATGTTTCTCTTTGCGTCCTCCAAACCCTGAAGATACTCCCGGCGCTCCGATTCGGAAAGCGGGGCATCCTTGGGTTTTCCGGAGCGGTTGAAGTTGAAAAAGCGGGTCCTCTGGAATCTTGCCAGCGGGTCCGAACCTTTGCCAAAAACCTCTTCCAATTTTTTTTCCACCTTTTCCTTCCAATCCTTGAACTTGGATTCTTCCGGCTGGCGGGACTTCAAACCCTCGATCTCTCCGGCCAGGGATTGAAGCTTGGAGCGATCCTCAGCTGTCATCTCTGTTGTTCCTCCATGTCACTGTTTTAGAAAAAGTTCATCCTTGAATGGTTCCAAGTAATGATTCGCCATAAAGGTCAGGGGCTTAACGGCCATGGCAAAATGTTCGGAAAGCTGCAGCAGCACCTCAATGATCTCCTGCAGCCGCTGCTGCTCCTCCGTTGTCAGGGATTGATGTTCCATCAGCTCCGCATATTCGGCTGCGGCTCGGTAGAAGTACCGCCCGTAGTTCTCCAGCTCCTGTTTTCCCTTTCCTGCGGTCGAGGCGGAAAAACGCATCAGCTGCGCATGCTCGTGGAAAATACCGCGGGTAAACAGACAGATGTCGGCTATACGCTTGTACGACGGGAAGCGCTGTTCCCTGGAAAGCACCTCACTGTAGCGCATCAGGCTCTCGATGTCGTAATCGCTGAATCGGTACTTCCGCCAGATCCCCTTGCGAACCCGGACCGGAATCGTGTAGCTGTTGATTCGGACAAAAGACACCAGCATATCCGCCAGATAATTTCGAATGCCCCGATCTTCTAGAAAACCGACAACCGCCGCGCTGTCGAAGACAATGGCGTGGCTGCCGAAGTCGTTCTCCACCGTGTAGGAGCGGCTTTTCAGCTCCTCCCTCACCCGATTGAGCAGCACTGTGAAGAACAGGTGGGGGGAGACCTGAAGCAGGGATTGAGGATCGTGCTTGAGCATACGGAACAGTTTTTCATCCGCCAGCATCGCCTCCAGGATATCCTCGTCCTCCCTGAGCACTCGCAGCATTCGCTGCCGCTGAGCATATCCGGGCATGAGCATCCTGATCATGAACATCAAATCGTTGTCGTTTAGCATCCAGGATGTTTGTTTCATAGAAATATTGTTCACCTTTTTTTCCAGTTGATCAAGATCATCTGCGCCGGTGTCATCCGCGCCGGGATCGATTGACGCGGCGCTCGAGAGCTTGCTATGGTAATGCCTAGAGCATGTCTTGAAAAGGAGGCATGGGATGATCAAAATTTTTCAAGGGGATCATCAGACCGTTCAGAGGGATGTGAACAACTGGATCGAGGTATACAGACCGAAGATCCTCGATTTCAAGCAGTCTATGTGTCCGATGGAGCACAACATCATCGTGCTGCTCACCTTTTCCTATGAAGCAAAGTCCGGACCCGAAAAAGTCCAGTACCGAATGACCAAATGATCGAGCTCGCTTTTGCAAAACTGAACGGACTGGTGCCCGCCATAGCCCAGGATTATCGAAGCGGAGAGGTGCTCATGCTGGCCTTCATGAACGAGGAGGCCTGGCGAAAAACCCTGGAAACGGGGGTCGCCCACTACTGGTCCCGTTCCCGCCGGCAGCTGTGGAAGAAGGGCGAGAGCAGCGGCAATGTTCAGGAGGTGAGAGAAATCCGCGTGGATTGTGACCTGGACTGCGTGCTCATCAAAGTACATCAGGTCGGTCAGGCCGCCTGTCATACCGGGTTCCGCAGCTGTTTTTTCAACCTGATCCGGGATGGACAGATCGTGCAGGACGGGAAGATCATATTCGATCCCAAAGACAAATACGCGGAGAGCTAGGCGTGGAGAACAAAATTCTGAAATTGGGTATTCCCAAGGGCAGCCTGGAGCGGGCCACCATCGAGCTTTTTCAAAAAGCCGGCTGGCGCATTACTCTTTCCTCCCGCAACTACTTCCCCTCCATAGACGACGAGGAGATCTCCTGTGCCCTGGTCCGGGCTCAGGAGATGGCCCGCTACGTGGAAAGCGGGGTTCTGGATGTGGGACTGACCGGTTTGGACTGGATCCTGGAGAACCAGGCCAAGGTGGAGATCATATCGGATCTCGTGTACTCCAAGGCCACCACCCGACGAGCCTGCTGGGTCCTGGCCGTGCCGGAGGATTCCCAGATCACATCTTTGGAGGATTGTGCCAACAAGCGGATCTCTACGGAGCTGGTGAATTTCACAAAACGCTACTTTGCCGAACGCCGGATCCCGGTGGAGGTGGAGTTCTCCTGGGGCGCGACCGAAGCCAAAGTAGTGGAGGGTCTGGTCGATGCCATAGTGGAAGTTACCGAAACAGGCTCCACGATCCGGGCACACGGTCTGCGGATCATTCACACCCTCCTGGAGAGCAACACCAAGTTGATCGCCAATCCCGCCAGCATCAAGGAGCCCTGGAAGAGGGCGAAAATCCAGCAGATCGCCCTGCTGCTGCGCGGGGCTTTGAATGCGGAAAATCTGGTCGGACTGAAGATGAACGTACCGGAGAACAAGCTGGAAGAGGTGGTCAAGATCCTTCCCAGCATTACCTCCCCCACGATCGCTCAGCTGTACAAGACTGATTGGTTCGCCATCGAATCGATGGTGGATGAATCTGTGGTGCGGGAGATTATTCCCCGGCTTATCGAAATCGGGGCGGAGGGAATCATCGAGTACTCTTTGAACAAGTCGGTGGGCAGTCAGGATAAGATCGGCTAAAAAAAGGCCCGCAGCTTCAGGAGGGGGGTCCTTTCAGCCGCGGGCTCAAAAACTAAGGAGGAAATTGTCTAATACAATATAATGATTGATTACGAAAATAGTCAAGAACTTTTGGCCTGAATCCAGCGGGAATGAATCGATCCCGATTCTTGACTTTCCCGCCGGTTTCGGTACAGATAGACGAAGGGGGGATACACCCATGGCAGAGACAAAAGAGATAGAAGTACTGAAGACGGCCCTACTTTTGGAGAAGCAGGGGAGGGCGTTTTACCAGCGTGTTTCCGAGGACAGCGAGAGCCGGGCTGTGAGCGGTCTGTTCGCGGTCATGGCGGAGGAGGAGGGCAAGCATATAGAGTATCTGTCAAAACAGTTTGCGAACTTCTCGGCCAAGGGAGAATTCATCGAGCAGGAACCGGAGGAGAGTGCCGGGTCCGCGGTTCAGGAGATTCTCAGCTCTGAGATCCGCAAGCAGATCTCTGCGGCCGGCTACGAGGCAGCGGCCATATCTGCGGCCATCGAGATGGAAAACCGGGCGGTATCCGTGTACAGAGGAAGGGCAGAGGCAAGCGATGACCCCCGGGAACAGAAGCTATACAACTGGCTTGCCCAATGGGAGACCGGGCACCTGAAGTTCCTCGCGGAGATCAACGACGAGCTGCTCGAGGAAGTCTGGTACGAGAGCAGTTTCTGGCCTTTCTAGTTTGTGATCCCGACAGATCCCCACCTGTCTATTCGAAACCTTTCTTTCTCCTACCCGGAATATTCGGGGATCGCCGCCCGTCATCTGTTCGGCGGCCTGAATCTTGAACTTTCGGCGGGAAGCATCGACGTGCTGCTGGCCCGCCCGGATCAAGGCAAGACGACTCTCTGCCGGGTGCTGTCCGGTCTGATACCTCGTTTCTCCGGAGGACAGTTGAGCGGAGAGGTTCGCCTGGGCAACCTGCGGCTGCTGGAACAAGATCCCTACGAGCTGCTCGAACAGGTAGGACTGGTATTCCAGCATCCGGGAGAACAGCTGCTCGCCTCCCGCTGCGATTCCGAGGTTGCCTTTGCCCTGGAATCACTCGGTGTACCCCGATCAGAGATCGAAACTCGGTTGGCAGCCGCCCTGCACACCATGGACCTGGAGCGATACCGCCGCCAATCCCCCAAGATCCTGTCCGGTGGAGAGAAGAAAAAGCTCCTTGTCGCCTGTCTTCTGGCGGTGGATCCCCGGCTCTGGCTGCTCGATGAAACTCTGGAGGAGCTGGACAGCGGAACCAAGAGGCAGCTGCTCCAGCTGCTCAGAGACAGGGGCCGCAGCACGTTGATCCTCTCGGCAAAATGGCACGACCTGTTCCGGGAGTTTGCGAACCGGATCTTCCTCATGGAGGACGGACGGATCCGTGCGGTGGGGGAAAGGCCGGGAAGCCGGGATTTTCAACGGCTGCTGCTGAAGCGTGGATTTGTGCTCCCCGGCGAGGGCCGCAATACAGGCAAGGCATCGCTGCCCGAGCGAACCTCCGGCTCGCCGGGCAGATCCGAGTCGACAGATCCCAAAACACTGCTGGTGGCCGAGGATCTGTATTTCCGCTACGGGGAGGAAGGCCGAGGCGCGGGAGCGGCTTTCGCCCTGCAGATCGATCACCTTCGCCTGGATGCCGGACGGATACTGTCCGTGGTGGGGGACAACGGGTCGGGAAAATCGACCCTGGGGCGTCTGCTCTGCGGTCTGCTCAGACCGGAATCGGGGCAGATACGCATCCGCAAGGGGGAGGTTCTCCAGCCCGCCGCCGTGGAGGAGCTGAACCGTTTCACCGGCTATCTGTTCCAGGATCCGGATCTGCAGATCTTTCTGCCCACGGTTTTCGAGGAACTGGCCTTGGGATTGAAGCACCTCAACCTGTCGATGGAGGAGATCAGACGGCGGGTCGAGGAAACCGTATCCCTGTTCGGTCTGCCCGCAGGTGAGGCTCCCCCTTCTCTGATGAGCTACGGAATCAGGAAGAAGCTCCAGGCCGGCGTATACTACCTGCTGGAGCGCCCGCTCATGATCATAGACGAGGGGGATTCTGGTTTGAGCGTCAACGATTTCGCCGAGATGATTCGCATCTTCCGGAAACAGGAGGGCGCTCTGATCTTCATCACCCACGACCATCGCCTGGCGGATGCCCTGGCCGACGAGGTGGTGGAGCTCAAATCGGGGAGTATTGCGTGATCGCTCAGGTCTACGGAAAGAGGGGAGCCTCGGCGGTGCACCGCTATGATCCCCGCGCCAAAACGCTGCTGCTTCTCGCCTTCCTGGTGCTGTTCTTCCTGCCGATTGCCGTCGGACACCTGGCCGCTTACCTGGCCGTGGTGGTGCTGCTGAGCGGAGCATTCCTCGGGCTTTCCAACACCCTCCGCCCGATTCGCATGATTCTGCCGATCCTGATTCTGGTCATGCTGTTGACCCCGCCTTTCTACAGGGAGGGAAGCGCGCTGCTCGCCGTAAGAGGCCTCACCGTCTTGAGCGTATCCGGTTTGCTGCTTGCCCTTCGACTGATCATTCGCTTCACCGGCATCACCATGGTGTTCTACCTGTTCATCGGCACCACGGATCCGGACGAGTTGATACTGTCCTTCCGCTGGTTCCGCCTCCCCTATACCGTTTCCCTCATTCTCAGCCTGGCCCTGGGATACATTCCGACGATTCGAACCCTCTACGACCAGGTGCGGGACGCTCACCGGCTGCGCCTGGCGGCCAAGGGGGAGGGGGTAGGAGAGGCGGGAGTGCATCGGCGGGGGCGGGGGCTGTTCAAACGGCTGCGGGAGTCGATTCCCGTCATGACCTCGGTGCTGATCCTCTCGGTGCGGCGGATTCCCACATTGGCCATGGCTTTGGAATGCCGTGGTGTGGGCCGGAAGAATGCCCGCAGTTCATACCACACCCTGAAAACCCGTGCAGCTCTGCTGCGCGACGGGGCGATTGCCTTGGCAGCGGTCGCGGTTCTGGTTATTTCGGTCGTGCTGTTCCCCTAAGTGAAAGATTGCACTATACTTTTAGCATATGAACGACAAAGACAAAAAAGCAGGAATCGCAGGAAGTCCGGCATTCCGGATTGCCTCCCTGGCGATTCTCACCGCCCTCACAGCCGTGTTTACCTACATGGTCCGGATACCGATTGCCCGCACCGGCGGGTATCTGAACCTGGGGGACGTTATCATCTACTTCACGGCCTTCACCTTCGGTCCGGTCAGCGCCCTGGTAGCCGGAGGGTTGGGCACGGCCATTACGGATCTCATCTCCGGCTACTCCCAATGGGCTCCGATCTCCCTGGTGGCCCACGGTCTCCAGGGACTGGTGGCCGGTCTGATCGCCTCGATTGCCTGGCGCGGTAAGCCCTCCACCTTCAATCCGTTTTGGGTGGTTGCCGCTGTGGCGGGCACCATCGTCATGGCCGGAGGCTATCTGGTCGCCCAGATACTGATGCTCGGCGCGGGAGCGGCTTTGTTCGAACTTCCCTGGAACCTGCTGCAGAACCTGATCGGTGTGGTGGGAGCGATTCCTCTGACGATTGCGGTACGTCAAGCCTATCCTCCCGTTACCAAGCTGCGCTGGTAGAGGCCGGTTTTCGGTTATGAGCCTGGATCCTCGAGTATTCGCAGATAATCTCCGCTCCGTCCGGGAGCGGATCGGCGCGGCCGCCGCCCGATCCAACCGGGACCCCGAGGATATCCGCCTGATGGCGGTTACGAAGACCTTTCCTCCCGAGTATATACAGGTGGCCCGGCAGGCTGGGCTGAAGCTGTTCGGAGAAAACCGCGTTCAGGAGGCGCAGAGCAAGTATCAAAGCCTGGCCGATGATCCCGAACTCGAGCTGCATCTGATCGGGCATCTGCAGCGCAACAAAGCCAAGACAGCCGCTTCCATGTTCCGCTGCGTGCAGTCGATCGACAAGCTGCAGACCGCCGAAGCTCTAAACCGCCACTGCGGCGAACGCGGCGGAACCGTGGATATACTGCTGGAACTGAACACCTCCGGGGAAGAGACGAAATTCGGCTTCACCGACGCCGAGCAGCTCTGGCGGGCTTGTGGGCAGATCGCCCTGTTGGAAGCTTTAAGGATCCGGGGAGTGATGACCGTCGGGCCGTTCACAACGGACAAGGATCGGATGCGGCGCTCCTTCGCCTCCTTGCGGGAGTGCCGCGACGGGCTGAAAAGCCGCTATCCGGAGCTGTCCCTGGACACCCTCTCCATGGGGATGTCCGGGGATTTCGAAATCGCCATAGAGGAGGGAGCCACGCTGATACGGCTGGGAACCGTCCTGTTCGGACCACGTGGGGGGAACAGTGGCTAGAATCCAGGGCCGGGTCGTGCTTTCCGTGCTCGTACTTTCCGTGCTTGTGCTGGCCGCGCCCTTGGGCGCCCAACAGGCCGATGCGGGCAGCAGTGAACCGCAGGAGTACGGAGAGGAGGAGTTTTCTCCCTTCCTGAGGAACCTCCGGCGCGGGGAGATCATCATGTTCGGCAGCTTTCCCATAACCCTGTTCGTGACGCTGGAGGCCTTCGACATCTACAGGTACATCGATAATATTGGCAACCCCGAAGCCTATCGATATACTCCCTGGCCGTTCCGCTCGGCCTACCCCGCTCCCTACGAATCCTCTGAGATCGTGGGCATGCTCGTGACCGCCGCCTCCGCTTCCCTCCTGATCGCGGTGGCGGACTACATTATCGGAAGGGCAAAGGAAAAGCGGCCCGAGCGTTGAGCAGCCCCCCAGCGAAACACATCGAGGTCCGGATTCCCCGGACCATTCCCAAAAACATGCGGATCGACGCCTATATCGCGGATGTCCTGAAACTTTTTTCCCGTAGTCAGGTCAAGCGCCGGGTCACGGCTCTGCGGGTCAACGGCAGCAATGCCAAGGCGAGCAGGCACCTGCTTCCCGGAGACCGGCTGGAGATAACCTACGGTGAAGAGCAGGAGCTGCACCTGGAGCCCGAAGAGATCCGCCTTCGCATCCTCTACGAAGATCGTAATGTTTTGGTGATCGACAAGGAACAGGGAATGGTGGTTCACCCGGCCGGGGGCAACTGGAGCGGTACTCTTGTAAACGCCCTGCTCTGGCACTGCTCGGGGTTGAGAAGCGGTTTTACCGCTGATGAAGCAAGGCCGGGCATCGTTCATCGGCTGGACAAGGATACCTCCGGGGTGATCATCACGGCAAAAAATGCGGAATCCCGGGAATTTCTTTCGGAGCAGTTCCGCCGGCGCACGGTGATGAAGCGGTATCTGGCCATCGTGGAGGGAAGCCTTCCGGCCGGCCGGGGGCGCATCGACACCTGGATAGCCCGGGATCCCCACCACCGAAAGCGCTTTACCTGCCTGCTTCCGGGTTCGGGAGCTTCCCAGGGCAGGCGGGCACTGACCTTCTACAGGGAGCTGAAGCGCTTCGACGGCTTCACTCTTGTATCCCTGCGTCCCCGCACCGGGAGAACCCACCAGCTGCGCGTGCATATGGCCCACATGGGCTGCCCGATAGTGGGCGATCGTCTGTACGGATGGAAAGCCAGGGGTCGAGGCAACTGGCCTTTGATGCTCCATGCCCATCGACTGAGGATCAATCTTCCCGGAGCGCAGCAACCCAGCACCTTCGAGGCACCCGTACCGGATCGATTCGAAGAGTTCTACAGTTTTTCTTCGAGATAGGGGTTGAAGCGACGCTCGATAGACAGGCGCGTGGGCGGACCATGTCCGGGAAAGACGAGTACATCCTCCTTCAGACTGAGGATCTTCTTGCGGATCGATGACAGCAGCAGTGCTCTCTCGTAGCCGGTGGCGGTTCGGCCGATGGACCCAGCCGACAGGGTATCTCCGGTAAACAGCATACCGTCCATGAGGAAGCAAACAGAATCGTTCGAGTGCCCCGGAGTCTCCAACACCTTGAAGGAAAAAGATCCGCAGTCGGGAGGTTTGCCTTCGGATATCGGCTGCACCGGCGCCTCCAACCTCTCCGCGTCAAAGGCATAGATGCCGGCCTCGTAGATCTTCTGCAGGGTCTGCAGGCCTTGGACGTGCCCGTGATGCACGTGGGTGATCAGAACCCAGCGAACGTACAGCTCATTGTCCTCGATGAGCTTGAGCAATCCCTCATCGAATACCCCGGCATCGATCAGCACCGCATCACCGGGCCCGTCCGGTCCAATCAGGTAGCAGTTGGAGAAGTGGTGCACCGAAAAATAGTTAAAAAACCTCACAGTTTGTGCGCCTTCTGCTCGAAAAAAGCATCCTCCGTGTTCGAGTAGCGGAAATCCGACTCGGAAATACGGGCATGCTCGAACCTGACCTGCTTGAGATTGCAGTCTTTGAAGCCGACCCTGTTCAGGCTGGAAGCGATGAAGCGGCTGCCGTACAGATCGGATTCGTCAAAAAGCGTCTCCCGGCATTGGATGCCGCAGAAGTTGCAGCGAACGATGTCGGATCCGGAGAAATTGCAGCTCTCGATGCGTGCACCAGCCAGGACCACGTTGTAGAGCTTGGCCGCTTGGAAAGAGCAGTTCTCCAGCACGGAATAATCCAGATAGAGCAGGCGGATGCGGGTGTCGGCAAAGTTTACACCCCGGAGATCCGCTTGGGAGAGGATGCAGCGTTCGATACTCTTGCCGCTCAGATCCAGATCCTTCAGCACTGCGGAGGCGAGATTCAGGTCCGATACGGCGGCGGAGCCGGACAGCAGGTCGGCGACCTGCCTGTCGTAGGCCTGAGGATCCTCCAGATGCTTCCTGCAGACCTCCCGCTGATGAAGCGCCCAGTTGTTGCACTTTTCAACACTGCAGATTTGCAGGGAGAACATGGGAAAAGCTTAGCGTATAAACCCTCACCGGCACAAGCACTCGGTTCCTCCGGCGCCGGGTCAGCCCCAGCCTGTCTGCCGTTGCGCGGAAGCCGCTTTTACGTGTAATATTTTCTAATCATGAGGATTTGTTTTTTCTGTGGAACAGCATTGGAGGAAAAGATGGAGGTGCACCGGTCCTCCACCTGTGTTTCCTGCGGCAAGGATCTGAAGATATGCTACAACTGCCGCTTCTACAGTAAAGGGATCCACAACGACTGCCTGGAAACCTCGGCCGAACCGGTGCGGGATAAGGATAGGAGCAATTTCTGCGACTACTTCAAGTTCAAGGATTCCGCCTCGGCGGACAAGGCGTCCGCCGGCCGGGAAGACCACTCCAAAGAGGACTTTCTGAAGCTGTTCGGGAATGGTGAGTAAACCCCTGCTGTTCTACGATTCCGGAGCAGGCGGTCTGCCCTACCTGACGGCCGCCAGGGCTTGTCTTCCGGCGGAGCGTTACATCTATCTGGCGGACAGGGAGCACTTCCCGCTGGGGGAAAAACCGGCGGAGCTGGTCCGCAAGGCGGTTCTGGAGAGCGTTTGCCTGGCGATCGAGCGTTTTGATCCCCGTTTGGCGGTAATCGCCTGCAATACCGCTTCGGTGATCGCTCTCGATTTGCTGAGGAAACATTTCTCCATACCCTTCGTAGGCGTGGTACCGGCGGTGAAGCCCGCCGCCCTGTCCCCGGGCGGGGGAAAACTCGCCGTCGTGTCCACCCGCCGGACAGCCTCCGGTCCCTACCTGGAGAGACTGATCCAGGAGTTTGCAGACGGGCGGGAAGTGATCAAGGTCCCCGTGGCCGATCTGGTGGATTTTGCGGAGTACCGCTACCTGTCGGCCGCCCCGGCTGAACGCCTCGCCTCGGTGCGCCAAGCCCTCTCCCCCATGCTCCTGCAGGAGGTGCAGGCCGTGGTCCTGGGCTGCACCCATTTCGTGCTTCTCGAGCGGGAGTTCCGCACGGTGCTGAGCGACCGAGTCGCTCTGATAGATTCCCGCGAAGGGGTGACCCGGCGCATCCTTTCCCTTCTGGAGGGCGGGAAGCCGGGGCAGAAGGCCGCCGGGACATCACAGGATGCAGCCGGAGAGGCGCAGCCCGGAGGGCTCGCCAAGCGATCAGAGCTGTATCTGCACGGCGGGGCGGAGGAGCAGGAGCGCTACCGTGCCTTTGCGCGGCACTTCGGTTTGCGCTACTGCGGCCTGCTGGAGGACCAAAGCCGGTGACCGCCGAGCTTCAGACCGGACAGGTGCTGTACGGCATAAACAACATCTACACGGTGGATGTCGAGGGCCGGGAGCTGCAGTGCCGCATCAAGGGCAAGATCCTGAAGACGGAGCGAAACGTCTACAATCCTATCGCGGTGGGTGATTTCGTCCGTTTTCAGTCGGATCCGCATTCAGAGGAGGTCGGCTGGATCGTGGAACGCTGCCCCCGTACCAGTTCCCTGGTTCGCTGGAACAAGAAACGCAATGCCATCCAGGTTTTGGCCGCTAATGCGGAGGTCCTGGTGTGCGTCAGCTCCACCCAAGCCCCTCCTTTTCGGCCCCGCTTCATCGACAGACTCCTGGTCAGCGCCGACCGTCTTGAGCCTCTGATCGTAATCAACAAATCCGATCTTTCATTGAGCGCGGAGGCGAAGGATCGGGTGCGCAACTACAAGCGAATCGGTTATACGGTTCTTATGACCTCGGCCCTCACAGGAAGAGGCGTATCGGAACTGCGCCGGAGAATCAAAAACAGGGTGGCCGTGTTTTGCGGTCAATCCGGGGTCGGAAAATCCACCCTGCTCAACAGGATGTTTCCCGGACTTGATCTGGCCGTAGGGGAGATCTCCAGCAAATACGACCGGGGCAGTCATACGACAAGCTTCGCCAGCTTGATCAGGATCGCAGAGAATTATCCGATCATCGACACCCCCGGAATCCGGGAGCTGGAGATCGCAGGTGTCGAAGCCCGGGACCTGGCCTTCTACTTTCCGGAGTTCGTGCCGATTGCCGAACGGTGCTCCTATCCCAGCTGCAGGCACGTGGACGAGCCGGAGTGTGCCGTGCGGCAGGCCGTTGACAGGGGGCTGATCCATCCGGACCGTTATGAGAGCTATTTGAGGATTTACGAGGATGTCGAAGCATTCGCCAAAGCCTTCCCTGGATCCCCATACAATTGACCTTCTGGATTTCCGGCGTATCCGGCAGGCCCTGCAGGAGCGCTGCTTCAGCCAGGCGGGCCGGGTTGCCCTGGAAGACCAGGGGATCTCCACGGATCCCGATGAGGTAGAGGAGCGCAAGGCCCGGGCCGTGGCTTTCCGGCGGCTCCTCGAATCCGGAAAAACCTTTCCGGCTCTTGATTTCCCGGACGTCGGCTCGCTGGAGCCCAAACTGTTCAAGGAGGGCGCCCTCTTCGAGCTGGAGGAGCTTTTTGCCCTGGGACGCTTCATCGTCTCCGCAAGGCGCCTGTCCAAGGCCGTGGAAGCTTCAGATGAGGAGCTTCTGCGGCCCCTGGGCCGGGCCATGCCGGACATGAAGGAGCTGTCCAAAGCCATCTTCACGATAATCGACGGAGAGGGCGCCTTGCGGGAAAACCACATCCCCGTGTTGAAGGAAATCCGGGACAGGATCCGCTCGCTGGAGCGGGACATTTCAAAAACCGCAAAAACCTATCTGCACGACCCGATGTATCAGACTCTCTGGCAGGCCAAACAGCCGGCTGAAAAAAACGGCCGGGTAGTGCTCCCGATCAAGAGCAATTTCAAAGGCCGCATCCCGGGAATCGTCCATGATGTGTCGGCCAGCGGATCCACGGTGTACCTGGAACCGGCGGAAATCGTGGAGAAGAACAACGCGATCGTCGAGGAACAGAACCGCTACCGCAGAGAGGTTCATCGGGTGCTCCGGGAGCTGAGCGCCAAGGTGCAGACCCGCTCCGTCGAAATCAAAAACCTTGTTGAAATCGTGGCACATCTGGATACTCTGCAGGCCAGGGCACGCTATGGGATCCACCTGCACTGCGCGCCGGCCTTGATTTCGGAGGGGATCTTGAAGCTCTACGAGGCGCGGCATCCTCTGCTGGGGGCGGGCTGCGTTCCGATCTCCGTTGTCCTGGGTGGCGAGTACCGGGTGCTGATCGTCACCGGACCCAACACCGGAGGAAAGACCGTGACCCTGAAGATTGTGGGTTTGCTGGCGGCGATGAACCAGTTCGGCATGGAGATTCCGGCCCGGGAGGATTCCACCCTGCCGGTGTTCGACAATATCCTGGCCGATATCGGGGATGAGCAGTCCATCGAACAGTCCCTGTCTACCTTCTCCGCCCATATCGTGAACATCTCCCGGATCATCCACGGCTCCACCTCCGCTTCCCTGGTGCTGTTCGACGAGTTGGGGGCGGGGACCGATCCGGAGGAGGGAGTGGCAATAGCCATGGGTCTTCTGGATCATTTCATCGAGACCGGATGCCTATGCATGGCCACCACCCATCACGGAATCCTGAAGAACTACGGCTATTCTCGTCCGGGTGTGGAGAACGCGGCCATGGAATTCGATGTTGAGAATCTCAAACCCACCTTTCGCATCATCCTGGGCGTGCCCGGAGAGAGCCACGCCCTGGAGATCGCCCGCCGGACCGGCATACCCGGGGAAATCCTCGGCTCCGCCGAGCAGTACCTCAAGGAGGAGCGGGGCGATGTTGCCGAGCTGATCAACAGGTTGTCGGAGAAACAGCGGAAGCTGCTGGTCACCGAGGAGCAGCAGCGCAGCCGGGAGGCGGAGCTTCGGGAAAAAACTCGAAAAACGGATTTGAAGGAACTGCGCCTCCGCCAGAAGGAGCTGGAGCTGCGGGAACAGGGGATCGCGGAGCTCAAACGCTTTGTGAAGGACAGCCGCAGCCGGTTCGAGAACCTGGTGGCGGAGCTTCGAAGCGCCGGGGATCGGGAAGAGAGGAAACGGGCGGCCGCGTACCTCAATGAGCTGGCCGACCACGTGAAGAAGCAGGAGCGGGCCCTGGAGGCCGAACGGGCTCAGCTGTATCAGAGTCCCCGGCTGGCTCTGAAGGAGGGTGCGGAGGTGCTGATCAAGGGCACCGGGAAACGGGGGGTCCTGATCAGGCGGGAGAAGGGGGAGCGCTGGGTCGTAGCCACGGACACCCTGCGGGGGACCTTTCCCGCGGGGGATCTCGAGCCGGTGGAAGCGGAGCGGAACACCCCCGCGGGTGCCGAGGAACCGCTGCTGTCGGTCAGTGAAGAGCTGCAGAGTCCTCCCCCGGCGTTTCAGCTCGACCTCAGGGGGATGCGGTTGGAAGAGGCTCTCAAGCAGGTGGAGCAGCAGATCGACCGGGCCCTTGTCAGCGGCATGGGGGAGTTCTCCATAATACACGGGATGGGGGAGGGGATTCTCCAGCGGGGCATCCACGACTACCTGAAACGCCATGCCCACGTGAAGGATTATTTCTTCTCCACCCCGGAACAGGGCGGTTTCGGCAGAACCGTGGTGCGTCTCTGAGCGAGCCTCTGCCCGCGCGCCTCCCCGGGCGCGCCCCTACCGGTATTCGATCAGCGCGCCGGCAGCCGTAAGGCGGGACAGCACCTCCCGAATGATTTTATCCGAGGTGGAGGCCCCGGCGCTCAGGACAACCACGGAGTGCTGCAGGATATCCTCCACATCCAATTCCTCCGCCGTGCTCACGTGGAAGGCCGGGCCGTTTTCGGCGGCCAATTCGTGAAGCTTGCGGGTGTTGCTCGAGTTCCTGCCGCCCAGGATCAGGGAAGCATCGGCCAACTTCGAATACTTTTCAATCCAGCGCTGTCTTTTGCCGACGAAGGGACAGAGACTGTCCACAACGCTCATCTCCAGGCCTCTGCGCTCCAGGGCGGCAAGAACTGCGCGAAAAAACTCGGGGGTAATCGTGGTCTGGGCGAATACGGCTATCTTCCCGCCCCGGGGTACGCGGCGGGCGTCCCGGACCGCCGAGAGGATCATTGCGCTCTCGCCGGCGTAGCCCAGGTGGCCCTGGACCTCTGGATGGTCGGGATCACCCACGATGATAATCCTGTATCCGGCTTCCCGCTTTTCCCCGATCTGCCGGTGCACCCGTTTTACCCGCGGACAGGTGAAATCCGTGACCCCGGCCCCCCTGGAGTGAAGCAGCTGTTCCTCCAGCGGCGCGATTCCATGAGTGCGCACTATCACCTCGTCTCCGGGGCGCGCATCCCGGGGGCTTTCCAGGCTCTCCAAACCCCGAGCGGACAGTTCGTCGGTTACATCCTTGTTGTGCACCAGCTGGCCGTAGGATGCGACACGGCTTGTGCCGGATGAATCGCGCGACAAAATCTGTTCCGTTCCACGAATCGCCCTGCGCACGCCTGCACAGAAACCGGCGTTTCGATCCACAATTACCCTTGTCATGTGCCTGGTGAGCCAGTATTATAATTCTTTAGTTGATTCAGGTCTATGAACCCCCTAGTATTGCTGAGTATTCTGACCAGTTGGGAAATCCTCTTCGTAGCCGGAATGTGCATGGTACTGATCCCGCTGGTCTCCTACCTTGCCTCCCTGCGTCCGCGGCCACCGAGGATGCGGTTCATGCCTCCGGCGGAAAGAGCCCTCATGGAAACCCCGGAACAGAGCGCGGGTTGAGACCAAAGGCTAAAGCAGCAGGCAGCGTGAAAAGCATCATCATCCGGGGAGCCCGAGAGCACAATTTAAAAAATATCGATTTGGAGCTGCCCCGGGATGCCCTCATCGTGATTTCCGGCATCAGCGGATCGGGCAAATCATCTCTGGCGTTCGACACCATATTTGCAGAAGGACAGCGCCGCTACGTCGAATCCCTGTCCGCCTACGCGAGGCAGTTCCTCGGCCGTCTGGACAAGCCCGATCTGGACTACATCGAGGGCCTGTCCCCGGCCATTTCCATCGAACAGAAGAGCACAGCCCGCAATCCGCGCTCCACCGTCGGGACGGTGACGGAGATCTACGATTATCTGCGGCTGCTCTATGCCCGGGTGGGAATCCCCCACTGCCCGCAGTGCGGCCGGGAGATCAAAGAACAGTCGGTGGACCAGATCGTCGACAGCATCCTCGCGCTGCCCGAGCAGACCCGCATCGTGCTCATGGCTCCGGTCGTTCGGGGCCGCAAGGGAGAGCACCAGAAGATCATCGAAGATGCCAGGCGGGCGGGATTCGTGCGGATCCGGGTTGACGGCCAGATCCGCTCCCTGGATGAGACCATCACTCTGGACAAGAAGCGCAAGCACGAGCTGGAGATCGTAGTCGATCGTCTGGTCATAAAACAGGGCGTGGGCAAGCGTCTGGCCGATTCGGTGGAGACCGCCCTTGAGGTATCTTCCGGCCTGCTCGTGGTCTCCATCAAGAAGGAGGAGGGCCAGAGAGAGGAGCTTTACTCCCAGGCCCTGGCCTGTCCGGTGTGCAGGATCAGTCTGCCCGAACTGCAGCCCCGCCTTTTCTCCTTCAACAGCCCCTTCGGCGCCTGCCCCGAATGCTCCGGTCTGGGGGTCACCCTGGAGTTCGATCCCGAGTTGGTGATTCCCGATCCCGGCCTCTCGATCCTGGAGGGGGGGATCGCCACGCACAATCCCAAGGCCAACTGGCATCGAAGCATCTTCGAATCCGTGGCTCGGCACTACGGTTTCAGTCTGGACACCCCCCTGGGCGAGCTGTCCCGAAAGACAATGGACATCCTGCTGTACGGCAGCAAGGAACAGATCCGCTTCAAGTACGAGAATCCCCAGCGGGAGGGTCTGTGGGAGTACACATCGAGCTTCCGCGGCGTGTTGAATGAGCTCAAGAGGCGCTACCTGGAGACCTCCTCCGAAGGGATCAAGGAGTGGCTGGAGGGCTTCATGAGCCAGCGGGAATGCCCGAGATGCAGGGGAAAACGCCTGCGCCCGGAGAGTCTGGCCGTGACCGTTGGGGGCATGGATATCCATGATCTCACCTGCCTGAGCGTGAGCTTCGCCCAGCAGTTCTTCGAAAAACTGAAACTCCGGGCAAACCAGAAGACCATCGCCCGCCAGATACTCAAGGAAATCTCCGCCCGTCTGAAGTTCATGGCCGATGTAGGCCTGGACTACCTGACCCTGGAGCGCCGGGCTTCCACCCTCTCCGGCGGAGAGGCACAGCGCATTCGCCTGGCCACCCAGATCGGCTCCTCTCTGGTGGGTGTTCTGTACATCCTGGACGAGCCGACGATCGGGCTGCATCAGCGGGACAACAGCCGGCTGCTCGACACGTTGCTTCATCTGCGGGACCTGGGAAACACCCTGATCGTTGTGGAGCACGACGAACAGACCCTCAGATCGTCGGACTACATAGTGGATTTGGGGCCCGGAGCCGGGCTGCACGGCGGGCGGGTCGTATTCGCCGGGCCCTTTACGGAAATCCTGAATCATGAACAGTCCCTTACCGGGAGGTTTTTGTCCGGGAGGATGACCATCGACATGCCGCCCGCGCGCAGAGCGGGCAGCGGCAAGGTCATCACCCTGATCGGCGCGGCGGAGCACAATTTGAAGGATATCACGGTATCCTTCCCCCTGGGAAAGCTGACGGTCATTACCGGGGTCTCCGGTTCGGGAAAGTCGAGCCTGCTGACCGATCTGCTCTATCCGGTGCTGGCGAACAGGGTCAACAGGGCCCACCTGCCCACGGGCAGCTACCGGGGGATCCAGGGGATCGAGGAGATCGACAAGGTCATCAACATCGATCAGAGTCCCATCGGCAGAACCCCGAGGTCGAATCCCGCCACCTATGTCGGGGTGTTTACACCGATCCGCGAGCTGTTCGCCTCTCTGCCCGAATCCAAGGCCATGGGCTACAAGCCCGGGCGCTTCTCCTTCAACGTCAGGAGCGGTCGCTGTGAAAACTGCCACGGTGCGGGTACCATCAAGATCGAGATGCACTTCCTCCCGGATGTGTACATCACCTGCGACGTTTGTAAAGGCAAGCGCTTCAACAGGGAAACCCTTGAAATCATGTACAAGGGGAAGAACATCGACGACGTGCTCAACATGACCGTGGATGAAGCCTACGCCTTCTTCAAGAGGATTCCCGTAATCGAGCGCAAGCTCAAGATGCTGATCGAGGTCGGGCTGGGCTACATTCATCTGGGCCAGTCGGCCGTTACCCTGTCGGGGGGCGAAGCTCAGCGGGTAAAGCTGTCCCTGGAACTGTCCCGGCGCAGTACGGGGCGCACCTTCTACATCCTGGACGAACCCACCACGGGCCTGCACTTTGCCGATGTCAAACAGCTGCTAGAAGTTCTTAATCGCTTGGTTGAAAACGGGAATACCGTTGTTCTGATAGAGCACAACCTCGATGTGATCAAACAGGCGGATCACGTAATCGATCTCGGGCCCGAAGGAGGAGACCGGGGAGGGGAGATCGTGGCGACCGGAACTCCCGAAGAGGTGGCCGCCTGCGGCGCCTCATACACGGGGCGCTATCTCAAGCCCGTGCTGGACAGGCAGCCTGTGCAGCGGAAGGCGGCAAACCTCAATTAGATATGACCTTAAGGTGTCTACTTAAGTGTACATTTTTGATCTTCCTTCTCGCCCTCAGCCTGGGTAACATTTTTCCGCTCCATGCTCAAGATTCAGCGGAAAATCTTATCAACAAGACGCTGGCGAATGACATACACACGGCCAGCTACTACGAACTGGTACCCTGGTGCCGAGATCTGGGTCTGGATGACTCGGGTACGCGCCAGGCTCTGCAACAGCGGCTTTACGCTTACTACCGCGTCTCTGCCCCTCCCGCCGAGCCGGCGCCGGAGGGAAAGACCAGGCTGCTGGAGATCAAGTCGGCCAAAGAAACCCAGTACTTCACTATCGAGCAGGTCGACGAGGACTACGTGCTGCTGCTGGGGGACGTCCTGGTAGAGATCAAAGAGGAGGGGGCAACGCATCGCATCCGGGCACACAAGATCCTTCTCAATGAGACTGAGAACATTCTCAACGCCGAAGGAGGTATCGAGTACACCCTGATCAAGGGCACGGAGGAGGAGTTCTTTCGGGGCGAAAGGCTCACCTTCAATGTGGACAGCTGGGAGGGTGTTTTTTTCAGCGGGGGAATGGAGGCCGACCGCAGCGTCGGCGGTGAAACCATCCGGTTTCGTTTTCTCGGCGAGTCGATCTCCCGCCTGGAGGACAACACCGTGGTCATAGACCGGGGGCGAATCACCTCCTGCGATATCGAGGAAAATCCCCACTATCACATCCGGGCTCGCAAGATTTGGGTTCTGGCCCCGAACGAATGGGCCATACTAAACGCGGTACTCTACGTGGGCCGTGTTCCCGTGCTGTACCTGCCCTTCTTCTTTCGTCCCGGGGACGAGTTTTTCTTTCATCCGGCCATCGGCTATCGAAACAGGGAGGGGCAGTTCATCCAAACCACCACCTACCTGATCGGGCAGAAGAAGCGCAGCTCCAGCGCCCTGTCCTTCCTCGCAGCCACGGAGGAGAGCACCACCCAGTACGAACTGGAACGAAAAGGTCTGTTCCTCCGTCCGATTCCGGACAAACCGACGGTAGTCGAAGAGGACCGTTTCCTCAAGATACTGCTCGACCTGTACTCGCGATTGGGTGGATTCGCCGGCGTAGAGGGGAGTTTCCCCAAGGTCGACGTGAAAGGGGGAATTGGTTTCAGCCGAACCCTCTATGGGCCGTATGGAGACTCCTACTACACCCCGTGGTACAACGATCCCAACGTGGTTCCGTCCTCATGGAACAAATCCTACCTGTTCGGCCTAACCCTGCCCTTTCGCTTCGGTGTGGAAAGCAGCTGGAATCTCGGCGACGGTCCTTACAGATTGTCGGGAAGGTTCGAGTACTTCTCCGATCCGAACTTCACCAGTGATTTCTACAATCGGGCGGAAGACACGGGATTAACCCGACTGATCGGTATCGAACCCATTGAGGAAACCACCGAAGCTCAGAAGGGTTCCTTGACTTGGGAACTCAATGGCAGGGCCGATTTTTCCGATCGTTTCGACACCCCTTTCATAAAGACCATGTCGTTTCCCTACATCAAAGCAACGCTGTTCTGGCTCAGCGAAACAAACGTAAGTGCAACGGATGAAGAGGATCCTGCCCGCAAATATTTCGAACCCACCAGCTTCAAGATACCCAGCACCGCTTTTCAGATGACCGGAAACCTGGTGGATGTCACCTTGCCCTCCGGAGTGAAAAAGCGGAACGGGGAACCCGCAGCCCCTTCCGAGTTGGATGAGGATCTGCGGCTGCCCGATGCCCTGCGGCCACCCGATTCGGAAGGTGATGGTGCCGCGCCCGCTGATACGACGGATGAATCGCAGCCGGACACCGAATATCTGCGGGTTCCCGCACCAAAAGCGGACGTACCGGTCAAGATAGGGAAAACCCCGCTCCGATTTCAGCTGTCCTACCAGGTGCGCCCGCAACTAAACGTAGAGCAGAGTTTCGCCTTCGAAGAATGGGATGAACCCCAGGAAGTCGCCTACGACGTGGAGTACACCAATCTGGAAACAGTCGGGATCTCGAGTCTGGACTACCGTCTCACCGTACTGGAAAACGTGCTGCTTTTAAGCGGCAATATCGCTTACACGGGGAGTTACAAAACGAGCTATTCGGAGGGCACGTGGATCCAAGATCATCCCTCCAACCAGATTGTTCTTCGATCGATGTTGGGGCTGGACGTTTTTCCACTGGCCGACGATCCGATATTTTCCAAAACTTCCCTGTCCTACGATATTGACTATGCCTTTTATCGTTATCTGTGGGATGGCAGCTCCGCTTATACGAGCCGTTTCTTTGATTCGTGGCAACCGGAAACAGTCGGCCAGCATACGCTGAAGGCCACCTTCGGTTGGAGGATGTTCGAAGCCGACAACTCTCTCTCCCTGACAGCCCAGCTGCGGCCTCCCACCGAAAGCCTCACGGCCAATCTGGATTTTACGATTTGGCTGCTTAGGACAACCATCAACTCGGTATTCAATGAAACCGCCATCGAGGATCAGATCTTCCCATTGCTCGTCCGGGAAAGGCTCAAGGTCGGCGAGAATGTCACCCTTACCGAAGAACTGCGCTTCAACTATGGCAGCGGCGTAGCGCCCGGCGAGGTTCTGACCCAAAGCCTCACCTCGTTGAACCTTTGGGATTTTTCGGCATCCTTCACCGCAGGGATTATTCAACCGAGGAAGTTTGATGACGTGGATACCGGTTGGGAGAACGACGGAGATCCGAAGTTCCTGCCGTCCCAGGTTACGGTGGGATTCAATCGATCTACGGAGGAACGCCTGCGGTGGAAAAACCGTTTCCGCACCCAAGCATCCGTGGGCGCTTCCTGGTCGATGAACTTGGAGGAATTTACGAACAATCGACTCGACCTCTCCTTCTCCTATCGCTTCCTGCTCCACAAAATGCTCGAGTTCACGATCAGAACCACGTCGTACAACGAGGCGACCTTTCTGTACTTCGACCGGATGGTGCAGGAGCTCGATAATGCCAGCGGTGTATCCGCTGAGAGAGCCTCTCTGCTCGAGGACCTGTGGAATTCCTTCAGATTCTTCGATTCCGATGCCAGGAAAGCGTCGAATTTCAAGTTGGGAAGCATCTCCGTTGATGCGGTGCATTACCTGCACGACTGGAACCTGATCCTGAGCTACCAGGGACAACCGACTCTCGACGAGCAGTCCTATGCGTGGCAGAGCAGCTTTTCGATTCTCTTGCAGTGGCTGCCTATTCCGGAGCTTCGCAGCAACCTCCGTGGTGAGGTCAGGGGCGACACATCCGAGTTCTCACTGCGGGGTTGACGGCGGAGGGACGGGGGAGGTACATTCAAGCGTATAGGAATACTATGGGTAAACACCTGGCGGTGGTCCTTAAGAACCCGGAGAGGATCCAGGAACTGTTCGGGGCCAACGACGGTAACTTGTCCGTTTTCGAAGAACTCCTGGGCGTCCGCGTTTACTTCCAAGGAAATCAGATCTATCTCGACTCCTGTGAAGAAGTCAAAAGGACGCTGTTCGAACGAGTACTCGGCGAACTGGAGGATCACATTGCCCTGGGCCAGCTGCCCGGGCCGGATCTGATCCGAGCGGTGTACAACAGCCTCAGCCCCGAAAAGGACCAAGACTCGGAACTGCTGAAGAAAACCCGCGTGGTCATTCCCGGAGGGTTGAAGAAGGTTTTTCCCCGCAGCTACAAACAGGCGCTGTATCTGAAAGCGATCGAGACCAAGGATCTCGTCTTTTCCATCGGCCCGGCGGGAACAGGGAAAACCTATCTGGCTGTAGCTCAGGCGTTGAAAAGCGTGCTCTCCCGCAACCGCAGGAAACTCATTCTCACCCGGCCCGTGGTGGAAGCCGGGGAGAACCTTGGGTTCCTTCCGGGCGATTTGGAGCAGAAGATCAGTCCCTACCTGCGGCCTCTATACGATGCCATGGAGTCCTTCGTCCCGCCGGAGGCGCTGCGCCGGTTGGAGGAGAACCGCATCATCGAGATAGCTCCTCTGGCCTATATGAGGGGACGTACACTTTCGGAGTGTTTCGTTATACTGGACGAGGCACAGAATACGACCAAGGAGCAGATGAAGATGTTCCTCACCCGTCTGGGGGAAGGTACTCAGGCAGTGGTTACCGGAGATATCACACAGATCGATCTGACCAAGCGCAGCAGCTCAGGACTGCTCGACGTGATTTCCATACTCAAATCCATTCGGGAGATCGAATTTACCTTCCTCGGGGAGGAGGATGTGGTTCGAAATCCCCTGGTCCGCAAGATCGTCCGCGCATATGAAGCAAACAAAGAAGAATAATCACGGCAACGGGCAGTCGAGCTCTCCCCTCTCGATTCTGCGCAAGCGCCTGGCGGCGGATCGGTTCACCGGAGCCATCCTGGGGATCACCTATGTCGCGGCCGTGGCGATCGTGCTGATGACGACCCAGCTCGGAAGCGTATTTCCCCTCCTGCGGGTAGCGAACTACCAGATCGGCAACGTAGCGGAACGAGACTACGTGGTCGAAAGGGATATTCTCTACCTCGACGAGGAGGCAACCCGCCTGAAGAGAGAGGCGGCGGGAAAGCTGGTTCTGCCGATTTTTCGAGTCAACGAACGCATCGGTGAGGAGCGTCTCCAGCGATTCTCCGTTTTTCGAGAACGTCTGCTCGCTCTCAGCCGGGAAGAAAACGCCCTGGATACGGTTTTCCTGCGGCTGCAGGTGGATTTCCCGGGCATCCTTTCCGAGGAACAGCTGGCCCGGCTGCTGGATACGGGTCAGCTTTCGACGGTTTTCACCCAGGCGGAAAGCATCCTCCAGCAGATTTTTGAAACGGGTCTGGTAAAACTCCCCGAGCAGGACAGCGGGCTGCTGTCCTCCGGTGCAATCGAATTGTGGCGCTGGAGGGGAGGGAAGCTCGTAAAGGAGGAAACGTACGTAAAGGATGTTCTGACCAGAAACAATCTGGACGGCTGGATCGAGCAGCACTTCCCGGAGATCCCGGCTCAGCTGCTGCCTCCAACCATTGACCTGGTCCGGGCATTTGCAATCGAAAACAGCTTTTACGACGCGGAGGAGACCGAGAAGAGCAGGCAGAAGGCGATGGAGGAGGTGGAGCCGGTCCAGGCGAAGTTGGTCAAGGACCAGGTGATCGTCAGACGCGGGGATATCATAGACGCAGAAACCGCGGCTCAAATCAAGGCCCTGGGCGAATATTCGGTTACCGTGAATCTGAACAGCATCGCCGGCAACGTGCTGTTCCTCCTGGTTGTCCTCCTCTTCTCGCTGTTTCTGTTCCAGGAGAAGATCATCGGCACAGTCTTGAAGCGAAGTCAGATCATCTTCCTGGCAGCCGCGGTTCTGATCTTTGTACTGGCCGCAGGCCTGCTGTCGCGCTTCTTTACCCCCCATGAGGGTATTCCCGTCTCGGTGATCCTGCCCGCGGCCGCGTTTTCAATTCTGGTTACACTGATTATATCCACCCGGGCGGGTATCGGCCTTTCGGTGATCCTGGCTCTGCTGGTCCTGCCCCTCGCCAAGCTGGATCCGTACGCGTTTCTCTTCGTGCTGCTGACCGGTGTGGCCGGCACAGCCGTGGTGCAGCGGGCTGAACGGAGGATCGACCTGATCAAAGCGGGGCTGTACCTGTCCGTGGTCAACGTGGTTCTGCTGATCCTGTTCGTGCTGCTGCAAAGCGGGGCACGGGGCTGGCTTCTGCCGGTCCTGGGTTGGGGTTTTCTCAACGGATTTGCCTCGAGCATGATCAGCCTGGGTTTTCTGCCGGTTCTGGAGCACGGACTGAACACGGCCAGCCGCTTCCGGCTCATCGAGCTTTCGGATCTGAACGCTCCCGTCCTCAAGCGGATGCTCTCCCTGGCTCCCGGAACCTACAATCACTCCATCAGCGTGGCCAATCTGGCGGAATCGGCCTGCAGCGCCATCGGAGCCAATGCCCTGCTTGCCCGGGTTGGTTCGTATTACCATGATATCGGCAAGATCGAACAGGCGGAATACTTCGTCGAGAATCAGACCTCCTACAACAAGCATGACGATCTGAAACCCAGCCTTTCGGCAGCGGTGATCAAATCCCACCTGAAGATGGGAATCGAGAAAGCCAGGGAACTGGCCTTGCCCCAGGAGGTTCAAGAAATCATCTCCCAGCATCACGGTCGCGGAGTCATCAAATACTTCTACCAGAGAGCGCTGGAAAACGGTGAAAAAACAAACGTAAGCACCGATGATTATTCTTATCAGGGCTATCGACCCAGCAGCAGAGAGGCCGCCGTGGTGATGCTGGCCGACACGGTGGAGGCGGCCACCCGAACCCTGAAAAAGCCCACGATCGCCAAGTTGGAGAAATTCGTCTGGGACATCATCATGGAAAAGTTCACCTCCCAAGAGCTGGGAGACAGCCAGCTCACCTTCCGCGACCTGGAAACCATCAAGAAGAGCTTCGTTCAGGTGTTGGCCGGTTACTATCATTCCCGGATCGAATATCCGAAGGTTAAAGAGGCTGCCCGGTGAACGACGTGGAGGTTGCTTCGGCGGGGATCGACGATCCGGGGTGGCTGCGGCGCTGCGGGCGCTTCGCAAAGCTTGCACTGGCGAGCCGGGACATCGACAACTGGGAACTTTCGGTCCTGCTGACGGATGACGACACGATTCGGCAGTTGAACAGGCACTACCGGGAGATGGACGCTCCAACCGATGTTCTCTCGTTTCCCCAAGACCCTGACTATGCCACCACCATCGGGGAGGGCAAAATCCCGGCCGGAGACATAGTGATATCCCTGGAAACTCTGCGCCGCAACGCTCAGGCGCGGGGGATTCCCGAAGAGGAGGAATTGAAGCGTCTGCTGATTCATGGCATTCTGCATTTGGAGGGAATGGACCATGAAGACGAACAGTCCGAGATGATTCGGCTGCAGGAGAATATTCTTAAGCGTTTGAAAAAGGAGAGGATATTTTGAAAAAGAGAAGCTTTATCGACAGGCTTCTGCGGAAGGTCTCCGTCGAGGAGAATCTGGACACTCTCGATACGAATGCCCTGGAAATGGTGAAAGGCATCATCTCCCTCTCTGAGTCCAACGTCAAAGAGATCATGGTACCCCGCATCGATGTGGTCTCGATCTCCCTGAATACTCCGATCGCGGAGATCGTCACCATCATTTCCGACTGCGGCCATTCCCGCTTCCCCGTTTACCACGATACCGTCGACAATATCGTGGGCATGCTGTACGCCAAGGATCTTCTGCACTACCTGGTGAAGGACGAGTCGGAGATCGACCTGGAAAAGCTGATCCGTCCGGCCTACTTCGTGCCGGAGAGCAAGAAACTCGATTCCCTGCTGAGGGAGTTCCAGCGCCGCAGGGTCCACATTGCCGTGGTTGTCGACGAGTACGGCGGAACTTCGGGTATCGTCTGTCTGGAGGACATCATCGAGGAGATCGTCGGGGAGATACAGGACGAGTT
>Ga0180437_10002959_pt1 | contig 26050 bp, 58 predicted proteins | sample SS_ome_4_FD_132410 | JGI IMG/M metagenome (GOLD analysis project Ga0180437, IMG submission 132410) | Hypersaline lake sediment archaeal communities from the Salton Sea, California, USA - SS_3_D_1 metaG | ecosystem: Environmental > Aquatic > Non-marine Saline and Alkaline > Hypersaline >... | reverse complement strand
CAGAGCATGGCAGTTTCTTAGCAGGTTGCGATTGCTTAGCAGGATAGCGATTATTCTTATTGGAATAATATTCTGATTGGAATAATCTGGAATGCAATAATGTTTTAGCAAATATAACGGTGTTAAGGAAATTTATTTAAAGATAGCACGACCCAATAGTTACATGACTTTGCGTGACCGAGAGTTCATGTCCATGGTTGACAGAAACAACTGTCTGATTATGAGGCATGACATCAGCGTTGATGACCTCACCTACATCATTGAAAACATGAATGAGATGATTGAACAACTGCACAAGAGAATCAAGAAGTTTGAGGACATCAAAAACGATGGCAGGGAAGCATATTCACATTATGACGCTCATCAGGACTCTTAGGGGTCAGCATGAGAGGAGTAGATTGCATGAAAGTAAAATTAGTTGAAGGAACAAGTATCGAGGAAGGTAAGCATAAGGGCGAGATAGTTGACCTAGCTTACAGGTCAGAGCCATTCAATTACGTCGACGTTATTGTTACAGTCGACGACATGAAGAGGGAAGACGGAACTCCGTTTACCCTGAAGTACGGAATGCCGTACAAGGAAAACGCCACTTCCCAGTCAAAGCTTGGGGAGTTCTTGGACAACTTCGGATTCAAGATGAGTGATGAGGTTGAGCTGGACTCGCTGAAGGGCAGGAAAGTGACGTACATAACAAAGGTAGACAACAAGGGATACAGCGAAATCGTTAGCATCAAGCCACAGTGATTGCTGTTGTTCCACATTTAGTCTCTTGGGAGGGGACGCTTTTTTCCTCCATAGAAAAAACGCAAGGTCATCCCCTCCCTTAAACCATCGGAGTTGATTGTTTGAAATGTGATTGGGTAGGTTGCCATGAGGACTGGAAATACAAGGTCTATTATGACGACGTCCCACTCTTTTATTTCTGCAAGAGACATTATCTTCCTGCTATCGATTTTGTTCTTAGGGATATATGTCCCATAGCTTCAGAGTCCATAGGCGACAGGTATCCTTATTCTGTTAACCAGTACAAGAAGGACACGTTAATGAAAAATCAGATGCTTCTTCTGGAGAAGGAGGAGAAGCTAAAAAGCGCTATCAAGCGTAATGATAATACAATATCCAGAAGGAGGGCAATAAAGGAACTTGAACGAAAGAAGGATGAGTTTGATGAGGCTAGGAGGGTGTTGAGCCTATGACTCTCAAGAAATGGCTTCTCAAGTATTACATAGAGAGGTATGGTGTACGCAAAATTGCCAAAGACATAGGCATAAGTGAGAAGTCGCTTGACAGGTTTATTACCGCTCATGGCAAGCTTGGCAGAAGGAACAGGGCAAAGGTTGTGGACTGGCTTGGCAGGAGGAGGTATGCCAATTACACTCAGAAGGAGTTTAAGCAGAGGGTCAAGCCTTATGTGAAGGAGGCATCGCGCGGAATAACAAGCGCTGAGCGAATAAGGCTGAGAAAGCTTTACAAGCAGAGGGCGACTGCAAAGCCAAGATTCAGGAGAATAAAGAAGAGCCTCATCAGGGAGGAGGCAAAGCGCAAGACCATGCCTAAGCTGGCAAAGGAATTGGGGGTTAAGCAGAAGGAGCTGAAGAACCTTCTCAAATATCCGTATACGGTGTTCCTTCCCAAAAAGGCTGATGTAGACAAGTATCTTAAATACCAGAAGGAATATTATGACAGCAAGAGGAGTCAGGTAATTTCGTCCGCTAAGAAGCTTTCCAAGACAAAGTACAAGAAGTATAAAGTTTTCTCTGACAAGAATGTGAAATATTTTACGAGCGGTATTCCGTATGCTGTTGTTTACCTGCCTGTGAACTCCAGCTGGATTTCGGTGAGCGATGACCCACGCACTTTTGACAGGCTGGCTCGGAAGACCTACGACATGGCTATGAGGAACAGGGCTTTCAGGAAGTACTCTCCTTTTGTGGGGTCTATATTCGGCAAGATAACGTTTGAGAGCATAGATGACAGGGACAAGCTCAAGTGGACTGTGCATGAGTCAGCTCCAGAGGTTTCTGTCGACAATTACAATACGCTGAAGAGTGAGATGTTCGGCATGATTGACTACCTGACTCAGCTGTCTGAGATATTCTTGGAGGGCAAGGAAGGATACAATCATGTTCGGATAGTCAGCATTTCCATTTACATGAAGTTCAAGGATGACTACAATGTTCTTGAGCTTAGGTCGAAGAGAAGGGTCTAGGAGAAAGGGGAAGCGCAGTTAGGCTGAGTTTCACAGACCTCTGGGTCAACCACGTCTATTCAGCGCTGATGCCTTTAGCATTCCCCCTCCATATTGACTGTTCTTTGCAGGTGTCGAGATGCAACATGCCATACTGAAGCCCTTAAAGAAGGGCAAGGAGATTAACCTTAACTTTGAGACTTTTGACGTTGAGACGGAGAGTGGCACTTGGGACAAGTTCTTTTTCTTGGGTCATTATGACGGCAAGACATACAGGTCTTTCGAGCATGTTGACATGTTTGTGAACTGGCTCTTTGAGAGACCAGAAAAGGAACTGAGCATATATGCGCATTATCTTGATTTTGACATCATGTTCATTTACGAATATGTCAGGAAGCGCAAGCAGATTCTAAGCAAGGTCAACATGACTAATTCGCTGACCCTATCGGTTACGCTTTACAAGGACAACAAGAAGCGCATATTCTACAACTCCTTTTCAGTGCTTCCGTATTCTCTGGACAAGCTGATGAGGACTTTCCTGAAAAAGGGAAAGACGCCTCTTGATGATTTGGCTAAGAGGAACAGGGAGGACTGTGTCGACCTCCATTCAATCCTGCAGACTTTCTTTGGGAATGTGAGGCAGGGAGGGCTGACCATCTCGCAGATAGCCATGAACTATTTTAGGACTGGCTACCTGAGCCATGAGGTTCACAATAATTTCAGGTTTGACAATCTGGTGAGGGAAACCTATCATGGGGGAAGGGTCGAGATATTCAACTTCAACATAGACCCTGAAAAGACTGCGTATCTCTTTGACATAAACTCGATGTATCCTTATGTAATGAAGGAAAACCCATATCCCATAGGCAAGTATGAGAAGACCTACAAGCATGACCCTGACAGTCTTGGAATCTGCAAGGTCGTTGCGAAGGACATGTCAAATATTCCTTTTATGTGCGAGACCATAAGCCATGAGACAATGTTTCTAGCTGGCAAGAAGGAGATGTGGATTACCACTGCTCTTTATGAGAGCATGAAGGAACAGGGGCAGGAGATAGAGTTCAAGTATGGTTATGAGACCAACAAGGTTGAATATATTTTTGAGGACTTTATCAAAGACCTGTTTTCAAGGAGGCTGAAGGCTAAGGAGCAGAATGATGAGGTCTGGAACTTCACGTACAAGCTTCTCATGAACTCGCTGTACGGAAAGTTCGGTCAGCGGACAGAAAAGAAGACCTACTACATCAATGTGGAGAGCGACTCTGCCGAGGGTCTTATTCCGATAACGCCTGATGCACAGTTCAGCTACCTGTGCGAGAAGCATAGGAACATCTTTGTTGTGCCTTCAATAGCCTCGTTCGTTACCGAATATGCCAAGCTACATCTCAGGGATTACATGGGCAGGTTGCCGTTTGAAGACCTGATTTACTGTGACACTGACAGTGTCTATGCGTGGTCTGACCGTCTGGAGAACTCAAAACAGCTGGGTAAAATGAAGCTGGAGGCTAGGGCAAAGCCCTTCTTTGTGGTAAAGCCGAAGCTCTATCTGGCAGGTGATGAGTCCACTGGGAAGTTCAAGATAAAGGCAAAGGGCATTCCACAAAGCGAAATTAACCTGATAAACTTCCACAAGTTCCTGAGCGGTGAGCAGATTGTGTCGAAGAGAGGTCTGGTGAAGTTCAAGTCCGCGATAAAGAAGATGCACAGGACAGGAAAGTTTGTCATGAGGAATGAGATAAAAAGAGGCATGCGGAGCGTCTATACGAAGAGAAAGATAGACGGTCTTGAAACAGAGCCTTTCAATGTTAGGAGGGATGGTCACTATTATGCGAAGCAGAATGAGCATAATTACAGGGCAATCATGGAGAGCCTTATACCTATAGTTGGAAATTACGTTGAGGAATAGGACATGAAGGGAGGGAAAGCCCCTCCCAAATCATGCTTATGGGTTTATGGCAATTTACTTCTTTGTCATCTGAAGCATTCCGTATGCTATTGCGACAAAGAGTGTCAGCCAAAGGAACAACGGTATCTGATTTGCGACAGTTAGTGTCACGCCAGAAAGGTTGGCGTCTGCGATGCTTGTGGTGATGACAGGTGTCAACACTGCAGTTATGACTGTAGCAATTACAGCACCGATGACGATTGCAGGTATTTTGCTTACATCCATGCTTATCACTTATACCTTTTAGGCAATAAGTATATAAATGGCTAAGTTCAAAATAAAAGTATGTCCGAAAATGGATATAACGAAGTGGACAACTTTGTGCCTATGGGTAAGATAGAACAGATAGTCCTAATGGCTTTTATGCAGGGCGATACAACGAAAACTATTTTTGATGTGCAGGACATCCTGAAGGAAAAGGGCAAGGAACTCACTGCTTATGTTGTCCGAAGGTATATATCCATATTGACGACTCGTGGTATTCTTGAGAGCAGGTCGATAGGGGATGACAAGCGCATGAAATATTATTCGCTATCAGTAAAGGGATACATTTTTGCCTCGCTCCTGAACACCTATATCTGGAAAAAGAGCTTTAAGACATGGGAGAGATTATGATGGACTTAATAGAGATACTGGTATATGTGGCATTTTTCATGCCGATTCTTATGATAGGGGGCGTGGCTTTCGCCTTCATAAAAAGCAGGAGCAAGTACGTCGCATGGGTCTATGACAATGCGGAGTTCACGAAGCATAGGCTTGGCAAGAAGCAGATTAATGATGACTTCATATTCATTAACAAGAGAGCCTATCTTAGGAAGGACGTCAAGCCGACGGTCTTCAGGGAGATGTTCGGTCTCAAGTCGCTTGGATTCATTATCTACAAAGACCATGTTGTTCCCTTAGACATTCACATGATTGACGCTCGCAAGCTTCCTGAGCTGAAGCCTGATGAGCTTAACTCTGTTGTTGAGGGCAAGGACATCGTGAATGCCCTGTCGACCGTTGACTCCATGAGCAGTAAATTCTTGGACGTAAAGTTCTTGGCTGGGCTGGCTCTTGGCGTAGGTCTTGGGATAATCATATCGGTGCTTTTCCTGACGCCTCAGCCGACAACTCTGAATGCGACCCTGCAGATTCCGCAGAACCAGACGACACAGGCTTTGCAGATGCTCAAAAATGTAGGGATGGTGATGTTTCCATGAGAAAAACAATGGTGCTGAGGGAAGCGAAGCCTGACCCTGAGAAAAAGGGCGTTGAGGACTACTGGCAGGCGACGTTCATAAAGGATGTCAATGAGGCTATGCGGAAATACGTAAGGGAAAGCCCTGAAGACCCTTACAGGAAAAGGGAATTTCTGGACAGCCAGTTTGATATTCATAAGTCCATGGTTGTTAGTGCGTTGGTTGAGTTTGACAGATTCCAGCGAAACCTATGGCAGTCAGGGGTGAAAAGGGCATGAAAGACAAGGAAATAGTGTTTGATACCGTACAGCTTGTCAACAATCTAGGAATGTGGAGAGTATGTGACATCTGCAAGAAGAGCATGCATAACGGAGATATGTTCTCAAGGCTCTACTACAAGGGCAAGAGAGTGGGGGCTATGTTCACGACTGTTGACATTTGTTCGGACTGTCTTGAGATTGAGTGATGTGAGCTATCATGAATGAAGCCAACAAGAAAAGGGCAAAGCGCATAGCGAAGGAGCGTGTTGAATCAGGATTGCGCTTCTGCACGTACTGTGGCGTTGACCTCAACAAGGCTCGTTCAATACACCACTTTCACTGCAACAAGGCAGAGTGCATAGCGTTGCACCATCTTAACAGGAGGAAAAGTGAGATACGCGAAAGAAATTGGCATAGGGAGTTCGAGAACAGGATAAAGAGAAAGTTCGCAAAGGAGCTGATTGATTCGTACAGGGAAAAGTTCGGCTCTGCGAAAGGCGTATTCAGTCTCGGATACACACCGTCGAAATGGTTTGAGGATATGCTTGAGGGTGCTGTGGATGGGAAATTTGACAGGAAGCTTGAAGAGGAAATTGAATGACATCGAGTTTATGATACCAGTTTACATAGTGCTGTTCTACCTTTTGGTTGTGGCACTTGTACTTACAGGAGCGTTGGGCGAATGACGACTAAAACGTATGACTATTCGGAGCTTGAAAAGATGGACAAGAAGCAAAAGCAAGAGGAAGAGAAAAAGGCAAAGCGGTTACGCAAAGCCAAGCCTGAAAAGGTAACTCCTAGCAATTCTGAGGAGGACATAGAGGAACTTAAAAATCTGCTGAAGGATGCTGAGGAATCAGAATCAAAGTTCAACTTTGTGGACAACTCAGACCAAGCGAAGGCTATCTTGATTACAGGAATGATGACTTCAGAGCTTGAGAAGCTCAAGCATCTGTCTGAGCTTGACAACAAGCTTATCAATTCCCTGATAGTGCTTGGGACTGTTGACAAGTTCCTGAAAAAGAGACGTATACATTCCCCTGTTAGGGCTTTCATATATTCTGAGATTCTTACGCTTATGATTTCCTACAAGAGAAAGGGAAGACAGGAGTTCATAGACTTGGGCAGGAGCGAGAACGACAGGAACAGCATGATGCGCAGGCTCAGGGAAAAGTTTGGTAGCTATGTTGGATAGGAGATGATTGCAGATGGCGAGAAAGAAAGTTAATCTGGATGACTATGATGTCATAGCTGAGATGGCTATTGCCACAAAAGTGGCTCAAAAGCACTTCAATGAAATGAAGAAGGAACTCATCAAGGACTCAGACGATGATTTGATTAGGGTCGTGCTGAGGATGGCGATGATTCCTGTGCTGATAGAGAAGATGACTCTGCTGAAGATAAGCGAAGTTGACAAGGGTTTGGCAAAGGACTGTGAAAACATGCAGAGTCAGCTTCGAAACGAAATGAATGTGGTGAGGAGAAAATGAGAAGGAACATAGACCACACAGTATGCGAAAAGTGCGGAAAGTACGTGTCGCTCAAGAAGCTCCAGAGGCACAGGACAAGCAGGTGCGGAGTGAAGGGCGAAAAGAAGATTAGCGGTCACAACACTTCATTCAGGAAGATGAGTATGATACAGAAACTCAAAGACAAGATAAAAAACAAAGGTGCGGAGGCGGTTCAGAATGAGATGGATGGAAATCAAGACAAGAAAACAACTTGATATGGCACACATTTTAATATTGTGTGTCGGAGTTCTGATTGCACTGCTAACTTGGCTTGTGTATGCTTTTAGCGGTGTTGAGCCTTATCAAATAGCAAAGCTGGCTGGAGGAGTTGGCATTCAGGTCTTGTTGGCTGTCATATTCATGGAGCTAAGATATGGGAGGAATGTAAAATGCTAAGAATGATATTCGAGAAGAGCGAGAATATTCCGCTAGCGGATGACTTCATGGAGGAGTTCAAAAAGAAGAACAGGAATCCTCTGAGAAGGGCGTTGTACGATTACGGCGTAAGGGAAGACAGCCACAAGGTGATATTCGAGATAGGTCAGAAAGGATACGAGAAAAACCTAAAGGCTTTCATGCTCCTTATGTATTATCTTAGCACCCTGTCCGACACACAGCTTGACAACTATGTCAACAAGGTCAGGAAAAAGTCCATGATTCTTTTGGCTAGGGACAAGAACGCTCTGGCTCTCAAGACCATCTTCTCCAAGATGACAGATGAGGAGTTTGAGCTTTTCACAAAAAACCTGAAGCCCAACATCGAGCTTTACAGGAAAGGGATGCTGACAAATAATTTTACGGAGTTCCTTACTGACGATGGAGTTGCTGACATGATGTACGCCTTCAACAACATGCAGAAATATCTTATAGGTCTGCTGGATTTCAAGAATGAGACGCAGGACTTCATAGAGAAGCGCTTTAATGTCAAGCTCATTGACTACATGTTCTACATGCCCACGCCGAAAAAGAGGGGCGAGTCGAACCTATGCGAAGTGCCTAACTGCAGGCAGAAGGCTACGCACCATGTGGACATGGCTGACGGAAAGCTCGGCATGTGCGACAAGCACCATGAGGCTTACGAACTGGCTCAGAAGATGGGCAAGCTTGGAGGGAGCAAAAATGAATGAGGGGGAAGTGGTGTTCCTGAGAGTCAAGGACGCCTTCAGGAGAAACCCAAAAACGTCATGGGGAAAGAATGAAATTGTAAAGACTCTCGACGAGATGCACGACAGTTACAAGAAGGAGGTACGGTCATGAAGGTCACGCACTACAAGAAAAAGGTCAGGGACTGGGAAGCCTTCTTTGGAGCTTTCATAGTTGTCGGCACTTACAGCATGATAATTGTCTTAGCGCAATACTTTGGGGACATGCTTCTGGCAGTCATGTTCATACTGATATGCTCTTTTGGTTTTGGGATGGCTGTGTCCGATGAGGGCAAGGAGATAATAGTGCATTCGGAGGCGTAATCATGAGCAGGTCTTTATGTTTCTATGACACGAATCTTTTGTGTGTAAACAATTACAGGGGGAAGGACTACAGGACGCCTGAGACATGCGTCGACTGTTCCGACTGCATTTTCTATCCTGAAAACAAGGGCAAGAGGGTCATGCAGTCAGACCATCATAGGGTGATAAAATGAAGTATGCGATAATGCTTTTGACTTTGTTGCTTGTTTGCTGGTATATTTACGGACATCAGGGTCTGGTTGACATGACTGTTAGGGAAGAGGTGCTGAGCGTGACCCTGTTCTCGATAATCGGATACGTCGCAGGGCGTATGGATGAGGGAGTATATGTGGAGTATTCTTGAAAAGGCTTTGGAGGATTCTAAATGAAGGCTTACTGGTATTCGTTGCTGTCGGTTCTTTTGATTGTTGCGGTCTTTATTGACTATCTTATCTTTACGTCCTACAGGGTCGACATCGTGCTGATGTCCACGTACATTAAGCACATACTTTTGATGTTTATAGCATATTATTTGAGGGTTTTATATGACGAGAAGAACACCGATGCAGGAAATAAGCGATAAGTTTTTCGAGAGCCTGAAGATAGGGACGCACATGGCGCTAGCCTATGTTTGGATTGGCGTATACGGCTTGGTCGCCTATGCGCTGATAATCCCTAGATTCGATATGAGCAAGACCAGCGACTTTGCTATAGCGACAATACTTTTCTTGGGCTTTTGGCTCGTTGCTTATGTGCTTATGCCACAATCCCTGAAAAGAGGAATGACGAGGAGATAGCATGGCGATATGCCCATACTGCGGATGCAAGTACATCCGTTTTCACAAGCGCATGCTATATTGCTCAAGGAGATGTGAGATGTATGCAGGAAGGAAAAAGAAGAGCAGGAACAGGAGAAGTCCATCTTCTCTATCTTGAGATTCAAAAGATGGACGCGCAGATAAGGCGCTATGAGCAGAAGGTCAGAGACCTGAAGGAAAAGATGGACGCCTATGAGCTGATAATGCTCACGATAAAGGAGGCTAAAAATGAGTTTATGTCCAATATGCAAGAAAAGAGAAAGACCTAAATGGCATTATTATTGTGATGAATGCACTAAGATTATAAGGCGTAATTATATGTTTGAGTATATGAGAAAAAGAAGGAGGCTAAAAAATGAGCTGGGGCATAGGAGAATACATAGAAGAGATTGAGAACCTAAAGAAAGTACGTGTCCTTATTGCAGATGAGATGGGACATAAAGAGCTTTCTAATTTGGATAGGGCAATTAAAAATATGAAGAAGGAGCTTAGGCAGTTGACTGCTGACTGGGTGAAGGAAATTAATGGAGATTGATAGGGAATGTTGATAGGAGTATCAGGAAATCTTGGAAGCGGTAAGACCCTGACGGCTACCTATCTGGCAAGCCGTTATTTCATGGAGGGCAAGAAGATTTACTCTAATTATGCCTTGAAGATGATTCCGCATGAGCGGATTTATTCCATAAGGGAACTCAACAACATCCGCGAGGGCGTCTTCATAGCTGACGAGCTGTGGACGTGGATTGACAGCAGGCTCTCGCAAAAAGCTGTCAACAAAGTCACGTCGCTTGTTCTCGCAAAGTCAAGGAAGCGAGACTTGACCATCGTATGGACTGCGCAGATTGTCGGCTCTATAGAGAAAAGGATACGCCTCCTGACAGAAAAGATACTCTTCCCTGAAACCTATCCGAAAGGTTCAGACCGCGTGGACTATGTGAAGGTTCACGTCTGCGACCGAAAGCTGAATCCTGTCGGCTCTTTCGTTTATCCTGCAAAGCCCTACTTCAAGCTTTATGACACAAACGAGGAGGTCATGCCTCCTATGGAGATGTACGAGGACATTCTGGGCAGGCGAATCGACAAGGAAACTTATGTAGCCTTATGCAATGGAGATGTTCTGATAGAAGACCTGATGTGAGGCTAATGAACTGGCTTGTGAGGCTGATTAAGCGCTATGCGGATTGGATAGACAATATGACCAAAAAGGGATATAATATTGCGGAAATCATGTACAGCATAGCCAATGCCTGCCTTCCAAACCTCTTCCCCTTGCCTGAAAAACGCAATCAGAGGAACATGGTTGTATACTGGACTCAGGTAATAGCCATGTGGCTTGCCGTTTTTGCCCTGTTTTATGTCGCCAACACAGCACCGCAGGCTCAGTGGGAGGAGCTTTGCATGATGCAACAAAACGCTATGAGTCAAGCCCATATTTCATGGATTGTCAGAAACTGGAACGGCTCAATAAACTTCTCCAACCACAGCATATATCTTGAGTTCATGGTCGCGAACGGCTCTCTGGCATATTCCGATGGGAATAATCAAAGCTTTAAAAAGGAACACTGAGTAATTATATACGGTGCTGTTGCCCATGTCTGACGAAGTCACTTTGTTTGCTGGTCTAGGTCTAATTATCCTAGTCGCACTCGCATTTTTCAAGCTGAACGAAAGCATAGGCTTCAGCCATGAGCTTATTCTCGTTTTCGTGATAACGGTAGTAGGCATAGGAGGACTTTTTGCTTATTCGCAGGTCAGGTGATAATATGAAATATGTACATGTGTTCATGGTGCTTATGGTTTTGATGTCCGTCGGACTTTCGGTCACAAAGACAGTCAACGTTCAGACGGCAGATGGAGACCCCTATTTCTGCAACCCATGCAGATACACTTACTCCAACTCCACTGGAAGCTTCAACGGCAGAACGCCTTTGGGAGCTGACAATTTCACATTCTCAGGAGTCGCCAATGAGGAGTATACGGTGAATGTGTTTGCCCAGATGATTGGCTTCAACATATCTGAGACAAGAACAATGGAGAGCGGAACAAACAGCATAGAGGCTAACTTCACAAGAATAAAGACAAGAGGAGCTATAGGGTTCATAGCCACTACCGCGTCCGACTTCTATCCGACAACAAACAACAATGACGGAAAGGCGTACTCACTGCAGAGGCTTGAGAACATATCATACTCATTCGGATACACTGGCTTTAATTCCTATAATGGGGGCAACAATTACGGAATATCCGACACCGTAAGCTCTACTGGATTCAATGCCTATGACACAGTGGTTCTGGGTGAGATAGGCACACCTTCCGCGACAATATCAACAGCCTTAACAAACGCTGAGAACAGCGGAGTCAAGGTTGTGATAGGCGCGAAGAGCTTGGCGTTGTCAAATATTCCAATATCCAGCATAGTCACTTATGATACGGACACTCGCTCAGGGTCTGGAGGCGCTGAGTATGGCGCTGTCCCAAGCGCTAGCGAATTTCCAAATGGTTATTACATAAGCCATAATGTTTATGTTGACGTTGGACAGATAGTTGGAAATGTTGTTGGGTATGTTTACAATCATTTCATAACATTCGGAGACACTACAGAGATAGAATATGATTTTGCTGTCAGGAATGCAGGAGCTGGCTCATGGTGGAGTTACAAGACACCAATGTTCTCAAAGTATTCTGATTGGTTTATCGTTCCTTCCTCAAGATACGTGGGTGCTGTGACAGTGGAACATTCGCCTACGCTGAAGTCCCTGATGTACCTGATGCTCAACGATTTCAATACGACCTCTCCGTTCCAGAATGAGCTGACCCTTAACGTTTATGAGGGAACAGACAACTGCGGTAATGTAAAACCTGTCGAGAACGTGCTTTGTTGTATATCCAGCGATTGCGATGTGTCGTCTGCAATAAGCTCAACACAAATACAATACTCATCCGCAGTATCTCCTGTTGAGAATCCAGAATTGACGGCTCGCGGTGATGCCACTGAGCCTGTGATATTCTGGGACAGCCAGTACGATTATTTTTCCACAGACTCCTATGCAGGCGTGACCGATGTTGAGGCGTGGGCTAGGCAGTATTTCTCTCTTGGAACAGATGAGCAGAGATGGCTGGTGTACAGGGACACAAACCTGAAGAAGAGCAGGATTTCATTCGCTGGAAGCAAGGGGTCTACCGACGGATACGACCACTGGCTTCTCGCTTATGACTTCTATGACACTTACATGGACACTGCCCTGCTTAGCGATATAGAGTTTTCAATGGATACGATAGATTCAGGAAATTCAGGGAAGCTTTATTATTGCAAGGGAGGATTCCCAATTCTAGGGTCGTGCATACTGCAGGTAGACACATGCGAGGCTGGAGACTACTGGAACATGAGCCTATATTATGGAATAAACGAAACGCACTTCAGGGAGCATGGCGTCAACTGCATAAATGGTGTGCTTAACAGGGTCACAACATCATCTCTCACTGAGATACCTGACTTTGACATTCCGAGCATAAACTGGCAGTACGGCTTTGCGCCTGACTTTATAGACTTCCAGACGGAAATAGCATACAATGATACAATACCAATGAAAAAGATACAGAGCAACAGGCAGGGAGGAACATACAACTGGATAAGGCACATGGTTGTCGCCAAGTTCACGCCCCAATATGTCGCTGGCACTGGCGCTTTGACCGACACTGGAGGCTACATAGACCTTGACAACAGCACGCTCTATTATAAGTATACTAAGTATAGCGGAGGCAACATCACGCTTTACGGAAACGGAAACGAACAGATAACATGCACAGCCCCTTCAGGATACGCCTTCTACAATCCTGTGACAGATTCCTATGAAGCCACGTATAAAAGGAACATAACCCTTGAGACAGACCTGACCCTTGGCGTGCAGTTGCAGAAGACAAGAAAGCTTAGGATGCTGATTCATGTCACTTCAGACACTGTTGAGGACATAGACAACGCGAGATGCTCCGTAGAGGGCTTTACGGATTCATATTCCACAAACGGCTACTGCTACTTCAATAACGTCCAGCCGAACACAGAGTACAACATTACGGTGAGGACTTCCGGAGCGGAGAGCCTTACGGTAAGCATGACCAAATACATAAATGACTACTACAACTCCTTCAATTCAGACAATAGCGGTCTGTTCTGCGGAAACTTCGACGGCAACTATACCTTTGAGGTCAATGTAGACCATCCGACCATGCGGTTTTTCCCCTATGTCGTCACTGAAAGCTCGTCAACGCCTGTGGGAAACGCTGTTGTGAGCATAGACGGACTATCATGCAGGACGCTTTCAGGAACAGGAAGCTGTAATGTGGATGTGCCTATCATTCAGGGCATGCCATACAACATAACGGTGACAAAGTCGCCTCAGATAATCCCCTATCAGGAGGATGTCTACATGTCGGAAATGGACTGCGACAAGAATTATGTCTGCTCCTATTTCCTTTATGTGAGGGAGAATGCAAGCTATGACGGAAATGTCAATGACGACAGCATATTCGGCGACTATCTCGGATTTCAGGGAGACCTCGACGTCTTTGAAGCCATAACGGTCGTTATGGAGATGATGAGCAAGCCGATGTTCTTGGGTCTGCTGATAATATGCTGTGTGACGGTCGTGCTTGGCTACTGGCTTGGGGCTATAGGCGTTGTCGTTGGCTTGACTACGGCTGTGCTGTTGACCCTCAGCGTCGGACTGATACCGACATCCTTTGCGATAGGATACTTCATAACACTGGCTCTTGTGGTTGCAGTGTTCATGAGGTCAGGCTTCATAGAAATAGGAGGAAACTTTGGAGGAGGAGGCGCTTAGATGCAGAAAGGAAACCTTTGGATAGGAATCATAGTATTCTATGTGTTCTTTATCTTCCTCTACATGGGAGCTATATACACCGTAACAGGCACGCCAACCACTCAGGGCGAGCTTGGCAACGTAAGCGTCTCATTTTTCAATGAGACCTTCACTCAGGGAAGCTCATACAATCCCTACGCCTGCGAGGGTGATTTCCTTTCATGCGCTTGGAACACCATAAGCAAAGTGTTTTCTTATGGCTTCCTAAGCTCTGACATGTTCATATATAATCTGGTGATATTTTACCCAATAACCATCCTGTTCATCCTAGCGATGGCATACTACATAAGGGAATTGACGAAAGTATAAGGAGGTAATGAAAAATGAAACTCGAAAAAATGCTCTTGGTTCTGCTGATTCTAGCAGTGCCTGTTATGAGTGCTGAACTCAACTGCAACCCTCTTGACCAATCACAGACAACTACAACATGGGTCATAAATGAAGACGTTCGTTGTGAAAACAGACAAATATATGTTCCGTATGATACGGAGATAGTTGTGAATAACAGCCATAAGCTTGAATTGCATAATATTGACCTGCAATTCAATGGGAGCAATAGCTTTGATTACCAGATAACGCTTAATGCTGACAGTGTTCTTGTCCTCAATGAGACAAATATTAGTCTTTACAATCCAAGCGCGTATGGTTATCGTGGCGCAAGAATAACAGGAACTAATGCAGAGTTTAATATGATTCGCTCAATAATAAACAATGCTGGCGAACTTACGTTTCATAGCTGTAATGACTCTTCAATAATAAAGTCTGTGCTAAGGGACAATGAGTATGATTCATGCTATGGAGGAGACAACAACAAGGCGCAACACATGGTCTCTCTTGATGTTGACAGGAACAGCAGAGGCTGGACTGTTGACGGCTTGAGCTTTGAGAATGTTTCTGTTAGAAGTCATGCCATGTGGTATATGCCTTCATGGAGTTTGATAACTAACATTTCCGTAGACAAGGCTTCAACTGAAAACTGCTACACTAATGGAGGAGGCTGGTGGATTGGAGTAGACCAAGCAACGACAAACAATCTGCTGATAACCAATCTCAACATAGAGTCCAACTATTCAAACACAAGTCAAACACGTGGACATGGGGGAATCATCATAGGAAACAACGCCGTTGATTTTTACAACGTCACTTTGGATGGCTATGTTTTTGACGGATTCATAAAGTATGGTTACCCAATGAGGACGTATGGAGGAGCGAATGCTGGCGACATAAATGTAAGGAATGTCAACATTACAATCAGGAAAAATACATCTAGAGGAATGACTCAGCCCTTCTACGCATATTATGACGCGACGTACGACAATTATGCAGTCCATGTGGATAATTTTAGCTGGATAGATACGCCTGATAGGTTCTTCTTCATATATGGAACCGTCTCAGGAGGATACGGAATATTCAGGAACATCACATTAAGCGGTGACATACCTGAAAATGTATCTGACTTTTCAACACAGACATATTCTTATGGGGACTTCTACAATTATTACCAGCCAGTAATTGTGGACGAAAATTTAGACCCTGTGGAAGGTGTTGAATTGCATGTGACAAACGATGCTGGGGAAACGCCGATACTTACAACAAATGCAAATGGTTACCCTGACGGAACTGAAGAAGCTCTTGTCAAATATTATACAAAAAATTCGACAGGAACATATTACTACAACGCTTCTGCAGATGTATATGTTGGGGGAGATTATATCGGAAGCATTCCTGCAAATTGGTCTGACTATCAATTCAGTTTCACGCAGTATCAATTTACAGTGCCAAGTGGAGGAGGTTCTGCGTTGACAGGGATGGCGCTTCAGGTAAGCGAAAGCTCCAAGACCCTGATATGGATGATGATATTCCTCATGCCAATCATGGTAGTGGGTGCGTACATAAAGGGGATGACCTCAGGACTGAACGCGTACGATATTGCGCTTATTGTGATATATACCGTTGTGATGGTCGCTGTGGCAAGCATACTTTGAGGAGTTTTTAGGAAAAGCTCCAGCAAAAGAAAAGGTGATTTCGCATGAAAAAATGGATAGCCCTCGTAATGGTGTTGTGCATGATTCCACTAGGGCTATCCATCTCCGCAGACGACTTTTTCACGACCTTGACAGGAATGAATGAAGACCTGACAAGCGCTGAGATGTCCTACGTGTTCTGCAATCCATTTGAGACGGCAAACCTTTACCCTGCAAAGATGATTAGCAACAACATTTACACAAAGACAACAGCAAAGAAGCTTCCGAAGATAAAAGACGATGTCACCTATCTCATGAACTTTTCAAAGCCGATATATGGTGAGAATATAACAAAGGACAAGGACAAGGACAAAAACAAGACAAAGGAGATAGGATTCAACATAACAGGATACGAAGAGGCATACAAGGTCATAGGAAATGACGACTACGTCGCACCGCAGGAATGCGTGGAGATTGTCCAGATAGTGTACAGCGAACCCAGATATAGGGATGTGGATGCTGTCGACATAGTCCCCCTGCTAGACCTGAAGGACGTGGACAAGAATCTTGAGAAAAATGTAGTGATTGACAAGGACTATGTAGAACAGCTCAAGTGGGCTTGGTGGAATATCGCATTCCTTAACAGGACTCAGGTTTATGTTACAAACCACTACAGCACCGCATTCTCAGCCCTTCCTATAGAATTTAACGCGACCCTCTTGGAGGCTGAAGCTGACGGCTCTGACATAAAGGCAATATGCAACGGAAATGCTGTCGAGTTCGGAGTCAAACCCTACGGCTCTTCAATCTTCGGAATCAGAATGAAGGTCGCCGTCGGCTCTATGTCTACAAACGACAAGTGCTACCTATACTGGAATCCTACTGAAGATGTCGATAACACTAGCAGTGACTGGGATGACATGAGCTTCAATCTAAGATATAACCTAACTGAACGCTTCTATGATTGGGAGGATTACATACAGTATTATACAGGCTGGTATCTGACAGATTCCTTTGGGGCTGATGCTCCAAGCGGATATGCGCTTTACAGCCCTGCAAAATCATCACCATACCCTACATTCAAGAGCCTCGTCACTCCAAACAGCATGGAAGCCAACATAATTTTAATAGTGAACGGAACAAACAAGTTCTCTGGTCTCAGCTTCGGAGAAAACACGCCAAGCTCATCGCCGTACAACTCATATATGGTAGCCATAAATCCCCTCACACCAAACGACAGGCTTCAGATATTCAAGTACTCTACAGGAACACAGTCCGTCGTGGCATTCAACAACACAGCGACGAACCTAGACCGATGGCAGAAGCTGAGGATAACATGGAATCCTGAAGGCAGGATAAGGGCATGGTCTTACAACATGAACGGAAGCCTCAACACCTTCGTGACAGGCAAGGACAGCTCATACGTTCAGGGATACATGGGCTTCGGAGAGGATGTTTTGACTCAGGTAGCCTACATCGACTACAGGCAGGTATCAAACTACAGCGTAACGCTAAGAAACAACGAGAGCATAGAGGCTGTAAACAAGAGTGTCGGAAACATAAGCAACGTCGACGTTGAGTGGGGAAACCCAACAAACCAGTACTGCATAAACGCTAACCAGCTGAAGCAGGAGTGGATTGTCGTGATAAACGACAAGGTCTACAGCAAGGAAAAGACCTACCTTTGCGAATACGGATGCAAAGACAATGAGTGCGACAAGTCGCCTGAAGCCTATGACATGGATGAGTTCTGGAAGTACGGAATATTCATTATATTCTTCATAGCGCTTATACTCATATACCTTTACATGAGAGGGAGATGATACTCAATGAAATGGACTATAGTAGAATACAAGTCGCCAAGAAAGATTCCGATAGTGGTGTCCACAAAAAAGGATGCAGAAAAGGCTATCAAGAAGCTCAAGTTCCTCAATCCAAAACGCAAATACGAGATAAAGAGGCAAGGCTGATGGATAGGGAACAGGAGCTTATGCGCGACTTCATGTATTACGTGAAGCGCAAGAGGCAGGCTGAGAAGCGCGGAGACAAAAGCTCCGCTATGTATTGGTATTCACTTCAGCTGGGAGCTGACGATAAAATGAAGCTTTTAGAAAAAGCTTCACCAAAAACATAATTGGAGGTAAGCAAGATGGCAAAAGAGGAATATGAACCGTCTAAAGAAGAGCTGGCTGAGGAGATAAGAAGCCTCAGAGGGGACAGCATAGACTATGTGTCTCCGTCTGAGTTCAAGTCCGCAAAGCAGAAGGGTCTGCGCAGGGCTATCTCAAGGCTTGAGGTAAGCACAAGGGCAAAGAGAAGGCAGATAGCAAGCGAGGCAAAGCCGACCACATTCGCTTTGGGAAAGGCGCTGTCAAAGGGAGTCTCAGACTTCTTGGAATCAATCCCTCCAGAGGGAATGAGCAAGGCGCAGTGGAAGAGGGAACTGGCAAGGCGAAAAAGGAAAGCCAAGAAAAGTAAAGGGAGATGATTGAATGAGCATGGCTATGAACAGGATAAAGCAGAGTCCCAAAAGCCTATTCCTAGAGGTAGGTCAGAGGGAAGGTCTCAGCTCCGAACAACTGTACAGGTTCTATGAGTTCATGAACAAGAGATTCCCAGACGAAAGGGACGCAAACTACATAGCGACGTGGGCTAACAGGGTCAAGAGCAATTCAGTAATGGAACGCGGAGACAAAGATACAAGGAAAGCATGGACAGACGTCATGAAGACAAGTCCAAGACCATAAGGAGGTAAGCAAGATGGCAAGCGCGATAAACAAGATAAAGCGTAACAGGGATACGCAGTTCAGGCTTAGGCAAGAGCCAGACACAGGAACATACTTCATAGAGGCAAAGACGGCTTCAGGCAGGAAATACTACGGAGCAATCGGTCTGAGCAAAGCCAAAGCCGACAAGCTCTTAAAAGAGTTAAAGAAATGAGGAGGTAAAATCATGTCAAAAGCGACGGAAAAGATAAAGAGGACAACGACCTTCGGAACGCTCACTCCAGAAGGCAAGGTAGTCAACGCTATGGAGATTGACTTAAGCAAGGTCAGGTCACCAGACCCTCTGGCATATTCGTACGGATACTTTGAGGGAAAGTCAGGTCAGAAGATGAGCAAGGGCAGAGACCTAGCGCCTGAATACATACGAGGATTCAAAGAAGGGAAAAAGGCAAGGAGATGATTGAATGGCAAAATCAACCGATATGTTTAACAAAGAAACCTCTCGTAAGGAAGTAAAGTATTTCAAAACAAAGAAGCCTTCAAAATATTATGGCTATGTTGACAAGGAAAAAGGGAAGATAACGACATGGATGGGCGACGATATAGGTGAGATACTTAGCAGTTCCGAAACAAAAAGAAGAGGGTTCACAGGAGACAAAGTATATTCCGTATATTTCAAGGGGATAAACGGAAAGCTATATCATGGATACGGAAGCGAAGGTTCTGCAATAACCTTTAAGGAAAGAAAAAGGAGATGATTGGATGGCATGCGCAACAAAAGTATTGAAGGGAACGCCTAAAGGCTACAAGATTGAGTACACATACGACGCCTCAAAGGACAGGATAATACGAATGAAGCTCATGAATAAGAAGACAGGGGAGACTGAAACAAGGTACTTCAAAAGGTGATTCGATGAGCATGGCTAGCAAGAGAATAAAACAAAGTCCAGTACAGCCTAACGTCAAAAGATACATGTGCATGAGATGTGGGAAGCGCATGGCATATCTGGATAACAGGGGAAGATGTCCCTACTGCGGAAGCCCTGACGTAAGGACTCTGAAATATTAGGAGGTAATCTAAATGGCAAAGTCAATAGATGTCATATCAAAAACAGTAAAGAGCAGGGAAAACCAGCTGAAGCTTTCAAAGAAAAAGCTTGAGGATTATAACAGAAAATACTATCTGCTGAAGGCAAGAGAAGCTTCACAACCTGAAATAGAATATGCTGTGTGGGATATGATGTGGGAAAAAGCAAGAGTAAAAGATTTAACAAGTCAAGTTAAAAAACTCAAAAGAATGAAATGAGGTAAACAAATGGTGTTCTCATTGGAAATGTTAAAGCTAGAACTGATGCTGAAGCTAACAGAAAAGCTGACAAACTTATAGAGAAAAAGATTGAGTTATGAAGGTGATGATTGAATGGTGTTCTCGCTGAATATGCTGAAACGGAATCCCAGAACGACTTGGGAGTTCAAGCACCTGCGCAAGTTCAGCGAAGCCAACAGGAAAAAGAAATACTGGGATGACCAGCTGGGAAAGCTCAACAGGGACGAAGACCCTGAGAAATACCAGCGAGCATTCCTGAACAGCAACTACTGGGAGATAGTCATGGAAGATGAGGCGCAATACATAGAACACCTATTTGATGTAGGAGATGGTAATGATGGCGAAGGCAACTAAGATACTGGAGAAACCATACGTGCAGGATTATTATCTAGACCCACATTCGGTTTTGGGTATAGGATTTAAAACATGGAATGTAAAAGTAGACGATGTTGATAATGTTTTTATGACAAAAAGAGAAGCAGAGAAATTCATAAAGGATAAAACAAGAGGACTGTCAAAAAATATAAAATGGAATAAGCCTGACTACGATGAGAAAAAGGAAATCAGAGAATTTGAGGCTAAGCGAAAGAAAAAGAGGCTGTTTGAAGTGTAGGAGTTGATTTAAGATGACAAAACTGACTGAAATGCTGAAAAAGGAATACGTCGACCTAGACCTGCCTGTGCGTCAGGCTGTGGTCGTGCCTTCAACAAGGGAAAAGAGCAAGCCCATAAGCTTGGCAGAGCAGAAGCGCAGGGCTGAGGCAGTAAAGAAATACCTCGCCAAGACCTTCGGAGGCTACACAGGTCTCAAGGGTCAAGGAGGCTACGTCAGCGATGACGGAAAGCTTATCGAGGAGAACGTCCTCAAAGTGGAATCATTCACAGACCGCAAGACCTTCAAAAATAATCAAGCCAAGCTCATGAGACAAATGGAGACATGGAGGCGCAAGTGGGGTCAGGAATCGATGGGCTACGAGCTTGAGGATGACTTCAAGACGATAAGGAAAAGGAGATGATTAAGTGGCAAAAGCGGTTAACATTATAGCCAAGAAATCAAAATCTAAGGTATTTGAATCAACGCCATACTACGTCTATCTATCAGACAAGACCCCAAATTACTTTTCACCATACGGACAGAAACTTTATTTCCACGCTAAAACAAAAAAAGAAGCTGAAGAGATGGCGAGAAAACACATTAAAGAATTAAGAAAAATAAAAGGGAGGTAATAATCATGGCATACGCAACTGACAAAGTTAAAAGCGTGCCTAAGCAGACCATCAGGGAAAAAGAGCTGTGGATAGACAACGATGAAGGTCTTTATCGCTGGTGGAAAAGAACAGGCAAATCAAAAAGGAATTTCATAAAGGAAAACAGCGACACGCTGGATGAGCTGATATACAACGCAATCAGCCAAAAGCCCAGAGACTATTAAGGAGGTAATCGAATGAGCTACGCAAGCAAAATGATAGGCAAGGAAATAAAATTAAAGCCAGTGGACAGCAGAAAAAGCTTCTACGGAAAGGCTAAGGTCATAGACGCCGACGGAAAGGAATACCTGCAGAGCTACGACACAATAGTCGCGGAGTATGACAAGAAAACAGGAAAGGTTAAGGTACATGGTTGGTACTCGCCGACAACAGCGAGGCACATAGACTCCTTCCTAGAGCGTCATGGCAAGAAAAGGCTGTCAAAGAAAGAGATAGGTCTTGGGGTGACCCTCTAGATTGCCCTCAATGACCCAACTATGTGTACCCAAACTGTGCAAATAGGAGGCAAAATCAGGTTTATGGGAAGCTGGAGCATCTTGTTCTCCAACCTATTCCAAGACTTTTCTTCTCGACCCTCCATGAGTCCAGCTTCCCTTACAACTCAGGAATAAACCCAAGTGTAGACGCTTGAAAGCCTCTTTCCGTTTGCGTTCTTTCTCTTGAATGTGAGCTTTCTCATATAGCCTTCCCTGATTCCCCTTCCGATGTGGTTTCTGCACCTGTAAAGATTCCTCTCAGTTGCGGTCAGACCCAAAGCTTTGCACAAGTCCCTTACGGTGAACTCGTCCATAGCCTTCATGACCTGCCTTACATCCTCAGAAATAAGCCACTCGTCGCTGGGAATCATCTTTGACCTTTTCTGCCTCTTTGATTTCTTCACAGACTTTTCCTGCTCCTTCTCGAAAGCCCTGACCTCCTTAAAGAGAGTGTCCACTTCTTTGTTGGCTATCTTCCGCGTCATCCTAAAGACCTCATCAAACTCGTCGCAATTGTGGACGGTTATCGTGATGTCTATAGGGAACGTCCTTATCTCAACTTCCATCTATCTTCGCCCCCATAGTATGTTTTTCTGTTTCTCGTCGATGTACGCATTCACGACATCGCGAACGAACCTAGAGAGCATTTTGCCCTCAGAGTACGCAACCTTTCCCCATCTTGATTTTTCCTCATCGTTGGTGTAGACGGTGAAAGGCTTTATCACTGTTTTATTCTTCTGCATTCCTCATTCCTCCTAATCCTTTCAATCTCATCTGAGATTCTCCTAAGCCTGAAATAGTATCCCATCTGCATGTCCCAGCCCATGACATACTCATCAGTGATTCTCTTTCTGTCCTTCTTTGCGACGGCAAAATTAAGGCGATTCATGTGCAGGCGCTGTATGTTCTCCGCATGCTTAAAAGTCATGGCGGACATAATGTCAACAGCCTGCCCCAAAAGCGCCAAATCTTCCGTCCTCAACTCAATTTTAGGCATCTTCCATCAACTCCTTGTTAAGCTTTTCAAGCAAATGCTTTTCCCTCAAAAAGAAATGTGGGCATCCTCTGTCATATTTTTTGCCAGCATTCTCAACCTCAAACTTCGCGGTCAGAAAGAGCCTGTTCTCCGCGCAGTAGCGCAGAAGCTCCTGAGCCATCTCTTTCCTGTAGCGTTGCCTTGAGACCTTGTCTATGGTCTCACTTATCATCCTGCTGACATTGTCCTTCATGCCTTCAGCCAACGCGTACATGACAAGAGAGGCAACCTGCTCGCCGTCAAGCTTAGGCACTGTCCTTTTTGCGAACTGCGCCTCCTTAGCCTTGTTGAAGCACCTTATGGTGCAGTAGACCGCACCCTTTTTGCCAGCCAGACCTGCACCGTCCGTAAAGTAGACCTGAACAAGCTCCCTGCATATTTCGCACTGTTTCATTGTATCATCTCCAATCACACTCCATATATTTAAAATCCTCTCCATACGGATTCTCAGGATGGTCTGCTTTCATGGTCTTAACCTTTCCCCTGAACGTGCCTGCTATGTTGCTGTTTATCAGCGGAGTGAAGGTGACGCTATGGCATCTGAACTGGTCAACTACCTTATCGACCAACTGCTTTCCCCTATGAGCCTTGCCAGCAACGATTCCCCAGACAAATATCCTCATCCTCTCAGGGACAAAGACACCATTAATGTGGGAATCGCCATCCCTGTACGCGAAATGGCTGGCAATAATCCCATCTTTTATGGTGATAGGCGTCAGGCTCAGACCGTCTCTCTTGTTTCCCATGTCAAGCATTCAATCAACCCTGTAGACGTAATAGGTCTTGCCGTCGATTTCTGCCTCAAGCTCATCGCCGTCATAGCTAGCCAACACTGAGCCTCTGCCGTCGATGTCCAGTATGCTTTCTATGTAGTCCTGCTTTGACTCTTCAGTGTCGCCGTTCTCGACAGCCATCTGCCAGTAGTCGCCGTCCTCCAAGTATTCTATAGCCTTGTCGTCAGCCTCGTCTTCAGTCAAGACCATGTACTCGCCGTCATTCCTGTCAACCAAACGAGACAAGTCCTCAACCTTGAAGTGGAACAAAGCCCTCTGAACCTGCTTTTCATATTGGCTGTCTCCAGCAGACATCAGATGATAAAGAAGGTTCTCGGCGTGCAGGTGTTCCTTCACAAGATACCTGTACTCGTCGCTGTCTTCCTTGCTGTGTAGCCTTTTCTTCAGCTTATTGTAAAGCTTGTCATGGGTCTTCTCTGAAGCCCTTGTCTCAAATTTTGAGTCATATCCGTTCTTTTTGACAAAATCCCTCAGCTCCTCAAGCTGTTTTTTGGTCAGAAGCTTCTCAAGCGCCTGAATGCTCCTGTTAATCATAACAGGCGTCTCGCCGACCCTTTCCTTGCGCGGATTGATTACGAAATTTCCGTTATCCAGCTCCTCAATCCTGTGGTCAGCAGTGTTCAAGTCCAGCGCATCAATCAAAGCCATGAGCTTCTTCTCATCATGCGTGTCATCAATCTCAAAGCCATTGTAGCGCCTTATCATGGCGTCCTCATCGCTCTGCGTGAGGTAGTTGTCCAGCTCTCTCTTAAATTTCTCATCTTCCATGTTCAATCTCCTCCCTTACATTTTTTGCACCCAATCTTTTGGGTCTTTTGGTTTAGAACAAACTCGTAGCCCTTCTTGAAAACGTCATCCTCAAGCCTATCAAGCATGTCCTGATATTTGTAAGCGCATGCGGAGTTAAGGTCATAAAGACTGTCAAACGCATGCGAATATTTCTTAATCATCTTGGCTTCCATTGTAATTGCCTCCCTTGTTTTCGATATTGGGAGACACTGGCTCAACCCAGCCAGTGTACTCTCCATCATCAAGACACAGGTAAACAAAAACCCTGCCCCTCTCCCTGATTATGTGGTCAACGTATTCGTCCTTCAGAAGCTCCTCCTTTTCAAGCATCATTGTGAAGCCTCCTTACAACGTCCCAGCTGTTAAGCTTAGTGGACAAGTCCCAAATGCCTTTAGGCACTGACTGGACATAGAGATTAACGCCTGCACGTTCCCTTACAAAAATCGAGTGACCGTACCTGTCCGTCTCCATCATCTCGCCGAAGCGGTGCAAAGCCGTATGAAGCTTGCACGCCTTAAAGACAAAGTTGTTTATCTGCCAGTATCTCATGACAAATCAGCCTCCTCATTAAGCTCTTCTGCTAGCGATTCCTCACCCTCGTCTTCAGAGACAAATTCAAATCCACAGAGATAATCGGAGTTAAGCGATTTAAGCGATTGAACAAGCTCCATGTATTCCGCTTTTCCAAGACCGTACAAAACAAGCTCAAGCTTCATGCGCTGACCTCCTTTTTCATGAACTCGCTGAACACTGTAGTGTATCCAGCCTTAGCGGTATTGAAGCCCTGAATGTATCCGAGCATCTCCCACTTGTTTTCGAAATGCACCTGTGCAGGTACGCAGTGCCTGTGGTCTGTTATTGTAATGCTTTCAGTTCCCCTGATGTCCTGCTTTCCGAAGTCTATCCATGCAACCTTCTCAGGGTCAAAGCTCTCGCAAAACTGCTTCACCTGCGCGTTGTAAAAGTAGCTGTCATCCCTCTTGATTCTCACCAAGATAGACGCGGTGATTCCGTTATCGCATTTAAAATTTCCCATTTAATCTCTCCTCCTGATGCCGTTTTCTTGTAGGCTCGCATCATAGCCTTTTTTGAATGAATATGATAGACCGCTAGCGGTTTTTAGCAAGGGTCTCCCAGCTCATAGCTAAAGTATTCGGCTGAGACGCCTGCAAGCTATTGCCAACCGAAGCGGTCTGACTCCATCACGTTCAAGTAATGGTGCTACTATTGGGACTAGTGGTCTTTATAAAACTTTCGCCAACCTATGGTATTATAAACCTTTCTACGAAAAGCTTTTAAACCTTTCGGTCTCAAAGGCAATATTCCAATCAGAATATTATTCCAATAAGAATAATCGCTATCCTGCTAAGCAATCGCAACCTGCTAAGAAACTGCCATGCTCTGTGTATAGCGTTTTGCAATAAACTTACGTTTATTCCAATT
>Ga0180437_10002958_pt1 | contig 26054 bp, 24 predicted proteins | sample SS_ome_4_FD_132410 | JGI IMG/M metagenome (GOLD analysis project Ga0180437, IMG submission 132410) | Hypersaline lake sediment archaeal communities from the Salton Sea, California, USA - SS_3_D_1 metaG | ecosystem: Environmental > Aquatic > Non-marine Saline and Alkaline > Hypersaline >... | reverse complement strand
GGTGGGTACGGTGGGTACGTTTTCAGGGTACGGTCAAAATTATTGACAGATAAATCCAAAAAATTTTAGGACAAAGTTGTCAATAATTTTGACCGTACCCTGAAAACGTACCCACCGTACCCTGAAAACGTACCCGACCCAAATTCTGGGTTTTTTTCCCGTTTTTGGGGTACGTTTTGAGGGTACGGTGGGTACGTTTTCAGGGTACGGTCAAAATTATTGACAGACAAATCCAAAAAATTTTAGGACAAAGTTGTCAATAATTTGGACCGTACCTTGTAATCGAACAAAGGCACATAATATAATGGTCAACACTTCGGTGTTGTGTTATAATTTGTAGCTTTCAAATAAACGGCACATAACATAATAGCCACCACTTGGTGTTGTGTTATAATTTGCAGCTTTTCAAATAAACAAAAAAAAGTTTCCAATAAAACAAAATTTTAACCGTATTCTTGGTGAGAGCATATTAAACGATGGGCAAAACTGTTCGCGCGCAAAAGAGCTGGATCTCACTCGACGACATGCCGGGTGAAATGGATGGACAACGGACCCATGCGAACCGGGCGGCCGTTCCAGAGTGCAAAAGAAAAAAGTATCTCAAGTGGCTCAAGACGTGCGAAACAAACCGCGGCACTTCCGAAGGCGGAGGCGCGCGACGGCGCAAGTGGCGAAAGGCATCACGAAAACGTCGCCGAATCGAAAAGAAAAAGAAAAAGAAAGCGACATTGACATTTGTTGCGGCGTAAACAAAAAGTTGTCAATAAAAATTTTTTCCAAGTTTTTATTAAAAAGGATTTTTTTCTATCTTAGGTTGTGCAGTTTTTTTTCAACCTGGCGCGTGGCTGAGTTCACATTAGTTCATTGCTCTAATATTATAACAAAGACGATGCTGTGTGCGTGCAAAATTCAAGGATGCGATTATACCAAGTTACTTCGTTGCTTGCGTAATAATATTAGCAAAGCGAAAAAGAAAAACCGGCAAGAAAAAGCCGCGCGATTGGGAGCCGAGCGGGAAAAACTGAAGCGCGCTCACGCGGCCAAAGTCAAAATCGCGGAAGAATTATCATTTTCTTCTTCTTCTTCTTCTTCTCGATCGGCAAGTGTGGAACGAAAGCGGACGGCGAACGTAACTCAGGGTATGCGGGAGACACAGTCGATTTCGTTGACGCAGCGGCATGAGGAGTGTGAGGAGCACGAGCAGAAAAACGTGGACCGAGTGACGATTCGTACGATCGAAGAACGGCCTGACGGAACGCGCGTGACGCGTGAAGAAGAAAAAGCGCGCGAGCAATCCGAAACCAAGCGACATTCGCAGACAACGGAGTTGAAGCTGACGATTTCCTCTTGTCGCGAGCGTTATGTGGAAACCCACGTGACCGAAGGGATGAAGCTCTGTTTCAAAGACGGTCCCTCGTACGCGGAGATGGATTTTATTTACCGCCAACACCCGGTAGCCGAGTTGCAGAAAAAAGGGGGTTTCTACGAGTTCGTGGACCTTCCGTGGGTGGACGCCGCGCCTCTTTACCGGGCGAAATGGGATCATACCGTGCAGCTTGCGGAGCGGGAGTTTCCACTTCCGGCGGGGCTCTGCACGGAAGGCTTGGCAGCAAATCCACTGCAACGAGTGGCCTTGGTTCAATGTTTGCGGAATCGCGGCGCTCTCATCGGCAAGCGTGAACCCCATCTGAGAGCGCTTTTTGAGCACACACACGACTACATGCGCGGCGCGCATACGTTGATGGACGAGGAGTTTGAGGCGACGAAGAAGCTGGTCTTGGCGGGTGTCACTCCACAACTCCATGCGCTCGTCATGAATCCCGACGAGGTCACGATGGGCAACTACAGCCGGTGGTGGCGGGATTTTCACGAGGCGACGTTTATCAAGTTAGTGAGCCGGGGTCTGTGTCCCCAGACACCCGCTTTCCAGAAGGAGATGAAGAAAGTGCTGGTTGAGTATCCGTCACCGGATGAGCTTAAGCAAGCGCGCAAGGCGATCTTTCGGCTCTTTGAACTCTACCCGAAGGACGCCGAGTGCCACGCGTTGAGTGGAGGTTATTCTCCGCAGACGGTGCAGCGCATCCACGACCGGGTGGGGAGTTCGGAGTCCGAGTACGCGCACACGGGTTTTTTGCCGGTGATCGAGAGCCGCGTGGAGACGGCGGCGCAGATTCTGCAAGGCAACTACACGAAGTTGGAGTTTGTGGTGCGGGGGATCCATTCTCAAGTGCGCTTCATCCAAACCCGGGGCGAGCTGCCCGAGCTGAAGGGCTTGGTTCCCGTGGTATCCCAGGACCGTCCGATCGAGATGGGATTGACGAGTTTGGTTGTTGACCTTGCGGGGGAGCCTCGGGAGTGGCAATGTTCCGACCGGACTGATTTTCACGACTTTTCTTACTGGTTGACGGTATCTTTTGTTGGAGGTCGTGAACCTTTGGCGATTCCTATGCAACTGCAGTACTGGGCGAAGTATTTTCGGGACCATCAAGGCCCGACGCAGTATGCCACATTAACCAGCCAAACCCAAAAGCTGATGTGCAAGCTGTTTCAATCGTGGACGGATCCCATTCACAACCTGGAGGCGACGGTGCGCACGGTGGGGTTCGACGAAAACCAGGAGCCAATTACGATTCCGGCGCGTGTGCTTTTCCACCCGGCGTACGAGCGGTGCCGCCTGTTGGCTGACCAAGTGGCGGATGAGCAAAAACAAATGGCCGCGTTGCAAAAGGAAGCATACGCGAAGAAGTTGGCCAAGATGACAAGATAATGGATCTACATGCATGTATTTTTGTGCTCTCAAGTTTGCTTTTAGTTTTTTTAAGGAATGCTGTAGCGCAGTTGTATCTGAGAATATGTTACCCCAGCTGGTCCTCCAATGTCTCCTGAAAGTCTTACTAAAATCCCTTCATCAGCGGTGCCAGATGCGATAATGTTTTCACGGTAGTTGTCAAGTTTTCTAATTCCGTAAACACAAATTTATTACTTCCTAAATCAGTAATTTTCACTATTTCAAACGTGCTGGTGATGCTGCTGTTGTTCACCTGTTGTTGCGATTCTGTCCGATAGCCGGTGACTGTAAAATTAGTATTCCACCAAAGTCGATTGGATTACCGTGACAATCTGTTAGTTTGTCGCATATTTGTAAATTGTTTGTTTTTAAATTACATGCGATGATGTTCGTACGTCGCAGCGTTTTGCACTCGAGTGGGATCATGCGTAATGTTGTTGTTGTTTTAAATCATTGAAAATAGTTTTAATGGTGCGTATGTGGGGTTTTATTTTTCTTTTTTGGTTAATTAAAAAACACCACCAACAACAACAGCGTGAGAATGAATAAACCGAATACAAAAGCCGCGCGACCGAAACCAGTCGTCGTCAACTCACATCGTTGGGAAAAAGCAAGTAAAAAAAATACTGACCAGATCAAACGTTGGGAGTTGACACGAACGCAAAGGCACCACTTGTTGCAAACTCCGTCCAACTTTTTTTATTGTGATTGACTAAGAGAATTTCGGTTGTGATGAAAAAAAAGTTTGAGTAGGGTAAAAAAACACACACACACAAACTCACGCAGACGACAGCCCATAAAAAAAACAAAAATGAGCACAGTTTTTGGAGCCACGAGTCCACTCTATAACCGAGTTCAGCTATCTGTACCAAACTACGCTAATCCGTACAACATGCCTGTCCTTCCAGAAGTTTACAATCCCCCCTGTCAGTCCCAGTATCCAGAGACAGTTGGCGCGATCTATCGCACAGCCGGAGGGGACTACGGAAACTGCAGCCCAAACACTAATCAAAATAGTGCCCTGGGTGGGTTTGATTTCGTGTGCCCAAGTGCTCGGATGTGTTACAGCCAAACCTCACCTTTGGTCGGTTTTTCCCCTGAAGACATTTGTTGCGCTTCTAACGGAAGCGTGACCCGTAAGCCGTATTTGAATCCGAATTGGACCGTTTGGCAGAGTTTGGCTCCGGTGCGCCACTGGCGGCCTCAAATTGCTTTGACTTAAATGTTGTTCAAAATAAAAATTTATGCTTAACTTTGGGATGCACAAAGTTTTTATGGTTTTTAATATAAAAACCAACAAGACAATAATAAAAATATATGACAACTCCCAATTCACTACGCTCAGATGCCGGGTTTTCGCGCTTGCAAAGTCGGAGTATCCGCAGTAATCGCATGAGTGCAGCCAATGCCACATTCACCACCGTGGTCGTCGAAGGAGAAACAGTTGTTGGTAATACTGGACCAACAGGACCCACCGGCCCGGCGGGAAGTGGCACAGGGTGTACTGGATGCACTGGTGTGACCGGAGCCACCGGAGCCACTGGGGTCACGGGAGCAGCAGGAGCCGCAGGCGCTGCCGGTGCCACTGGAGCCACTGGCGCCACTGGAGCCACTGGAGCAGCAGGCGGTGCAGGCGCTGCCGGTGCGACCGGAGCCACAGGAGCCGCAGGCGCTGCCGGTGCGACTGGAGCCACAGGAGCCGCAGGCGCTGCCGGTGCGACTGGAGCCACGGGAGTCAGTGGAGCCACCGGAGTCACTGGCGCAACTGGAGTCACCGGAGTCACTGGGGCCACCGGAGCCACTGGTGCAACTGGAGTCACCGGAGCCACTGGGGCCACCGGAGCCACTGGTGCAACGGGAGTCACTGGCGCGACGGGAGTCACGGGAATCACTGGGACCACTGGGGTCACTGGCGCAACGGGAGTCACTGGGGCTACGGGAGTGACCGGTTCGACTGGGGCCACGGGAGCAACTGGGGTGACTGGGCCGGTTGGCGATATCATTGAAATTGCGGCTGGAAATCCGGGTAACACCAGCACAACGGGTTTTATCCAAGAGTTTAATACCGGAAGTGCATTGTGGTCGGGTATGCTAAGGGATGCCAGTACAGGATTGTTTTATCTGTTCAAAGATGCAGCCACCCAACCGACAACCAGCACTGATCCTACAACACTGACCCCAGGTGCGCTCAATAACTATACGACCAAAATGGAGGCAGTTATTCGATACAACACGGGAACGCAATTATTTGAGGTTATTCCTGGTCATTCATCCCGTAATGTAACTGCTTTGGGCACCAGTTTCGTTAATGGCCAAAACACGCTCGTGGTTAATATTGACAGCAGTACATTTGTCGGTGGGGGAAATCCGACTGCACTCGCCATTTGTGACGAAACGTATTCGAACGCAGGTGTAAATATTGGATTCAGCATCACGAGCAATGCCAACCAGAGTCTTGTCGTCGTGGACGGTATTGGCATTAATCAAACCTTTTCGTATGACGGTGCCAATTGGGTCACACAGTCGTCGACGTCCTTTGATCACGTTATCAGCATGGTGTGGTCAGCTAATAGATTACGAATTACTCACGACAGTTTGAATTCTTGGCGGGCTGCACTCGTTTCCCCGAGCAATGTTTGTCCGTACCAATTAAGAGTCAACTCTTTCCAGGGCATTACCGATGTATATTTTTATGATAATGCAAATCCTCCCGTGGCTGTGACGGTGGAAGACACGAGCATGTCATTCTCCCTGTTTCGACCAGGAACTGTGAGATTCACCCAGACATCTTGGGACAGTTTCACGGGTCACTCTAGTGCCAATTTCTGGCTATCGACGGCCTGGACCAATACGGCCTAATGAATTAACGTAAAACTATAAATTCTATCTGGGTATTTTCCTTTCTCCTGTTATTATTTTTTTTTTGTCTCATTTCAAAAAAAAAAATGACTGCACTTCCAAGTGTGCGAGTCGCGTGGACAGCCTGTCTAACCAAAAAACTCCCCGATGATGTGTTGTTGCCAGTGCTCGAATTTACGGGAACGCCCACCGTGGCTGTTAACTCACGCCTTGGTCCTGTCGTTTGCCAAACCAGGTTTATCAAGCTGCAAGCGCGTCGGTTTGAAACCGTGCAACACGCCGTCAACGTGGGGTGCTTTATTCGCCAACAGCTTTACTCGAACAGGCTGAGATTGCCCCAAATGTGGTTGCGCATGGACGAGAGAGCAAGTTTAGCGGAAATTTATCAAGAATTTGGATGTTTTGCGATTATTCATATTCAAGAATGTCCCTTGTGGACGCCTGCGTCGTTGGACAACCAGCCGCTGCGTGATCGCCTTTGTTCCCTCCACGTTAATTCCGGTCGCGCGCTTTGTCCGACCAACGTGGATACACTAACGTGTTGGTTAGAGGTCTTGCTCGAGCAAGTGGACGATTGGAGCATGGCGCTGTCGGGGAAACGTTTGCGCAAATTGTGGGATGTGATTGAACAACAGCTGCTTGTTTTTCTAACCCAATTATTCTGAAAAAAAAACGAACATGTATATTATTATTATTATTATTATGATCTCTAAAGTTCGGAATTGTGTGTTATATGATGGAGCGGTGGTCATAATTGACAACAGCTGGGGCTATTGGCATACGAGCGTTGAAAGTTCTGCGGGAGCGCCAATCGTCGGGCAGCGCGCCACAGGGCATTGCGGCGCTCGACTTCTCGACCAATTTTGAGCTCGGTATTGGTGTGAGCAAAGTCGCTCGATTGTGTTGGGTATTTACACAATGGCAGCTTGCGGGGGAGCACGGGGTGGACACCGGGTGGAATCGCGGGAACGCGTGCGGTTTGTCCCGAAGCAAGTGTGACAATTTGCGTTAATCCGGTAAAATCCTTTTCGTAAGTTTGGATGGTGTATGTGGAATGACACGAAGAAGTGCATGACGCCATGAAGCGAGGGTTTTTTTTAATCATGATAAAACAAAAATTCATCGGAATCTGGATCGGTGAGAAATAAATTAGGTCTAATTCAAAAAAAAACAAATTTCCTCTCCTCTCCCTTGAACTTATTAGCAGAACATGGCCAGATATAATTATAATGTAGTGTATCCTGGGCAGCGAACATTTGGTCCTACTTATTTTAGTGGATTTCCCGGTACATGTTATCGGATACCGACTGTGCGTGGTCCTCAAATAGTGTGCCAACAATATCCGGTTCTTCAACCAGGTGCATTTGTTGCTCAAAATCGAAGCAGGTGCGCCAATCGGTTCTTGACGTTCACGGATACACCGGAAAGCCGGCAAGTGTGTTGCACCCGGTACTCCATTGGGTGTCCACTTGGGACGACACAACCGCATTGGTCTCTGCCAGTTGCGGTCTCGAGCGAGTAATGGGTCGGGTATTTTTAAGAACGCCTGGGTTTGTGGCATGATTTGCATCTGAATACCGTGCGAATAAGGGAATTTTGGCGATCAATCTGCCACTCGTCATGATCACACTGGTGCTCTAGATCTTGCTTTACCCGGTTTAATTTTTGTTCTATTTGGACTAAATGACGAATTAACTTTCTTTTCTTAAGCGTCAACTCTTCCATTTGGTGTTTGAGGCGTGGGGTGTCCATTAAGATTTTTTTTGATGCAGCAAATCTTTTTATTTTTTTTATAAAACAACAGAACACAAGGTCGCGGAATTGAATTTCCCCTCCCATCATGCCCTTCACTCCCAGTACTAAATGGGTCTCGTCCAAGTTACGCCGCGATCCGTTCGCACCGCATCGCCGGTGTCTGGAAAACCACAAGCGGCAACGTCTTGTGTTTGAAGGGAAGAATGGGATCGAGAAGATGGTTGGGAAGGAAACGATTAATTTTTCTCCCGAAGGGACGGAATACTACATCAATGAATTGACGGGACAAACCCATCGCCTGAACAAGTACACGGGAAAGTGCTCGTGTGAGGACCCCGTCGAGTGCTGGAAGTTATTGGTTCCCTTTCTTCTTCGCAACTGCCTGCAAACTCCCATCAACTTAGAGTTGGTGGAGCCGACGGTTGTGCAAGGCTTACCCCCAGCTGCTTCCAGTATTCGAACGGCATGGGATTGGATTATCGCGACGGCGGATGCCATCGATTGTGCCGAGTTGGATCGCACGAAACCTCTGCGTCTCACGTATTTGCCGCGAACCCACGTGCTCGCGCTGGAAGAAAGCCAAACGCAAAAAATTGTGTGGATACAAACGTCGGCATCATCGTCTTTTACTTCCCAAAAAGCATTGGAAACGAAACGCACCCAGGATATTCGCAGCTTTTTCTTTCACCAAGGATAAAGAATGTTGTATTGGATTGTCAGAGTCTTGACCAGTTTGCTATTGAAGAAGGGTTTTTATTATTATTTACTAAAAATTCTACTCTTGGTTCATAAGTACTACCAGGGGTTTTCCACGTGTATGTGGGTGTGTAAAAAACTTTACCACTACACGGACATCGCTTTTTTGGAACCTCCAAAACTCATTGATGATTATTTTATCAAGAACTAGCAAATAGAAGCAAGGATTCTTTGCTCCGGTCTCCCCTGTAGTCTTTTTTCACTCCGTTTTTGAATTTCAGGAAAGTTGGGAATCCGCGGATATTATATTTCACGATAATGTTCTTGGCATCCTTGTCTTCCAAAAGGTAAAAAGGGACTTCGGATTCGGCGGCAGCGGCGGCGAATGTGGGCATTGATTTTTGACTCCAACCACACCAAGCCCCGAAAGCCATGACCACCGCTTCTTCGCCTTTTGGGTGGTCAATCTTTGCTTCAAACTGTTTTTGAGTGAGTTTTTTGAGCAGCAACTTTGATGATTCCTTTTGTTTTGGTTTTTGTTGTTTGAAATTTCCCACGCCACAGTTGTTGTTGTTGTTGTTGCGTTGTGTCAGGGCGGGCGCGAGTGGTCGAACTAATTTGGTGTTGTTGGTCGCAAAGCCACAGACAAGTAAAATAACAATTAGCACAACGACGCCAATACCCAGTGGAATGAGCACCCACCACCAAGCCTTTTGATCCGACGACATGGGAGTGGAAGATACTCGACTCGAGCTAATCAAAGGAGAGGAACTTACTAAGGGAGAAGACATGGGTTCTTGAACACGGCGCGTTTTGTTTTGTTTTGTTTTGTTTGTTTTAATTATTTAAAAATTATTTTTTTTTTGCGTGTTAATTTGTTTGTTAAAAAAACCCCCCCTTGTTGTTTTGATCAGACGCGAATAATTTCACAACCTCCGCCACTGCAAGCGATCGGAAGCTGAGTGCTGCTTGGTTGTTCACCTTCGGCCATTTCCAACTCGTCCCACTGAACAGGTTGGTAGTTTCTCCGAATATCGGTCCACGTTTTTAGCGCATCGACGTGTTTCATGCAGTACGTTAAGCGCTTCAGGTCGCCTGTAAAATAGCGGTCGGCAAACTGTTTTGCTTGGGTTGCCCACAATTGTTTGTTGATTTTTTCTTTGACTTCTCGAATCGTGTGCGAGTCGGTGTGTTGGGGATTCGTGTCCGCAACGTGGGTTTGGAAGTCGGTGGCGGTGATCAAGTATTGACAGGCGGCATGTAGACTTTGGTCGAAGGCGGTCAGTGCATGTACGACGAGACCAGAAATGAATAAGGCCCCCCGTCCGTAGGTGGCAACTATTTCTGTTTCCATGAGCACGCGTTGGAATGGTGCTTGGGGGTAGTCAAGATCACCCGAGGTGCCTAGAAAGGACAGACCAGTAAAGTCTTGCTTGTTTTGCAAAACGTAGTGCATGACGGGCTTCCAATTGCCCGCATCGACGTTGATGGTATTGGACACGTTGTGACTCAGCCATGGTTGCGTACACCGCGCGGGGTCTTTCCCGGGGACGACCCAATTTTGCTGCACCAATTTGACTTTTTCCAAGAGTGCCAGATCGCGCACCGCGAGTTTGGTGAGCGCCGTGGCGGGCACCTCGCAGCAGAAGGTAATCACTTTATCGGTGTTGCCCGTGCTCCACACCGAGTCCTCGATGGCTTGGGGGTTCGCCCGTGCCATGTGAGCCAAATTGGGATCCCTTTCGTTAACTTGGACGCGGCGAAAATAATGGCGCGCGTGGTGGGGATGAATGCCACTCGCAGTTCCCAGGATGCACGAGGTCGATCCAGCGGGTTTGACGCAGGTGGTTCGCGCCGACGGCCGGATCCCGAGTTTCCTCGCCAAGAGCTGGTTGGTTCGGCGGACGATCGCAGCTCCCGTTCGCAAGATGCGGGGATCGAACGCGATGTCAGGTCGGTCCATCATGCCGGTCATGCTGACGCCCAACAAAGCTTCGCGGCGTATGATGTTCTCCGTCGCCGGCCCGAGGTACGGGAAATCCGTGTATCCCGCCTGCAGCGTGCCGATAATTGACGCCGCCCGGCAGGCTGTGTAGAAGTCGTCTTCCGTTCGCACGAGCTTCATGTTGATCTCGGATAAATTGCAGGTTTCGAACCCCGAATTGCCCTTTTCATCGTACGCCGACAGTCCAACTTCCACGCAATTGTGGACCCAGAACCCGTTGGCGTCGAATGCATGTGCGCCGTCCACGGTGCAATCATACACGTCGCGGTTGCCGACGAGCTGGCGGCTTTTGACGGTCACTTCCCGCGGTGCCACGGGCTCCCACAGGCGTCGCCGTTTCGAAACTTTTAGATAATTGTGGTAGCCTTGGATATGGAGGACGCAACAGACTCTTGTGATGGAGCTGGGTGGAAGATAGAGGACCATAGTGTCGACAACGCTGAGAGTTGTGACGCCGAATACGAGCAGCAAGCGTTGAATCGTGGCCTGTTCCTGCAGCGTCCTGACGGGCAAAAACAAAGTTTTCATGTCAAGGCGACACTCAATCCAGGCACTGAGAAAGCCTTGCAGAAAAGTCAGGGATTCTTTCTCCAAGTCCAGGCAGAATGTTCCATCAATTCGCAAGTACGGTCGGACGCAATCTTCAAGGGAGGGGACTCGAGTCGAAGCAATGAAGTGCGCCGTAACTGCGTCGAGTTGTTTTGCGTCACGACCCGAGAATGCTACTTGCCATTTGCCAGCGTGCCACTGACCGGCACTCGCGACGGTACCTACGAGCCATCCAATCATGGATTCCCGGTTCATGTCTCCCAAAGACCCGACGAGCTGGGTGTGGTCGTGGATGCGCAGTTTCGTTCCCGGTTGTAGATCACCGAGCGGAACCCAGTCCCCAGTGCTGGTTAAAAATTTGTGGTTCGCGGTCGCTGTTATTTGCAGGCCCTCCAGCGTGCTCAAGGTGAACACCGGTTTGGTGCCCGTGCGAACAAACCCGGTTTTGCACTCGTGGTGTTCCCCGTCGACCACGGCGGTGAAGGGTTTGTTGAGAAGATCGTACACTTGGCGCCGCCCGGAAGCGGTCACGACCCAGGTGTCTCCCGGAACGCAGGGATTGAAAATCGCTTCCAGCGAGTCGGACAAGATAACGCCCGGTTCGCCGAACTCTTGCATTTTTTGACACGCCTGCCAGAGCTTTTCTTCTGTTAAACTTTCGCGCATGTACATGACCGAGTTGTTGCTTCGGGCTCTTTCCGGGCGGGTGAGGAACCAGTTGCCCGTTTTTGCGTTCATCATGGCATCGTCATCTTCGGAAAAAATGGTTAGCGTTGCGCTGCGCCTCACCCCGCCGGCCAAGACGGCGTCGGCCATGAACATGAGAATATCGTAGGCTTCGATGGGCTGCAGCTTCGGCCCCGTGATTTCTTGAATCAGCGCGGCGATTTTGGCGAGGGATTTACGTAGAGGGTCGGGTCCGGGTGCTTTGCCATTAATACAACTGATCCGGGACCCTTCCGGACGAATGAGTGAAAAATCAAACCGGACTTTTTTCCCAAAAAATTCTGGAAACGCTTGGTCAGTTTCAAAAATAGTCGAGAGCAAGACCCCACACGCGTCGGCCCAGCCTTCGATCGTGTCGGGAACCACAAAGACACACTCCTCTTCGTCCCCGGTGGGTTTGCGGACCGCGGGTAATTTGGCGATGTGATGCTTTTGCACGGAGAACCCTACGCCAACGCCACAGAGAAGCAACCACGTAATGTGCGAGAAGGCTTGGGGGCGGTCGATGTACGTGGCGGCGCAATTGTAGATGCGCGCATTTTTTTGCAGGATGGGTGGACCCGCAAATTGCAATGCGCGCTGCGACCCCAGCACCCGCTTCTCGCCCATCATGGTTTCCGCCACTTGCAATTCGGACTCGATGTTTTTGTCCGCGTATTTTTTGCGGTGCATCTGCATGACGCGGTGAACGGCCTCGACCCAGGTTTCCGCTTTTTTGGTATCTGGATTAACTTGTGCATAATGAGACTTAAAAACAAATTCACCCAAGTCCTGAAACATGGTGTGTTTTTGCTTTTTTATGAGTGGAGTTGGAAAAAAAAAGTTGGCGTTTTGGGTGGATATAAACGAACACGTTATAATTTTTTTTTGTTTTTATTTTTATTTCCGCGGTCTCCGCCGCCGCGGGGGAGGAGGAGGAGGAGGAGGAGGAGAAGGGGAGCGACGACGCTGGTGCCGAGGCGAAGGCCGTTGCCGAGGCGAAGGGCGTTGCCGAGGCGAAGGGCGTTGCCGAGGCGAAGGCCGTTGCCGAGGCGAAGGGCGTTGCCGAGGCGAAGGCCGTTGCCGAGGCGAAGGGCGTTGCCGAGGCGAAGGGCGTTGCCGGGGTTTTGATCTTTGTTTTCTGCGCCGTGGTGGCGAAGTGGAATGTCTCTCTGGTTGCGCTCGCTTGTGTTTTTTACTGGCCCGTTTTGGCGGCTCTTTCCAATCCGGGAATGGAGGTAAGCGCTGCTTATGTTTTAATAAAAAGTGCCGTAGCCCAAGAAGTGTGTTTATGTCTCGGGCCCAACGCTGGTTTCCGCGGTTCGGATCCGGTGGACGAGCACTAAAATACGGCTGCATATGTACATTATTGTGGATTAATTTTTTTTGAATTGCCTCATATGCCCGCTTGTCTTTTTTAATTTGTGCATTCAACAAGGCTTTCTGTTTTTGTTTACTTTCTTGCCACACTTTCGTATCTCCGCCGCGGAAAACGGGGGTCGCCTTGCGCGCCTTTTTCTCTTCCGGCGTTTGAGTAAGCGCCTTTTTTTCTTCCCGCAAGCGAGAGGATTGTGCCTGGGCAAGGCTATTCAGCACAAGCATAAAAGCGCCTGGCTTTATGCGCTTGAGTTTTGATTTCCGGGCTCCTGGTTTCTGGGCTTTGGCGAGAGCCCGCAGCGCGACCTTTTGCTGTTGGAGCCGCTGAATTTCCGCACTCGCGGCGGCGTTGGCTTCTTTTTGTTCCGCCTGCCCACCTGGCGCGCCAATCGGAGCCTGAGCCATTACAGATTGGAAAATATGTTGTAGCTCCTCCTTCTCCTCTTCATCATCATCTTCGTCTTCTTCAATGACAATTCTTTTCTTTTTTCTTCTTTTTTTGAGAGCTTTTTCTGCGGCTGTCACCTTGATGGCATCTTTCCCCTCCTCGTCATCGATCGTTTCTTTGCAGACATGAACTAAAGAGGTAATGAACTTGGGTTGCAGCGTTTTTAGTTTAGTCAAATCTGTCATTAACTGCTTTGCGCGTTGTAGAAGGTTGTGCAAGTACCAAGCGGCCAGGTTGCGGAGTTTTTGGGTAGCTCGAATCCGAGTTCCCATTTTCAAACTATGTCGGACCAAATCTGTGACCGCTTTCTTGCTAATTAGCGCGGTGTATTCCACGGGCATGCGGGACATGTAGCCAATCCTGGGAAGGGCTCCCAGAACCATACCCAAGGTGAGAAGTTTTGGTCGCTTGGTACGTGTTGTGGTGGCGTTCAAGTAGCGGCGCACCGAATTGAGATGCTTCAGCAGCACTTGCTTTAAAATTGGGAGCACCACGTCATAGACTCCGGGTGGAATCCGCACTTTGATGCCAGTGTTGTTGATAAAAAATTTCATGTTTTTTTTATTAACTAACCGAGGCATGGCGAAGCAAAAAGTCTTCTTTAGGGTGGGGAGAAAAGGGGGTCTTTTTGTTAAAAACTTGTTTTTATTATTATTATTATTTTTTTGTCCATTTTACGCAAAAAAGGTGATGAAGTGAAACAACATGGAAATTGTCGAAATGACCAACAACGTGGTGATGCTTCCTTTAAACCAAAGTTTCACTCCTTTAAGGCAAAAGTAGGCATAGGAAAGTACAATAGAGAACACAAAGAACGCGAGACCAGCGACAAACCCGGTGATTGACAAACTGCCACTTTCTGCTTTCTTCTCATCCGGTTTCGATAGAGCAACGAAATCAAGAATGAGGACTACGATTTGATACACGAGCAACGTGGCGGCCACGATTGCAAAGATCTTCCAATAGGGCGACCCCCGAGCCACGCCAAAGACCTGATCAACCGAGGGTCGAGTGCCACTGGCCGACCGCGGCGTTCTCATGTACACCGCATTCCCAAAGAGAAACATGCCCATTAACAGTAAAACAAACAAAAACAAGGCGATGTCCGCGATGGTTGCGATAACCAGCGAGCCTCTGTGAAAAGTGGTAGGCATCTTAATAAGGGGTGGAGTGGTTTGTTGTTTGTTTTTTTTTTACTTTAGATTAAGAATTTTTTTTTCACTTGGTTGAAGGAATAAAGCTGGTCGGTCGTTTCCATTATTCAACAGTTGCATTAAGCGATGAAAAGGACTTTTGACCATGTGATAAACTCCGTCCACGAACCCAATGTGGTCATCCATTTTTTCTGCACTTGCTTCGAGGCGCGTGAGTCGCGAATCGACATCTTTTAGTTCTGCCCTGAGGCTCTTGACATGTGTCAATATTTCAGCAAGTTGTTGGCTGTTAGACGGCATCTGGCGATTGCACTTTTTTTTTAACCTTTACAAAACAAAAAAAGCCAAAAATGGAGCCGAAACTACCCATCTTACTCATCATTCTCGGGTTGGCACTGATTCTTTGCCTCGCGGGAATCATTTTTTTTCCACTTATTGAGTTGAGAAATTGGCCTCGTGGCATTGTGATGTTACCGAATACTGTGTAACACGTTGATCATAAAATTCTTCTGATGTAATTTAAAAAAAAATACACACATCCATATACTGTAAAAAAAAACAAACAACACACTAAATGACAACACTCACGGATGCAACTTTCAGTTCCGTACACACTCGGAGAATACGAAGTGCGCGAATTGTGGCCAACACAATCGAGGTTACCAGCCAACTGATCGTTGACGGCCAATCCATCACTGGAAGTCCAGGTTCGACTGGCCCCACTGGATCCACGGGCCCTACGGGAGTCGCAGGCGGAACCGGTCTTGCTGGAACAACAGGAAACACTGGGTCCACTGGTGTTACCGGAAACACCGGACCGACAGGCAACGCAGGAAGCACTGGAAGCACTGGAAGCACTGGAAGTACTGGAAATACTGGACTGTCCGGAACCACAGGTGCGACAGGTTTTACGGGCAGTATGGGAGCCACAGGTACCACAGGTGCTACAAGCGCCACAGGCGCCACAGGCGAAACTGGACCGACTGGAGCAACGGGTCCCACCGGGAATACTGGACTCGCCGGAACAACAGGGAACACTGGAAATGCTGGACTAACTGGAGTCACAGGGAGTACAGGGAATACCGGGGCAACGGGTAGTACTGGCAGCACTGGAGTCACAGGGAGTACAGGGAATACCGGAGCAATGGGTAGTACTGGCAGCACTGGCAGCACTGGAAATACTGGACTAGCCGGAGTCACCGGAAGTACAGGGAATACCGGGGCAACGGGTGGTACTGGAAATACTGGACTAACCGGAGTCACGGGAGTCACTGGGAGTACAGGAAATGCCGGGGCAACGGGCAGCACTGGCAGTACAGGATCCGCAGGCCCCACCGGGAATACTGGACTCGCCGGAGCAACAGGCAGTACTGGCAGCACTGGCAGTACTGGAAATACCGGAGTGACCGGAGAAACAGGCAGTACTGGCAGTACAGGAGTGACAGGAGCGACGGGAAGCACGGGCCCCACCGGGGATACTGGAGTGACCGGAGCGACAGGGAGCACTGGCAGTACAGGAGCCACAGGAATCACGGGTGATACTGGAGCAACTGGCCCCACCGGAGCAACAGGGAGCACGGGCAGTACTGGAGTAACCGGAGCGACAGGGAGCACGGGCAGTACAGGAGCCACGGGGGATACGGGAGCAACCGGCCCCACAGGAGCCACGGCTGGTGCAACGGGAGTCACTGGAGCGACCGGAGCAACGGGGAGTACCGGGCCCACGGGATCGACGCAGGCAAGTTGTTACGACGCAGTGGTCGATGGTATTGGGACGGCCCTCGGAAGTTACGCGACGTTTGCCGCTGCGGCTGCGGCCGGTGCCACTAACATCTGTGTCACCACGCAAAGTGTGGAGACTGTCGTTCCGGTTTGGCCCAGCATCATCGAAGTATTGCACGTCCACATGATGGGAGAAGCGACATTGGATTGGTCCGGGATCGATGGCGGAGGAGCGGGGGCGCTTTCGATGTTTGATACGGTGTGGAGTATGCACGTGACGGGCACGAGTCAGTACTACGACGTCGACGCGTCGGCGATTAAGTATCAATGGATCTTGCCCAGCAATTACGCGACCGTGAGAATACTTCGATTTGGAGCCACGACGTTGCTTCGGTCTCTGGTTATGACCCATTTGAATATTAAAGCCACTTCGAGTGCCGCAATTCCGCTCGTTCAATTTTATTCCAACGAAACGGAACTTGATTACATCAGGCTCGAGTCCAACACACGGTGGTTTCTTTCATCCGACGTGGAAAAACGCGTTCGCATTCAGAACTCCCGGATTGTGGGCGTCACGGGTTTTTACATATCGGGTACGGCAACGTTTTCTTCCGATTCAGTGATTCAGAACACCGTCTTCGCGATCCCGGTCGAGTTCTACTCAGATTTTGAGGGCATGATCCAACATTGCACTTTTCAACAGAGCTTCACTTTCAATTCCACGATCGGTGCCGACATCGTGGGAGGTACCATGGCGAACAATCGGTTCATGGGAACGTTTGACATTGGGAACAACGGGGCCGTTGCGCCGGTGAGTGCGGTAACAAATTTCACTTTCGTGAATAATACCTGTGACGGCGATTGGGAAGTCACGGGAAGTATCACGAATACCAACATTTCCGAGAATGTATTTAACGGTAACGTGACTACTGATGCGCAGCTCACGGGTCTCCGGTTCGAATCAAATAAAGCGACGACGGGCATTCTAACCTTGCGCCATCTCCGCGTCAGCGGCGCGGCGACGCTGGCCGACTCTCAGATAATGAATAATTACTGCACCGCCCAGCTGTTGCTTGATAATTGGAACCAAATTATTAACACGACTCTCGGTGGAAACACCATAGCCTTGGATTTCACTATTTCCAACAGTTTGGATACGGCGCCGCGCATCGACCACACAGTAATTCGGGACAACCTCTTGCCAGGCACGAATGCGCTGAACGTCAACGCGACGGCGGTAACCAGCACCTTCTCTTTGTTTAATGTTTACGTGGTAAACAACCAATTCGGGGCGGGGCTCGAATTCACGAGCAATGCTTCGATTAATTGCTCGCGGGTGTTCATTGAAAACAACGTCAGTCGATTCGGTTCAAGCGTACCGGGTGGCCCTAACGGCATGCGCATCACGGCCGTAGATGGTGCGACAATTAGTTATCTACAGGTCGTCAATAATGCGATTGGCGAAGATGGCAGCCTGGTGGTCTCGGCATCGACGGGTGCGCTCACGATAACGCACCTCACGGTTTCCGATAATTCCTTGGAACAGTTCGGTATAATCCAGCTGCAAGGTGTCACGGTGCCCGCAATTGGCGAGGCGTTGAATATTGCCAACAACACGGCGGATGCCCTGGACATTTCCGCAAGTTCCCCCAGTGGGTTGTCCTTAAATAATACACAAATCGTGAACAACAACATGCACGGGCTGTCTGATAATTACAGACTGACTTTGTCTGGAGCCACGGGAATTCTCCAATTAGTTGGATTTCAATTTCAAGGAAACCGGGGCAACAGTGGAATAGCCGTCAACGGCCCCGATGTCCAGATCACTGCGGGGACGTTATTCGGGTCAAATAATTTTGACGCCGTCAGCAGTCGCCTGGTGTGGGTCAATGCCACGAGAAGTCTCGTCGTGGAGGACACTGCTATCACTGCCAACGTGGGACTCGGTCATGCAATTCGACTGCGGGCTGCCAATTCGTGCAATTGCTCGAATCTTAATGTCAGCGACAACGTCGCGGATTATATCGAGTTTATCACAGACAATGACGAAATTACGTTCACGCAAGTTAGTATCAGCCAAAACGTGCTTGATAGCAAATTGGCAGTTACCACCACCGAAGATCCGCTGGATTCTTTGGCAGACAGCACGATCAGTGGAAACACCGTCAAGGGTCCCATTACGTTGACCAACAAAATGCTGACGCGACTGAACGTGGCAAACAATCAGGCCACTGGAAGTATAACAGCAACAACCAGCTCGACCGGAATTGGAACAAGAGGCGTGGGCAACTGTAACTTCTCCGGGAATACGTGCACCGCCCTTGTATTCGCCACTGGCATTTCTGCCACCGAAGTCGATCAAAATGTAATTAATAATAACCTCTGCACGACGGGTGGAGTCACCGTACCGGCAGCTACGTCTCTTGGAACCAACGTCGTGACCTTCAATAAAGCGCCTGGGGGTTTTGCAAATTGGACGAGCGCAGCGTGGGGTGTTCCGGGTACTGTGGTTCCCTCTGACCTCATGGGCGCGTCCCCAAATGGAATGAACCGATTGTAAATAACAGAGCCTGCTCTGAGCCTTTATAGCACATTGATGTTTCCACTAATTCCATAACTTGAATTTTTTTCTATCTGCAATGTCTAAGCACTGTTAATTAGATTAAAAAAAACGACAAACGCAACGCCAAAGTGATCATGGACAAGCGCAAAAAGAACAAGAAGCGGCCCGCGTGTGTCAATCACAAAACCCAGACCAAGAAGAAGAAGAAAAAAAATGAAAGCCTCAACGCTGCCCTCATTGCTCAGGCTATTGCCGATTTCAAACTTAGTACTTCTATTGCAATTCACATCGTGAACGGGTTCGTGTGTTCGAAGCGCTGTGACATTCTCAAGGTCATTGAAACCACCGCGCATGTTCGCATCCACAGTGGTTTTGTGCATGAACTCATCTACACTGACTCTAACGCCGAATCCGACTACGAGAAAGCTGACGTCTTCGATTTGACCATGACAACAGGCGGCGGATTCTTGATGCCTGAGCTCAAGTGGTCCTCAAAGAAGAATTTACACCCACGTATTTATCTCACATGTTACCTCGATGCCTTTCATCTCCTCCACCCCTTGTGCGTCGCCCTCACCGGCGCCGAGATTGCCCGTTCCATTCAGGGTATTGTTGCCAGATATATCTTTGACTCGCAGTTGGCACTGTTTATGTGATTAAAAAACTTCTTTCTCTGTCGTCTATCTGCAACGTCTTCTTTTAAAAAAAAATTGGCCGAGACAAAAAAAAAAGTTTTTTACTTAAACTTTCGGGTTTGCCCTGTCGCTTTTTAAAAATAAAAACAATTTTTCTGCATATTATTTATTCAATCCTCCCATTGCTCTGATGGAGGATGTTAAGAATCTTCCGGATCCTCCGGTTTATGAGTATTTGGTGCAAAAGATTGCGCAATCCTTTGTGCACACGTACGGATTCGTTTCCCACCACGTCGAGAGTTACGAAAACTTTGTGAATCACCAAATCCCGGAGATTATCGCTGAAAACAGTCCGCTCCAGATTTTCTGCCCCAAACAAAAAGTCATGCACGTGATTCGCATGGAAAAAGTGTGTATTGGAAAACCGGTGATCAAGGAGTCCAACGGTTTTATTCGGCGCCTGTTCCCAAAGGAAGCGTTTCTCCGGCGGGAAAGTTACATGGCGGATGCCTTTGTGGATTTGCGGCACGAGATCTACCGAGAAGTGACACCCACGCACTACAAGTTGGTGGAAGTAAAAATTTTTCAAAATGTGCTTTTGTTTCGGTTCCCCTGTATGCGAAACAGTTCCATCTGCAACGATCACGGCAGCCTGACTACGCTCCGCGAACGCGGAAGTTTCATCATCAACGGCTACGCCAAGTGTATCGTGATGCAGGAACGGATTAAGTGCAACTACCCTTATTGCTTTTCCATCAAGCGCGCCGCGAAGTTTGCCTTTCGGTGCGAAGTGCGATCCTGGCACGCGGCCAAGATCCGGTCCACGTCCACCCTCAATATTTACATGTCTGGGAAGAAGACCGACTGCGTGCCCACGATCACCTTGATGGTGCCTTTTATCAAAACCCACATCCCAATCATTGTGATTTTCCGGATGCTGGGCATTCGCTCGAACGAGGATATTCTGAATTTCATTATCTCCAAAAAGTCGTCCCGGCGGTTTATTTATTTGGCGAATTCGATTCTTTGTAGCGACGACACGGGCACCGCCGAGCTGTCGGAGGAGGATCTGTACGACTGGGTGGGGCTCAAGGGTGCCGCGGAAAAGGCGCGGAAAAAGCGAATTCTGTTTATCAAGCACATTTTTTTGAACGAGTTTCTCCCGCACTGTGCCACCAAGCAAGGCGACAGCAAAATCAACAAAGCCTTTTTTTTGGGTTATTGCGTGCGCAAACTCGTCCGAATTTATTTGAAGGAAATTCCAAGTGACGACATCGACAGCTACGTGAACAAGCGGATTGCCACGACCGGGTCGCTCATGGCGCTGCTGTCGCGACAGCTCATCCGCAATTTCCTGAAAACCGTCCACATCCAAGTGTTTAAGTCGGTCAACAATGGCAAGTTCATCAACATCACGGATTTCTTCACGCACCGGCGGATTTCGTCGGGGCTCAAATACGCCTTTAGCACCGGCAACTGGGGCATACAGAAAGGACAAAGTAACCAATCCGGCGTTTGTCAAGTCCTGAACACTATGAACGTGTCGGCAAAGCTGTCTCACTTGCGACTCATCAATACGCCTCTAAATCGAGACGGCAAGGTACGTACATAATCGCTTCTCTCTCACACGCACATGGATCGTGAATAACCATGCGTGTCTGTTGCTGCAGGTGCCAGAACCGCGGCAACTTCATCGAACGCATTGGGGCGCAATTTGCGCAGCAGAAACCCCAGAAGGAAAAAGGTATTTTATTTCTGCCATGGTCTCCATAAAATATACACCAGAATGTGAACTGTGTGTGTGTGCGTGTGTGTGTTTGTTTTGTTGTAGTGTGGGCCTGTTGAATGCATCGGCATTTTTTAGCCGGATTCGGACCGCATGTCCGTCGCAATACATTATTGACATTTTGTACGCGGACATGGAAGTCATCACGCTGGAAGCCTTTTTGCGAGACAAACCGCCCCATACTTCCATGGTTCTGGTCAACGGTATCATCGCAGGGTTTACGGACAATCCCTTGAATCTGGTGAGCACCTACCGTCGATACCGGAGCTGGTACTCAGTTCCCATTGATTCGAGCGTGAGCTATCAATCCAACACGGACCAGGTGTGTATTAACGCGGATGGCGAAGATGCGTTCCGGCCCTTATTCTGTCTGGAAAACCTCCACAAGCTGCAAGCTGTCTACCGAATCTACCGAAACATGCCGTCCGCGCTGTGGACGCGGTTGCTGATCGAAGGTGTGATTGAGTACGTGAACAAAGAAGAAGAAGCGGAGTTGTACATCGTGGTGACGTACGATGAGTACTTGCAAAATCTGCGCCAACCCGAGCCGCAGCTTTTTACCCACATGGAAATACACGCGTCCTTCACGATTCACGGAGTGGCCGCTGGAGCCATACCTTTCAGCAACCACAACCAAGCACCGCGGTACGTGGGGGTGGAAAACGTTGTATTTCTTTCTTTTGTTTTTGTTTTTTGTTTGTTTGTTTATTGGTTTTTTGCGGCAAATACAGGAATATCTACCAAAGCGCCATGGGGAAGCAGGCGATTTCTTCCCAGCCCTTGGATTTTTCGGAGCGGCTCGAGAACAAAAGCTTTTCCCTAGTTTACCCGCAGCGCCCACCGGTCACGACCTGGACTGCGGAAGCCACCGGTTATTCGGACGAACCGACGGGTCAAGCAGTGGTGGTGGCGATTCAGTGCATCACCGGATTCAACCAAGAAGACTCGGTCCTGATGAACCGGGATGCGCAGCAGCGGGGGTTGTTTCGGACTGCTGTGCATCGGACCTTCAAGGATTCCGAGGCCAAGCACGGTGCCGATCTGGAAAAATTTAACAAGTGCCCCGACGAAGACCTGGCGGGCAGGCGCAAGGGGGACTACTCGAAGATCGACGAAGACGACGGCATCGCCCCGATCGGCACCAAGTTGAAAAAGAACGACGTGATCATCGGCAAGACCATCGAATTCACCCGGGTATCGAAGAACAACTTTTCCGAAGAAAAAAAATATACCTCGTCTCGCCGCAAGCGTGATCGGAGCACGCTCATGAAAACCGACGAAGATTGCCGGGTCGAAAAGGTGGTGATGAGTTGCACCAAGGACGGTCTGCGGTCGGCCAGCTTGCGCACGATTGCGTTTCGGAGCCCAGAAATAGGCGACAAGGTGAGTTCCTTGCACGGACAAAAGGGGATCGTGGGGATGATCATCCCAGCGATCGACATGCCGCGCACCAAAGACGGGGTCATCCCCGACATTATCATGAACGTGCATGCGGTGCCCAGCCGCATGACGATTGGAATGCTCAAAGAAATGCACATGGGGAAACTCGCGTGTCTGGAAGGGCTCATTGCCGACGGGACGCCCTTTCGCAACAAAACCGTCAAGGAAATGGAAACCTTGCTGCGGGACACCGGGCTGCACGGGTTGGGGAAAGAAGTCATGTACAGCGGCACGACGGGCAAGAAACTGGACAACCCCGTTTTCCTGGGCGTGTGTTACTACCAACGTCTCCGCCACATGGTGCAAGATAAGATTCATGGCCGGGCGCGAGGGCCCAACCAAGTCCTGACGCGACAGCCAGTCGAGGGTCGCTCCCGGAAGGGCGGGTTTCGGCTCGGTGAGATGGAACGAGATTCCCTCATTAGCCACGGCGTCTCCTCCATCCTCATCGACCGTTTGTTGAACAACTCGGATAGATTCGAAACCGTGGTGTGCGAAACGTGCGGAATGCTCTGTGAAGGCGCGGCGCCCACTGACACGGAAATTCCGAGCGTCTTGCACCAGAAGCCTTACTGCCGGCACTGCGATTCCAGCGACAACATCGCCCCGGTCGTGCTTCCCTACGCCCTGAAATTACTATCCCAGGAACTCGCAGCTTGTCACGTAAAAATGAAGTTTGAGTTTTAATGCATTCATGCTTTTTTTACCATCAAGGCTCGATACCTAGCACTTGCGTACTCCAGAATAATAGATACAAGACCACGGATCGGCAGCCATTCTTGAATAAGAGCTCTTTGGACACATGCGTGGGGTGGCAGTCCCAACCAGGAGCGGCAGTGCGGCTTCACGAAGCCGGGAAGAGACTGATGCGAGCGCACACTTGCTGTCATCAGCATAGTTGGAGGTCGTGTGAGGAGCTGTACGTTCCGGAAAAGCAATTTACACTCCTCAAGTTCGTCGTCCAAGATGCGGTCCCAAGAACCGAAACGTTGCAATTTTGACCGAGGAATCTTATCACAGCATAAAGGATAGTGGATTTGCAACAACTGATGCTGGGGACCAGAACCCCGAATTCGCACCAAACTCATTTTTTGTTTGTTTGTGGTGTGTGTGTGTGTGTCGGGGAAAAATCTTTTATTACACAAAACATAAAGCAAAGCAAAGTGCCACAGCCTTTAAAAACACACATACATACACAACAATCACATACCAAAAAAAAATGGAATCTGGAGAATTACAAAACCTCTTACTAAACGAAATCATTGCCCAAGCAAGTCAAAGCGCATCGGGTTTATTACCGCCGCAACAAGCCGCCGCGCTCACGGAACTGCAAAAATCTGGCGTCTTAACTGAACTCGTGACTGCGGCTCGGACGAAAACGTTGGGTAAAACAGCCAAGTCAGTGGCCGAACGGGTCGCCACGGCAAAAACGGCCAGTTTAGTGCAAAAAACATTACAAAATCTCGGCGTACGTCAAGAGGCGATCACCAAACTTGATCGCTTGATCAAAGCAGAGAAAATCTCTCCCGAAAGTTTGCAGCGCGTGCTGAAATTACAAATTTCCCCGGATGTGATTACCGATATGGTGGGCACGCTAAGTGGCAAACAGCTCTCGAAATTCATCACTGACCCAAAAACACTGCTTACTCTCGCGGCAGTCGAAGCCGTGAAAAGAGGCGAATTTAGAATGGATGATTTATATAACATTTTACTTGAAGATTATACTCCAAAACAATTTACAAAACCAGATGCAATTGCTGACTCTCACTCTGACTCAGACTCAGACTCTGCCACTGATACCGAGACGGATGATGAAGCCGAGCTCGATGCCGAAAAAACGCTTGCGCAGCTGGAAACCCTCATGCAAAACCCCGCAGCGGCCGTCGCCCAGGAAAAGAAATAGTTAATCTCGCAGAAGGAAACTCGCTCCGGTGGCACCCACGTAGGCTTTTCGTGCAGATTTACTGCGACACACATCTTCGCATCCGCAGCAAATAATGACGCCGGCCAGCACCAGTGCAAGGGCCAAGACGAAGCAAGCCTGCGCCGGATCGCGATACAATAGTTCCATAAATTGAAGAAAATTGTACACATCAGCCATCGTTTCGGCCACGTCAAGTAGGAGATCTGCTTTTTCATGGTCCTTGCTGGGTTTGGATAACACCGCGGTGGAAGAAAGTACCAAAAGAAATAGCAATGTTCCGAAGACCACGAGTTTCATTGTTTTGATTTTTGACAATTCCCAAGTTAGAATGCAGATAGAATAAAATTTTTTTTATTGTCAAGATAGAAGCGATGGTCCTATCACTTCAACTAAGTTGGTCGCAGGCACAAACTTGAGCGCTTTGATGAGCGCGGCTTTATCCGTGAGGGGAACTGTCACGAGTGTCGGATATTGGTGCTTCAGTACGGCAATCGCCAAAGGCATTCCGTGGGTTACGAGGTCAGGGCCATCAAATTCTTTCCCCGTCAAGAAAAATACTAATTCTTCCAAGTCTTCCAAGTCTTCGAATTCTCCTCTCGATGTGCCCGTTAACAACGAATACACAATATCAAAATCAAACGCACCGCTGGCCATGATTTCTTCTTTTTTTTATATTTTAACATCACTTTGTTCACTCACATCCGAACGCGCCGGTAATTCGATACGCAATTGCCACTGGTCTTCGAAGCGCTGTCGCTGGCGATGAATCAAAACGCGCAAGACCAACTTGCACAGAGTCCCCTGTGTCATGTCAATTCCCGCAGCCGAGCCAGCGAGAAGAGACCAAATTTGAGCCTCGGTGTACGGCAACCCTTCGAAGCGGAACAAATTGTAAAACAACAGCCCAAAAGTCGATCCGGCGATCACCCACGTCGCGATAATAACGAAACATTGTTCGTACAATTTCCGCACGACTATCTGATCTTCCCGAACCACGAGTTTGCGCTTCAGGTAAGTGTGGAGCAAAAGATCGTCGTAGTAGTAGGGCTTCCCGTAAAGGTTTTTGATGAAGGCGGGGTAGTTTTGCAAAATGGTGAACACTGTAACGCCCATGGCAAAGGGAAACCAAAATTCGTCCGTTTCCACACGCAAAAACCAGAGTAACCAGCAAATGGGTGGAAATATGAATAACCAACGCCGCGGCAATACCAAAGCGTGAATTACTTGATCAATTGTGAACATTGCTTTGTGGAGGGCGGCGAGAAGATTTGTTTTTTTTTGGGAGGTGTGGGCCTGCATTTAAAAAAAACCACATCTGAGATAGAAATATTTGTTTTTATCTCCCGTTGACGTTTAGGTTTTGCGGCTTTGTTCACCCTTTGACAACTCCTTCAAATCAAGTCGACTTAATTCACCACTCTTCTTCGGAAGTCATTTCTCGCACTCTGTTCCTGCGACGTTTGGGTTTTGCGACTTTGTACGCCTTGGCCAACTCCTTCAAATCAAGTCGACCTAATTTACCGGATTTGCCTGGGAGACGATACGCTGGGTTTAATTTGTGCTTGGCAATGAATGCGTGCCACGGACCCTTGACTTTGCGTTTCGGACGATGCTGGCCCAGTTTGTTGGCTTTGTTGTGCTTTGATGC
>Ga0180437_10002957_pt1 | contig 26058 bp, 29 predicted proteins | sample SS_ome_4_FD_132410 | JGI IMG/M metagenome (GOLD analysis project Ga0180437, IMG submission 132410) | Hypersaline lake sediment archaeal communities from the Salton Sea, California, USA - SS_3_D_1 metaG | ecosystem: Environmental > Aquatic > Non-marine Saline and Alkaline > Hypersaline >... | reverse complement strand
CTAATTTAAAATTATATAAAATTTCCTGCAACTTATCACTATTATATAATCTCGCCCACCCAAATTTACGTATATCATTAAAAAACAACTGACTACCATCTCTAAAAAAAATAGTTGCTCGCGTAAATTTATTAGGATAATCTACCTCATTATACACTAAATAACCTGTCATTTTTAGATGTATTAAAATATGCCAATTATTACTTAAATCAATTATCAACATTTTAGCTCTTCTACGAATATTTTCAATTTCCAATCCCGTTAATATTTTTTTATATTTATTTAAAGGTAAATTAATCATTTTAATATTTTTACATTCAAATGAAGATATTTTTTTTCCTTTAATATTTTTAATTAATCCTTTTTTTATTGTTTCTACTTCTGGCAATTCAGGCATATTATTTTATTTCAATTTATTTATTCTTTCTCCCCTTTTTTAAATAAGACAATCTCCCTCACAGGCGTAGTCCGCATAGCTTTAGCACGGCTTTCGGGTGTAGCGCGATTTTTTGCTGAGCCCCATTGTCATTTCGAGCATAGTCGAGAAATCCCTTACTTTCGCCGGTGAAATAAAGGGATGCCTCCGCTACGGTCGGCATGACATAGGCAAAAAATCGCGCGGGACTATTTTAATTCTATAATATAAGTTTTTATAAATTTATTTACGGCTGAGACTGTTTCATCTTTTAATTTAGGGTTGCTTTCTGCTACCCATTTGGCGAAATTATATAATTCTTGATTATCAACCTTTAACCATTTTTTATTTAAAAATAAAAAAACAAATAAGGTTGTCATGGCAATTCTTTTATTGCCATTAATAAATGGATGATTTTTTATCATTAAATAAAAAAGAGTTGCTGCTTTTGTTTCTAGACCTTTATATAATACTTTACCACCAAAAGTTTGCCAAGGTGCTGCCAAGCACCCTTCTAATATATTTGCTCGTCTGGTTTGAAAATCAGGAATAGGTTCATTCCAGGTCATAAGTCGCTGCGCTAAACTATGAGCAAGATATTCAATTTCTGTGACAGTAATCTTTTTCATGTTATTCCTGCCCTAATAATTTTAAAGTCTGCCCATATTCTTTAACTGTTTTAGCTACTGCTTGATCAATTAATTTCATCTCTTTATTAGTTAATTTCTGACCTAATATTACGGGAAGATCTTTTTGCTCAATTACATAATTACGCCCAATTTTTTGAGCTTTTATTTCACCTGATTTTATTTTTTTAAACACAGCAATCCGGCTAATACCTAATAAATCAGCTACTTCTTGAGTAGAATAAAATTGTTTTTTATTTTTTTCCATATATTATCAAGTTAACATATGTTAACCAAACATGCAACAATTAACAAAATTTTTATAGTTTAATTAGCGGTTTTTTAGCTAAAGATATTAAATCTCAAAAAAAAATTGCGCGGGATTGGTTTTTAAAATTATTTATAATTCATCAATGTTTTGCCAGGTGTTTAATAAGGTGCCCTGTAAATTAAATAAATAATAATCACGATAAATACCAGTTGTTTCTTTTTGCTCATTAAGCTTAAACCCTGGTTCAACAATACATTTCCATTCAATATTCTGATCTGCGGTTAATTTACCCTGACATGGTGCGACTTCCCCGCCTGTTAAAGTATGGTCTAAAACAGGCACGTCTGCTAATTCCCTGACCTTACCATTATCTATTAATAATAAATGTTTAATAGTTTCATCTTCTACCAAATTATAATCCCAGGCAAAATCAGTACGGGTTGGCCAGTAATAACCAGCTGACAAATCAATGCCCTCTGCTAAATGACAAACATAAAAGGCATAAAAATCAGCATCTGCTTTATACTGGGTATAAGCAGCAATATCAGCCTCTAAATCACGCACATAATCTTGGCTAAATACATTTAACCTGTCTTTATATTTTTCACGCCAATCTTCATCAGCAATTATTGTACTTAATAAATCACCGCCCATAGTCACCCCATTAGCTAAGCCTAAACAATCAGTGGTTTCATAATCAATAAACATGACCTCGCCTTCAGCTGGTAATGCCCATTGTTTGTAAATCAAATATTTAAAATTGGCAGTATCAACAGCTTTATTAATATTAGCCTGGATAGAACCATTATCTAAATCAATAACCTGATCACCTGTATCTGGTTGCTGATTTTGCTGTGCTTGATCAGGCGCAGCTGTACATCCCCCAAGAATTAAGATCACCCCTGCAATAAGTAAAAGTTTTTTCATAATATTATTTTATAAATTAATATGATTATTACGGTCAGTTGACCAATTTATTGGATTATTAGCAATGTATTTTTTTATTCTGGCCAGATCTTTTTCATTACGAATTATATGTTCATAATAATTGGATTGCCATTGAAATTTTAAATTTTCTCTATTGCATTGACGGGTAACTGCTCCTTTAAAGGTATTAACTATTGCTGATAATGATTTCGGCTGTAATTTCCCAAATTTGGCGACGGTAGAGACACGGTTAACCGTGTCTCTACTTTGACCGAAATCATTTTTTTCTTTTATGACAAATATGGCATGTAAATGATTAGGCATAATTATATAATCATCTACCAATATGTATGGACGTAACTTCTGTACTTTTAATAATTCTTCTAATACGATTTTACCCTTTTGCGACAATTCAACCTGATCATCTTTTATTTTACCAAAACAACAAATTCTATCTTTGGTGCAAATGGTTACATAATAAAATGCCGATACAGAATAATCCCAATCCTGCAAACGTTTTGTCCCTGTATGATATTGATTTTTAAAATACTCCCCCATTTAAATTTATATAAATTTTATTTTATTTTTTTAATTTTTTTGGGGCTGGATTGTTTTCTTGTTCAATTATCTTAATTATTTTCTGTAAATTATCAACATCCATGGCATAATGACGTTTGGCATCAGCATCAGTTGCTTGTAATTTACTTAAAGTCTGCTCCATGGTTTTGAGTTTATCTAGGTTTTTCTTAAAAACTGGCAGTAATTCAGGTTGTTCTTCAGTCATGTACAAAGCTTGTCTAATAGCTGAAATAGCACTAGTCACAAAAGAAGTACTGGGATCAGCTTGTAAATTTTCATTAGCTACCATCTGATCACTATAATCAAATAAACGTTGGGTGGCTGAAACAGTCTGCAAATACGCTAAATATTTTAAAGACTGTTCTAACATATACTTATCAGACCATTCTTTGTCATGATCATAACTTAATTTAAGGTTTCTTAATTTAGCAAAATACTGCCAACGGCTTTCTATGGCTAGACTAATTAACTCTTCCTGCTCTTGAGCTGGCCGTTTTAAATTATCCATTAAGCGATAAAGATAACTAGGATCACCTCTTTGGCTAAGCGGCTTAATTGCATAAGGCGTGGCCACGCTGTCTTTAGCAAAAGTAAAAAACTCCTGATAAGTCATTTGATCTATATTTGTCTCAAACATTTTATTAATTTCTTTAGCTTCATATCTTTGCCAAATCATTAATGGTTGTTGTTTATCAGGCATGGATTCAACTAACTGATTTAATTTTTGTCTTTCAGCTACTGTCACTTCTTTTTTAATAATTTCCCCAATAATTTGCCGAACAACCGCATAATCCCGAGACGTAATATTAGTCTCAACTTGTTTTAATTGCTGGCTAATTTCTTGCCTTAACTCTTGGTATTGTTGTTCTCTTGATTCATTAGGACTAATTAAATAAGTAGAACGACACCAGTCAGCGACCAAGACTTTAGGCTGAGGTTCTTCTTCAGCCATTAACCTTTTACTTAAAGCAGTTTTAGGCGCTTGTTTTCTTTTGGCTAAAGCTTGAGTCTCAGGCGTAGTGCTTAATTTTTCTTTATCTGCCATTAACTGATTATAATATTTATTAGCTTGAGGACTAGCTTTAATGGCTGATAAATCAGGGTTAATAATTCTATTACTTCCGACCCTAGCATTAACTCTAACCACATCCCCGACTTCTGGCACTTTACCTTTAATATTTTCCAAATCAGAACTAGCTTCAAGTTGCACATTAGGATCAATCTGCACACTAATATTTTCACCTTGAGGTGTTTGCAATGTTAGTAAAGCTAAAGTTGGTCGTGGTTTTTTTTCATTAGCTGCTTTAAATGATGAATATTCAATAGTTCGTAAATCACTAACCTGACCTTCTAAAATAACTTTATCGCCTAAAGGCATTTCACTGATATTATCTGGATTAACTGGTTTGCTAAATTCTAATTCAAGAGCTTGCGCTGGATACTCAAACATATTAGATATTTTATAACTACCAGGACCAGTAACCTCTACTACACCATTAAACTCCATACCTTTGTTTTCCTGACACATTTTATATTCTTCTGGCTCCACATCAATAACAAAAGTATCAGCCATTCTAGTATCAATTCTTTCTACTAATAAACCTATTTTACTTTTATCAATAAGACGTTGGTCATCATAAACATCAACAATAACAAAAGGCGCTGCCACTTTTTCACCAATAGCAAAACCTTGTTTATCACCTTGTTTTGCTCTTTCAAATTTAGCTAAAAAACTTATTGCCTTATGTTTTTGTCTCATTATTTCCAAAGCATCCAAATCAGTTGGTTTAGTTTCCATTCTTTTTTTCTCATCTGCTAAAACTTTAAGTGCTCCTTCTGGCGGGAGGCTAATTTTTTCAGGTTTGGCTAACTGATCAGGTTTATTTGGTAATATGTTTTCTGACATAAATTTATTTTAATTGACTAAGTTTAATACTTTTACCTACACCAACCTCAAGATAATTATCCTGATATTCTTGTTTAAATAATTGACGAGCCAAATCACCTGAACAATGACAAGGCGCTGCATATTTCACGCCTAACTCTTTAAAATCACTAATCAGCTCTAGTAATTGACTTTGACTATAACCACCTAAATGAAACCCGCCCATAACTAATAAAATCGGCTGGTCAAGTTGTGTTTTAACCTGTTTAATAATTGACACAATCCCAGGATGGGCACAACCAGTTATAATAATTAAACCTTGCTCAGTTTTAATAACTAATGATTGTTCTGGTATAGCTGAACCTAAAACTCCTGTTGAATAAATGTTTTGCTCAAGCTCTTGCCAGTTATCAATGGCTATTATTTGCGCTCCTGTCTGAGAAACTTGATTTTGGAAATCAGTTGGAAAAACAGCTGGTAAGACCACTTTAACTTGAGCATTAAGACTTAAAAAATCAAATACACCACCAACATGATCTGAATGGATGTGCGACAATAAAACCTGTTTAACAGCTTGTGGTTCAAGTTGTAATTTTTGCAGATTAGCTAATAAAACCTGACCATCAGCACCAGTATCAAAAAGTAAATCATTAGTTAAACCTTTAATATAACAAGCAAAACCATGCCCGGTTTTTAGTTCCGGGTTAAATTGATTATTATCAAAAACAATAATTAATTCTAAATCTGATTTTTGAGTTTGCTCTGCTGGCATAGTTTTGGTTGTTGTTTGATGAGGTAAATTAAACTCAGGGTTAATTTCTGGCTCTTTGATTTGACTGGGATACAATAAAATCAAACCAACTATAAATAAAATTATTATTATTATTATTATAAAAATCTTGTCCATAAAAACTCTCCAGTTTCTGACTGATTATTAATCACAGCCCAGACTTTGTCTGCACATTTGTCTGGATTGTGCATCAGCTATTTCATCACATTTATTACATAAATAAGCAGGATCATAATCTTCAGTCATTGTTTGTTCACCTAAATCCATTGAACCCATGAATTGTTGCGCCTGTTCTAACATTTGGGAAAAATCCATAAAATTAATCTCAGCTGGCGGAATAAACATTTGTGAATCTTTTGTCCAGTTATAACACTTATAATCTAATTGCGCTTCATAATTATTTAAACCATAATTTTGAGCTTGACCTTGCACTTCTTCAGCTTCAAATTGTTCAGATTGCATAGTGTCTAATTTAATTTTCATGGCTTGTTGCGGATATTCATCACTCCAAGTATACATCCAAGTACCATCATTTATCATGTGACTGGTTATGGTTTGATTTTCAGACATGGCTACTTGAAAATCACTACGCGCCATTTGATCAGCAATATAAGTTGTACCAGCCATAATATTATCCTCGTTTTGAGCTACTAACTCGCATTTAAAAGTTTTATTTTGCCCTATTAAATCCTCAATTGAACCAGAGATTTGTTGAGCTTGGTCTTCAGCTGCTTGCTGACCACAACCATTTAAAACCAAAACACCAACTAAACCTAAAAATAAAAGTTTTTTCATAATTAGTATTAAATAATTAATAAACTTTAATTGTTTTAATTTTAAACTTTTTACAGCTAAAAATCAAGGTAAAAATTTTAGCTATCAAGCACAAAAACAGCCATTGCCGATGGCGCGTCTCTACGTTTGTTTTTTACATTTGGCCGTTTTTGCCCGAATAAAAAAAGCCTCTTGTTAAACAAGAGGCCATAATAAATTTATTTAGCAAGTTTGTATGTTTCCAGTTCCATAGTATAAGTAATAGTGCCATCAGCTAATTGCTGATATTCTTTGACCCGGCCAACATTAGGCGCATAATAGCGGTAAACAGTAAATGAGTTGACTGTCCGGTGAAAACTGCCTTTGTAAGTTTCTTTAACCAAAATACAATGTTTAAACTTACCAGCTGGCACTGTCACCGTATGATCAGTAAAATCATATTCAATCTCAATGCCTTGACCATAAGTCATGGTCATGCCCAGAATATCCCATTGATTATTTTTCTTAACTGCATGGATAATATTACGATTATCCAAAGAAGCCAACTTAATATCCTTTTTAGCATCAGCATTAAGAGCATCTGTTTTCATGGTCTCAGTTAAAATAATATTTAACTGCCCTTTAGCCTGAGTATTAGTCCAAGTCCAAGAATTTTCTAAGGAATGATGATACCGACAATTACTAGTGCAATGATACTCACATTCTTTTCCAGCGCAACTTGTTTTAAAATAATAATGGTCTTGTTTCTTGCTGTAAATCGTAAAAGTATCTTTAAAAGTCGAGTGTTCATAAAGATAATACGAACCATAATAAACATGGGGTTTGTTATCTTTAAAATACAAATTAATGTGAAAAACCGTGGGTTTACGCGTTTCTTCTGGTTCATTTACATCAGAAACCACTTTATTTTGCCAAACATATGTCCAGGTATTACCTACTGCCAAAGGCATGTAAATCCTAGGGTCAACATTATTGTCAACCGCATAAGAAGGATTACGTGGTTTACTCTCAAGCAGTAAAGCAAACCCTAATACTAGTAAAAACACCAACGAACCAATAACCAAGCCTGTTTTTTTTGCCATGCCAACCTCCTTTTTACATTTTTAAAAAACAGTTAATTATACCATAACTTGCCTTGCTTAATTAAAATTAGCCTATTACTTTTAAAATGTCAATAAAAAAAACCTGTTTATTTAAAACAGGAATTTAAAAAAATCTAACCAATAAATTATTATTTTTTCTTTGTTTTTTGTTTCTTTACTTTTGCTTTAAATATTTTTTTATATCTGATAATCAAAAAAACAATCAAACCCAAAATTATTACATACCAATACCAATATTTATAAACATAATCCCAAAAAGCTGAAAATCCCATTTCAACCTTATTAATATCAAAAAGTTCAACTTCTTCCCTGCCATCCTGATATTTATTAACCTGTTTATATTTAGCAACATCTAATTGTTCATTAATTGACTTTATTACATAATGATTTTCTATTTCAGCTAATGCCTTAGATTTAGGCACATCAATACTTTGAACAAATATCGTATCAGTTTTTATCACATAATTACTAGCCAACATATTATTTAAACTAAAATCCTGACTAATTAACATCTCCTTTTCTAGTTTGGTAATATTATTTTTTTTAATAGCATAAACCTGACAACTGGTTGCCTGTTCAAATTGCAAACACTGATTAGGCTCAATGGCTTTTAAACCTTTATCATTTTCTGAAGCATAATAAAAATTATAAGCAAAAAATTTGCCAGTATTAACAAATTTATGACAAAGATTAACAGATTCTTTTTCTTCAGACCATAAACTAGCCAGTATTGCAAAAGGCAAAAGTAAAAAGATTAAAACTGTAATAATCAATATTTTTTTCATTTTTTATTTTTATTTTAGAATTACTTTAATTTTAGCTTTATTATACCTTAAAGTCAATTTAAAAACCTTGAACTTTTTTGTCCAAGGTTTAATTTAAAAACATTGTTACACCTTGCGCTGGCTGGGTTTGGAAAAACTTACTAGGCCTGAAACCAAAGCAGTGTAAATCAAGAAAGCTCCTAATAAACCGCTTAATTGAAACGTAAAACTAAATAATGTTGTTGCACTAAAAAGGGTTAACCAAAGTACAACAGCGCCAAAAAATATTGCTTTTGCCCAATTAATTTTTTTCATATCGTACCTCCTGAATTTATTATAACTTTTACTGTCTAAAAGTCAATTTAAAAAGCACCTCTGTAAAGGTGCCTGTAAGTTATGATTATAAGCCATACTTTCGCGCATTGGCTAAAAACTGTTTAATTGTTTGTGGTTGCCAAGCCATAAATCCCCCCTGAGAAGACCAGGTTTTGAAAGTGATATAAATCAACAACCAAATTAAAGGATTTAAGGGCTGCCAAGCAAACACATAAGCACAAGCCACAATAATAACAAGGTCAGTCAACATGACAATAAGCTGAATCAAGTATCGCATTATTTATCTCCTTTATTAAAAAGAACTTTTTGAAAAATTTGGAGCGGCCTTCTGCCCGCCGTTGTCTTTGCCTGACACAGAAGACCGCTCCCCCCACCACTAAAGGAGGTATGTTTAAATCGTATAATAATTTTAATTTTATGTAAAGATAAAAATTATAATCTTTATCTTTAATCAATAATATCAACTAATGACACACATTGCCCTTGCAAACATTTACAAGGATACTTTGCCTGCGTATCCCATGACAAACAATCACAATCGGCATCAAGCTCGCATGGATAATAATATCTCCAATGATTTTCTTCTATTTCCATAGGAATTGGACAACCTACCAGACATTGATTATCAACACAAAAAGCCATAAACGGACAAATAGACTGAACTGCGTATTCTCCAGGCACATCACAATCTTCATCTGCCAAACATTGAATATCAACTGATTGAGGATAAGGCTCAACTATGGTTGTCTTAGGATTTTGACTAACAATTAAACCCACAATTACTCCCAGTAAAGCAATAAAAACAAAAATGCCAATAATCACTTGCTGGACATTTTGAATAGAAGCCTGACTAACTTTATCAACCTGTTCTTCATACTTTTTTAATTTATAACCACAAAAATTACATACCTTATTGCCTTCAGGCATATTATTTTGACATTGAGGACATTTAATCATTATAAAAAAATTATGGATTTATTTTTTGCACTTGGCAATCTGGTTCAACTTTATAATAAGCCGAAGTAAAAGTTTCTAAACCTTGTCCTCTATCATAATATAAATCATATCCATTTTTAAATGGTTCAATTGCAAAACCAGTAAACTTACCATCAGGATTTTCCAATCTTTCAAAAGTATTACCTTCATTACCATCTTTAACTTTTAATTTTTCACCAGAAAATTCAAAAGCAACAATACAACGCATATCATCAGGAATACTATTTACCCCATCATTTAAAATATAATCAACTGACCAATCTGTTTTATTCGGATCCTGAATTTGATTAGTCTGTGATTCAGTTAATATTAAATTAGAGCCTAACCATTCATATGACGTTTGCCAACCAGCTAATTGATCAGAATAACTCACAGTATTAGTACCATAAACATAAGAGATATTATCAGGTATAATCGGTCCTTTTTTAAATTGTTTATGCTGTTCATCACTAACAACTGAATCATAAAAATCTAATCTATCAGTTGAAGCCATATCATTAAAAATTAAAATATCAAGATATAAATCACCATTAACATCATGTAATCTAATATCATCAATAGTTTTAGAAAACTCTTCATTTCGAAAACTGGCAAAATATGGATCCTGCAAAAATTCTTGTTTTAATTGTTGCCAATCATTAGCATTATCAATATAAAATTTCCTAAACAAACTAGCTTCATTATTTAATTGATAATAAACTTCATCCAAAACTGGACCGGCCTCATATCTTTGCATACTATTATTTTGCAAATCAACTAAGTATAAATAAGGCGCATAATAATAAACACCTGTTTCCAAAACTTTTTCATAACCTTGAGGATAAACCTCACCTTGACCAGCAACAATAAAACGCTGATTATCAAGCCAAAACCCATCTAAAAAAATACAAGGCGTACCGCAATGCAAACCAGTTATAAATTTTTGCAATTTATCATCTTTAATCACAATTCCGACTCCGCTATCAGGCTCTTGACCATAATAAATAGTAATTAATTTATGATAATCAGGTGATTCTATTACCACTGGCACATTCTTAGCTGACCGTTCAGTATATTCTTGTTCACTATAATATTCAATTGTCTTAGTCTCAACTTTACTAAAATCAACTAAAGAAAAATCAGTATAAGCTTTAGCCCACATAGCATACCAATCAGGCATTTCCTGGCTAGCAGGCAAATCATAATCAGCAATATTAAACTCTTTGTCTGTAAATTTATTTGTATTATCATTTTCTGCTGGATCTTCAATTAATTGACAACCCCCTAAAATTAATAATGCAATAAGCAAAGCAAGAGCTTTTTTCATAAGTTTAAAATTATTAATATTGGTTGTATTTACGATTATCCCCCTTAACCTGAGCAACAGGATAATTTTTAGCAGTCTTGGCCATTTTCTCCTCACAAGCTTTAATAATATCAATATCTAATTCATCTGCTAATTCTAAAATATTAACTAAAACATCTGACAATTCTTCGCTAATTTCCTGTTTATGTTCCTGAGCATATTTTTTGACTTCTTCTTCTGATTTCCAGGCAAACAATTCCAAAACTTCTGCAGCTTCAACTACTAAAGCTTCAGCAATATTTTTGTAAGTATGATACTGCTGCCAGTCCCGTTCGTCACGAAACTTTTTTATTTTTTCAGTTAACTGTTTAATTTCTGACATAAAATTTTATACTTGTTTTTCAAAATCTATTGGCCGCAAAGCCCATACAATTGATTCATCCTCATACTTAAACTTAGTTAAATTGACTCCTTCCTGATTAGTGGGAAAAACAGTCACATCAATATTACCCACGCCTTCAGAACCAGTCATTTGATACTGATCAACTGGTTCAACTTGTTCAGGCAACATTTTCATGATCATGTCTTTAGCTTCCTGCGCATCTTTAACATCTGGCCAGGATTCAAAATCTTCAAACACAATTTGGGCTTGTTTAGCTTCTTCTTCTGTTAATTCTCCCATCTCAACTAACATATCTAGACTTTGAATAAACTCAATCCCAGCTTCCAGTTCTTGTTCAAATTGTTCTAATTTTTCTTGTTTTTCTAATTTTGGTGGTTGTTCCATATTTTTTATAATTATAATACCAGCTTACTTTAAACTAAGTGAAAAATCAAGCAAAAAAAGACACCCCCAGTAACCTTGTACTAGGGGTGTTTATGTTTAGTGATGCAACTCAGTGGCTGTCCATGAATTGACTGGCAGTGTCAGTCAATAGGCTCAAGGCAGAGCCAGCCAGATAAAGTGCCATGGTAATGGGATAGCCAAAGAGCGCGATGTAGCAAACAAATTCATAGCCGTTAAAGGTTAGCAGACTAATGGCAACAATCCAAATTCCAGTAATCAAGGCATAAGCATGATATGACTTATGCACAAAGGCAATGCCCACGACTAACATGATTCCACAAATTATCAGATTAACTGTCATTTTCTCCTCCTTTATTTTAAGGTAAAACTATTTGTTTCTAATATAACTATAACATATTTTTATATTCTTGTCAATACTGAATCCTATTTATTCAATTGAAAAAGCAAGGACTTTTACATCCTTGCTTTTGTGCTTGAAGCTTATTTTAGACCAGCATAAGTCAAGACTGAATTGGCATCAAGTGCCTCTTCCCCGTATTTTTCTTGTATGGTCTTGATCTGCTGCTGAATCCTTTGTGCCACATCCTGAGCTTCTTTACTGTCTTTTTCTCCCACGGCTTTGTAACCCTGATAGATCAGACAAAGATTGAGAAGCTCATATTTGGCGTTCCTGAGCATCTGGCGGGCTAGCTGCAGGTTCATGCCACGCATTTTAGATGTCATAGCATTACCCGTAAAGGGTATGGGCAGGTTAAGGGCCTGATAGGCATTGGTAGCATCAACAACGTCTTTGTTGTTGAGCTTGTAGTAAAGGTAAGTGGAACGGACAGACAGACCTTGTTCATTGATTTTCAGGTCCACAAACCTAACATTTTCTACCTTTACCTTTTGGCCAGTTTCTTTGTTTATGAGGTTCAAAGTGAGTGTTCCGCTCGTGTATTCGACTTTCCCTTGGCTAATCTGAGCATTTTTTTCTTTGTTGATCACCATATTTTCTGCCTGCGCTACCATTGCCCAGCCAATAACCACCAATACCAATATTAATACGATCTTTTTCATTGTTTCTCCTCCTTGGGATGATGCGAGAAGCCTAAATTTCAGAACCTTAACCATCTATTAATCACTTACATTATAGCATATTTTTAACACTTTGTCAATACTAAATTCTACAATTATATACACTGATAATCATATTTCCCACCATGGGGTTTGATTACAAAAAAACAAAACCGTCCTCTTAAAGACGGTTATAGTTATTTCAAATAATAACAAACAGAGAATCCTTTTAATTAATATTTATTTCTTTTAGTTTATTTAAAAACTTTATTACATTTAAATTAGGATAAACACTTATTCTTTTTAATTCCATTAAATCAGCAACTTTTTGCCAAGCGTCTTGGTCAAAAGTTAAACCAGCCTCATAACCTATTGCCTGAGCTAATGATTTAACATCTTCATTATATAAACCATAAGGATAAGCAATTACCTTAATTTCCCTATTTAATAAAGACTCTAAATCATCTTTGGAAATTTCCAATTCTTTTAATCTTTGCTCAGCTGAAATTTGGGTTAATTTTGGATGCCATATAGTATGTGAACCAACCTCGCCTAACCCGCTTTTAACTATTTCAATAATTTCTGCCTCATTCAAATAATTATCACCACCTACGCCTGTCATCACATAAACAGAAGATTTAACTTTATATTGCTGTAAAATTGGCCAGGCATTAGTATAAAAATCTTTATTACCATCATCAAAAGTTATAGCTATTATTTGCTTGGTTGGCAATTGTTTATCTTGTAAAAAATCAATTATTTCAGAGACAAAAACAAATTCATAATCAGCAGCAATTAAATCAATAATAATATTTTCAAAATGGTCAGGGGTAATATAATAAGTCTTAGTTACTGCGCTAACCCCTGCAGGTGCCTGGGCAATATGATGAAAGTTTAAAATTGGCACAAACACATTTTCACTAGTAATGTCCTGATATTCAATTATTGAGTTTGACAAACTATCTTGTCCAGCATCACCATTGTTTTGCCATTTTTCTGCCCATAAATCAGCGGGTGAGGATTTTAAATTTATAACAAATAAATCAACTAAAATCAAAACCACTATAATTAAACCGGCAATAATTAAGTCAAAAAAAAGATGGGATTTTTTCTCCCCCTTGTTTGTTGTGACAGTCTCAGACATTTTGTTTTCATCTGCCATAATCTTATTAAATTATTATTCTTTAACTCAAGTTTAGCACCACCTTTTTGATTGTGCAAGTGTGTCAGATCAGTTTATTAATTTTTTTAATCAAGCCCTTATAATCCAAAGTCACAAACCATAAATCATTAATAATATTATAAGTCGCAGGATTAATTTTTATTCGCGGGATTATATGCCAATGCAAGTGTTCTAATGAAGCACCTGATTCTGGCCCTAAATTCAAACCAATATTAAATGACTTTGTTTTAAAAGCTTTACTTAATACACGCTTAGCCTTTTTTACAATTATAAAAAACTCTTCTTCTTCCTCAGCACTTAATTGATCAATTTCTGCCAAATGCCTTTTAGGTATAATCAATAAATTACCATCTAAATAAGGGTATTTACTAGCCAAAACTCGCCAATACTTGCCTTCTAATTTTTTAATCTGCTGATCTTTAATCACTGCAGGATCACAAAAATCGCATTTTATTTTTTTGCGTTTAATATATTTGCCTCGATTTTTTTCTAATACTCTCATAAATAAAAAGTCATGCTTGATTTTATTATAGCATGACTTATTGGTTTTGGGCAGGTTTAAAATTTAAAATTTGTTCAACCAAGTCTGTGGTATGCCCATCATAGCGCGAAGGAACATAAATCACCTGACCACCTTGTCTCATGACTAAATCTAATTCTGGTCGGCCAGGCGGTCTTATTTTGGTTGTGGGTGAAACCACAAAAAATTTAGGCTGGACAATCTTAACCAAATCCATAATATTATCAAAAACAACAGTGCAAGTAACAGGCTTTAGCCCTGCCACTAATTCAGCGCGGTCAGCTTGAGGATAATAAGGGCGGTCATTGCCCTTGTGTTTTTTTATCAGCTGATCAGAATCAATCCCCACAATCAAACAATCGCCATGTTTACGGCAATCTTCTAAATAACGCAAATGCCCTAAATTTAAGATGTCAAAAGAACCACAAGTTAAGACAAAACGAAAATAATCTTCTTTTAATTTTTCTAAATATACAGGTAATTCCTCCCAAACTACCACTGCCATTGATCTCACCTCCTTTTGTTTACTAAATTAATCTTAACAAAAATTTAATCTGTGTCAAAAAAACATATTGACAAACAATCATTTCTATGCTAAATTATAATGTTCGTTGAAAATTTAAATTCAGCAAAGGAGGTTAAAATGAAATACAGATTTTCGCGTTATAAATATCGTTATAGTGTCAAAGACTATGCCCAAATGATTGGTATAGTCTTGCTAGCCATTGCTATTGTCACTGGAGCAATTGCCTATGCTGCTCATGCTGGCGGAAAAATGACTACGGTCATTACCCATAATATGGGTTATTGGATAGTGCTTTTAATTGCTCTTGTCTTTGGTTTTTTCCGCAAATTAACCAATCCTCAGGAATTTACCTGGCTAGAGCTACCTATTCAGTTACTGGTTAGTTTTGTAGTAATTACTGCACTTTTTGCTATGTTTTTTACTACTTCTACTGAACTGGTAGATACTGAAATCTGGAATGGTCAGGTAACCAGAGCAGAATACTATGAAGAATGGACAGAAGAACGGACTGAAGAATATTGTTGTGGCCATGATAAAGATGGTAATTGCACCAGTACTTGCACACGTACATATACTGTCCATCATCCCCCTGAATGGATATTACTATCCACTGTTGGTAAAATTGATGTTAACAAACATGTTTATAATTCATATGTCCAACATTGGAAAAATCAAAAGAAAAAGGATTTATACAACCCAGGACAAATTAGTATTGGTGATGGGGACATGTACTATGTTACGCTTCATAGCAACTTAACTGTCCCAGCAGCCAGAGAAAAACATTATGTTAATTATTTAAGAGCTTCTGATTCAATAAAAAAAATTGAAGGCAGCCTGTCTGGTTACCAACAGTTTCTCAAACCTTACCCGCGAGTACACAGCGGTCATCTTGGCCCGATTGAAATTAACCGAGTAATTAAAGCTGGGGTTAATCCCCCAACTCACTGGGTTAATGAACTTGATCGACAACTAGATTTTGCTCTAGTTCAGCTAGGCAGTGGCAAACAGGTAAATATACTTGTTTACTTAGTCAAAACAAGTGATCAAGGGTTTGCCTATGCTTTGGAACAACAATGGGTCAGAGGCAAAAAAAATGATGTAATAGTCATAATTGGCTCGACCTCATTTCCCAAAGCTGATTTTTGCCATATCATGGCTTGGACAGAGGTTGAGGAATTTAAAATTGTCTTGCGTGACCGTATTATGGAAACAGCTGATATAAGTGACCCCCAAAAACTTGCTCAAATCATTATCAGCCAAATAAAAAGAGGTCCACAAAATGGTGGTTTTGAACGCATGCCCATGGCTGAGCTGGAATATCTAGTAGCTGATATTAAGCTGCCTTGGTGGTGCCAAGTTTTTATAGTTTTAATAAGCGGAGCTGCCAGCTGGGGTACTAGCTGGTACTTGATCAGAAAAAGCATTATCTAAAAAAGGAGGAAACAATGAAAACATCAACAATGATTGCTTTAGGAGTTGTGGCAGTATTAATCGCAGCAATACTGGGTACAGGTTGTTATACTATGGGCACTTATAACTCACTAGTTCGCCAAGAAAACGGAATTGAAGCAGTACATGAAGACATGAAAAACGTGCATGCTTCAATCTTTAACCAGATTAAATCCCAAGGATTAACCGTAGAAAAATACGGTGATCTGGTTATCCAGGCATTGGAAGTAGCCATGAGTGGCCGTTATGGTGCAACAGGTTCTCAAGCCGCAATGCAATGGCTGAGAGAGGAAAATCCCACAATTTCGCCTGAAGTTTTTACCAAACTGCAAACAGTCATTGAAGTCGGCTATAACAAATTTGAAGCCACCCAAAGGACCAAAATCGATCGAATACGAATCTATGAAAATACTTTAGAAACATTCCCTTCCAGTTTGGTGGCTAACTTTTTCGGATTTCCGCGCTTTGAGCTGGAAGAATACAAAAGAACAATCAGTACAGCAGAGACCAAGAAAACGTTTGAAACTGGTGAAATGGAAACCATTAATCCATTTGCTGAACAATAACAATATGAGCGCCTTGTCAGCTGACAGGCGCTCTTTTTATTTGACAAGATATATATAAATAATTAAACTGCAAACATAGAACATAGAATAAAAGGAGGATAAAAAAATGCAAGAAATTCGCTTTTATGCTGGTAATCATTTGCGGGAACAAGCTGATGACAAAGACGCCTGGGACATGGAAGTAGTGGAACGAGTTGAACAAATTGTTTGTGGTACAGGCCAAATCACAGAAAAAGACACTGGCTATCGCTGGAATCTGGGCATAACCAATGATTGGAAAATGGATCGGGATCCGCAAACCGGCGAATTTATTGTAGCTTACCGCTATGGCATGGGGCCTAACCTGCCTAACATGGAAGCTGTCAGAACAACGATCATTTTTGTCATGGGCCTTGAGCCTTTTCAAAAAAAACAAGCAGCTTAAAAGCTCATTGCGATGGGATGAGCCGAAAAGACCTTGCTCAATTGAGCAAGGTCTTTAAATTAAAAACCCCGCCTCTTACAAGAGACGGGGTTAAAATATTTACTTTAATATTAAGGTACTAATGACCAAGGCTGAGAAGTCGGTTTGGTATCTCTACCAAACTTCCACAGTAAATACTGAACTTCATCACCCAGCAAACCAACAGCCGGACTGTCATAAGGTATTCCAGCTTCTTTTTTAGCCAGATTATACCAGGCAGTTGCCAGAGTATCAGTTTTCTTCGGTGGCTTGGCCAGAGCATTAATCACCTTGTCATCAAAGGACAGGCCATAATACCTGAGCCGTAAGACAAAGTAATAAGCTTTAGCCCGCTGACAATCAGTCCAGCTGGTTATGGTTTTGACAGACAGTTTTGCCTTTTTGACAAAGTCTTCTGCCATATCCTGCAGACCTGCATCAGCCTGGATCAAAGCATCTACCAAATGGCAAATGCTCTGTTCCTGATCAAAGGAAATGACTGTAACAGGCAGAGGTGGAGAAGGCGCAGCTGCTTGAGCAGGTCCAAAGTCTTCTTCCTCATCAAAATCTTCACAGACCTCATCACAGGCTTCAGCAGCAAAGCAACACACTTCCTCAATCTCGCAGCATTCGTCTTCAAGCAAGACATCGTCGTCATCTCCAACAAGACTGTGGCTGGAAAACGCTGATCTTGCAGGTGATGGGGCAAACCTTTTAGCAACCGAACCGGCTGAAGCGCCGATCAATCTGGATCCGCCTCGTCTGCTGGTCAGTCCCAGCGCTTGAATTGAACCCAGCATAGCTGGCTGACGAGACTTGATATGCGAAACAGAACCCCAAATGTCTTCCATTGTCCAGCCGTGCGGTAATTCCACTGGAATAGCCACACGTTCTGGTTTTTGGCCTGGCACTTCCTTTTCAGAAATAGCCACAAATGAGGTATGTTGGCAAATCACGCCATACTTGAGACTGATTGGCACTTGCTCTACCTTGTCAGTATGTTCCCGCAAGTATTCTCTGGCCCAGATCTGCGCCAGATAATCGCACTCTTTACCCTGATCAGGTTTAATGTCCCAAGATTCAACCTGACCAGCAGGAGTTTTACCAGAAACCTTAATTGCTGCTGGCAATTCCTTGTCAAAGCGCATGGCTAAGACAGCTGGCCGGTCAGCAAAAGCGTTTTTCACTCCAGCTAACTCGCCAGAGTTATCAATGTTAATATCCTGAAGGACAGGGCCAGAAATCGCAGCCAACACAGTGTTAGCTGCCCGGTCAAAGTCTTCACCAGGATAAAAGGCATGGAATGAACCACCAGTATTTCTGGCAATGTCTTTGAGGTTAGTATCGTCAATAGCTGAACTTAGTCCAGCAGTAACAATACGTGCACCTGAACCGTTGTAATCCACTGCGTAAGTTTCACCATCAGTTATTAGCACAATAACCTTTTCCCGGCCATTACTGCCAAACTGTTGGTGAGCAAATGTAAGTGCATCACCTAGTTCAGTCCCGCCACGCGCCTGAATTTGACTGATAAGCTCAAAAGTCTGCTCAGTAATTTCACCTAAAGGAGCCAAAAGATCAGCATGATTATCAAAAACAATTATACCAATCCTATCTTGCGGACGCGCATTTGAAAGCTTAGTTAAAAGTTTACGACCAAGGGTTTTAAGTCCTGCGATAGCCGGGCCATTCATACTATATGAACGATCCAGCACAAAGAGGACATCTCTACCTTCGTCATTTTGGTCAACTTGCCCAGGCGGAATAACATTCACCAGGCAAAAGGCCTCGTCTTTTGTCTGCCAGTGATACACAGCTGTTTGGGCGCGTTTAGCCACTGAGCGATAACTCAGGGTAAAATCGCGGTCAGCCTTGATTTCACCAGTCTTAAGCTGTAATGTTTCGTCCTTACTAACTGTTTTGGGTTCAACCAAGCCAGGGTGTGACGGACAAGACAGCTGACAGCGAAAACCTGGCGAAAAAATAATGTTAATACTGGCAGTATAAGGCACGCCTTCAGGACAAACCACTGGAGTAATCTTGGACGCATCAGGCACCTGATCTGTATCAGGCGACCAGCCGTCCCCGCTTTGCCCAGTCGCTAGCCCAGGGATAAAACGTGGCGCCACCACTAAAGGCACTGTAAATCTGCCGCCACCAGCCTGCCAAGGAATTTGCTGCACGTAATCAACCTGCACTTTTATGGTCTCCCCTGGTTCAATACCGCCAACGTTCATGGTAAAAATGTTGGGGCGTTCTTGTTCCATGAGTGCACCATGATGTCCTTCAGACACAGCCTGATCATACTCTTTACGCGCTTGTTCTTTTTCTTTGAGTTCAGCTGTGACTTTGCGTTTGCCAATCTGCATAACGCAACCAATCACTGTTGCCTCATCTGGTAAAGGATGAACGTAAACTGCTTCCACTGGATGTTCAGCATCATTAGTGTATTCTTGAATGACCCTGGAACGGGCAAATGCGCCATTGACAGCAACCCGATGCTCAATATGTTTGAGCGGGATCTGTGCTGGTTTGGCTTTCTGACCATTTTCTTTTACCTGTTTTTCGTTCTTTTCCACCTGAGTATCCATAGTCTTTTCTCCTTTCTTGCTCTGGCCCGTGCTCTTTTCTTCAGAGCGTGGGTGGTTAGAGGAAACAGTCGACACGAACTCTTCAAAAGCTTGTTTGCCATGGTCTCGCTTGATGCGAGCTAAAGCATGGCAAGCTAAGGCCTGTTTACCAGCCTTTTTCATAGCTTTATTCGCATCGCCTGTTTCGAGATACGCCAGTTCATGCATTGCCACCTTGGCAGACTCTAGAGCCTGATTTGGTGAACGCGCTGAACGAGCAATCCCAACCAACACTGAGGAGCTCAATGCTGGTCGAGCCTTTGTCTTGAGCTGCTTTAAAGAAAGCTTTTTCTTGCTCATGACGGCCCCCTTTCATTCTGCTTTGTTGTTACTATTTTTCCTTACCTTTGCCGCACCTACATTTTTTTAATTATACCTTTGATACTCTCACCTCCCTTCTGTCTACTGGTTAAACCTTGGTTCAATTAAAATGTTGATCCTTGTTGTAAAGAACCTACCTCTAATTTAATCATAGCATATGATTAAATTAGGACAAGCGATTAATCCACAAAAATAAAAAGGGCGCTAATCCGCCCTTTATTGCTTTTATTTTGCCCCGACGGGAATCGAACCCGTGACCTCAGGATTAAATAACTGCCAATACTTATATATACACTAATGCGCACTCATATATACAAAGTTATTGTAAGTTATTCTCTCCCCCAATCTTACTGGCGGCTTACCGAGCCGGTGCTCTGCCTCCTGAGCTACGGGGCGATTTTAAAATAACAAAAAACACCATGATTTGTCAATAATTTATGGTATAATATATATAACCAATAACTCACAACCTACAACTTAAAACAATTATAATGCTTAATTCCTAATGCCTGCCCGGCGTTTGTCGAGCAGATAATATATGTTTGAATATTTATCATTTTTTATAATCTTATTGGTAAGCGTGTTTTTCTCTGCCTTATTTAACCGCTTACACTTACCTTTTGTGATTGCGTTAATTATTGGGGGAATTTTAATCGGTCCCTATGGTTTTGCTGTTTTAGAAATCAATCAAACAATTGATTTTATTGGCCAAATCGGTTTAGTCTTTTTAATGTTTATTGCTGGTACTGAAGTTAAATTATCTGGTTTTGCTAAAGACAAAAAAAATATTTCAATTATTTCTATTTTGAATGGTTTTATTCCATTTGCTGTAGGTTCAAGCATTGCTATTGCTTTTGGTTTGCAACCAATTAGTGCTATCCTCTTAGGTATTATTTTTATTTCCTCATCAGTCGCAGTTATTATCCCTTCTATTGAACAAACTTCTTTATTAAAAACTCGTTTAGGCAGAGAAATTATTTCTAGTACGATTATTGAAGACATTATAAGTCTAATCCTATTATCCTTGGTTTTGCAAAAAACAAATCCTTTAGCCCATTTGCCCTTACCATTATTTTATACACTTTTAATTATTATTCTAGTGGGTCTAAAAACAGGAATTCCTAAAATGGAAAAACTATTTAACCTGCTCAGAAAAAAGAAAAAAGAATTATTTGATTTTGAACTAAGATTAATAGTCATGCTATTAATTGGCGTAGTGGTAATTTTTGAATTGCTTGGCTTACATCCGATCATTGCTGGCTTTTTTACGGGACTAGTATTATCTGAAACAATAAAAAGCAAAGAGCTAAAACAAAAAATCCATGCTATTAGTTATGGTTTATTTATTCCTGTATTTTTTATTGTGGTTGGTGCTGAAACTAATATCACCTTATTATTTCATGTAAATACAGCATTATTTTTAACAATTGCTATCATTTTAGGTTCATTTTTTAGTAAATTTATTAGTGGGTATTTGGCTGGTCGTTTAGTTGGTTTTAAATGTAAAGAAAGCATTTTAATGGGAGTTGCTACTACACCACAACTCTCAACAACCTTAGCTGTTGTTTTTATTGGTTTAGAATTAGGCTTATTAAATGATAGTTTATTAACTGCTATGGTCGCCTTAACCATGTTTACTACATTTATTGGCCCGCTATTAATTAATCTAATAAGTCAAAAAATCCCCAAGGAAAGCTTAGCCAAATAAAAAACTCTCATTCAAAATGAGAGTTTTTAAAAATATTTTAATCTAATTCTCTTTTTTGGGGATAATCATCTGACAATTGACGTAAAACTTCAACAATTATCAAATAAGGCAACAAAGCAATAAATATTATTATATAAATTATATCACCAAGCTGCCAATTAATTTTAGGTTCTTTAAAATAAGGGTCAATTTTTTTAATTTTCATTGTAGCTGTTGCTACATTTAAAGGCTTTTTATCCCTGTTAGGGTAACAATAAGGATACCCAGCAGGCATAGGTCCTCCTAACTCGCAACCAAAAGGTATACCAGTATATTTTGCTTGCCAGCACCATTCCACATACCAAACAATCAAATCCCTGATTTTACTGTCTTTTTCACTTAATTCCTGTGTTTTAAATTCCTGACTTTTAATGTCCCAACCCTTTTTTTCAATAACCATTCCCAAATATTCACTTAAAATCTGCTCTCCCATTGTTTCTCTGACTCTGTCACAGCCATAAATTGTTGCCTTTGATCCTTTTCTGACATTGACTTTTGCAAATCTTGCATATAGCATGTTCCCTCCTTTAATGGCTTATTTACTCAAATTATAAAATATACCATTTTATTAATCAAACTTATTGATTAATTTTCACCACAATATCTTTTTCAGCCAATATTTGCGCTTGACTAGTAACAAAAACCCGAATCAAATAATCACCTGGCCTTAAACCTGAACAACTATTACAGACCGGTAATTGCTGGCTAAGATTTATTTTTTGCCAAGCATTTTTACGTAAATCAATATCTTTATTCTGATAAAAATAATCACGGCCAACTGAACCTGTTAAACCCCTCGCAGTAACCACAACATTATTTAAATTTTGTTTACTAAAAATTTCTACAGCTAATAAAACATTTTCCTGAGAAGAATAAACCGACTTATTTGTTTTAACCTCAAGTTCTATAACAGGATTAGCAGTAATATCAATTGGTTGATTACTATTGGTTTGCTCAGGCAAACTATTAACTGTACAACTGCAAATTAAAAAACCGCTCAAAACTAAAATTATAATTTTTTTTGGCATAATATTAATATATTTATTTTATTATAGCAAAAAATAGAGGTGTTGGCCTCTATTCGTGCACATTTGCTGGGGAGGAGGGATTCGAAGACACGCCCGATGGCCTAACGGTGAGGGGCTCTCATCCTCTCCATCCCTTACAAAAACAAAACACCACCATAAAGGTGTGTTTTATTTTTGGCTGGGGAGGAGGGATTCGAAGACACGCCCGATGGCCTAACGGTGAGGGGCTCTCATCCTCTCCATCCCTTACAAAAACAAAACACCACCATAAAGGTGTGTTTTATTTTTGGCTGGCCACTCCGATCCAGAACCACCATGATTAGGGAATCTTAGGGCTTTTTTTAGGTCGTTTCCCAGTGTCTCATTTAGGCACTCGGGTCAGCACATTTAAGCACGAAATGAGACAAATGAGACATTATAAAAAAGGTGTAAATCCGTGTCTTATAAATACCATCAACGCTTGACTTTTATTAAAAATTGTGATATAATGTAATAATTGAAAATAAAAAAGTTGTGGTAAATTATTATTTATTATAATCTTTTTATTCTCAATGGTGAGATTAAACTGGAAGTGTTGACCAGAATTTCAACGCAAGGACATTCACACACAAAGGAGGATGACGATGTCAAAAACATTGATCACCAGCAGGGACAGTAAGGGATTGCATGCGGTTGGTCTTTTCGAGGTCGCTTACAACAAGGCCAAGCTCGACGACCGTAAGGCGCAACAGCTCAACGAGAAAGGTGGCGAATTTCAAGAAGGCATCATGGTTCTCATTCGCGAACTGACCAGTCCGGAACAGTATGCCGACGAAGAAGTCGCGAGCGAGTACGGCTATCCGAAAGGCTTCCAAATCCGTTCGGTGGCCGAACAGGTCAAGACCCTGCTCAAGCACTTTCCGAACTTCGACGCCAGCCATGTACAAGAACTGGCTAGTGGAAACCTTCCGGAGGGAGCCGAAGGCTGGGCCGTGATTCCCAAACCCGACAAGGTAGGCAAAAACTACCATGAGGCGCTGGGAATTTTGATCGACCTGATCGCCAAAGACCGTAAGTTCAAAAACTGGCGAGAATTAGAGTTGACTAAGAAGCATCTTCGGCTGGCCAACAAGACGGCCGAGTCGCATGCCAAACTAAACGAACAGCCCGGCGATTTCTGGGTCGTCCCGTTCCAGTTTGGCATCTGGCATCGCGGAAAGTCGGTGCGTCGAGCGCGAGTCTGCTTCACGGACAACGAATTCGGACTGGGCGCTTACGAGGTAGCGGTTTTGCTCCTCACGCATCCCGATCGGATTCAGCCGAATCACCTGAACATCGACTGTGCGGGTGTTGAGTATGCGCCGTCTGCCGGTGGCGATTTCTTCGCCTGCCTCAGCTTCCGCTGGTCCTACGGCGATGAGCTGCTCGTACTGAACGACAACAGTACTGTGGATGCCTACGACAAGTGGGGTTCGGCGTCGGCGTTTCTCCCGCAGTGAATTTTGGAGCCTTGGGAACTCGTTTCTTTTTAAGAACTTGTTCCCTTGGCTCTTTTTTCTTTTACCCCGCCTTTGGCGGGGTCGTAAAAAATTTTTATTATTGATATACTATACTTGAGAATAGGTTAATGAATTATTAGTTACGACTAATAGTCGCCGAAATCTCTATTTGTGAAAATCAGTATCATAGATTGCACGCCAATTTATGAGAGTATTATCACTATATAGACACTGCTTGCCAGATTCTAGTGTAGGTCTTTATATATTATAAAGTGCTGCCCCATCTTAGTCTCTTTAGGAGAACCCATTACAAGAAGAAATTCTTGTAATGTCATATTGACGGAGTTTGGCAATATCCGTCTGCCGATGGCGATTTCTTCGCCTGCCTCAACTTCAACTGGAACAACAACTATAAGCAACTCGAACTGAACTACAACAGAACTGACAATACCAACAACAAGTGGGGTTCGGCGTCGGCGTTTCTCCCGCTATGTCTATATCAAAATCAAAAGGCTCTGTATTATCAGAGCCTTTTGCAGTATTATTTTACAATTTTAATCCAACCACCCAGCATCCTGCCCATTTCCTGAAGCTGTTCTTGCAACCTTAAATGCTTTTTTGAATCAATTATTTTCACTTCATAAGCTAAGCGAATTAAAATCTTAAGCAAACCGATTTTTATACTAGCCTTTTCCAGTAAAGGCAGCTTCCATTCTTTCTTAGTCGATTCAGCTTCAATAAATAATTCAATTATTTTAATACTACTTTGTTTTAATTCATTACCTAAATTATATCTATCAACTTTTGGGAATGATTTTGTATATTGGTATATATTTTTATACAAATCCATTGATTTTTGAATTAATGAAATTTGATTATGAGCATAGACCATACAATTTTTAATAAAATAATTAGTATTGAAAATCTATATAACGCTTGGGAGGAATTCAAAAAAGGAAAACGTCATAAAACTGATGTAATAGAATTTGAGTATAATTTAGAAAATAATTTATTCAAACTGCACTGGCAACTAAAGAATGGTTATTATAAACACGGAGCTTATCAAAAATTCAATGTGCATGATCCAAAACCAAGAGTTATTCATAAAGCTACTGTTACTGATAGAGTTGTGCATCATGCTATTTTTTCTATACTCTGCCCCATATATGACAAAACTTTTAATTATGATTCATATTCCTGCCGTATTAATAAAGGAACACATAAAGCAGTTAAGCGATTAGAAAAATTCACTCAAAATGTAAGCAGAAATTACAGAAAATCATGTTTTATACTTAAATGTGATATTTCTAAATTTTTCGCTTCTATAGATCATTCAATACTGAAAAAATTAATTATTCAAAAAATTAGAGATAAAAAAGCATTAACTCTAATTTCAAAAATTATTGATAGTTTTTCATCAACACCTAATAAAGGATTACCCCTTGGCAATCTAACCTCACAATTGTTCGCGAATATTTATCTAAACGAACTAGACCAATATATCAAACATCAGCTAAAGATCAAATATTATATTCGTTATACAGATGATTTTG
>Ga0180437_10002956_pt1 | contig 26093 bp, 18 predicted proteins | sample SS_ome_4_FD_132410 | JGI IMG/M metagenome (GOLD analysis project Ga0180437, IMG submission 132410) | Hypersaline lake sediment archaeal communities from the Salton Sea, California, USA - SS_3_D_1 metaG | ecosystem: Environmental > Aquatic > Non-marine Saline and Alkaline > Hypersaline >... | reverse complement strand
CCAATCCGATTATTGTATCCAGCTCGAGCCTGACCAACACCGTAGAGAAGATCAAGCGCTGCGAGGATTCGGGAGCCGGGGCAGTGGTGCTGAAATCCCTGTTCGAGGAACAGATCGAAGCCCAAACTGAGGAGATCGAACAAGACTCCTGGCCCTACCCCCATCCGGAGGCTTTCGACTACGTGCGACAGATGGGCATGCGGCTGGGACAGGAGGAGTACCTCAAGCTCATCAGAGATGCCAAGAAGGCAGTCAAGATTCCGGTGATCGCCAGCCTGAACTGCATTACACCGAAGTGGTGGAACAGCTACGCAGCCGAAATCGCTGCAGCCGGTGCCGACGCGATCGAGCTGAACATCGCCATCCTCCCCACGGATCCCGAACACGGTGCGGAGGAGATCGAGAGGACCTACGTGCGCATTGTCGAGGGAATTCACCGCAAGGTCGAGCTACCGATTGCAGCCAAGATCGGTCCCTACTTCACATCCCTTCCCCGGATCACCCGGGAGCTGCGTCACGCCGGCGCCGCAGCCCTGGTGCTGTTCAACCGCTTCTACCAGCTGGACATCGACATCGAGAAGATGGAGCTTACCCCGGGCTATCATCTGAGCTCTCCCGACGAGATCTACGTGCCCCTGCGCTGGATGGCCATCTTGTCCACCCAGGTGGGCTGCGAACTGGCGGCTTCTACGGGTATCCACGACGGAAAGGCGGTCATCAAACAGCTGTTGGCCGGAGCCCAGGCCGTTCAGGTCTGTTCGCATCTCTACCAGAAGGGAATGGGGCGGATCAAAGTCCTGCTGGATGAGCTTTCCGCCTGGATGGACAAGCACGGTTACGGAAAGATCGAAGAGTTCCGCGGCAAGATGTCCATGGAGGTAAGCGAGAAGCCGGAGTACTACGAGCGCCTGCAGTACATCAAGGTATTCGTGGGATTGGAGTAACAGCCGGAGACCTCAACATGTCCCTGCTGCTATGAGCCAACCACCTTCCGCGGCAGGAAGGAGCTGATCCGGGTTACGACCTCGTAGTTGATCGTGCCGGCCCACTCGGCCATGGTCTCCGCGCTGATCCGTTCCTCCCCATCCCGTCCCAGAAGCACGACCTCTTCCTCTAAGCTTGCCCGAGGAATATCGCTGATATCCACCATGGTCAGGTTCATGCACACCCGCCCGATCACCGGCGCGCGCTTGCCCCGTATCAACACGTAGGCGGCATTTCCAAGCTTGCGGTCGTAGCCGTCGGCGTAGCCAACCGGCAGCACCCCCACCCGGATAGGGCGGGTAGCCCGGTAGGTGCAGCCGTAGCCGATATAGCTGCCCTCCGGCAGTTCCTTGATCTGGACGATGCGGGTCTTCCAGGTGAGCACGGGCCGAAGGTCGGGAACCGGACGATGTCCGAGCAGAGTGGAGAGGTAGGTTTCTCGAGAAGGCCAAAGGCCGTAGATGCCGATCCCGGCGCGAACCAGGTTGAAGTGGGTCTTATCGAAGAGGATCGCCGCGGCCGTGGCCGCTGTATGGATGTAATCCGGCCGTACCTTGAGGCCGTCCAGGATTTCGATCGTCTGCCGGAATTTATCGAGCTGGGATTGGGCATAGTCGTGGTTGAGGGTGTCCTCAATATTGGCGAAATGGGTCGACACCCCCACCAGTCTGGCCTCCGGCACGGTCTGCAGCTGTTCGATGAATCCTTCGACCTGCTCCGGCAGCACTCCCTGCCGCCCCGTACCGGTTTCCACCTTGAGGTGCAGCCGCGCAGGGCCTATGCTCTGGAGATCAAGCCCGGCCAGTGCTTCGAGGGTCTCGCGGTTGTATACCGTGAGATCCAGGTTGCGCTGAACCGCCTCCCCGAGGTCGGCCAGGGATACATGTCCCAGTACCAGTATGGGGCGTGTATCTCCGAGCTCCCGCAGCTCGATTCCCTCCTCCAGGGAATTGACGGCAAACCAATCGGCAGAACGAAACAGGGGAAGTATCTGCTCAACACCGTGACCATAGGCGTTGGCCTTGACCACGGCACAGAGGATCGTACCTTTTTTCAACCCCTTACGCAGCTCCCGCAGGTTGTAGTCCGGAGCCTCGCGGTCCAACTCGATCCATACCAGACTGCTCATAACCCTTGCAGAATACATGCAAGAGGGTACGCTTATCAACAGAAGGAACTTCAGCTATACTTGGGGGTCTTGATTGGTCACGAGTCAATCACACTCCTCATTTGGTTCGAAAAACAGGAAGAAGCGTGTCAGAGACGACGGAGCTGCAGTCCATCTGGTTCTCAGAGCGAAAAGAGAAGGTGAGCATTATCGATCAACGCCACCTCCCCCACCGGATGGTTATCGAGGAGATAGACAATCTCGAGCAGATGTGTACCGCAATCCGGGAGATGCACCTGCGGGGTGCACCGCTGATAGGCGTTGCGGCTGCATACGGCATATACCTGACCTGCCGCCGGGTGAAGGGATCCGGATCCAAAGTCGGTTTGGAGGAAGCGGCCAGGCTGCTCAAAGCCACCCGCCCCACCGCTGTCAATTTGGCCTGGGCCGTGGAACGCCAGCTGAAGGAATTGCGGAGCATCGATGAGCCGCAACATCGTATCGCTTCAGCACTGGCTACCGCCCGGGAAATCGAAGCCGAAGATATCGAACGCTGTCGTCGGATCGGGGAACACGGATTCGCCGTGGTCAATGAAATCAACAAGAAGAAGCAGGATCCCGTCAATATACTGACGCACTGCAACGCAGGCTGGCTGGCCTGCGTGCGCCACGGAACAGCGACGGCTCCGATCTATGAAGCGCACCGCCGGGGTATACCTCTACACGTCTGGGTGGACGAGACCCGCCCCCGGAACCAGGGCGCTCGGCTGACCGCTTGGGAACTGGCCCGGGCCGGTGTACCCCATACGGTGATCGTGGATAATGCCGGGGGTCACTTGATGCAGCACGGTCAGGTGGACCTGGTGATCGTGGGCTCGGATCGCACCACCCGAACCGGGGATGTGGCCAACAAGATCGGCACATACCTCAAGGCTCTGGCGGCTAAGGACAATGGTATCCCCTTCTACGTCGCCCTGCCCTCCTCTACCATCGACTGGGAGCTCCGCGACGGGATCACCGAGATCCCGATAGAGGAGCGGAACCCCGAGGAGGTAAGCTTGGTGACAGGCGCGCTCAAGGCTGGAGGGAAGATCACAGAAGTACGTATCCTGCCCCAGGACAGTCCCGCGGCAAACTTCGCCTTCGACGTTACTCCCTCCCGCCTGGTAACGGGACTCATTACGGAACGAGGAATCTGCGCCGCCACGGAGCAGGGTATCGCCGCCTTGTTTTCATGAATGTTGATTCGGATCAAATGCCGCTACCGAAGACGCGCTACTTCAGATATTCATCGAGGGACAGCTCCAGATCCCAATAAAGAGCTTTGTAAAACTCCTGCGGCAGGTGGGACAGCCGGCTCACACCGATCACGGAGGCATCCCTCTGGGTTACGTGTTCCCTCAGAGCAAGTGCCTGGATCGATCTGTAGGCCAATCCGGATTCACCATCCCGAGCCTGGGCATCCACGTTCGTCACGCCGCTATAGCGATCCACCTGATAGGGATCGACCGACACGAGATGTCCCCTCACGAAGGACTTACCACTGCGGCGAAGACGCTCCAGAGCCGTCTGGACCAGCTGTCCCACCGCCTCGTGCTCGAAATGCTCGTAAGCCTTGGAATGTCGATCCGGAGAGACAACAATCGTGGGTCTGAATCCCTCAAGAACTTCGATCAGTTTTTCAACCAGATGTTCCTCCCCGCCCCAGCCGCGGATGACTTCGTCGGGGGGTACTTCGTCTGTCTTCGTGTTGTAGGGCCGATTCACCAAACCCCAACGGACGTACATCTCTGAGCCTAGGATCGAAAGTGCCCGGGTTGCTTCTACCACCCGGACCTGGGAAAGGGCGCCGCCGGAGAGGATTCTAGCGGGGTAGATGTCTCCCACCTTTCTCTGAGGATACAGATCCAATCCCGATTCTCCGTCTGTAAACAGCAATGTGGCGATCCTCTTGTCCGAACGGGAAGCCGTAGCCATCAGGGAACCGAAATCGATACTCTCATCATCCGGATGGGCATGGATGAACAGGATATCCGCCTTGAAATACTCAATCACGCGGCCGGGAGGGATAACCCGCACCTTGACTCTTCCGATCTCCGGTGCAGATTTGGTTTTGGCAAAACTAAGACCTTCCAGCGGATTGATCCCATTGTTCCGGACCGCCGGCGGAGCAATGGTTCCGAGAACAGAAGCCTGAAGTACCGGCGACTGTTGGGTTGCGCGGCGTTGGGGTAGTGTGGATACTTCCTCTTTGACTGCCGATGCATCGACAGATCGCGGCGCCGGCACCTCGGCAGTGGTCTCGACAGGGGGTTCACTCGTCGGGACCGGCTTTCTGGCTGGAAGCTGTTGCAAAGCCGCTGAGTTCAGGCTGTTGGGAGGAGAATCTTCGATAACAGCCGGTGGAGGAGGTTGATCTTCTTCTCTCGAGGGGACGGAGCCTGCGACTACTTGTGCCGTTCGGGGTCCGCTTCGTTCGGCTGGAGCCGGTTGCTTCAAAGCGGATTCGACCTTTGCGATCGCGACCCCGTCGGGTTTCGGTGCCTGAGGTTTCGGTGCCCGGCGCTCCTGCACCTGTGGCTCCCTCACGCGGGACTCCTCCACTCGGGACTCCTGCGCCTCGGGCTCCTGCACCCGGGGCTCCCGCACCTCAGCTGCGGACTGCCTGCTCGCCGGCCGCTCTACCGATACCTCCGCCGATATCTGCGCCGGGACCTCGGGCTCCGAGACCGCCGCTTCCCGGGTTGCAGCTTCTGCGATCCGCTGCTCCCGGATTACAGTACCGGCCTCCGCACTCCGGCCGTCGAAAAGCAAGCGAAGCCTCTGGCCTAGCGGCAGCCGTTCGGGAGCAAACTCTTCGGCTGCAACACTGTCAGGCTGCTCGCTGTCCTGTTCAGTAGTCGCCGCGACCGAGCTGTGTTGCTCGGCTCTCTGCAGCTCGGCGGCCTTGGCCAACAGCATTGTGTCTTCCGGCACGGCACCGGCTTGTCTGAATAGGATCGATAGGGCCAGCAATAACGCCACGATTGGAAACTGCCAGACAAAGATGGGTTTTCCCGGGATTGGAGCTGATTGTTCCCGGACCGAAGCGTCCTTGAACATGAGCCTGTATGATCCGAATATGATCCGATCCTCCTGCTTGAGCAACTTCTGCCGCCTGGGAACACCGTTGACGTTTATCGATGAATCCGAAAGCAGATGAGCCTGGCCTTGATGGTAATCGATGCGGAATCGTGCCCGGGAGTCCGCAACATCCGGGAGCAGCAGATCCGCATTCCCGGCAGCCGCAACTACTACCGGATAGTAGTCGAAATTGTACAGACCGAGTTCTCCATCCCGACTTCGTACCTGAAGCTGAAGGTTGAAGTATCGGGTCGGCGGCACCTTGGCCCTCTGCACCGCCTTCAGCCAGATGTAGGTTTTCTGCAGGGTCAGAACGACCAGGATCAATCCCACGAAGAGAAAAATCCAGGAAACGGATACGAGAACGCCCCGTCGCAGGTTGTCCATCATGACGATTTCCCGATCGCCCTGTCCGGCCATACGCCGTCCCTGGAGTGTGTTCCCATCACCTTGCATAGTCGGCGCGGACGGCTGCGTTGCCGCTGGTTCTGTTCCCCGGGGCGGTTCATCCAACTCGGCGAAAACAGATCCCAGTGGTCCAAGGACAAACAGCCCAAGAAGTACACAGAGCGGGAGTACCAAGAACAATTTGCTCTTTCTGACTCGTACTCTCATGAGTTAAATCCGGTTCTGGCCGCCTCGGCCAGGGAAGAAACGGGAAAGCAGAAATCGGGGAGCTGCAGTTTTTTTTCTTTCGGAGGAGGAGAGATGAGCCGGGAAAACCCCATTTCCTGCACCGCTTTTATGCGCCGATCCAGATGCCCCACGGGATGCACCTCTCCGGCCAGGCTGATCTCCCCGACGATGGCTGTGAGGGAAGGAATCGGCTGATTGATCCGGGCCGAGTACAGAGACAGACAGAGGGACAGATCGACCCCGACTTCGCTGATACGTATTCCGCCGCCGACGTTGACGTAGATATCCTGGTCGGACAGCCGAACCTTCAGGTGTTTCTCCAACACCGCGGCCATGCGGGAGACCCTGGCCGAGTCGATTCGTTCGGAAAAAACCCTGGACACACCGCCCTTAGCCGGTACGACCAGGCTCTGAATCTCCACAAGAAGGATGCGGGATCCTTCATACACCGGCGCCACGGCTATCCCGGGAGGCTGCTCTCCCAGCCGAGTGGAGAGAAATACCGAGGCCGGATTTTCCACCTGATACAGCCCCTTTTCCCCCATCTCAAAGATCCCTATTTCATCGATCGAACCGAAGCGGTTTTTAGCGCAGTGGAGAATACGGATTTCAGCGCTGCCTGAATCGAAGTACAGTACCGTATCCACCATATGCTCTATGACCTTCGGCCCCGCGATGTACCCCTCCTTGGTCACATGCCCAACCAGGAACAAGGCTGCTCCGTGGGACTTTGCCCAGTCGATCAACTCCTGTGCGCAGAGCTTGATCTGATTCACCGTACCGGGCACGCTGCCGATATCCTCGGAATACACGGTCTGGATCGAATCCAGGATCACCACCACCGGCTTGACGTTCTGGCAGACCCGCAGCAGTGCGGAGAGCTCGGTTTCCGAGAATATCTCGATCCTCTCACTTTGGACTTGCAATCGGTCCGCCCGCAGGCGGATCTGCGCCGGGGATTCCTCCCCGGAAATGTAGAGAACGCGCCCCGCGCTCTGAATACCGGCTGCCAGCTGCAGCATCAGCGTCGATTTGCCGATCCCCGGCTCCCCGGCCAGCAGCGCTACCGAGCCTTTCATGATCCCCCCTCCGAGAACCCGATTCACCTCCTCCAAACCGGAGTCCAGCCGAAGGGTTTCTTTGGTCTCTATCGAGGACAGGGGCTGGGGAAAGCTGTCGGCCCGCTCCCTGCTTTTCTTCCCGGAAGAGCTCGGCACCGACTCCTCGAAGCTGTTCCAGCTTCCGCATTCCGGGCAGCGGCCGAGCCATTTCGGCTCCTCGTGCTGACAGACCGTACAGAGAAATGTTGTTTTGCTCTTGGCCTTGGAAATGTTCCTCGCCCTCCTCTAGTTATTTGATCGGCAGAGACACCTCCGGGGTCTAGGGAAAACCCACGAGGGATTCCAGCTCATAGAGGGCAAGCTCATAGGAATACTCCCGTTCCAGCAGCGCCAGCCGTTTTTGGAGCAGAGCGATGCGGGTCAACCCCCACTGCTCCCGGATCAGCAGCTCCTGCTCGAAAGCCCGGCTGGAGTTTATTTCCTCTTCCCCGGCCTTGGCGACTGCCGCCCTCGCCTCCTCGAGCTCGGCCCCTCGTAGCTCAAGCGTCTCAAAGGCCCGCCGGGTTTGCAGTCGGATCTGCTTGGTCAATAGATCGAGGGCAAGCTGACTGGCGGTCAGTGCCTCCTCGGCCTGGCGAAGCTTGTGCCGCGAGCGGCCGGCGTCGAAAAGCGACCCTCGAGTGCCCACTCCCGCAATCAGGTTGAGATCCCAGGAATCTTCCCAACCGGACTCGCTCCAGGGGATCGTCCGCCCTGAGAGCTCAAAGGAGAGATTGAAGGAGATGTCCGGACGCAAGTTTGCGCCGCCTTGGGTCAGCTCGAGATTCTCCCGGGCTTGTTCCTGATCCAGCCGCGCCTTTTTCAGGGCAGGTGAGTTCTTCAGAGCATTCTCCTTCAGCTCCGCTTCGGTGAACTCGGGATGTTCGGTTCGAAAACCCGTACTCAGATCCATATTCTCCGGGTCCAGATCCGTGTACAAGGAGATCGCTTCCCGCGCGGTCGAGGTTGCCTGCTCGGCCTGGATAATCCGCCGTTCGACCTCCGCTATCTGTGCCTGGATCTGCAGCACAGAAACCCGGTTCGCGGTTCCCAGCTCGAAGGCTCTCCGTCTATCCTCTTCGATCTTCCGCAGAATGTCCAGGATCTGCTGCAACAGGCCAAGCGATTCCCCGGCCAGAACTCCCGAAAAATAGGCCTGATGCAGGTCTTGTCGCATCCGCCGCTTCCGCTCTGCGAGCTCGGCTCTGGAGCTTTCCAGTCCCAGGCCTGCCAACTGTACCGAACTCTCGAGTTTTCCCCACGTGTAGAGGGGCTGGCTGAGCTGGAGGGAGAGCTCGAAGTAGCCGTTGCGGGCATCTTCGAGAAAGACCAGATCCTCCGCGGGGATTGGGAAGTATGGGGGAGGCGGATCCCGGTTCGGAATCGTGCCTAGTTCCCCGGCCCGGACCGTGATCCCCTCCGGAGGAAAGGCCATGTACCCCCCGGCCGCCTGAAAGTTCAGCTCCGGACCCAGCCGGCTTCGAGCTTCGGCTACAGCCAGGCCGGCACGTTTCACCGCGCTTGTCTGGAGCAGCAGGATTTCACTGTGCTCCTCGGCTAGTTCCAGAGCCCGGGGGAAGCTCAAGTCCTCGGCACCAACAACCATCGACACCAAAAGCAAAGCTGCGCCGAGACACAGGCCCGGAAGGTAAAACACGGCTCGCCTCATGGATTTCGCTTCCTTATGCGGGATTCCACCAGCCAATAGATCGTGGGAATGAGGATCAGGGTTACGAAGCTGGAGGTCAGCAATCCCCCCACCACCGCTCGCCCCAGGGGAGCCCGCAGCTCTGAACCGGCTCCCACCCCGATGGCCATGGGAAGCAACCCGAAGATTGTCGTAAAGCTGGTCATCAGGATCGGCTTTAGACGGGTCTTTCCTCCACGGATGATCGCTTCCCTGACAGAAAGGCCCCGCGCCTGGAGCCGGTTCATGTAATCGATCAGGACAATGGCGTTGTTGACCACGATCCCCACAAGCAGAATCGCGCCGATGAAGCTCATTATGCTGAAGGTCGTTCCGGTCACCACCAGAGCTGCAACCAGCCCGATGATACAGAAGGGTACCGAAAACATGATGATCAACGGATGAAGAAGGCTTTCGAACTGGGAGGCCAAAACCATGTACACCAAGGCGACGGCCAGGATCAGAACGAAAAACAGACTTCGGAAAGATTCCTGCATCTGCTGGTAGGAGCCGGCGTAGGTCAGCTCCAATCCGGGGGGAACCGGACCCAATCCGGACACCCCTTCCTGCAGCTCTTCCATGACCCGGTTCAGAGGCCGCTGGCCGGTCAGGGCTCCGGTGACTTCGATGATCCGCATCCTGTTTTCCCTCTCGATGGTCAGCGGTCCGCTTCCCTGCACCACTTCCACGACATTCTCCAGGGGGATCGTCTCTCCAAGGGGATTCACGAAAAACAGTTTCTGCACTCCCTCCAGGGAATTCCTGTCCTCCTCTTTGAGAATCACATACACATCGTACTTGTCCTCCGGGCCGCGGAAGGTGGAAACCTTGCTTCCCTTGTAGGCGGTACGCAGGGTGGCCGCGATCTCCAATGGGCTCAATCCCAGGCCGGCGGCTTCTTCACGCTTGATGCGGAACTGCAGCTCCGGCTTGCCCGTTTTATAGGACAGCTCCACATCCCGAACCCCCGGCACCTGTTCCATCCGGGCGGCGATTCTCCTTGCATAGGCGTAGCTTCGAACCAGGTCATCTCCACCGATCCCCACGACGATCGGCTCGCTGTCGCCGGTAACCGTCGTTGCCAGGGCGCCGACTCCCTGCAGGCTGAAGCGGAAGCGGCTGTCAATTACACCTCTGGCAAGCCGGTCGGAGAGTTCATTGATCATCTGCCAAACCGTGCGCCCCCTCCTGTCCTTGTCCACCAAGCGGATCTCCAGCACGCTCAGGTGGCTGCCCGTTTCAGCGGCTCCCTGCATAGTTCCTCCGCGGCCGATGCTCGTGGATATGGAGGTGAGCTCCTCTTCGGCCAGCTCGCGAATGATCCGCTCCGCCTCCAGGACCTTCTCTTCGGTTCTCTCGAAGGAAGATCCGACCCGGGTTTCCATGGAAACGGCGAACTCGCCTTCATCGCTTTCCGGCATGAACTCCATCCCCAACAGGGCAAGGGAGGCGAGACTGATCAACAGCAGAAAAAAGCTTGAGAGGATCACCGCGGCGCTGTGCTGCAGCGCCCAACCGATCGCACGTTCGTACAACTCGTCCAGGCGACGCAGCCAGATTTGAATCCTTCCGGTTATCCCGTCGATGACACTATTCCCGGTGTGTACCTCGATGTCCGCCAAACTCACATCCAGATCCAGAAACTGCTCCTGGTCTCCTGCCGCACCGCCGTTGCTCACTCGGTGAGTGCCGGGCAGCTTGAGAAAACGTGAGCAGAGCACCGGCACCAGGGTCAGGGCCATGACCAGGGAGATGAAAAGGGCGAAGGCGACCGTGTAGGCAAGGTCCCGGAAGATCAATCCCGCAAAGTCCCGGACGAAGACCAGAGGGAAAAATACGACCAGGGTGGTGAGTGTGGAGGCGCTGATGGCCATACCGACCTCTGATGTACCGGCCACGGCCGCAACGCCAGGCGGCATCCCCGCCAGGGTCTTGCGAAAATTCGATTCCAGAACCACGATCGAGTTGTCCACGAACATTCCCACGCCCAGGGTAATCCCCATCAGGGAGACGATGTTCATGCTGATCCCGGCAAAGTTCATCAGGGAGAAGGTAGCGACCACGGATACAGGTATGGCTACGGAGATGATCAGCGTGGAGGGGATGCTGCGCAGGAAAAACAGCAGGACCAGAACGGCCAGCAGCCCGCCCTGCCAGGCTGCCCGGGCTACGCTGCCTATCGAGTTGAGAATCTGCGTGGATTGATCGGACTGAACCTTCACTTCTACCGAAGGAGGCAGTTTGTGTCGAAGCCGTCGCACCTGGTTTTTTACCTCCCGGTTGATGTCCACTGTATTGTGCCCCGGCTGCTTGCGCACGGCCAGCTGGACCCCCTCCCCGCTTTCGGTTCGAAAGAACTGCTCCCGCGGCAGATGCCCCAGATCTACCTCGGCCACGTCTCCCAGATAGATTGGGACCGTTTCCCTGTACCCAATAAGCACGTTCTCGATATCCCTCAGTGAAGTGAACTCACCCAGGGCACGCAGGACGATATAGCGATCCTCGACGCTGATCGAGCCGGCCGGGAGATTCACATTCTCCCCTTCGAACACCCGCAGAATGTTTAAGATCGGGATATCCAGCTTGCGAATGCTGTTCAGATCCAGGGTGCAGGTGACCGCGGCGATCTTGCCCCCGAATACCTCCACGGTGGCTACCCCTTCGATCTTCTCCAGGTGAGGAACGATGCTCTGTTCGGCCAGCCGGCGCAGGTCGAGGTCTGCGGTGGGCGAAGAAACGTTGAGCACGATGGAGGGCAGAAACTCCGGATTGAAGCGCACGATGGAGGGGCGTTCGGCAGCAGCGGGAAGATCATCTTCGATGGCGGTCACCTTCTCCCTGATCTCCGAAACGACAGTATCCATGTTCGTTTGCCAGGTGAAGTTGATGACCACCATCGACACCCCCTCGCTGGACACGGAGGAGATTCGCTCCACACCATTGAGGGTGGACACCGCATCCTCGATGGGTTCTGTGAGGCTCGATTCGATCTCTTCCGGTCCTACCCCCGGATAAGGGGTAAAAACCACCGCCGTGGGATAGGAGATATCCGGCAGCAGCTCCAATCCGAGCTGGGACAGGGATACCAGGCCCAGGATCAGCAGCGCCAGGAACACCATGGTAGTGGTTACCGGATGCTTGACGGACAGATCGGGGAGCTTCATTGCTGTTCAACGACCCCGATGCGTTGTCCCTCTTCCAGGAAGGAATTTCCCTCTACGATCACCCGGTCTTCCGGATCGATGCCGGACAATACCTGCACCTGCGCGGCGCTTGACAGACCCGGCACCACTGCCCGGGCCGAGGCAACCGCGGTCTGTCCGGATCCTTCGACCACGAACACGATCCGCTCTCCGGCTCGCTCCAGCACTGCAGAAGCCGGTATCAGCAGTGCATCGGGTACGCGCCTGAGAACCAGATCGACCTCCGCGTACATGCCCGGTCGCAGCAGGTCCCGTGGATCTGTGATATCCACGGTCACTGTAAAGGTACGGCTGCCGGGATTGATAGTCGGGGCCACGGTGAAGATACGTCCCTGAAAAGCGTCTGTTCCGGGATAGGCCTGAGGGAAGATCCGTGCCTCCAGGGACCCACCGCTGCTCAAGATTTCCCCGTAGTACTTTTCCGCTAATTCGATCTCGACTTGGATCCGGTCATCCTGTACTAAAACCAATATGGGGGTCGAGGTTCCTACGATGTTTCCTTCATCCTGAAGCACCTTAGCGACCACGGCCGCCCCGGGAGCGCGAATCCGGGTGTTTTCCAATTGGAGACGGGCCAATTCGTAGCTGGCCTTGGCTGCCTCAGCCTGGGCGCGGGCCATCCGCCTCTCCTCGGGGCTCGCTCCCTCTTCGAGCATCTTCAGGCTTCGCCTGGCGTTCTCCAACTCCGTGCGTGCCGCCCGCAAGGTCGACTCTGCCTGTTCGAATTGGGCCTTCGGTATGGTCCCGCCGTCGTACAACTGCTCCGATCGGCCGAAGCTTTCCTCCGCCGTGGCCAAGTCCTTCTCGGCCTTCTCGTACAGTGCGCGGGCGTTCTCCAACTCCTCCAAGCGAGGGCCTTTCAGTGCTTTTTCGTACTGTGCCTGGGCGACCTGCCAGGCGGCATAGGCCTGATCAAGCTGCAGCCGGGGGGTTTGTTCATCGATTTGTACGAGCAGCTCGCCTTCAGCCACCTCTTGCCCCTCTTGAACGGGAATCGCCTCGATCCGTCCCGAGACTTTCGAAGTTACGGTAATCGTGCTGCCGGCGGTGAGGGTACCGGAGGTATTCAACACTCGTTCAATTGTTCCGACCCGAGGAAGCTCGACCCTGACCGTGACCCTCTGTTCCGGTTCGGATCCTCGATTATCCGCAGCGGTGGCCCACCGAACAAAACCCCAGATCAGGGCAGCTGCGACTCCGATCAGAATGATGAACAGCCACCAGCGTTTCTTCACGGATTGCCCTCCAACTTCAACCGCTGGTACAGGAGATGTTTTACCGCGGATTTCACTGCTCCGATTTCCTGTTCCAGCTTCTCATCCTGAGCAAGAGCAACGGACGAGAGTACGCCGAAGACGTTGATCCGAACCTGAGCTCGAACATGCTCCTCCGCCAGAACCACGCGAATCAGCCCCTGTCTCTGTCCTTCCCGAATCAAACTCTCCAACAACTCGCACAGCAACTGGAGGTTGCGCTGCAGCAGCTGCCTCTGGCGGGAGTCGAAGAGCATTCCCCGCAGCAACGGCAGGGCATCCTTTAACGATTCGAAGCAGTAATCCAAAATGCTGTCGAAGCGCTCCTTCAGCTGCTTGGGCGCGGTCACGATCCTGCGGATTTCAACCAGGAAGCGCTGCCATCCCTCTTCAACCGCGCAGCGGAACAGATCCTCCTTGCCGGAGAAGTAGGTGTATACGGACCCGGGAGAAATATCCAGACTGCGTGCAAGGTCCTTGATCGTGGTAGCGCCGAAGCCCCGTTCCCCGAACATATGGAACGCCGCTGTCAGAATCCCCTCGCGCATCCTCTCGTCTTTGGGTCGAGCCATTAGTCTTGCCACCTCGAACTGGAAACTTGGTAACCAAATACAGAAACAAATAAATAACTGAATGAACGTTCATTCAGTTACTTGAGTATACACGAACAACAGCGGGAGCGCAAGCGGCTTCGGCCCTGGGCGGCATCGCGCGACGCTCAAAGGAACAGCTTCTGGCTCTGGCTGTTCGCAAACACCCGGAGGCGATGCAGATTCTTGCCCATGAAGGACACGAGTGCGCGTATCTGCCCCTCGTTCTGCGGGGCAGCCTCCGGGGCTACAAGACCAGCGAAGACGGAAAGGAACTAACGCTCTACAGGAATTTGTCGGGAGAGAGCTGCATTCTCACCGCTACCTGCATCCTCAACCGGCAGACCTTTCCTGCCGTGGCGGAGGTTGCTTTCCGCCATATGGATTCACCTCTGGCTTCCTACCTCATCGCTCGGGGATCGGAGAGCACCGGTTTTTTTGCACCCGACCCGGCCCGGCGTCCTCGACGGGGCTCACCACTGTCCACGGCGCATGCCGCCTGCTGCATAGAAACGCGGCCGCCGGAACCGAGGTGACTTGCGGTCTACAGCCGTGCTATGATCCGGACAGACGGCGCGGCGCGCCGCATTCAGGATCATGCGCATTAAACAGGCGGATTTTCGCACAATTCAAATAGAGAAGCTGTCGATCTCATTCCGGCTGCGCTACAGCCTCTTCCAGGACGGTGAAATACGCTACCCCGAGAGCATCACCTGCCGGGGTGACACGGCTGTCGCCTACTTCCTCACCTCTACCATACGTGACTTCATCGCAGAGACTGCCCACGGATTCTACATAGAGAGACACTGGAACATCGTTCCCGAAGGGAGCTTCGGGCTGAGCTTCTGTCTCGAGGTTCCCAGCCAGCCGGAGATGGCCTACTTGTTTCCCGGTATAAACATCGGGCAAACCGTTCCCCAGTCGGGCGAGCTACTCACCGGTGAACGAACCTGCTATGCAAATGGGTTATTTCTGTTCAGAAAACCAGAATCTGTGCTCATCTTTTCTGATCCGGCTGCTTCCCCCGAGGAGGTGGGAAGCATCGAAGTGAAGCATCTGCAGCACGACGAGGAAACAGCTTTTGCCAGGACCGAACTCCGAGTACCCTCCGCCGTGAAGCCGCCGGAGAAAGCAACAAGGAGAGGAAGGGACAACACGCAATTCTTTCGAAGCGATGGTCAGCTCCAGTACCATCTGCGACTCAATGTCGTTACGGCTCCTCAGGATCAGATCCACCGGCTGAGTGTCGGCACTGTCCTTGAACGTTATAAAACCATGTTGCATGCCCCACCGCGGCTATCTTCAGCACGCATTCGCGATACCTTGAGTGATCAAATTGAAGAATGTTTGAATATGTTTCTCCTGGATCGCGGTCCTCTGTGCGGACTTCTGGAAACAAAGGGGGCCACTAAAATCTCTTCTCTGGCGGGCTGTACTCTCGCGTTGATTCAACTGGGGTATCTCGCGGAGGACAAGGATGCTGTGGAGTTGGCTCTGCGTCTTGTGGATTTTTCTCTGAAAGGCCAACACCCCCGAGGACAGTTTTACCCGTACTACTGGAAGGACCGCCAATCTTGGCTTCCTCTCGATTCCACAATTGCCATTCCCCTGCACCAGTCAGCCGCCATCGCCTTGATGCTTCTCCGGATTACCGTCCTCCTGGAGTCCAAAGGTCTACCCGCCTCGGCCTATCTGCACGCAGCTTCGCACATGGCCGATTCGCTTCTGCAGTCGAATCAAGATCTGGAAGATCTTGCCAACCTGCTCTATCCAGATTCCCTCCTTTCCGCCGGGCCGACGGCGGGCTCACCCATTCTGGTCGAGCTGTTCCTGGAGCTTCACAAGATCACCGGCAAGGACCGATACAGGAAGGCTGTGCGAACGCTAAAATCCAATTTTTTCTCCCAGAAGCCGCAGGCGTTGCTCCTCTTGGGTTTGGAGGACGGTGCGGCGCATCTGGATGCGATACTCGCGGAAGCTCAGGCGGCGGTGTCGCTCGAGGTATCAGGATACCCGGTTAAAGGACTATCCGGCTACTTCGATGCTATTCTTTCCAGGATCTACCTGAATCGCCCCGATTCCGAATCCGAGTTCAATCCTGTGGGAGGAATCAACCAAGCTCTTGGAAACCCAATCTTACTTTTCCGGGGATTCGAGCTCTCCCACACCCTGCTGTCCCTTGATGCCCGTATGAAAAAATCATCGAGGTTGAGGGAGTTGAATCTCCTCATCGCTCAACTTCTCGGTTTCACCCTGCAGAAACCCCTGGGGACCTCCTACTTCGACCCGGAGCAGAAGCGGAACGACCGCTTCGGAGCGCTGAATTCCTCCATCTGGACGAGAGAGTTGTACTATATGAGGCGACTCTGCGAGGAATTTCCCAGAGCAGTGTCGGGGTAGGCATCCACCGCAACTCATCCGTAAACAGTACAGACGACAACCACTACAACCGATAATCATACAAAAAGTACAGTAGTTCCTGTGTACTTGATACATTTTCAGAGCACAACTGTGATTTAGGCCGGTCGCGCTTGCTCGGGAGGCAATTGATGAGCTCGAACGATGATGTTTCCAGCATCGCCGATGCCAGTCGTCCAAATGCCGGACGAATTTATGACTACCTGTTGGGGGGAAATCACAATTTCGAGATTGACAGACAGGCAGCGGAACAACTGAAACAGATCGCTCCAGGAACCACGCAAGTCGTACGTCTAATCCGTTGGTTTCTGGGCGAAGCAGTACAGCGCTTGGGATCCGAGGGTTTCAACTATTTCTTGGACTTTGCCTCAGGATTGCCGACGGCGGATCATATTCACCAGATTGCTCCAAAAGGTACGAAGGTTGTCTACTCAGATATCGATCCTGTTACTGTTGCATATGCCAAAGAGATCATCCGCGACAATCCGGACGTCGCGTGCGTGGAGTGCGATATTCGGGAGCCGGGAACATTGCTGAACTCCAGTGTAGTCAAAGAGATGTTTGGCAAACAGCGGAAGATTGCCTGCGGGATGAACGGAATCGCTTGGTTCTTGGACGATCACAGTCTTGCCCATGCGTTGGAGGTGGTTTACGAATGGGCAGGTGAAGGATCGAAGCTCTTTATCAGTGACGGGGACACCAGACGGATTACCAAAGCTACGGAAGACATCTTCGAGTTCTACAGGAAAGTAGGCCAGCCTGTGTACTCCCGCTCTCTGGACACGATCACCAAGCTGATTGGCAAGTGGAATGTCGAAGAGCCGGGATTTTTGCCATTGACCGAATGGATCGATATTGACAAGAAGCTGGTGGAAACATCCAGGGAAGAAGTTGTCGGCGGTTACTTCGTTGGAGCCATTCTGACGAAGTAGCACCCCGTTATTCTTAGCTTCTCACTAACATCAGACAGGTATAATAAATAATCCACTTCGCCTGTATGCTATACTTCCTGGTAGAATGAATGACGAAATCATGAGACCAAGTATAGGAAATGCGCCAAAGCAGGAACTCAAAAAGATACTGCAGATTTTTACACAACATCAAGCAGAGGTAGAGGAACACCTGAGCAACCACTTTGAAGCTTCGGTCTTTGACAATCGATACACCCTGCATCCAAGGCGCCTTGCCCATATCGGAACGGAGATACTAGGGGAACTCATCCGATTCATAAACGAATTGAATCCCGAGACATGCCGAGAACAGGGAAGGCGAGCAGCGGCGGAAGGGATAAGTCAGGGTCCACTGTACGGTGTTGTCCATATCCTGCGGAGATTTCTCGGCAGTTACCTGTACGAAGACAGCGGTACAATCAACAAATTGGCCCACCGGTGTATAGATACCTTTCTGGGTGCGTTGATGGACGGATTTGTCGAAGAACGGGAAGCTCAGATCCTGAAGGATCAGGAACAGATGCGCCGAGCTCTGTCCACCGCCTTGGAGCAGCAGCGCCGGGAGTTGCACATCAAGAATCACGCTATCCACACATCGATCAGCGGAATCATCCTCTGCGATCTGGAGGGAACCATCACCTACGCCAATCCGGCGATACTGAGTATGTTGGATCTGCCGACTTCCAAGGAGCTTATAGGCAAACCCTGTTTTACCTACTGGGGAGAACAGGGCAAAGATGTGTTCAGCGTGCTTCTGGAAACAGGTGGCTGGCAGGGAGAGATCTCCATATCCGGAAGGGACCAACTCCCCCTGGAGGTGGCTGTGTCCGCTTCGGTCATCCGGGACGCTGTAGACACGCCGATCGGTATCATATCTTTCTTCTACGACATCAGCGAACGAAAACATCTAGAGGCACAGTTTCGCCAGGCTCAAAAGATGGAAGCTCTGGGCCAACTGGCAGGCGGCATCGTGCATGATTTCAACAACCTGCTCACAGCGATCAGCGGGTACAGCCAATTGGCACTGCTGGAACTTCCGGAAAGCAGCAAAACCTATCAGGACTTCGTACAGATCAAAACCGCAACGGATCGTGGCCGTGAACTGACACAGGAACTGCGGATGTTCACCCGCCAGACCTCGAGCAAACGGGAGCCGCTGAACCTCAACAGCGTAGTCGAGGAAACCCACAAGCTGCTGGAACGTACCTTTCCTCCGGAAATAAAAATCGTGTTGCATCTGGATCCCGAGCTCTCGGGGATCAACGCGAACGCCTCGCAAATGAGCCAGATGCTGATGAACTTGTGCGTAAACGCCCGGGATGCAATCATGAGCAGCCTGGAAAAAAAGAACAACAACGGTGAAAAACATGGAGAGCTGGTCATTGAATCCTACAACGTAGAGCTTGATTGGCGTTCCGCCGCCCGCTATCTTCACGCCCAGCCCGGTCGTTACGTATGTCTCAGCATCCTCGACTCCGGAGGAGGGATTCCTCAGAGAAACCTGGATCACCTGTTCGAGCCGTTCTTCACGACCAAGGGGGAAAAAACGGGGACCGGGTTGGGACTGGCAGTGGTGTACGGGATCGTGCAGAATCACGACGGATTTATCGATGTACACAGCAGAGAAGGTTCGGGCAGCGCATTCAACATCTACCTTCCGGTGTTTGAGGCTGATCAAGTTGATGAGCCGTATCATACCTACACTCCCGATCTAACCGTCGGTAAAGGTACAATTCTGGTGGCGGAAGACAACCCTCAGGTGCGGGGTATGATCGTTCGGGCTCTCGAAGAATCGGGATACAGCGTTATCGCGGCAAAGGATGGTTCCGATGCAATCGCCATCTACGAGAAGAAGGGAGCGAGTATCGATCTGGTTATACTGGATATGCTCATGCCCCACGTGGGGGGACGGGATTGCTTCTACAGGCTGAAGGAGATCGATTCCAAGGCAAGAATCCTTTTGATGACGGGATTCACCGCCAACGGTTCGATAGATGATTTCCTTGACGAGGGGGCAGCCGGGGTTATTATCAAACCCTTCGAGCTGCAGCATTTCACCACTACAATCCAGAAAGCTCTCTCGGGGAGACAAAAAAAGCCCGGCTGATCCCGGGGGATTAGTAACCCTCCCGAGATTTCCGGGCTTGAGTTCCATAGCCGAAGAACCGGCAGTACCGATTTACCTGAACTTACCGTGACCTTCGTTTCGAAGCGCCACGATCTTCGCTATCTCGGCCTGCACTTTTGCTGAGTCCTCTTCACCGCAGGCGCCGATAGCTCGGAATGCCGCAGCGGCGGTCTCCTTGTGGATGCGTGTCCACTCGGCCTTGGAGCCACGGGGTGGAGCCATTTGTTTCAGAGAATTGGATCCTTCGGCCAGTTCCATGAGCTTCAAGCCGGTGGTGTAGAAATCTTTGGCGTTCAAAGCCGAATTTATTTCCCCCAGCAAGCGAACATTGTTCCGCATCACCGAAACAACGACATCACGGTTGTACTGGGCGAACAGTTGCGGTGTAATCAGCAAAAGCACGAGTACTGCAAAAATCAAATAGAATCGCTTTTTCATCTCTTCACATCCTCCTGTCGTGGATTTGATTCAGTATATAGGAAAATATCTATATATTATAAATACAGTCAACTAAATTCGGCTGAGCAATCCACATTGCTATGCTTTGGGGTGACCGGAAAATGTAAAATTCAGGCTTCGTGTATGGTCCGCGCTATGGGTATGCGCCGCCCCGTTCCAAAAGCACGGGGACTGACCTTCAATACCGGGGGAGCCTGGCGCCGCTTGAACTCCGCCTTGCCCACCATACTCAGGACACTCTTCACCAACTCCTCCTCAAACCCGGCGGCGGTTATCTCCTCCAGGGTCTTGCTCTGCAGCAAATACAGGTGGAGGATTTGATCGAGCAGATCATAGGGGGGCAGACTATCCTGATCGGTCTGATCCGGCCTCAGTTCGGCGCTCGGAACTTTGGTGATTACCGATTCGGGGATCAACTCTTTGTCCCGATTCAGAGTGCGGGCCAAGGCATAAACTTCGGTCTTGAACAGATCCCCGATTACAGCCAGCACTCCGCACATATCGCCATAGAGGGTGCAGTAACCGGTAGCCAGCTCCGATTTGTTTCCCGTTGTGAGCAGGAGGGAATGAAATTTATTGGAATAAGCCATCAACAGCAGTCCGCGGATCCTGGCCTGTAAGTTTTCTTCGGTCGCATCGGCGGATTGACCCTTGAACACCGGCGATAGGGTCTGCAAACCTGCCTGAAACATCGCTTCGATCGACAAGCTGTGGAGCTCTACGCCCAGGTTCCGGGCCAGCAGCTCAGCATCGTCCCGACTGCCCTGGGATGAATATCGTGAGGGCAGGGCGAATAGCCGCACATTATCACGGCCCACCGCTCTCACAGCAAGCACGGCTACGACGCTGGAATCGATCCCTCCGGACAGACCGACGTGTACCCGTTTGAAACCGCACTTGCCCAGATAGTCGCGAATTCCCAGCACCAGAGCTTGCTCGATCTCCTCGAATCTGTCCACATCGATATCCGGGATGGCCGTGAGATTTCCTGTATCCACGAAGGCCAGCTGTTCCTCGAAGCCTGCCCCGATAAAACTCAGAGTCCCATCAGCCGAGGTAACCAGGGAACGTCCGTCGAAGACTAGGCTGTCATTGCCTCCGACCATGTTCACGTATACCACCGGCACTCCGGAGGACTTACCTATACTGGAGAGAAGTCTGTAGCGCAGCTCGAGCTTTCCGGAGTAAAAGGGAGAGGCTGACGGTGAAACTATCAGCGTAGCGCCCTTGTCCAGAAGCTCCTTCACCGGATCCACCGGATAATGCAGAGCGCTCTGCTGATCGGTTTCCCACCAGACATCCTCACAGATTGCGATGCCGATCTGCTCACCTTCAAACGCCATAGCCCGGCGTCGATCCGCCGGTTCAAAATAGCGAGCCTCGTCGAACACGTCATAAGTGGGCAGAAGAGACTTGGTCTGGGTGAAGCGAACCTCGCCGTTGTAGATCAGAGAAACCGCGTTCACCAGCGGTTTACCGGAGGAGGACCTGTTTCTATCAACGTATCCCAACATGATTCCGATCCCTTCGGGTGCGCGCTGCTGTATAGAGCGCAGGGACTTCAAGTTCGCTTCCACAAATGATCCGTGGTCCAGAAGATCCATAGGGGGATATCCACAGACACACATTTCTGGAAACACGACAAGCTCGGCGCCCTCTTCATGCGCCCGCCTGATATAGTCGAGTATCTTGGTCGCGTTACCTTCAAAATCGCCGATGGTAGGATTGATCTGGCCGATAGCTATCTTCACCGTTGAACCTCCACCTGCCCTGAAGGATAGCAAATAGACAGAGATTCCGCTATATTCCTATTTACAGAGCGATACCGTTCGAGTGAGGAGAGATCCGTGGCGACGTTCAAGAAAATCCTGGTGTTGAACAACGAGGTCGAGGCACGGCTCTTAGATGCCGTACTGGATGAGCAGCAGATCCCCCATCTGATGCGCACCTATCACGACCGGGCCTACGACGGGCTGTGGCAACAGCAGCAGGGCTGGGGTCACGTGGAAGCTCCCGAAGACTGCAAAGAGCAAATTCTGTCCATCTACGAAGATCTGCGGGGTGAAAAATGAAACGAGAATTCGACTTTCAACTGGAGGCGAAGAAGTTCTTGCCCTTGTTTCTCGCGTTCTTCATATCTTGGCTGATTCTCGAAGCGCTCATCGTTGTCCAAAGCCGAAGAGCCGGGGCCGCGACCGTCTCCACGGCGGGCATCTTCGCCTTGCTGCTGCTGATCGCGGCGCTGTTCCTCCTTACCGTGCTGTTCTATATACCGATTCTGCGAAAACTCGTCCCGGCGGTTTTCTTCGACAACGAGGCATTTTACTTTCAAGGATCGATCGGCAGGTTCTTCGGTTTGAATCTGCTGGGGATCTTCCTGACCGCGGCCTGCATCAAGATCTATCGCTATCTGGCCGGGCACACGGAGATCCGCGTTGGGTAGAAGCCGGAGGGACGACTCGGTTTCCGAGCTCAGGCCGGTAGAGGTTTCGGTGTGCTCTGGGGACAGATACTACTGACCGCTATCACCCTTGGCGTCTACGCTCCCTGGGCTTTGTCCAAATTCGGCAAGTGGTTTCTATCCAATACCTACGTTGAACCTTCGTGAGCCCGCTTCTCCTCGATCAGGTGAACCATCAATCGCTGCAGGGTCCAGGTGATAGAGGTTTCGGTTACGATGGCGAATATCGGTTTGGGGATTTCAAGGGACTTGAATACATGCATCAGGGATCTCACCCCCGACTCTGAGAGGTTGTAGAACAGCACCAGCCGCTCCCGGCAGTCGAACTCCTCGTCCCCGATCGCCTCTTGCAGGAGGATATCGCCGATCACGACGGACCCGTGCCGTTTTTCGAGTCGGAAAGGCTGGGGCACACCGATCTCGGCCAGCCGCTCGTCTATGCGTTTCTGCTCTGAGTCCGTATAGCCAAACGTCAGGATTCTTGCCTTGTTGCTCATAGCATCTCCCTCTCGTTGTCCTCAAGATCTACTGGTCAAGAAAACCCCGCCGATGACCATGGCTGCCCCGAGCACCAGCGGCAGGGTGATTCTCTCCCCCAGCACGATTGTACTGAGGGTCATGGCCCAAATGGGGACCAGATTTATGAAAATGGCCGTTTTCGACGGACCAATCGATTTGATACCCTGGTAGTAGAGGATAAAGGCCACCACGGTTCCCATCAACCCCAGATAGACCAGGCTCAGCCACACTCCGAGCGAGTACTGCCAGGCGCCGGCCAACCGGCCCTCCAGAACGGCGGGGATGGCCAGGGCGACAGTTCCGATCAGACAGGCGTAAGTTATCGCCAGCCGAGGCGCCAGCTCTTTGAGGATGATCTTTCCGACCACAGAGAAGGTGGCCCAACTGAGCATGGCCCCGAAGATATACAGATCACCTCTACCGATCTCACCGCGCAGCAGACTCGCCGGATTTCCTCCGCTGATCGCCCAGGATACACCGAAAAGGGCTACCATCAGGCCAAGTATGCGAAGGAGGGAAAAACGATCCTTGAAAAAAATTATAGATGCCACGGAAACCACGGTCGGCGTCATAGCCACGACCACGGAGCTTCGTCCTGCCGGAGCAATGGCCAGGGCGGAGAAAAAGAACAGATTGTAGAGGAACACACCGGACAGCCCAAGAAGCGTAAGCCAGGCCCACTGACGTACGGTTAAACGGATGAATCGTCTCTCCCGGATCAGGTGAAGGATCAGCAGCGCAGTTGTGCCGAAAACAAAGCGGAGGAAGGAGGCGGTGAACGGAGGTGCTTCCACAGCGGTGATACGGGCAGCGACGAACTGGCCGCCCCAGAGAAAGGACACCAGGACCAGCTTGAGAGCATCGGATTTTTTCACGGCTCATCCTACGCGATTCAGCAGGCTTTGGCCACCTGGATACGAGAGGATCATCAGCCTGCGGACGGTAAGTCTCTGCTGCCGTTGACCACGGCTTTCCTGCCTTGCTAAGATGCCTATGCAATGAAGCGGGTAGCCCTGATCACAGAGGCATCTACTTCCCTGGGGGATCAGTTGGTGCGGCGGTATCTCAGCGAAGGATACAGCGTAGCAGCAACCTGCTCGGGCCAGGCCCGCATTGACACACCTGTGGTATCCGAGGAGGAGGATCTCCTGGTGATCGATTGGAACAGGAATTCTCCCATCTCGGCCAAAAATGTTCTGCTAACCGCACTCAATCGCTTTGACACGATCGACGAAACCCTCCTCCTGTTGACGCCGGAGCTGGACCAGAAACTTCTTCAGGAAACCGCTGCGGAAACGATCGACAGGGCTGTGGATGCTTGGATCAAGGGACCCCTATTCCTGATAAAGGCCGTTCTGGTATTGTACGGGCGGAAACAGGAGGGCTTCCTGGCGCTGATCAATCACGTGCCTCAGGTGGCGGCTGCTGTTCCGCCTCCGCTGGAGAGCGCACTGCGGGGCAGCTTCCGGGCTACCGCCGAGGCGATATTCGCCGGCATCGGTCAACAGAACATATTCGTAAATGGATTCGAGTCCCACTCAACCAAGATCGAAGAACTGGCCGATTTCATCTTCGATACGATAAGCAGCAAGGGAATTCGAACCACGGGCAAGTGGTACCGTTTCCCCTCTCGCCCCGGAATCCTGTCGGCATTCAAGGCGTAGCCAGGCTGTCTCTTGAAAACCCGTGTTGCGCTTAAAAGAACATGGATGAGGCGAAGCGTGTCTGAAACTCCGGCTTGGCCGCCAGCTCGAGAAAACGGCACCCTCTATAGATAGAAACGGCTTTCTGCCTGTATTCCCGGGAAACCAGCACCAGGGATGCGCCCCGCAGCGCAGCATTTCCCACCACGTCCACCTTCTCGACATCCACTTCGGGAATCAAGCCGATGCGGACCGTCTTGCCGATATCCACCCCGGAACCGAAGTTCCCGGCCAGACGAATCTTCTTCAGCGCCTCAACCTCCACCCCGGTTTCGGCAAGCAGCATGTCGATCCCCGTGCGGATGGCTCCTTTGGCCAGCTGAAGTTCCCGGATGTCCTTTTGAGAGATATACACTTCCTCTGCTCCGCCCGAAGTCAACCTGAACGCCTTGATCTTATCCAGCTTGAAGAAGCGTTTCTTGAGCTCCGGATTGTCCACCTCATCGGGATCTGCCAATTTGCCGCTGGAATCGAGCAGACCTGCTTCCAGCAACTCGGCTACCGCGGAGATCAAACCGCTGCCGCAGATGCCCTTCGCCTTCCCCCCGCCGACCACATCGAGATCAACCCGGCCGCTCCCTGCGATCGAGACACCGGTTACCGCTCCATCCAGCGCCCGCATTCCGCAGGAGATCTGAGCGCCTTCAAAGGCCGGCCCCGCCGCTGTGGAGGTGGTGATCAGTTCCCCGGCTTTAGCCAGCACGATTTCTCCATTGGTGCCGATATCGATCGACAGCGAGATCTCCTCCTCGTGCTCCAGATCCAGAGCCAGAATGACGCCCATGGTATCGGCGCCGACGAATGCGGAAATGAGGGGGAGTGTTTCTACGTGGCCGCAGCTCTGAAAGGACCAGCCGAACTCCTCCGGCCGGCGCCGAACCAGACCTGCTACCAGGGGAATGTACGGAGCCAGGGTCAGCTGGCGGGGATCTATTCCGTGCAGGATGTGGATCATGATAGAGTTGCCCACAACCGTGCTGCGCACCACCCGCCGTCTATCCACGCCGTTTTCCTTCAGTAGTAGCTCGGCACAGTCGGCAATTGTCTCCAGGGCAGCCTTGCGGACCGTCTCGGGATCTTCGTGGAACGCCTGGGTTCGGGAGATGACATCGGCCCCGAAGGCGGACTGCCGGTTCAACATGGTCTTGCGGCCGATGCGGCGTCCGGTCTCGAGGTTGTGAAGAGACACATCCACGGTCGTCGTACCCAGGTCCACGGCAAATCCGAACACAGGTTCATCAGACGGGCTGGTGATACAGATCAGATGGGAATCTTCAATGAAGGCATCGACCGCCCAGCTCGAGTCCCGTAGTACACGGGAAAAGCCTTCGGCCGCCTGCGGAGTGACCTCCGGCATGGTGGTGCTGCCGCGGTCCAGAGCTTCGTGCAGCCGCTCCCAATCGGCCCGCTGATCCTCCAGCCGAGGTTCGTCCAACCGAAGATGCCTGCGCAGGACAATGGGATCGCCGTACAGCAGCTGCGTGCCTTCGGCCTTTGCCGGATCCCGCCAGACGACCTCCACCTCTTTTTCTTCGGGAATGAATATCGAACAATCTCCCTCGACCACCGTCTGGCAAGCCAGGCGCACGCCGCTTTCGATCTCGGTTTTGGAGAGAGGTTTCTTCCCCGCTTTCCCGCTCTCGGTGGGGGGGTCGATAGTAACCTTGCATTGGTTGCAAAGTCCTCTGCCGCCACAGGGAAAATCAACCAGCAGCCCCTCTCGGATCAGGAGGTCACGGACCGCCGTACCCTCCTCCACGTGAATGATCAT
>Ga0180437_10002955_pt1 | contig 26096 bp, 22 predicted proteins | sample SS_ome_4_FD_132410 | JGI IMG/M metagenome (GOLD analysis project Ga0180437, IMG submission 132410) | Hypersaline lake sediment archaeal communities from the Salton Sea, California, USA - SS_3_D_1 metaG | ecosystem: Environmental > Aquatic > Non-marine Saline and Alkaline > Hypersaline >... | reverse complement strand
TGGTGATATGCAGGCCTTCAAGAGCGTCGTGCAGCATCTCATCTTGCCTGCGGCCAACCTGGCCTTCGGCTCCCTGGCTGTATTGACCAGGATGGTGCGTTCCAGCATGCTCGACGTCCTGGGCGAGGATTACGTGCGCACGGCCCGGGCCAAGGGGCTCAAAGAGCGACGGGTGATCCTCCTCCATGCCCTGAGAAACGCCCTCATCCCCACCACGACCACCATGGCCTTGCAGATGGGTGCCCTCATGGGCGGGGTCTTTTTGGTGGAATTGATGTTCTCCTGGCCGGGCCTGGGGTTCTATGCCATGCGGTCCATCACCCTGATAGACTTCCCTTCCATCATGGGGGTGGCGATATTGATGACCACCATCTATGCCATCTTTAACCTGTTGGCCGATCTGCTGTACGGTTTACTCGATCCCCGCATCTCCGTGGAAGGGGGGGCGGAATAGGCATGGGCGCAAAGAGAAAAGGGAAAGCCGTCGGCAGCGCAGACCTTTTTCCGGAGGTGCAATACGCCCAACGAGGCTTGTGGCAAAATATGTTGCGCAACCTGCGGCGCAATCCCCTGGCCATCGCCGGCCTGGTTCTCGTATTGATCGTCCTTTCGTTGGCCATTCTGGCCCCTTGGGTAGCGCCTCGCGACCCCTTGGAGGTGGATCTGCCGAACAAGCTCTTGCCTCCCGGGGGGGAGTACCTTCTGGGCACCGATGATATGGGCCGGGATCTGCTCTCGCGGTGTATTTTCGGCTTCCGTATTTCGGTGCGAACCGCGGTCAGTGTGCTTTCCCTGGCCTGCTCTGTCGGCATCATCATCGGGGGGACGGCCGGCTATGTCGGAGGGAGGTTGGATAACCTGCTCATGCGTCTGACCGACATGTTCCTTGCCTTCCCAGGGTACATATTGGCCCTGGCCATCGCCGGGGCTCTGGGGCCCAGCCTGACCAACGCGATTGTCTCTGTGGCAACCGTGTGGTGGCCGTGGTATGCCCGGTTGATGCGAGGCCAGGTCCTGTCGGTCAAGCAGAATCTCTACATAGACGCAGCAAGGAATATTGGCGCCAGTGATGCGCGCATCGTCCTGCGTCACATACTGCCCAATTGCATCACACCCCTCCTGGTTTTGGCGACGATGGATTTTGGCATTGTCATCCTGGTGATGGCCAACCTCAGTTTTCTGGGGTTGGGTGCCCAGCCTCCCGAGCCGGAACTGGGCTACATGATCGCCCGGGGCCGTCTCTACTTTATGAACCAATGGTGGGTGGCGACCGTGCCGGGAGTTGCCATATTCCTGATGGCTCTGGGCACAAACCTGATGGGCGATGCATGGCGGGACATCCTTGACCCGCGAACCCAGAGCCGGTAGGCAGGACCCGGTGGAATCATACGCTTCGTTCGCCGAAGGTCTCTGGCCGAGGCGGGAGGGGCTCATTCAGAGACCTTTGCCCAATCCAATATTGCCGAGACCAACGAGGGGGGGAAGCCGACATAATCTCTCTGATTCTATAGGAGGAAGGATGGAAAGGGAAGATCGGGCACAAGCGGTGCTGAGCTATCTGGAGGCCCGCCGGGAGGAGATGATAGATTTCGCCTGTCAACTCGTCGCCACCCCCAGCATCAACCCGCCGGGGGATGAGCGGGCGGTGACGGAGGCCGCCCTGGCAAAGATGAAGGAGTTGGGTCTGGAAGGGGCGGAGGTTCTGGCCAAAACGCCGGAACGCCCTAACGTCATCTATCGCCAACGCGGCAAGAGCGGGTCGCCACGGCTCATCTTCAACGGCCATACCGATACCAAGCCGGTGGGGGAGGAAGACCGCAAGTTGTGGCACACCGATCCTCTGACGCCGACGATCGTGGATGGCAAGCTGTACGGTCTTGGGTCCGCGGATATGAAGGGCGGAATCGCTGCCATGGTGTATGCCACGGCTGCGCTTCGTGCCTTGGCCGATCCGCCGGAGGGCGATCTGCTGCTCATCCTGGTGGCCAACGAAGAGGCTGCGGGAGAGTTCGGCGCCAATTGGTTGGTCAAGCATCATGATATCCAGGCCGATTTCTGTCTCGTCGCCGAACCGTGTGGCATCAAGGAAGAGCTTGAGAGTCTGCCCGTGTGTGCGCGCAACACGGTTATTTTCAAGACCAAGGTCTATGGCACGCAGATGCACAGCAGCATTTCCGACCAGTTTCCTTCGGTCAACGCCAGCGTCAAGATGGGCTGGGTCCTGTGGCGGATGGCGAGGGACCTTAAGCTCCATTATGATCCTCACCCCTACTATCCCCAGGGGCCTACGGTTAACCTGGGCGATTTCGTCAAAGGTGGGATCTATTACGGCGTCTATCCTGGCTATGCTGAATTCGGCAGTGATATCCGCATCATTCCCGGGATGACACGTGACGGTGTAAAGCAGGACCTGGAGGAGTTTATGGAGGGGCTGTGCCGGGAGGACCCGGAGTTGAAGGTGGAACTCGAGTTCGCCGGAGAAGGCAGAAAGCAGGATTGGAAGTGGCTGCGCGGAGATGAGCCTTTCGTGGGCATGATGCGGCGGGCCGGCGAGCGCATCCTGGGGCGACGGCTCCCCCTGGGTGGGTTCCCGGCCTTCACCGATGCCTATTGGTTCCACACCTACGCGGGCATACCGGCTATCCCTGCCTTTGGGCCCGGTCTGTTGCCCCTGGCCCATGGGCCCAACGAGTATGCCTCCACGGAGGGCATCATTCAGTCGAGCAAGATATACGCCCTGGCGGCTTTGGAGTATCTCGATTCGGAATCGGGCGAAGAAGCGACGTGACCCTGACTTTGTTCGCCGGGGGTCTCTGACCGAGGCGTCAGGGACTCGGTCAGGAGACCTGCGCCCAACCTTTGTTCGCCGAGGGTCTCTGACCGAGGCGTTAAGGGCCTGGTCAGGAGACCTGCGCCCAACCTTTGTTCGCCGGGGGTCTCTGACCGAGGCGTCAGAGCAGACAATAAGAAGGGAGAATAGGGGAAATGTCTTTAGAAGAGTACGTTTTAGATTTCTTGGGTGCACATGAGGGCACGTTCACCAGTCTGGCAAAGGATATCTGGGCTAATCCTGAGCTGGGGCTGCAGGAATTTCGCTCATCCAAACTGCTTGCCGATGAGCTGGAGAAAGCTGGCTTCGCCGTCAGCATGGGCGTTGGCCAGATGCCGACCGCCTTTGTGGCGTCGTGGGGGGAGGGGAACCCGATCATCGGCATCCTGGGTGAGTATGATGCTTTGCCTAGCCTCTCGCAGAGCGTATCGGCCACCCGAGAACCGATACAGGAAGGCAAGCCGGGGCATGGCTGCGGGCACAACCTCTTTGGGGTGGCAGCGCTCGGCGCTGTGCTCGCCGTCAAAGAGGCCATGGAGAGAGCCAAGATCAAGGGAACCATTCGCTACTATGGTTGCCCGGCTGAAGAGACGCTTGTGGGCAAGGTCTTTATGGCGAGGGCTGGGGTCTTTGACGATCTGGACGCAGCCATCACCTGGCATCCGGGCTATGTGAATTCTGTGAGGAGCTCCTCGTCCACCGCGATGAATTCTTTCAAGGTGAATTTCCATGGCGTCGCCGCGCACGCTGGCTCAACGCCGGAGGCGGGGCGCAGCGCATTGGATGGCGTGCAACTGATGGACGTCGGGGTGAACTATATGCGCGAGCATATCATTCAGGACGCCCGCGTCCATTGCGTGATCACCGAGGGGGGCAAAGCGCCGAACGTCGTCCCGCCCTATGCCCAGGTGTGGTACTATGTCCGTGCCCCGAACAGAGAACAGGTTGACCAGATCTATTCCTGGGTGCTCGACATCGCCAAGGGGGCGGCCCTGATGACCGGCACGACGCACGACGTTGATTTCTTGACCGGATGCCACAACACGTTGCCCAACGAAACCATCGGCGATGTCCTGCAGGAAAAGTTGAAGAAGGTTGGCCCGCCCAGGTTCACCGAGGAAGAGAAGGCATTGGCCAGGCAGTTGCAGGAGACGTTCCCGCCCGGTGCGATAGAGAAGAGCCTGAAGCGCTTTGGGATGACGAGAGAAGAGATGGGCGATCCGCTGTGCGAGGCGATCACCGAACCGCATGGCAAGGGAGAGGTGATGGGAGGCTCCACGGATGTGGGCGACGTGAGCTATATCACCCCGACGGCACAGATCAGCACGTGTTGCCAGGCGCTTGGGACGCCGGGGCACAGTTGGCAATTCGTCGTCACGTCTGGTTCGAGCATCGGTGCCAAAGGCATGATGCTCGCTGCCAAGGCGATGGCCCTTGCTGCTCTGGACCTTGAGACCAAGCCGGACGTGCTGAAGGCGGCTCGTGCTGAGTTTGAGAAAAGGACCGAAGGCAAAAAGTATGTGTCACCGCTTCCTGAGGAGGTCGTTCCCAACGAGGGACACCTTCACCAATAAAGCTCACGCCTGGCGGCGCGCTGTCAGGCGCTATGAGATAAGCAGATAGGAAAGGAAGCGAACTGATGCACAAGTTGGAAGAGCGGGTGCTGGCAGAGATCGAGCGTCGTGAGGAGACCATGCTCTCTTTTCTGCAGGCTTTGGTGCGCCAGCCGAGCACGCTCGGCAATGAGATGGGCGCCCAGCAAATCGTCTATCGCAAGCTAAGATCTCTTGGACTGCCGGCTGAGTTGTGGGAACCCAGATTGGATCTGCTGCGCACCCATCCGGCCTTTGCGCCGGTGGAGTGGAGCTACGAGGGGCGCCCCAACGTCACCGCCGTTTACAAGGCCCGGAGCGGCGGGGGTCGATCTTTGGTTCTGAACGGTCATATCGACGTCGTCAGCCCAGAGCCATTGTGGGGCTGGACTCACGATCCTTGGGGCGCCGAGATCGTGGGCCGGCGCCTGTATGGCCGTGGCGCAGGGGACATGAAGGGTGGTATTGCTATGGCGGTCCTTGCCTTGGAAGCAATCATCGCTGCCGACGTCGGTCTGCATGGCGACGTCTTTGTGGAGACCGTCTTGGAAGAGGAGTGCTGTGGCAACGGCACCCTTGCCTGTCGCCTGTGTGGCTACAGCGCTGGCGCCGACGCGGCTATCATTACCGAGCCCTATGCCCTCAGCGCCAATGTGGCCGACATGGGCGTGATGTGGTTCCGGGTTCGGGTGCGAGGCAGCTCAGGCCACGTTGGGAGGGCTCACGAAGCGAACAATGCCATTGAGAAATGCTTTCCCTTGATCCTGGCCCTGCGGGACCTGGAGAGGGAGATGAACCAGCAGATCAGCCATCCTGCCTATACCGAGCATGAGCACCCTGTCAACCTCAATGTAGGCACTATCAAAGGGGGTGACTGGCCCTCGTCAGTGCCTGCAGAGTGTGCCTTTGTCTGCCGTCTGTCCTTCGAGCCAGGTGTGCCGTACAAGGATGTTCGCCAGCGTGTCAAAGTGCGCATTATGCAGGCGGCGCAAAAGGACCCCTGGCTGAGGCAAACCCCGCCCCGGGTTGAATACTATGGTTTTCAAGCCGATGGCTCGGTCATTGACAAGGATGCCGAGTTGCTGCAAGTGCTGGGTAGCTCACACCGCAAAGTGGCCGGTGAAGAGATGCGCTGCAGCGTCAGCACAGCCTTGACCGACATGCGCTACTTTAATCTTTACACAGATATCCCTGCCACCTCCTACGGGCCTGTCGGTGCCAATATTCACAACGTTGACGAATACGTGGAGCTGGACAGCATTGTCACGGGCGCAAAGACTCTGGCTCTCTTTATGCTGGACTGGTGTGGATACGCCGGCCAGGACTGAAACGGAAATACGATCAAATTTGGACGGTAACTCTGATGATGTACATACGGACAGGGAGGCTCGCATGGTTAACATGGAACAGCATGAGAAGCTAGTAGATTCAATCAGCAGACTGCCCCGTATCAAACTGGCCCATCTACCTACGCCATTGGAAGAGGTCCCGCGGCTTTCCCGGGCTCTGGGAGGCCCGCGCATCTTCTTCAAGCGAGATGACCTTACGGGTATGCCACTGAGTGGCAACAAGACACGCATGTTCGAGTTCAGCCTGGCCAAAGCGATCGAGGAGGGGGCAGAAGTCGTCGTGCAAAGTAACGCTGTCCAGTCAAACTACAGCCGGCAACTCGCGGTAGCTTGTGCCAAGTTGGGGCTGGAGGCGCATCTGGTTCTGCGTAAGGCGCGAGGAGACAAGGAGCTGTCGGTTCAAGGTAATCTTCTCCTGGATCTGCTGGCTGGCGCAAAGGTTGAGCTCGTGGATGCCGATGTGTCTGAGCAACGACGGCTAAAGATGAAAAAGGCGGACGAGCTAAGAAAGGCTGGGCGCAAGGTTTATGTGGCCAGAGGAACGGATCGTGACACCGCGGTTGAAGCTGTGGCCTACGTAGAATGTGCCCTTGAGCTGTATGAGCAATTGGAGAAGCTAGAAATTGAATCGGATTATCTATTTCTCTCTGCTCATGATACCACTCAAGCAGGGCTTCTTGTGGGGACCAAGTATTTGGGCATTAACACGCAGATCGTGGGTACAAATATGTTCAACCACGATTCGGTGCCACTGATTGCTAAAGTGGTGAACGACATCATCGAGCTGCTTGGGCTCGATTTGACGATCAGATCAGACGAGGTCATCAACACGACGGATTACGTGGGGGAAGGATACGGCATACCCACTCCAGAGGGCCTGGAGGCGATAAAACTCGTCGCTCGTACGGAGGGGATCTGCCTTGATCCGGTGTATACCGGAAAGGCCATGGCCGGCCTCATTGACTATGTGCGTCAGGGAAAGGTAAAAGAAAACCAGACCGTTGTGTTCTTGCATACTGGCGGATTCCCATCTCTGTTTGCCTACAACGAGGAACTTGAAGCCGTTCTAGATACGAAAAGTCTGTAATCTGCTGCTGAGGTGAGACAAGCCTGGGCGTCGAGACTTGTGGGGTTCTCGATCAAGAGTGGCAAGGAGGAATGTGATGAAGCTGACGGATAGGGTGTACCTGGTCGGCAGCGGCGCCTGGGGTTTCGGCCTCAGCGATGACCACGACTGCCACGTCTATTTGTTGGATGGGGGCAGTGAGGCGGCGCTCATTGACGCGGGGGGCGGGAGAGACGTCTCCTCCATCCTCAAGATTATTGAGGACGATGGCGTTCCTCTGGATCGAATTCGCTACCTTCTGTTGACCCATGGACATGGTGATCACGCCGCTGGCGCGGCAGAGTTAAGGGAGAGGTTGGGCCTGCAGGTGCTGATCGCCTGCAAAGTGGCCGAGTTCCTGCGGCAAGGGGATGAGAGGGGCATCTCTCTGGACGTGGCCAAGCAGGCCGGTGTCTATCCTCCGGATTTCTGCTTCCGCGCCTGCCCCGTGGACGGCGAGCTGGAGGAAGGACAAAAGGTCGTCGTTGGTGACTGCGAGCTTTTGGTGATAGAGACCCCCGGCCATTCTGCGGGGCATCTGTCTTTTCTGATGGACAGGGATGGGGTACAAACCTTCTTTGGCGGGGACTCGATCTTTTTCGGAGGCCACATCGTCTTGCAGAATATCCCCGATTGCGACCTGCAGGCCTACCTTCGCACTATTGAGAGGCTGTCAAAGCTGTCAGTGGACGTGTTTCTCCCCGGTCACCTGTGCTTCTCCCTGCGCGACGGCCAGCGACATATAGACGCGGCCATGGAGATACTAAAGACATTGGGTGTCCCGACTAACCCGACGTGAAGCGGAGGGAAGGCCGGACGGATCAGGTCTCAGTTTTGACATCACGCCGCAGAGATTCATTTAGCTCGTCGCCTCCCCGCGTCGGGTTGGGGAGGATGGGAGACACTTTTGGAGGTGAGAACTGCCATGGAACAACTCTTTCAACCGATAAAATTAGGCCCCGTCGAGGTATCCAATCGGGTGGTTTTGGCGCCCATGGGCCTGGGCTTTGAGAGCGTTGATGAGACCTGGCCGGAGAGGTATTTCCCCTTCATCGAGGAACGCTGCCGGGGCGAAACCGGCCTCATCCTCACCCATTTCACCAACGCCACCCGCCTGGCGACGGCACCCATCGTCGGCAGCTACGATGACTGCTTTCTCGATACCCACACACGGCTGGCAGACGTGGTGCATGGCTACGATTCCAAGATCTTTCTTCAGATCGCGGCCTTTGGCGGCAAAGGGGGCGATGCGGCGCCGTCGGCCATCGAGAGCCCGAACTACTTGGGCCTGCCTCGCGAACTGACCGTCGAGGAGATAGAGCAGATCATCCAGGACTTTGCCCGGGCGGCGGCGCGAGCGCGCCGGGCCGGCTGCGACGGGGTGGAGCTTCATGGAGGGCACACCTACCTGGTGGGGGCCTTTGTGTCTCCCCACACCAACCGGCGACAGGACAAGTATGGCGGCGATTTCGAGGGCCGGATGCGTTTCCCGGTGGAGATTGTGCGGGCCATCAAGCGAGAAGTAGGGGGCAATTTCCCCGTGGGCTTCAAGTTCAGTGCCTGGGAGGAACTGGAGGGCGGGGTGGACGCGGAACTGGGCGTGCGCATCGCTCAGCGGATGGCCCAGGAAGGAGTGTGCTACCTCCATGTTTCCTCCACCTCGGCTACCTTGGGGCTGACTTCCCGTTATCCCTCTCTTCCTACGATGTATGCCCCGAGCAATACCCTCTTACCTCTGGCGAGAATGGTGAAGGAAGCGGTGAAGGACGTACCGGTGATAGCCGCTGGAGCCATTGACGAACCCCGTGACGCCGAGGAGATGATAGCCCGGGGGGAGTGCGATATGGTGGCCCTGGGTCGCGGCCTCCTGGCCGACCCCCATTGGGCTCGCAAGGTCCGACTGGGCCAGCGCGTTCGACCCTGCATCCGGTGCAACGTGTGCTATCAGCAACTGTGGACGCCGCACGCGTCGGTGGTCTGCACGGTGAACCCTTACCTGACATTTGAGGTTCAGGAGCCCTTGCCGCCCGTCTCCAGAAAGAAAAAGATCATGGTGGTGGGCGGCGGGCCAGGCGGGATGGTCGCAGCACTCACCGCTGCAAAGCAGGGACACCAGGTCACCCTGTACGAGAAGAAGGATGCCCTGGGAGGAGAGTTGATCCCTGGTGGCCAACCGGCCTTCAAGTCAGAGGTCGGACGGTTGCTCCGATACTGGAAGGAAGAACTGGCCGACTCTCAGGTCGCGTTGAGGCTCAATACCGAGGTCACACCCGAGTTGGTGAGACGCGAGAGACCCGATGCCCTGGTGGTGGCTGTGGGGGCTGCCCCTGTCATGCCTTCGATTCCCGGCATCGAGGGCCCGAACGTGATAAGCGCTGTGGAGGCTTTTCTCGCCCCTGACAGGGTCAAAGGCAAGGACGTGATCATCCTGGGCGGTGGAGAGGTAGGGTGCGAGTGCGCTGTTTTCCTGGCTCAGCAAGGATGCAAGGTGACTATCGTCGAGGTGCTAGACGAGTTGATGGTGACCGGAGAGATCCATAGCATCCGGGTCGATCTCCTTAGAATGCTGGGCGAGGCAGGGGTCAAGGTTTTGACCGACACGCGAGCTACAGAGATCGCGGAGAACGGGGCCACCCTGCAGTCAGGTGATGGGTCGGAACAGTTTCTCAAAGCGGATTTAATGGTGGTGGCCGTGGGTATGATGCCCCTCAGGCAGGCGGCTCATCAACTGGCCGGGGAATGTGCCGATGTGAGACAGGTTGGCGACTGCCTGCAGCCCCGGCGGATTCGGGACGCCGTGGTAGAAGGAGAGTTGGCGGGCAGGCTGATTTGACAGCCGCTGTCTGTTTGTCGCCTTGACCACAAGGCCTAGCTTTTTCATAAGGAGATCGACAATGTTGTCAAATGAAACGTTATCCAAAGGGTCGATTATGGCTTCACGTCGGGCTCAGGAGGTGCCGTGGTCGGGCATCCGCAAGATGTTCGAGTTGGCGGCCAAGGAGCCCGACGCTGTCACTTTTGCCGTGGGCCAGCCGGACTTTGCCACGCCACGCCATATCGTGGAGGCTGGTCAGCGGGCTCTGGAGGAAGGGTATACGAGGTACGCCCCGGGACTGGGGTACCTGGCGCTGCGAGAGGCCATTGCCAGGAAGGTCTGGCGGGACAACAAGATGGAGGCTGACCCGCAGACAGAGATCGTCGTTACAGTAGGGGCCATGGAAGGCCTCCTCCTCAGCTTGATGGCGGCGGTGGATCCTGGTGACGAGGTGATCATACCGGATCCGGGATACACAAATTACGAGAGCGTCGTTCGAGTGATCAACGGCGTCCCGGTCTCCGTTCCAGTTCGGGAGGAGAATGACTTCCGGTACAGCCCCGATGATGTGGAACGGGCCATCACTGAGCGGACAAAAGTTCTGGTCCTCAATTCGCCGGCCAATCCTACCGGCGCGGTCATGCTAAAATCTGATGTGGAACAGATGGCTGACATCGCTCAGCGTCACAACCTGATCGTGCTCTCTGATGAGGCGTATGAGAAGTTGATCTATGGTGGCCTGGAACACGTGAGCATCGCCAGCTTGCCTGGGATGAAAGGACGCACCGTCTCCGTCTACACCCTGTCCAAGACCTACGCGATGACCGGCTGGCGCGTCGGGTTCGTCGTTGGCGGTGAGCGCCTCATCGATCAGATGCACAAAATGCAGGAGGGTGTGGTTTCCTGTGTCGCTTCCTTTGTTCAACAGGCTGCCATCGCGGCCCTGGACGGCCCACAGGAGTGCGTCGGGGAGATGGTCGCCGAATACGACGTTCGGCGAAAGTTCATCGTTCGGGCTCTCAATGAGATTGAGGGCATCAGTTGTGTGGAACCAAAAGGGGCCTTCTATGCCTTCCCCAATATCTCTGCCCTGGGGCGTTCCTCTTCAGAGGTCGCCATGTCGCTGCTAGAAACGAGCAAGGTCGTCTGTGTGCCGGGGACCGCCTTTGGGTTCCAGGGAGAAGGCTATCTCCGCATCTCGTACGCCTCTTCGCTACAGGATCTGGAGGAGGGTGCCCGGCGCATAAGAGATGGCGTGAGGAAACTCCAGGGATAGGTCATCTCGCATTGAAGGGAGGATAGACCGGTGAGCAGCATTCGCGTCGGGGTGGCCCAGGTGCCTCAGACCCCGGATCTGAGCAAGAACCTTGACAAGGCCCTGGAGTATATGGAAAAGGCTGCTAGCAGCGGTGTGGAGCTCCTCTGCTTTCCGGAGACCCATCTGCCTGGTTATCGTGTCGGGATGCTGGCTGTTAGCATCCCGTGCGATGAGGAGGGCCTGGCGCGGGCGACCCGGCAGATTGCTGCCAGGTGCCGTGAGCTGTCTATGGGCGTCATCCTCGGCACGGAGACACCGAACCCCGGGGGAAAACCTTTCAACAGCGCCCTGATCATCGACCAGAATGGTGAGACGATTGCCTTCCACCACAAATCCAAACTCACCCCCAAGGATGCCCTGGCCTACACACCTGGTACCGGCCCGACGCTGTTTACGTTCAAGAACATTCCCATGGGGCTGGTGATCTGTTTCGAAGGGTTTCGCTTTCCCGAGACGGCGCGAGAATTGGCCAGGGGGGGCGCAAAGATCCTGTTCCATCCGCAGTTCAATCACGTCCTGCCTGGGATGGAGTGGAAGCTCCCCGTGCACGAGGCCCTGCTGGTGGCGCGCGCTGCGGAAAACACGGTTTATTTTGTGTCGGCGAACATGAGCCATCCGCGCAATAATTGCCGGTCCCTGGTGATCGCTCCTGACGGGTTGATCCAGGAAGCCTCGGTTCTGGCGCAAGAGATGCTTTTGGTGGCCGATCTAGACCCGGACCTGGCTACTCATGCCTTCCTTGAGGACGACCCGGTAAAGAGAATGAAGGTTCTGGCGGAGAGTTAGAGGGTTGACATCAGGCCTTGGGCAAGGTTCAGAAACTTTTTGAGTTGGATTGGCGCTTGTGGCGTCAGATCAAATAAAACCAGGAGAATGACCAGACATGCGTATCGGGATTGCCAGAATATCGCAGGAAACGAACACCTTCTCGCCCACTCTGACGGACCTGGATGCGATCCGGGCTTTTGGCGCTGCTCGTGGCCAGAAAGTCCTTCAGGCCTCGAGCTGGTCGAAGTACATGGATGGGTTTCTTGACGTGGTGGGAGACGAGAAAGTGGTGGGCATCACCCAGGCCCAGGCCATGCCGTCGGGGTATCTGACTGAAGAAGCGATGCATACCATCCTGCAGTGGTTCACCGAAGATCTGAAAAAGGCCCTCCCCCTGGATGGACTGTTGTTAAGTCTCCATGGGGCTTTTGCCGGCGTTGCCGATTCAGACGTTGAGGGGCTGGTGCTTCAGAGGGCGCGGGAAATCTTGGGACGGGACGTGGTCATCGGCGCTTCCATGGACCTTCACGCCAATGTCACCAGGCGCAAGATCGAAAACGCCGACGTGATCGATGGCTTGCACACGCATCCTCACGTGGATAGCCGTGAGACGGCTCAGAGGGTGGCCCATATGCTTCTCGCCGCCCTGCGCGGAGAGGTGAGGCCGGTCATGAGCGCGGTCAAGATCCCCATGATCACCCCTGCCGAGACCCAACTGACGTACGAATACCCTATGAAGGAGCTCATGGCAGCGACGCGACGCCAGGAAAAGGATGAGCGGGTTCTTGCTTCGTCTGTCTTTGCCGTGCAGCCGTGGATGGATATCCCGGAGATGGGGTGGTGCAGTGTCGTGGTCACCGATGGCGACCAGGGGCTGGCCGATCGACTGGCCAGAGAGTTGGCGGATGTGGCCTGGAGTCAGAAGGCAGACTATACCCGGCCCTGTCCGACCTATGTCGAAGCTTTGGACGAAGCCTTTGCGACGAACGTTCGGCCGGTCGTCATATCCGACTTTGCCGATCTGATGACGGGCGGCGGGACCGGCGATTCCACCTGGTATCTCAAGGAACTCCTGGCGCGCAATCCTGACGAGCCCTGCTATATCACGATGGTTGATCCCGAGTCGGCCAAGGAGATGGCCGAGGCGGGTGAGGGTGCAGAGGTCACGCTCACGCTGGGTGGGAAGCAGGACAACGTCTACTCCACTCCCGTCGAGGTGAGCGGTGACGTGCTGCGGGTGTTTCCGGTCACGGCAGATCGGGAACTGCCGCAAAGCATGGGGCTGACAGCCGTTCTGCTGGTAGGGAACATCTATGTTGTTGTCTTTGAGCGCCTGGGATGGGGCTCCAGCCCGAGCATCTACTCTGGCGCGGGGCTGGACCCAACCAAAGCCAAGATCCTTATCGCCAAGTCGGTCGTGGATTGGCGGGAGGGCTACAAGGGCGTGGCCAGGCTTTTCCTTCTGGGAGAGGCGCCGGGGCTCGCCCCGTCTAACCTGAGATCGCTGGAATGGAAAAACGTGCCCCGGCCTATCTTTCCCCTGGATGAGGAGATGGCCTGGAGCAGCGCAGAGGCTGCCGTATACAGAAGCCGCCCGGTGATGAAAGGGAGGGCTCTACTTTGATGGAGGAGGTTGAAGGATGAAACGACACGTGAAATTGATGATCCCTGGGCCCGTGGAGGTGAGTCCTGCAGTTCTCGAGGTGATGGGGCGGCCGCTTGTGGCGCACTATGAAGCCGAGTGGGCGCAGATTCACGCCGAGACCATCCAGATGGCCAAGACCATCTTTCAGACGACAGGGGATCTATTCATCATGGTGGGGAGCGGCAGCACCGGGCTGGAGGCATGCCTGAGTGGCATTGCCGGAAACGACGGGACAACGCTTATCGTTACTAACGGTGTCTTTGCCAAGGGGCTGGTGAGGGCGGCGATCACCTATAGCGACCGGGTCGAGGAAGTAGAGTTCCCGGACAAGGAGCCGATCCCGCCGGAGGCTTTGGATCGCCTGCTCGCGGAGCGCCAGGATGTCCGTTCGGTGGCTATGGTACACTCGGAGACACACACGGGCCTGCTGAATCGGGTGCAGGAGTACGGTGAGATCTGCCGGGCGCATGGGGCGCTATTCATGATTGACGCGGTCTCGTCACTTGCCGGGGCCAGACTGGAGATGGATGCCTGGAAGATCGATCTGTGTGTCACGGCTTCGCAAAAAGCCCTGGGGGCGCCTCCCGGGCTGTGCCTGGTCGCGGTGAATCCCCGTTGTTGGCCTCTCCTTGAAAAGCGGGCGAATGGGCCGGGACGCTACCTGAATCTCAATGCCTGGAGACAGCGGGCCATAGAGTCGGCAGACAGGCACCCGACGCTGTCGACGATGGCGGTGAACAACTTTCTCGCGCTGCGCAAGGCCATGGAGTTGCTTCTCGAGGAGGGGTTGGACAATCGTTTTGCGAGGCAGAGACGCATTTCGCTTCTGGTGCGGCAGGCAGTACGGAGCCTCGGTCTTGAGACTTATGTGCCCGACGAGTATGCCTCGCCAACGTTGACGGCGGTGGTGCTTCCCGATGGGTTAAAGGCCCAAGATGTGCGCAACTATGTCAAGGACGAGCATGGGATGATGCTGGGTGGGGCCAACGTCCCCTGTGGGGAGAGCGTCTTTCGCATCGGCCACATGGGACCTCAGGCGACGGTAGACAACGTGGTGGGCGCTCTCATCGCGGTGGAGGACTATCTGAGGAAGGCCGGACTGGAGGTCAAGGTGGGGCAGTGCCTCACTGGCGTCGATCCCCAGCTATTGAGTTAGAGGGGCCTAGTCCACATTTGCATTATCTGGGGGAGCTTTGTGGGACAAGATGCCATCTTGTCCCACGTCCGTTGCGGCAGAAGGCCGTGTTATGCAGGAGAGGAGCGTATGCCAAATCTGGGTGCACAACCTGAGGTTTTTGTAAAAGGGTTCAAAGCCCCTGAAGGGCCATCCTTCAGTCGAGAGGGCCATCTCTTTTTCGTCGATTTCCAAGCTGGCAGAATCTATCGTGTTGCACCGGATCGTAAGGTGGAGGTCTTTGTAGAGGGGGGTATCCCGACCGGCACCAAATTCCATCGAGATGGACGGCTGCTGGTGTGTGATGGGGCACGCGGGCTCATCGCCGTTGGCCTGGAGGGAGGGGTCTCAGTTCTAGCCAGCGAATATGGAGGCCAGCGTCTGCACGGTCCCAACGATCTGACGATCGGCCCACAGGGCGACGTCTATTTCACCGACCCAAAGGGCAGCAATTTGGACAACCCTACGGGCGACGTCTACCTCTACCGGGCAGATGGTAGTCTGGAGCTGCTGGACGGTGGCTATGCGCTGTGTAACGGGATCGCCATCGGACCTGATGGACAGAGTGTGTATATGGCCGAGACCTTTACCAGGCGGATATATCGCTTTGCGCTGGGGGAGGGCGGAAAGCTCACCAGGCGGGTGATCTTTGCCGACCTTGAAGGAGGACTGGGGCCTGACGGCATGGCTTTTGACATCGAGGGCAATCTGTACGTCGCGCATTGGGGCAAAGGCTGCGTCGCTGTGCTCGGCCCTGACGGTACCCTGCTCGGCGAGTTGCCCACAATCGGCTTGAAACCCTCGAACCTGGCCTTCTGGGAAGATACCATTTACGTCACCGAGGTAGAGCAGGGTCAGGTCGTGCGCATCAAAGTCGGGGTACCTGGTCTGGAACTTTATGGTTCAAGTACGTAGGTCAAATGCGTAAGGGCGTGGCTGAAACTGTGGGCAGCGAGGACTTTTTGTTCCTGGCGACTCAAGTTACACCTACCTGTCACAGTTTTGGCCAGGCTCACATGAGGACATTGAATCTGACAAGGAGTGATAGGCTATGGACGTCTATGCGCAGCTTGGTGTGAAAAAGCTGATCAATGCCTATGGCCCTGTGACTAAAATAGGGGGGTCTCTTATGTCCCCAGAAGTGATTGACGCCATGGCCGAGGCAAATAAGGCTTTTGTAGACATGGACGAGCTGCTGGAGAAAGCCGGTCAGAGGATTGCGGAAATGATAGGCGTGGAGGCGGCCTTTGTTACCTCGGGCGCAGCAGCCGGGCTGGCGACAGGGGCGGCTGCATGTATGGCAGGAACCGACCCGGTCAAGGCCAAACAACTGCCGGACACCAGCGGGATGAAAAACGAGATCGTGGTGCTGCGCAGCCACAGAATTCATTATGACCAGGCGGTACGGCTGTCGGGTGCGCGGTTTGTCGAAGTGGGCTTTGCGGATTGGTCGTCTGTTGAGGACATGGCACCTTTTGTTACCGAGAACACGGCGGCCATCCTGTATGTCGCCAAGATAGACGGGGCCAGAGGATCCGTGCCCTTGGAACAGGTCATTGAGCTGGGAAAGGGCAAAGGCGTACCGGTGATCGTGGACGCTGCGGATGAACTGCCGCCTGTTTCTAATCTACGCCGGTTCGTGGATAGGGGCGCCGATCTGGTGCTCTTTAGCGGAGGCAAGGACATTCGAGGGCCCCAGGCGTCAGGGTTGGTTCTGGGCAAGAAAGTGCTGATCGAGGCATGCGCCGTCAATGGCAGCCCCAACTATGGCGTTGGACGGCCGATGAAGGTCGCCAAGGAGATCGTCGTCGGTTTGGTCAAAGCGGTGGAACTATATCTGCAGCAGGACTTTGAGGCAGAGATGAAAACCTGGGAACGGCAGAGAGACTACCTTGTGGAGCGGCTCTCAGGGCTGCCGCACGTGAGTGTGGGCCCGGTGAAGGCCGTCTTTCCCGGGGCGCCGGGCTCGTTTTATCTCCCTGCCACAACCGTCGACCTGGATGAGGCAGGACTGGGCATGACGAAAGACGAGGTCGTTCGTGAGCTGAGAGAAGGGGATCCTGGCGTCGTGGTGGGGCAATCACCGGCGGGCATCGTCCTCCGCGTTCACATGCTGGAGGAGGGGGAGGAGAAGCTGGTGGCCGATCGACTGCAGGACATTCTGCGTCACTAGACTTGCTTTGGGAGGGAACATGTTGTCCAGAGAGCGAACAGAGGAGCTTTGCGTTGCGATCTCTAAATTGCCACGCGTCCGCCTGGCCAATTTACCGACGCCTCTGCAGGAAGCTCCGCGCCTGTCGAAAGCACTAGGCGGACCAAGCATATTCTTCAAGCGGGACGATTTGACGGATCTGGCGTTTGGGGGCAACAAAGCCCGGATGTTTGAGTTTGAGCTGGCTGAAGCCATCGCACAGGGCGCCGACATCATCGTTTCCAGTTCGGTGGTTCAGTCGAACCTGCTGCGCCAACTGGCTGCAGCTTGCGCCAAGCTGGGCCTGGAGGCACAGTTCCTCGTGTGCAAAGTTCGGGGCGATAAGGATGTGGCGTTACAGGGTAATTTGCTCCTCGATCTGCTGCTGGGGGCCAGTGTGACGGTTGTCGAGGGAGCGTTTGAGGAACTTGGGCAAATGAAGCAGGCCCTGGTGAGGGAGTTAGAGGAGGAGGGGCGCAAGGTATATTGCCCGTACGGCAGCTACATCCATCTCGGTGCCATAGGCTATGTGAACTGTGCCGTCGAGCTGGCGTCGCAGTTAGAAGAGCAACGCCTATCGGCGGACCATCTTTATCTTGCTTCGGCGCGAGTGACACAAGCTGGCTTGCTCTTGGGCCTGGAGCATCTCCAGGCACGCATTTCAGTGACTGGTTTCGTTCCAGAGCACTGGCGCAAGGAAACCCCCTCTGTCATCGCCGGATTGGCCAACGATGCGGCCGAGCATTTGGGCATCAGCACTCGGATTCGTCCTGAGCAGGTGAATAACACCGATGCCTACACGGGACAATATGCTGTTCCAACAGCGGCGTGCATGGAAGCGGTCAAGCTCGTTGCGCGGACTGAGGGGATCATCCTGGATCCGGTCTACACGGGCAAGGCGATGGCCGGCCTTGTGGATCACGTTCGCCAGGGTAGGCTGACGAAAGACGATACCGTGGTGTTCTTGCATACAGGAGGAACGCCAGCTCTGTTTGTGTATCATGACGAGTTTGGGGACTTGACTGGGAAGCTCGCCAAATGGATGAAAGATTGATTGAGTCCAAGATAGACTCCAGGTGAGTAGCCTGTGATTCAGTAAATTAGAGGATAGGAGAACACAGGGATGTATGATCTGCTTCTGAAGGGCGGTGCTGTCGTTGATCCCGCCCAGGGAACCCATTGCGTTCTGGACCTGGCGATCAGGGATGGGAAGATCGCTTCTCTGGAACAGGAAATACCGGAGGGAGAGGCCAAGCAGGTTGTTGACGTAACGGACAAGATCGTCACCCCAGGCCTGGTGGATCTGCACACCCACGTCTATTGGGGCGGGACAGCCCTGGGTATCAAGGCGGACCTGGTGGGCCCTGAAACCGGTGTGACCACCTTTGTCGATGCCGGGAGCGCTGGGGCGGGCAATTTCGTCGGCTTCAAAGAACACGTGATTGACCGGTCCAAGGTCAGGATCTTTGCCTTTCTTCACATTTCCTACCTTGGCCTGCATGGTGCTGTCTACGATCCGGCGAACTTTGTCATCGTGGGCGAGTCGTTCGATCTGCGATACGCCATGCTCGGGCCGGCCATTGAAGTAGCGCAGGCTTTTCCAGACCTCATCAAGGGCATCAAGGTTCGGACGAGCGTCGAGTCAAGTGGAGATCAAGGCGTGAAACCGCTCTTGCTGGCGCTCCAGGCCGCAGAGGCCCTCGGCAAGCCGGTCATGGTTCATATTGGACCGCCTCCACCATCGAGGCGAGAAGTGCTGTCTTTGTTGAGAGAGGGAGATATCCTTTCGCATGCCTTTCGGGGGGAGCCCAACAGTCCGCTCGATCGCAAGGGAAGAATCCTTCCCGAGATGGTGGAGGCCCGCGAACGGGGTGTCATTATGGACCTGGGGCATGGGGGCAGCAGTTTCTCGTGGAACGTCGCCGAAAAAATGCTCGATCAGGGCTTCCTGCCGGATGTCATCAGCAGTGACATCCATATTGGCCTCAGGGTCAAGACTGGCGGTTGGCCGGGGATGCCACCGCGGGATCAGCCGACGACGATGTCCAAAATGCTGAGCCTGGGCATGAGTCTCGATGACGTCATTCGGGCCTCGACTTTTACCCCGGCAAAGGTGATCGGCTGCGAAGACGAGCTGGGTAGCCTGCGACAGGGGAGCGTGGCGGATGTAACTGTGCTTGAGGTCGAGGAAGGGAGATTCGAGTTCAACGATTTCTACAGCGGTACGACAGTAGGAAACAAAAAGCTGACCCCCCTGGCAACGATCTTGGGGGGTGAGATCTTACGCAACAAGATTTCGTCGTCATAACCTTTCACCCGGCATATCTATAGTGGAGCTCAACCGCCCTGAGGCAAACCCGTCATGAAATGCTTGATAGCTCGAATGGCTTCCAGAGATGGCGACTCCAGTTGGACGTTCCAGCTTGCCGGGATGTCCAGCTGGCCTCCGAAGTAAAGTGGCCAACGTCCTGCACGTTGACAAATGATAGGCAATAGGGTTTCAAGTTGAGTGAAACAGTACGATGAGGCATAGAGATGACAGAGAGGAAGAGGTTGCTTTTCGCCAATAGCAAGGCCTGCCAAGGCTGCCTGTCCTGCGTGGTCGCTTGTGCGCAGCGCAATGAAGGGATGAGTGCCCCGTCGAGGGCCAGGATACACGTCGATCTGGAGCCTTTCGAGGGGGTTCACCGCCTTCACTATTGCTTGCAGTGCAAGGCAGCCCCTTGTGCTGAGGCCTGTCCGGTAGACGCCATCCACTTTGTCTCCAAGGGACGATACTGGGCGGTAGATTATGATCAGTGTATCGGCTGCAAGCAATGTATCTCTGCCTGCCCTCTGGGCGTCATGTTTTACGACCCCATCGGCGACAAAGTGATCAAGTGTGAAACCTGCCAGGGGGACCCCATCTGCGCGCGTGTCTGCCCTACGGGAGCCCTTCTGTGGGGCGACCTGGCAGAACGGCGCAACTATCAGAAGGGAGGTTAGGCCGTCTATGGGCGAGAAGAGCGAAGAACTCTACGGATGGACGGGCAAGATCCTCAGGGTGGATCTAGGCGGGGAGATAGTTGAGGAAGAGACGGCCAAGTACACCCCTGACTTTATCGGTGGGCGGGGCTTTGCAGCCAAGATCGCGTGGGACGAGATACCCCCGGGAGTGACCCCCTTTGACCCTCGAAACCCTCTCATGTTCTTTACCGGCCCTCTGACCGGAACCATGGCTCCCTTCTCGGGCAGAACCACGGTCTCTTCCCTTAGCCCACAGGCTCACCCGCACGAGTGGTTCACCAGGGCGGGGATGGGAGGCCATTGGGGGCCGGAGCTTAAATACGCCGGATATGACGGTCTGGTGGTCACAGGAAAGGCTGAGCGCCCGGTCTACTTGTGGATCCACGACGAAAAAGTGGCGGTTCGAGAAGCCAATGACCTGTGGGGGTTGGGCACGTACGAAACCCAACAACGGTTGATGGCGCGACATGGCAAGGATGTCAAGATCGTCACCATCGGCCAGGCGGGGGAGAATCTGAGCCGTATCGCCGTCATCAACACAGAGACCGAAGCGGCGGCGGGTCAAGGGGGCTTTGGAGCAGTGATGGGCTCCAAGAACCTCAAGGCGATCGCGGTGAGAGGAACGGGAGGCGTCCGGGTAGCCAGGCCAGAGGAGTTCCTGGAGCGCTGCACACTCATAACCGAGGAGGCACGCTACCCCAATTGTTGGCCCAGACAGCCGAAACTCAATCCCCAGATGGTGGCCAAATATGGACAGAGGTTCTGGGCCTGTACGCAACAGTGCACAGCCCGGTGCCGGCTCAGTCGCTACTATACCAAGGTGCCGAGTGTCGTTGGCGAGGGTGTGCACAGCGGGCAGTTGCACTGCGTCTCACCGCTCTTCCGCGGCATCAAGGAGGGATTCTACAATTGGGATCTTGGCTTCGAAGCCGGATTCGAGGTCAGCCGCTTCGCCAACGACTATGGACTGAATCATTGGGATATCCTTTTGGGACTCATTCCCTGGCTAATGGCCTGTAAGGAAGCAGGGCTCCTGGAGCATCTTGACGGGCTGCCCATTGATCTAGACGATCCTCACTTCTGGCTTGCGTTGCTGAAAAAGATGGCCTACAGGGAGGGGATCGGAGACGCTCTGGCCGGCGGAGGGCGGAGGGCGGCGGCCCTCTTGGGCCTGGGAGAGGAGTTCAGCGACCCGGTCTATGCTGCATGGGGGTACGCCGGTCATTGGGATGGTCACGGGGATCATGTGAATCATATCATCTTCCCATTCTGGCTGGTCACTGGTCTGCAGTGGGCCATGGACAGCCGGGATCCCCTCAGCAGCGGCCACGGCTATACGGCCCTGGTGATGGGCTGGTCACCGATCCGTGTCCCTGAGGATGGTTTGACCTGGGAAGAGATCATGGCTGTGGGGGAAAAGGTCTACGGCACGACCCAGGCTACCGACCCGCGCAGTGGATACGAAGCCAAAGCCATCCCCGCCGTGTGGCACGGTCATCGCAGTGTCCTCAAAGACAGCCTGACGGTTGACGACACCATATTTCCCCGCACCGCGAGCAAGACGACGGCGGATCATGTGGCACGGGCCGGAGGCATGGAGGGGCCGACTTTCGAGTATCATCTCTTCACCTCGGCTACCGGGCTGGAGATGAGCCTGGAGGAATTCGATTGGGCCGCCGAGCGGATATTCAATCTAGAGCGTGCCGTTCTGGTGAGAAATCATGGTCGCTCTCGCGAGACGGATGAGACGGTCATCTCCTATCTGGAGAGGGAAGAGAATTGGGTGAACCCTTTTCTGGGAGAGAGACAGTCGCTGGACAGGCAAAAGTTCTTGCGATTGATGGACGAGTACTATGAGTTGAGAGGTTGGGACAGAGGGAGCGGCCGGCCAACCCGCGACAAACTTGATGCGTTAGATCTGGGCGAGGTGGCCGACGAGTTGGGTGAGCACGGCCTGCTACCCTGATCGAGATATGGCGCGTGTACGTGGAGAACCAAGTGACCATGTACACAACTGTAGCTTTTCTACATCTGAGGAGGCATCATGTCAGATTTACTTGAGCGTTTCTGTCGTCTTCCACCTGCTGCTCTTAGCGACTGCCTGCGGGGCATGCATACTCTGGATTCTAGCATTCACAGTATGACATCCGGCCTCGGACTGTCCGGAGCGGTATTTACCGTGCTGGCCCAGGCGGGCAGTATCATCACCGTACACAAGGCTCTTTTGGAGGCTCCCGAGGGCAGTGTGCTGGTCGTCGGCGGTGAAACGGCCAGGGACCTGAACGGCGCGCTGTTTGGCAAGTTGATGGCGATCCAGGCCCGGCTGCGCGGTATACTGGGTCTGGTGGTGGATGGCGCTGTGCGCGACGTCGCCGACCTGCGTGAGATGGCCTTCCCCGTCTTTGCTCGATGCACGACGCCGCGCGTGGGAATGAATCGCACGGTCGGGCAGACGCAGGTCCCTACGCTGTGCGGAGGTATCATCGTCCACCCCGGCGACTATGTTTGCGGCGGCGATGATGGCATCACGCTCATCCCTGCCGCCCTGGTGGAGCAAGTGGTCCTCAAGGCCGAGGCACGGTTACAGAAAGAGGCCGTATACGTACAGCGCATGGAGGCTGGTGAGCATATCACTGACCTGATCGGCTTCACGGAGCTGATCTACGAAGATAACCAGTTTCCGCACAAGGGGTAAGGAACATGCAGACCAACACAGTAAAATCGGCACTGAAAGAAGGGGACAAGGTTGTCTGCATCCAACCGCACTTTCCCTCGCCCGAAGTCGTCGAGTTCCTGGGCTACCTGGGCTTTGACTGCATCTTTGTGGACGCCGAGCACTGTGGCGTCGGTGTGGAACGGGCTCAGGAGATGGTACGCGCCGCCGATGCAGCCAGCGCCGCCACCCTGATCCGCGTCCCGAAGAATGACTCGGCGATGATCCTGGGCTACCTGGAGACTGGGGCCGGAAGTATCCTCGTCCCTCACGTCAACACCGCCGACCAGGTTCGGCAGGTTGTTCAAGCCGTCAAGTTCGCCCCCTTGGGGACGCGCGGTGCTCACCCGGCGACCCGGGCAGCCAACTATGGCGTGACGCAAAGCAGCACCGAATACTTTTGCCAGGCCAATCGCGAGACGATGGTCGCCGTCATGATCGAAGAGATGACCGCCGTAGAGAACCTGGACGAGATGGTAAAGGTTCCCGGGCTGGATCTGTGTGTGGTGGGTGCCACCGATCTGTCCATGTCGATGGGCTATCCAGGCCAGCCAGGCCACCCTGACGTTCAGAGTCAGGTAGAGCTGGCCTTGCACAAGATTCGGGCTGCGGGCGTGGCCGCCGGTGCCACGGCCACCGACGGGGCGGGCGTGCACCGTCTCTTTGAGCGGGGCTTTCAGTTTGCCGTGGTCAATGCGGCCAGGCTGCTGGCCGCCAGCGCCCGTGAGCTGTTGGCCCAGGCCCGGAACGAAAAGGAAGGGTAAGTCGGCATCAGGTTGTGATGCCCCAAGGAGACAGGACATGCCAGGACAACCTGTCACTGGCCCGAAGGTTTATCGGGAAAGTGTTGTCATAGATGGCCTGGTCGCAGCGCCGCCTTCGGGGCGGTTTGTGCAGAAACTGGTCGGCGCGGGGATCACGGCCTGCAACTGGACGGTTGCCAGCCATCGTGACGATATGCTCGTTGCTCTGAACAAGATCACACAGTTCTATTGGCTCGTGGAGCAATACCCACAGCACACACTTTTGGTCGAGGACAGCGCGGATATCCAGCGGGCGAAGAAGGAGGGAAAACTAGGCATCATCTTGGGCTTTCAGGGTGCCGGGCCGTTGGGGCGCAACGTGAATCTGATCCGCATCTTTCACCGGCTAGGAGTGCGTATCATCCAGCTCGCCTACAACGAGAGCAGCGCCTACGCTGCCGGTTGCACCGAGCCCTCTGACGGCGGTCTGACCAGCCTGGGCATCCAGGCGGTGCAGGAGATGAACCGGCTTGGCCTGGTGGTAGACCTGAGTCACATCGGGCGGCGGGCCAGCCTGGAGGCGATTGAGGTGTCTGACGATCCGGTCATCTTTTCTCACTCCAATCCTGCGGCCCTCCAGTCCAATCCGCGCAATATCTCGGACGAGCAAATTAAGGCCTGTGCTGCCAAAGGGGGGGTGATCGGCCTAGCGACCTTTTCCGCCTTTGTCGGCGATACGGCGGAGGGACACCACCCCGCGCTTGACGATTATTTCCGCCAGATGGATTATCTCATTGAACTGGTTGGGCCGGAGCACGTGGCAGTCGGTACTGACATCTTTGTGGACCCCACCGACGGCGTATGGTGGCGAGCGGTCACAGGACGATTGTATCCCGAGGTGAGCCAGGGGATGACCTACGAGACACACAATATCGCTGGCTTTATGCATCAGACTGACTTTCCAGCTGTGGCTCAGGCGATGCTCGACCACGGCTACGACGAGAAGACGGTATGCCGGATCATCGGACAAAATTGGCAGCGTGTCTTTCGCCGCGTGTGGGACGGCTAGGAGGAGGCATTGATGGATCCAGTGCGCAGTGCTGAAATGACGTGGCGACAGGTTGAGGCGGCTGTCGGGCGCGGCGCAGCGGCAATCTTTCCCATGGCGTCCACGGAGGAGCATGGCCCTCACGTGCCTATGGGAGACTTTTTGGCGACCGAGGAGATCGCCGTGCGAGTGGCTCGCCGCACAGGCGACGTCGTTTTTCCCTGTTTGCCCTTTGGTTACTCCGAGTACTTTCGGCGCTATCCGGGCACCCTGACGTTGCAGGATGACACCCTCTTTCGCGTCGTGGAGGATGTGGTCAACTGTCTGATCGACCACGGCTTCGTACACATCGTCCTGTTCAACGGGCACAAGGGGAATGGGCCGACGCTCGGACATCTTATCCGCAAGATCCGCCGCTGCCGAGGTCTGCTGATTCCGATCGTGTCACCCCTCGGCCTGGCCCTGACGCCCGATGTCACGCAGGAACTCTATGGACAGGCCAAGATCGGCCACGGTGGCGAACCGATGGGCTCTATCATGATGTACCTGTTTCCCGATCTGGTGGACCTGGGCCTGGCAGAAGAGTGGATGGTCAAGGACTTCCACGGCCTTCAGCCCTCAGGGTTCTCGGGTGTGGTCTTTGAAGGGGGCGAGGTCGGCCTGGCGCTCGACATGGAAGACATGGCTCCGCCTTCGGGCAGTCTGTCTGACCCCCGGCTGGCAACGACAGAACGAGGCAAGCAGATCGTCCAGCGGGCGGTAGATCTTTTGGCGCGCTTCATGCAATGGTTCAAGGGCATCGATCCCCACGTCAAGGCCGGTTGAGAAACTGGCGGATTAAACTGGAGAGGAGTCACATGGACAAGAAAATTCACTGGCATCTGATGAGTTGGCAAGAGATTCGCGAGGCGCAGAAGCGAAACCCGGTTGTTCTCATTCCCGCGGGAACGATTGAAACTCAGGGGCCGTACACCTACGTCGGCCTGGAGTACGTCGTGCCGCAGAGGTTGGCCGAAGAGGTGGCGCGGCGGACCAACGCCCTGGTCGTGCCGGCTATCCCGTTCGGCTACTCGTCCCTTTTCCAGGATTTTCCTGGTACGATCACGCTGCGGCCAAAAGTCGTCAGCGCCATGTATGAGGATGTTGTCCGTTCGGTTGTCAAGCATGGTTTCGACCATCTCATGTTCCTGGCGATGCACGTTCCGAACCAGCCGATGATGGAGCACGTGGCAAACAAGGTGCGCGATGAACTGGGGGTGTTTATGGCGTGGATTAACCCCGGCCGACTGGCCCCGGCGATTATGAAAGAGGTCTCGCCCAACTATGAGGCTGCGCGCGGCCATGGTGCCGACCCGGGCTTGTCCCTGGCCAAGTATCTGGCACCGAACGTGCTGGATCTCTCCCGGGTCGTGCCCAACGAGTCCTGTCGGGATTTTCAGGGCCTCCCTCTCGCCGGCATGACGCCAACCTTCCAGGGCTTTCCTGTGAACATGGCACTTCGACTGCAGGACATATCACCGGACAGTGGTGGGTATGGCGATCCAACTTTTGCCAGTGCGGAGCAGGGGGAGGTGATATTCAAGCGGATGGTTGAGCATGTCGCCGAGCTGGTGGAAAAGTTTGCCGGTATGAAGACGCGAGTTTGCCAATGAGGGTAAGGTGTGATATAATGTGTGAGACGAGCGTTTCATTAGCTGAAACGAAGTAAAGGCTCAGCAGGTGAGACAGCCACTTTCGCTGAGCTTTCTCGTTCCGGCCTGCCGAACGCCGTGGAGATGGACACAGATCTGTAGAGGGCG
>Ga0180437_10002953_pt1 | contig 26105 bp, 18 predicted proteins | sample SS_ome_4_FD_132410 | JGI IMG/M metagenome (GOLD analysis project Ga0180437, IMG submission 132410) | Hypersaline lake sediment archaeal communities from the Salton Sea, California, USA - SS_3_D_1 metaG | ecosystem: Environmental > Aquatic > Non-marine Saline and Alkaline > Hypersaline >... | reverse complement strand
CGTGATCCACGGGGTGTTTTCCCGAGAGGAGGCCGTCGATAAGGTACAGCACCGTCTTCCCGCCCAGGTGGGCGTGGCCCAGCAGATCCACCTGTTCGCGGTAGCCCTTCGTCTCCCGGGAGAAGCAACCGCGGTGCATGTTGTAGTAACCTTGCTGAACGGGCCAGCGGACGAGCGACCCGAAGTGGTTCTTGCCGCACAACGTCACCCCAGCCGCGGTGTGGGCCTTGAGCGCGGCAAAACTCACCAGGTAGTCCGCCTCGGCAAAACAGGTGGGGAGCACATCGGGTGACTTGTCTTCCGGCCGGCAGCTCCAGCAGAACGGCACCTCCGAGGGTTGTACCTGCACGCGCCCGAACTTGCCCGCGAAGTCCACATAGCGGACCTCGGGAAACGCTTCGTGGAGGATACCGTAGTACTCGTGAACGAGGTAGGCCAGCGAGTCGCAGATGGTGATGTCTGCGGGGCGCGCGCCTACGGCATCCACCAGTTGCCGCATCAGGGCGACGAGCATCTGGGGGCCGGTGTTCATGTAGTCGTGGCGCTTGATGAGGCGATAGGTCTCAGGGTCGACGCAGTTCTCGCGCCAGATCATCCCGACCCAATTAGGCTTGATCGCGACCTTCTGCCCCGGCCGGTAGCCCCCGTCACCGCGGCCGTGCTCGCGGTTGAAGTGGCGGAAGAGCTTGTCCCAGGCCTTGGCCAGGGTGTCTTCGCCGGTCAGCCCGCACACCGCGTGGGACATCATCGCGTCCACCCGGTCCTGCCGGGTGCGACCCTGCTGCCACCAATGTCCGTCGCCGGGGCCCTTCCAGTTGAGCACGTTGGCATCGTGGACCCACACGACCCGGCCCGGATGGATGCCCTTAGCCCGGCCGATCGGCTTCAGCGGCTCATGCACAACGGGAGCAGGCTCCGCGGCCCCGACTCGGCTCATGCCCACGACCCCGCCGATGGCCGCCGCCTGCTGGATAAACCGCCGACGGTCAAATTTGTCTTCCATGGGTGCCTCCCACGTGTTGTCGTCGGGCTGGGCTGACAGAATGAGGGCGCCAGAACCCCAGCCGGCGCGGCGCCTCGTCGGTGGCTCGCTATTCGCAGCATACCGCGAGGCGAGCCCGGCGTACAGACGTCGGCCCAGCGACCGGAAAGCGCTTTGCCCTACGGCCTGCCTGGAAAAGCATCGGTGAGGTCTGCTGCGCGGCGGCTCTCGCGTGGGCAGGCCGAGTACATCCAGTTGGGGACCCCAAAGCGGGTGGAGGTCGGAGAAGGCATGGTACGCTGAGCCGAGTGGGGGCGCCCCGGATTTTTGAGGTTGCTCAATCCCGTTGTCGCGGAACGGAACGCCGTTTCTTACAACTCGACGACCGAGGGCTGCAGGGAGATCCTGGTGGTCACGACGGCCGTGCCAATTGGCCACAGGTTACGCGGGCGGCGTGGACGATGTTCTACTTGAAGCCCCGGGCCCAGCACCGCTCGTAGTGCAGGGGCTCATTGACGACACCCCCTGAGGGAAGTAGCCTGAAGTCGAGCCTGGGGCAACTTGTCCCGCGGGGGAGCCGGGACGGACGGTGAGCACCGATGTGAACCCGTCCTCGGCCGCACGATCCGTAAGTACGCCGGTCCGGGTCCGATGTGCAAAGGTCGTGAGCAATCCCAGAAGACGGCCGCCCGAGAGCGGGAGACCACTCTGGTCCGGTAGCCCGAGCAAACATGCCACAGTTAGGTTCGCGAGGATCCTAGGGGAGGTTGCAGCATGACGGTAAGGTCAACTCGTCTTCTTCCGGACGGATTCCTGCAATGTGCGGTTGGTATTGTCATCGCAGTTTTCGCCAGCGTAGTTCTGGGTGCGGAGGAGTTCACCATCACTCCGCCACCAGCGGAACTGGAACTCGACTCATTCTACACGCAGCATATCAGTGCCCATGGCTATGGGCCTGGCAAACCATGCGGATGTTGTGGTGAGGGTGGCCAATCCGGCGCCCTGCGACGGAATAGCCCCTGGGCCCAGCCCCCTCCACAGCGGGGGTGAATCGTGACTTCGCCACGTGGTTTGGGCTTGGTCTAAGGCGCGGGGGTCTCCCGGTCGTTTGGGCCGTCGACCAGCTTGTGCTGCGTACCGGCAATCTCCACGTACCAGGCGTTGCGGCCGGCGCGGAACCACGGCTTGCGGGGACGGGACATAGAAAGAACCTCCCGATCCAAGGAACCGGAAAGGGGTCCACACTGCCAGCAAGCAGCGGATCGAAAGGTCTGCTGAGGTGCCCTCGGGCTCGGTTGCGCCCGGGCCCGAGGGCCGACTTTTGGGGTCGGTTTCCTGCCAGAGTTTCCTGCCAGGATCGACGTAAGTCTAGAGCGGGAGACGGGATTCGAACCCGCGACGTCCAGCTTGGGAAGCTAGCACTCTGCCACTGAGTTACTCCCGCTTTGGCGTGCGACGAATCCACTATAGTCGTCGTCCCAACGTCTGGCAAGTGACCGTGCGCCGCCACCCCTTCTCGCCCCCGAACCCCCTCGCAGGGGGATCGGCGCCCCTTGGCGAAACGGGATTGGCGCGTGTGTTGCGGACAGGGCGAAGCGACTGGCTCGGTTACCGGTTTTCGCCGCAACGGCTCCAAGAAAGGCGGCCCGAATCGTCGACCGCGCGAGAACGCTCCTGAAGACGCAAATATCGGATTCCTCGTACTAGCCCCGCACGAACGAGCCCGTTTGTCGTCCTGGCGGTCAGTTTGGTTGTGTCGAAATCCGTTTTTCGACCGATCCGCGCCATGACGGCACACGCCCCCAGGTGCCGCCCTCATTGGAGTTCGAGGTGCCCGGGCTTAGGGCGGCGTTGGCCGAGCACCGGGCGGCCTCCGGCGGGGGCAGCCCTCCCGCTGAGGTACATCTGCCCCCAGTCTCCGGAGCGTAAGCTATTCTGTAGAGAGGAGTTGCGCGCTCGACGACCGCCAGGGCTCTGCCAGAGGCCATGGAAAGCATCCGTGAGATCAACGCTGCCGGGGAGCTGGCCGAGTTGGAGGGGGACTGGCGCCGTCTGCTCGATCAGACGCCGGGGGCCTCGTTTTTCCACTCGCTTGCGTGGCTCGACGTCTACTGGCGCCACTCCGGCGCTGGGCAGAAGCTCCGTGTCCTGGTCGTGCTCCGGTCCGGCGAGCCGACGGGTATCGTCCCCTTGGTCGTCCGGAGTGAGAAGACCAAAGTGGGGCGGCTCCGGCTACTGACCTACCCGCTCGATGCCTGGGGGTCCTTCTACGGCCCGATTGGGGCGAATCCTGCGGCGATTCTGCGGGCGGGGTTGGAGCACGTCCGGCGGATCGAGCGGGACTGGGACGTGCTGGAACCCCGCTGGTTGGGGGCTCCTGGTACGGTGCCGGGGGATACCGGACGTGCCATGCGCGAGGCGGGCTTTCAGGCGATCCCCTCGGTCTTCGACCGGACGGCCATCCTCGAGTTTCGGGGCCGTTGGGAAGAGCACGTCGCCCGGCAACCGCGGCGCTGGCGGCGGAACCTCCGCGCCGACGTGCGGAGACTCACGCGAGAGTGGGGGGCGGACTTCGTGCGATACCGCCCCGGCGGGCGCGCCCTGGGGGAGGAAGACCCCCGCTGGGACCTCTACGACGCCTGCGAAGAGGTGGCCCGCCGGAGTTGGCAGGGTCGTTCGACCACCGGCACCACGCTTTCGCACGAGTCGGTCCGACCGCTGTTGCGGGAGCTGCACGCGGCCGCAGCGGCCGAAGGCGCGGTAGATCTCAACCTGCTGCTGCTCGACGGCGAGCCGGCGGCCTTCGTCTACAACTACCACTACCAAGGTTGCCTCTACGGGCTGCGCATGGGCTACGACGCGGAGCGCTGTCCCGCCGGGGCGGGCAACGCACTGCTGGACTGGGTGATCCGCGACACCTTCGCGCGGGGCGACGTTCTGTACGACCTGGGCGTGGGCTCGCTGGACTGGAAGCGGAACTTTGCCACGCGCATCGTCCCGATCCTGCGTTATAGCCATTGCCACCCTACGGCGCCGCGGGCCCAGTTGTTGCGGCTGAAGCGCTGGATAGACTCCCGGAGCATGGCGCCGTGCGAAGCGCTCGGTTGCGGGATCGATCTACCCGCGGCCGGGGAGATGACGCCGGTCTGAGAACGATAGAGGGACCGGGCATATTCTGCCGGGACGGCCCGAACGGTGCTTCGCACGAAATATACCCGGTTCCTTTTTCGTTTGCGCAACGCCGCGGTCCACCGCGGCTGGCCGCGCGGGGGCAAAGGCGGCCAACCGGCGGTGGACCTTTTCTGCCGGGGGGGAGTTGAGCGGAAAGCCGGGGCGACGCTGCGCGCTGGCTTGCGCGCCGCGATCGCCGTGTGGGTTGTCAGCCCGAGGCGCCGCCGTAGGGCTGGGGGCCGGGGGTGATGCCGCCCTGCGTGGCGCAGGGGTCGCAGGGGTCGGCCGAGTAAGCGGGCGGGCAGGGTGCGCTGTAGGTCGGGGCGCACGGGTCGTAGCAGGGCCGGCGCCACGGCCACCAGTTGCAACGGCATCCGACCGTGCTCATCGTCAGCATCCCCACGGCCGTCAGGATCAGCAGTTTCTTCATCATTCCGGTCTCCTCTCGAGACACACGCGTTCCATCAGCGACTTCTCGCCACGCCAACTCTACACCACAATCGATGATGTGCAAGTAAAACGTCCGTGTTTTTCTCCGTCACCCGCGTTGCGTTTTCGCTACCCTTTCCGCTCTTCACAAGCTAGACTTGGTTGATAAGCTCGAAAGCCCTGCCGGGCCGGGCCGGTGGATGCCCCCACTCTTTGGCGATGATTTAGGAAAAACACCCCATGCGCAGTCCCTCGTGGTCTACGATCGTTTTGTTGCGTCGGATGATGATCGCCGGGGCCGTGGCGACGTTCGTTCTCGGCGCGGTGCGGCCGGGCGCGGCCGCCGAGCCGGACGCCGAAGTCTGGCTAGTGAGCACGCGAGGGGCGTCCCGGTCGCGCGTCTCTGCGGAGGCCGGCGAGCGAATCCGCTACTTCGTGCTGGGCCAGTCGCGACGTTGGCGTCCCAGCTCAGCCGAGGCCCTGATCGAAGCAATTCAGACCCCGGTGCCGACGACCATCTTCGTCCACGGCAACCGGGCCGATTGGGGCGACGCGACCTCGGAGGCATTCGAACTGCTCCGGGCGATTGGCCGACAGGCACCCGAACGGGCGTTTCGGATGGTGATCTGGTCCTGGCCCAGCGATCGGATCCGCGGCGGCAATCGGAAGGACGTGCGCGTGAAGGCCGCCTATAGCGACGTGCAGGGCCACTACCTGGCCGACTTCCTCCGCCGCCTCGACCCGAAAGTGCCGGTGAACCTGGTCGGCTACAGCTTTGGGGCCCGGATTATTACCGTGGCATTGGACTTGCTCGACGGCGGCCGGCGTGGGAGCACGACCCTGCCCGAGCCCGGCCCGCGGGACCCGGCAGCCGCAGAGCCGGCCCCTCTGCCGGCCGAACCGCATTTGCCGGCCGAACTGCCCGCGGCGGCCGCCCCCCCCAAACGTCGGGCCGTGCTGATCGCTGCGGCGCTAGACGCCGGTTGGCTCGCTCCGGGCGGGCGCCATGGTCGGGCCGCCGGGCAGGTCGAGCGAATGCTGATCACGCGCAACTGCTGCGACCCGGTGCTGCGCCTGTACCCGCTGATGAACGGCCTTGGCGGGCCGCAGGCCCTGGGTTACGTCGGCCCGGTCTGCCTCGGGGACAACCGGGCGAAGACCGAGACGGTCGACGTGAGCTGCGCCGTGGGCCGGGCCCACGACTGGTCGCGTTACATCGCCGCACCGGGTCTGAAGCGCCGGTTGGCGGAGTTCAGCTTCCTGGATTCCGCGGCAGGGGAGCCCGCCCCTGCTTTGCCCGAAGCCCCGGTTGGGGTACCGCAGTGAAGTCTGCCGAGCAGACGGACCGGAGGTCCGTCTGCTGCAGAGACTCACAGCCTCGGAGTTCCGCCACCAGCTCGGCGCCCGGAACATCGCCTGGCACGCCGTTCTGGCGACGGCATATCCCTGGCCCGGGCAACCCCGCTATATGGGGGCACATCTCCAGGAGAGGCGTATCGACTTGACTGCGCGGTTGGTTCTGTTATGCTGAGTTCAAGCTGCGCAGTCAGGTAGTTCATGTCGACCGGGCGCAGTTTGCGGCCACGGGCCGGGGGCTTCGCATACGCCGATCGGGCCGTGCGACAGCCTGCAATTGTGGCCGCTAGGGCAAGGGTTCCCGTGGTGCACGGCTGCATGGGATCTTGGGCAGGGCCCGGCGAGTGTGCCGGCGGCCCGGGTTGCCGGTCTGTTCTTGTGTGCGACCGGCGCAGCGGACCGCGCGCTTTCGCCCGGCTCAGGGCAGCCGCATCGGGCGGCAAGGAGAAGAGGTGATGAATCAACTCGTCAGGGCGTTGGATCGGATTCTCAGCGGTCGTCGGAGAGAAGAGGGGAGCGGACGGCTTGCAGGCCGTGGGGCGACCGCTCGTCTGACGCGGTCTTGCCGCTTTGAATGGCTGGAAGATCGGAGACTTCTGACGGGCGACTGGGGCGACGCCCCTGTTGCTTGGGGCACCGACGTCACGTGGCACACCATTAGTGGCCCCTACTTGGGCACCGACGACGCGCCCGACGACGACCCCGACGGCGGGCAGCCCGACGCGAACGCGCTTGGCGACGACAACAACGGCACGGCGCCGGACGACGAAGATGGCATCGTGTTTTACGATGAGAACAACGATCCGTTCCCCGGCGTCCCGACGCTGATGCCGGGGGTGGATTTCAGCGTTCAGTACACGATCGCGGGCGGGCCCGGCGGCTGGGTCCGCGGCTGGATCGACTTCAACGGCGACGGGGACTTTACCGATACGGACGAGCTGTTCCTGAACCCGGGCGGGAAAGCGGCCGGTACGTATTATTCAGACGTGGTGACGGTGCCCGCGGAGGCCACCATCGGCACGACCTTTGCCCGCTTCCGCATCGCCGAAACCAACCCGGGCTCCTTCGATCCGACCGGCCACCTGCCCACCGGCGAGGTGGAGGACTACAAGGTGCTCATCGAGGCGGAGCCGGACGATCTGGATTTCGGCGACGCTCCGGACACGGGGGCGGGCACCGGGCCCGGCAACTACCAGACGCTCTCTGCCGACAACGGGGCGAGTCACATCATCGTGACCGGGGGGCCCTATTTGGGGTTGAACGATCGGCCCGACGCGGAGACCGACGGGCAACCCGATTCCGAAGCGCGGGGAGACGACAACGACGGCAACCCCGACGAGACCGGCCTGTGGTTCCCGGATGCCCTGCTACCGGACTCGGAGGGCAAGGTGAGCTTCGTGGTCGGCGAGGGGGGCTACGTCCGCGGCTGGATCGACTTCAACCGCGACGGCGTTTGGGCGAACGACGCTACCGAGCTGATCGTGGACGGGTCGTTCCCACCCGGCACGTATCACGACCAGCCCTTCCAGGTGCCCGACATCCAGCCGGGTACGACGTTTGCCCGCTTCCGCATCACCAGCACGAACCCGACCTCGTTCGATCCGACGGGTCCCCTGGACGACGGCGAGGTGGAAGACCACAAGGTGACGATCGAGGAGCCGCAGTTGCGCGACTGGGGCGACGCCCCGGAGGGAATCCCGGGGTATCCCGACTACCTCACCACGTCTCCTGACGGGGCCAGCCACCTGATCGTCCCCGACGGACCTTTCCTGGGCAACCCCAGCGATCCCACCGATACCGGCGAGCCCGACGACGAAGAGGACGGCCAACCGGACGCCGACGCGCTGGGCGACGACAACAACGACCTCAACGACGACGAGAACGGGGTGGTGTTTCTCGATGAGAACGGCGACCCGTTCCCCGGCGTCCCGACGCTGGTAGCGGGCGAGGAGTTCACGATCCGTTACGAGGTCGACGGCGTCGGCACCAGCCAGGACGTAACCATGTACGGCTGGATCGACTACACGGGCGACGGGAGTTGGAGCGACCACGCCGACGAGCTGTTCCTCGAAGTCACCGGGCTGGCCGACGGCATTCACGAGGACACACGTACCGTTCCCTCCTGGGTCACGCTCGACGGCGACACCTACGCCCGCTTCCGCATCTGCGACACGATCTACCCCATGGTGTCGTACGGTCCGCTGGAGAACGGCGAGGTGGAGGACTACAAGGTGACCGTTACGGTGGTCCAGGAGGACCTCGATTGGGGTGACGCCTACCAGGACGACGAGACGTATTTCTATCCCACGCGGGAGTCTCTGAACGGGGCCCGGCACCTGATCGTCGAGGGGGGGCCTTACTTCGGCGACCCGAACCCTGACCCCCCCTTGATCACCGGTGAGCCCGACCCCGAGCCCGACGGCCAACCCGACTTCTACGCCGAGGGGGACGACTACAACGGCTACCCCGACGACGAGAACGGGGTGCAGTTCCTCGATGCGAACGGCGACCCGTTCCCCGGCGTCCCGACGCTGACGGCGGGCCAACCTTTTAGGGTCATGTTAATCGTTGAGGGGACGGGCGCGCCAGGCGTCCGCGGCTGGATCGATTACAACGGCGATCAGCAATGGGACAACGGGGAGGAGCTGTTTCTCGATTGGGGGTTCGGTGTGCCGGCGGACACGTATACTACCGAGCCCATCATCGTACCGTCCTCGGTCACTTACGAGGGCGACACCTACGCCCGCTTCCGCATCACCAGCACCAGCGAGGATTTCGACGCCACGGGGCGCCTGGAAGACGGCGAGGTGGAGGACTACCACCTACAGATCCAAGCGCCACAGTACGACTTTGGCGACGCGCCGGACACCGGCCAGGGCACGAGCCCTGGCAACTACCAGACGCTTCTGGACGACGACGGGGCCGGCCACCTGATCGGCGGGCCGTTTCTGGGACCCGATGGCGACCAGCCCGACGCCGAGCCCGACGGCCAACCCACCGCCGATGCCTTTGGCGACGACGAGTACGTCAATGAAGACATCTACGACGACGAGGGCGGCGTGATCTTCGACCCCTTGACGCCGCTGAGGATCGACCAGGACTTCAACATCACGTACCGGGTAAACGGGGGCGGCGGCGCCGTACACGGCTGGATCGACTACAACGCCGACGGCGACTGGGACGACCCGGGCGAGCATTTCCTAAACAGGGCCGAGCACGTGGCGGAAGGGCAACACACCGAGACCTACCACGTGCCCGACAACGCCACCCTGGGTGAGACCTTCGCCCGCTTCCGCATCGCCACGTACGAGGAGGGCATGACCTTCGAGCCCACGGGCCTTAAGGACGACGGCGAGGTGGAGGACTACCTGGTCGAGATTTTCGGGCCGGAGGAGGACTTCGGTGACGCACCGGACACCGAGCCGGGCACGGGCCCCGGGAACTACCAAACGCTTCTTGACGACGACGGGGCCCGCCACGTGATCCTCCCCGGCGGTCCGTTCCTGGGGCCCGCCGACGACGAGCCCGACCCCGAGCTCGACGGCCAACCCGACGATCAGGCCGAAGGCGACGACTACAACGACTTCAACGACGACGAAGACGGCGTGATTTTCAACCCCTTGACGCCTCTGATCGTCGGCGAACCCTTCGAGATCACCTATTGGGTGGGTGGGAGCGGCGGCGCAGTACACGGCTGGATCGACTTCAACGCCGACGGCGACTGGGACGACCCGGGCGAGCATTTCCTCACCAACAATTTCCAGATGCTCCCCGGCGAGTACCCGGACCAGGAGTACCCCGTGCCGGCCACCGCCACGCCGGGCGAGACCTTCGCCCGGTTCCGCATCGCTACTTACGAGCAGGGCATGACCTTCGAGCCCACGGGCCCCATGGACGACGGCGAGGTGGAAGACTACCGGATCCTGATCGAAGGGCCCCCGGCCGTGACCGACTTCGGCGACGCGCCGGACACCGACACGGGTACGGGACCGGGCAACTACCAGACGCTCGCTGCCGACGGCGGGGCCAGCCACGTGGTGGGCGGGCCTTTCTTGGGGCCCGACGGCGACGAGCCCGACACCGAGTCGGACGGCCAGCCCCATGCCCAGGCCCTGGGCGACGACAACACCGGCTACCCCGACGACGAAGACGGCGTGACGTTCGGCACGCTAGTGCCGGGACAGGAGGCGACGGTCACCTACGAGATCAACGGCGGCGGCGGTGCCGTCCGGGGCTGGGTCGATTTCAATCACAACGGCGTCTGGGAGAGCAGCGAGATCATCGTCAACCACGCCTCGATCGGCGACGGAATCGAGGCCCAGCCCTTCTCCGTGCCCGCCGACGCCGTTCCAGGCGAGACCTTTGCCCGCTTCCGTATTACCAGCACCCAACCCGATCCCTTCGACCCCACCGGGGCCTTGGACGACGGGGAGGTCGAAGACCACCGGGTGACGATCGAGCCCCCGCCGGCCGAGGTCGTGGGCCGGCACATCTTTTACAACCAAAGCGCCTTCGACGGCAACAACCAGTTGCCCACCGCCGATGACGACGACGCCGTCGCCCCGGACAAGACCGCGCTGCTGCCCGGCGAAACGGCCACGTTCGACAACTACACCAGCTACGCGAAGGGGATCAACGGGATCATGGTCGATTTCGTGGGCCTGGGCGGCACTCCCACGAGGAGCGACTTCACGTTCAGGATGGGCAACGACTCCGATCCCGGTTCCTGGCCGTTGGCCCCTCAGCCGCAATACGTTACGCCCCCCCGTGTCGGGGCGGGCACCGGCGGCTCCGACCGCGTGATGCTCATCTGGCCCAATTACAACACGGTCAATCCCGACCCGACGACCCAGGCCGTGGCCAAGAATTGGCTCCAGGTGACCGTGCTGGCCACGGCCAACACCGGCCTGGACGAGCCTGACGTGTTCTACTTCGGCAATGCCGTGGGTGAGTCGGGCTTGGGCAACTTCGGCGGCTGGGCGCTGGTCAACGCGGTCGATTCCGGTGCGGTGCGCGACAACCCCCACAACCCGTACATTGTCCCCGCCCCGATCGACGACTTCGTCGACTTCAACCGCGACAAGTGGGTCAACGCCGTCGATTTCGGCTTCGTGCGGGACAATGCCACCAACCCCAGCACCGCTCTGGTGTTGATCACCGCCCCCTCGACGAGTCCTTCGCCCGGGCCGGAAGGGGCGCCGGCCACGGTCGGCGGGTTCAGTCCGCTCGCCACGACGGGACTCCTGGCCGGAGAGAGCGTGGAAACAGGCCGCTCGACCCGCTCGGCGGCACTCCCCTCCCAGCGACTCGGCTCCAACGTGGCCGCGGTGGATACCCTGTTCGGTGAGGGCGGGCTGCTCGTGCCGGCCGAGGAGACTGAACTCCCGTCGGGGGGTAACATTGGGATTCCAGGAGGGGGCAAGGTGCTGGCGGCCGCCTTGCGGGCCCTCGGCGACGGAAACGCGGAAGGAGAGGATGCCGAGACGGACGGCCTCGCCGAACCGCTGGATGAAGGGCTGCTGAGCCTGATCGCCTTGGATCAGGCCGACCGTTAGACGAACCGTGCCATTCCGGAGATATGTCCCCTCAAGCGGGGAGAAGTGCCCGGAAACGACCGACTCGACAGTGTCGGGGCAAACGGCACAGGAGGGGTACCCAAACCCCTCCACGTGAGGGTTTTTCGCGGTGGCTGACCCGGGGTTGGGAAAAATTTGCCCCACTCCGGATTTTTTGGCAAAACCGGGAAATTAGGCGCTTGACTGCTTTGTAGTTTCTGTCTAGTCTTGGATTTTGTGTACCGGGCGTAGAGGCGGGAAACAGCGGCCCTCGCCCGGAAATTGGCGGGCCGCGAACCGAGGAAAGTGGGAAACGAACAGCGATCCCATCCGGAACGGATTTTGATTTGTCTCGCTATGGTTCTTTGCTCTTTGAGGAGGTGTTGATATGAACAAGTGCTTCTGGGGTGCCGTCCTCGTAACGCTGGTTTGCACCGCACTGGCGGGCGCAGACACGATGATTTCGATTGACAGCCATTTCGTCGACCCGTCCGTAGACTTTTACGACGTCGACGTGCTGCTGAGCCCGATCGGCGGCGGCCCGCCGGACGTGTACAAGGACGCGGTTTTCAACCTTTTCACCGGTGATGGAAACCCGCCCGCACCGTTGGTTACGGAAGTGGTGAAGGGCGCGATCTATCTGGGGAAGGACGCTTCCATCTTCCCCAACGGCGTGACCTTGCCGGCTCGACAGGTCTCTTACAGCATCAACCTAAACATCCCTGGCGACACGGTCGAGGCCGACGGCTCTCTGGCGACCTTCACACTCGACTTGACCCCCTTGGCGCCTGGAGACAGTTTTGCGCTCGATCCCACGGTATGGGGAGGCACGATGCTCTTCCTTTCAGGCGGCGGGGTGGTCCCGGTGCAATACCTCCCGGGCTCGATCACTATCACGCCCGAGCCCGGTACCCTGGTGCTCAGCACGATGGGCCTGTTGTTCGGCCTGGCGTGGATGGGGCGGCGCCGCAAGAGCAAGGCGTAACAGCCCGTTGGTGAAACGACTCGTAGGGTGCGTGCTCGCACGCACGCGGCGAAGCGTTCGCCGAGACGAGAATGCGTGGGTGCGAGCACCCACCCTACAACCGAGCGAGACAACGCCCTGCGGTCCCTCTTGGGCCGCAGGGTTTTTTTGTCAACCGGATTCGGCCCTCCGGGGTGCCGGCCCGGATCGAAGTCGGGGTGGCTGCGGTCTTTCGCCGAGATGACGGCCGGCTCGATCAGCCACTCTGCGGCCTCAGGCTTCCCGTGCCCGGTCCTCGGTCGCGGCGCGGATCGCATCGAGGTAGGGGGCGCATCGCCGGTGGGCGGTCACGTGGGCCGCGGCCGTGTCGAAGTCCCAGCCGACCACCCAGTGGAGATAGGCCACCACGGTGCTGGGCGAGCGGTTCTTGCCCGCGCTGCAATGGACGTAGACGATGTGCCCGGCGCGGATCAGCTCGTCGAGTGCCCGGACGCAGTCGGGCAGCCTCCGTCGGAGGTCCTCCGGGTCGAAGTCCCGCACCGGGACCCGGCGCACCTCGATGCCCGCGGCCCGGTAGCCGCCCGAGAGCTCGTCCCAGTCGATGCCCCAGTAGCTCATGTCCTCGTCGGTCTGCACGTTCAACACGGCGGTCACACGGAACTGCCGCCCCAGCAGCTCGATCTCGCCGGTGGAGATGGGGCACGAGCCGACGTAGACTTGCGGCAGGACTTGGTCGAGGTCCATGGTGGTGCTACGCGGGACGGGAGCGGTGAGAAAGGGGATCGGACGAGAAACCACTCCACCATACTCGCGTGCGGACCGGGGATCAACCGCACCCCTCGCCCAGCGCGAGAAAACGCCCCCCCCGGCGTGAACCGGCGGGACGGTGATCTGTCGGACACCAGTCGGCGGGTCAAGCCGTCCGTTTCCGCCGCTTCCAGACGCAGAGCCCAAATCCCAGCAGGCCGGCCCAGACGGCCACCGCGGCGGGCTCGGGGATCACGACCTCGAACGGGAAGGTGAGGTAGACGGGGGAGTAGTACGGCTCGCCGAGCGTTCTCAGCTCGGCGCCGTGCCAGATCCAGTCTGCGGACGTGTCAAAAGCACCAACGCCGGGCCGCACCGCTGATCCCCCAATCCTGATACGGAGGACCGAAACTCTACAAGAAATATCCCATCTTCCCTCGATTGCGACCAACGATCGGGGGGGTGATCGAGCAGCCCTGCGTCCGATGGGCCGGGAAGGACCCCCCTTTAGGACGTGGCCATGGGCGCTCGTGGTGGTCCGATTCATCGGGGCCGAACGCTGCGAATACCTGGACGGCCGCATGAATGCGGTCACTGCGAACGGTGAGTGCGGCCACTACAAACGGCCCGCGGGAGCATTTACAATCGAACGGCCACGCACCTGGAGAACCGCGGCATGTCGCAACTCGAGCTCCCCGAGCGCCTCAACGCCGCCGCCCTGCTGGTCGACTCCCATCTGGAGGGGGGGCGCGGCGAGAAGCCGGCCATCCTCTGCGGCGACCGCACGGTCACCTACGCCGGGCTGCACGAGGGGGTCAACCGCACGGGCAACGCCTTGCGGGAGCTGGGGGTGCGGATCGAGGAGCGGGTGGCCATTCTGATGCACGACCGGCCCGAGTGGGCCTTCGCCTTCTTCGGCGCCATGAAAATCGGTGCCGTGGCCGTGCCCATGAACACCATGCTCAAGCCCAAGGACTACGAGTATCTGTTGAACGACAGCCGGGCCCGCGTGCTGGTGATCGACCCGGCGCTGTTGGGGGTGATCGAGCCGATCCGCAGCGAGCTGAAGTACCTCGAGCACGTGCTGGTGCGAGGGGAGGAGCCCGAGGGGTGCGAGCGTCTCGAGGACGCTTTGGCCGCGGCCTCGCCGACGCTCGAGCCGGTCGACACGAGCAAGGACGAGATGGCCTTTTGGCTCTATAGCTCGGGCACCACGGGGTTTCCCAAAGGGGCCATGCACCTGCACCACGACATGATCGTCGAGGCCGAGCTGTACGCCAAACGGACGATCGGCCTGCGGGAATCGGACGTTTCGTTTTCGGTGGCCAAGCTGTTTTTTGCGTACGGGTTGGGCAACGGGCTCTACTTCCCGCTGTACCTGGGCGGGACCACCATCTTGTTGCCCGACCGGCCCATGCCCGAGACGGTCTTCGCCCTCGTCGACCAACACCAGCCCACGGTCTTCTACAGCGTGCCGACCAGCTACGCCGCGCTGTTGCACCTGGCCGAGAAGGAGAACCGCACCAGCCTGGGACGCGTGCGCATGTGCGTTTCGGCGGGCGAGCCTCTGCCGGCGCATATCTTCGAGAAATGGGCGGAGCGGTTCGGCGTCGAGATCCTCGACGGCATCGGGTCGACCGAAATCTTGCACATCTTCATCTCGAACCGGCCGGGACAGGCCCGGGCGGGCACCACGGGCCAGGTCGTGCCGGGCTACGAGGCCAAAATCTGCGACGACGAAGGGAACGCACTGCCGCCGCGCCACGTGGGCACGCTGTACATCAAGGGGGACAGCATCGCGTCGGGCTACTGGAACAAGCACGAGCAGTCGAAGCAGACCTTCTGCGGCCAGTGGATCAACACGCACGACAAGTTCCTCATGGACGAGGACGGCTACTTCTGGTACGCCGGGCGCACCGACGACATGATGAAGGTCAGCGGCCAGGCCGTGTGGCCTGCCGAGGTGGAGAGTATCCTGCAGCGCCACCCCGCCGTGCTGGAAAGCGGCGTGGTTGGCACGGCCGACCCCGACGGCCTGATCAAGCCCGTGGCCTACGTGGTCTTAAAGGACGCCCAGTCGGGCAGCCCGGAGCTGGCCCGGGAGCTACAAGACCTCGTCAAGACAGCTACCTCGCCGCACAAGTACCCCCGGGCGGTGATCTTCGTCGAGACGCTGCCCAAGACGGCCACGGGCAAGATCCAGCGCTTCAAGCTCCGCAAGCTGGCCGGGGAGCAGACGCCGCTGCACCGGGGGGAGGAGGGGTGAGGGCGGTTCGCGCGAGCCGTAGTCTCCGGGAATTCCGCTCACCGGGGCTTGCCACTGCGGTTGTATTGTTGTAATATAAAGCAACGCACGTGGTGAGGTCGCGGGGATGCACATCATCTGGGATTTGGAGGATGAGCCGGGCGGGAATTACCAGCACATTATCGAGCATGACGTTTCCCCGGAGGAGGTCGAGGAAGTGCTGAACAATCCCGCCAACTCGACGGGCACGAGCCGATCCAGCGGGCAGCCAATCACATTCGGCTGGACTTCGACTGGCAAGCACCTGGCCGTCATTTGGGAACTGGTCGAAGAAGAACCGCGGACTGCATACCCGATCACGGCCTACCCGGTTCCCGAGCGCAGATCGCGGAGGTGACTAGCATGAACGCCAAACGCACTCACCGTAAGGTCCAACGGAGTCCGGCGGAGAAAGCGCGCCTCCGGCACTTGCGTGAGCATTTCCAGAGCACCCGGCCCACCCCCGAGGAGTTGTTGACCTCCGGGGACGTTGACGAGTTCATCACACTGGGTGAGTACCTGGAGTTGCGAGACGCAGTGAGGGCGCTTAAGCAGGAGCGAAAGCGAAAGGGACTCAGCCTGGCAGCGGTCGCCGAACGGTCACAGATGGACAAGGCGGCGATCAGCCGGCTCGAGAACGGGTTGCAGACGAATCCCACCGTCTCCACTCTGTATCGCTACGCGGCGGCCATCGATGCCCAGCTCACTTGGACCGTGCGCAGCGCCTCGTAAGGGTATTCCGTTTTGCCACGACGGGACGCGACCTCACCCCCCGCACCGGAAGCCGTCCCAATGCCCCCCACGCTCGAAACCCTCCTGAAGCTCGCCGAGTTCGACACGCCCACGATCTGCAACGTGATCGAGCTGTTCGACGTGCGCCCGCGCGACGCGGGGTTCATGGACGAACGGATCCGGTGCAACTTCCCGGAGCTGGGGCCGATGGTCGGGTTCGCGGCCACGGCCGCCTTTCGCAGCTCGGCGCCGCCGCAGGGGGGCGAGGCGTACGGCACGCTCGACAACCAAGTCCAGCGGTTCGCGGCCCTTCCCGGCCCGGCCGTGGTTGCTTTCCAGGACCTCGACGATCCGCCCATGGGGGCCACCTTCGGCGAGGTGATGTGTTCGACCTATAAGGCGTTCGGCTCGACGGGGCTGGTCACGAGCGGCGGCGGGCGGGACCTGGAACAGGTCCGCGCGCTGGAGTACCCCGTGTTCACCGGCTCGACGATCTGCTCCCACGCCTACTGCCACATCTTGCACCTGGGGCTGCCGGTCCACGTGGGCGGGCTGGTGGTGCGCGAGGGGGACCTGTTGCACGGCGACGCCAACGGAGTGACCAGCGTCCCGCCGGAGATCGCCACCGAGGTGGCCGACGTGGCCGCCGAGTTCGTGGCCGCCGAGCGGATCATCCTCGACTACGTGCAAGGCCCGGAGAAGAAGACGCTCGAACGGTTCGGCGAGGTGCAGGCCGAGTTCCGGGCGGCCGTGGCGAAGCTGGGCGAGCGCGTGCGTCGGAGGTAGAGTTCCTCAGAAGTTGGCCGCGTCGATCGTCTGCCGGTCCATGCGGTTGCCGAGCTTGGTGTAGGTGGCCGGGTCGATGGAGTAGTGGATGCTGCGGACCGAGCCGTCGCCCAGCACGAAGAGGCAACCGCCGGGGTGGGGGCTGCCGAACTCGCGAATTTTCGTGACGCCGGAGCGGTCCTGGGCGGGCAGCAGGCTCTGGTTGGCCCAGCGGTTGACGTCCCAGTCGAAACCCTCGTACATGCTCAGGTTGTCGGCCGGGTCGAGCCCGTTCTCGTAGTTGTCCGGGTTGAGGTACTTTTCGCCGACGAAGAAGGTGTTGCTGGTGCCGTCGACGACTTCGGCCTCGGCGACCTCACTGCGGAGGTAGGAGATACCCGTCAGCGAGTTGATCCACCCGGGCCAGCCCCAGGTGGTGTCGCCGGTGGCCAGATCGGGCGGCCCGGCGTAGGTCTGCACAATGTGTCCGGCGTTCACGCCGTAGTCGCTCCGCGCGTGGCCCGGCACCGGATCGGCGTTGTAGGCGTTGTAGCCGCCACCCCAGACGGCCGGGTACACGATCGGCGGCCGGCGGCTGGGGCAGTTCATCAGGCTCAACGGCGTCTCGGTCACCCGGGCCGCGGCGGCCTTCTTCTCGGCGGCGCTCTGGCCGGAGCCCTGTTGGTAGAGAACCTGCTGCTCGATGAAGGGCAGGATGTTGTAGACCCAGCCACCGGGCTGTCGGTGGTTCACGCCGCGGTCGGGGTCGCCGACCCAGAGGTACCCCCAGCCGCCGGTCGGGTACTGCCGGTGGGCCTCCTCGTGCTGGGCAAAGGCCAGCCCGATCTGCTTGAGGTTGTTGCGGCACTTGGCGGCCCGGGCCGCTTCCCGGGCCATCTGCACCGCCGGCAAGAGCAGGGCAATCAAAATGCCGATGATCGTGATCACCACCAGCAATTCGACGAGGGTAAAGCCGGCTTGGGAACGGGCCGCGCTGCGCATGATGACCTCTTGCCTGGGTCAGGAAAAAGGGGACGAGGCTAGTTTGTGCGAAGCACCCTTCGGGCCGTTCCGGCAAATTAGCCCCGTCCCCTTTTTTCCCGGCTGCTCTCTAGTTCTCCGGCTTTGCGTCGAGCACGTCTTGCAGGATGAAGTCCTTGGGGAACGGCATGTCGCGCAAGTGGAGCAGCCGACGGTAGCTCTCGATGATGTCCTGAGTGTCCTCCACGGTCGTGCTGTCGTCAAGCAGATCGGGGTACTTGTCGAACACCCGGCGCCAGGCTCGAAGCCCCTCCTCGAAGAGTTTCAAGGCGGTGTCCAGGTCGGCGTCCCGCTCCATGGCCTGGCGCCCGTAGTAGATGAGCCTCCGCGCGTCGAGCGTGTCGGGGTCCTGCTCCACCTCGGCGTGGCGGCGCCAGTACTCGAAGTTGACGATTTCGCGGTAGCGGCCGATGAACCGGGCCTCGTCCTCGGCCTGCTGGGCTTCTTTGGCCAGCTTCAGGGCCGGGGCGCGTTGGGCACGGGGCAGGTTGCGGGCCACCTCCTCGTGGCTGACCTTGATGAGCTGCTCAGCCTCAGCGGCCAGGGTCCATTGCTCTTGCGTTCGCTTGTCTTTCGGGGTATCGAGGGCCTCGCGCTGCTCCGCGGGCAAGTCGTTCCGTTTCCGCTCGATGATCTCCTCGCGCAGGCCGGGCTCTAGGGCGTCGAGCTGCTCGACTTTGTCCGCGGCGAGCTTCTCCAGGCCTTCCTTGTCGTTTAAGCGGATGGTCTTTTCGCCGCCGGAGGTGGGGATGTCCAGGGCGCCGAAGCGATGCCACTGCCGGCTGGCCTCCTCCCACGCCCCGCCGGCCACCCGGCCGAACCTGCCGTCTTCTTCGACCGCGGTGGCGTAGTTCATCTGGCACATCGGCGCTTCGGATCGGAATACCACGGGGCTCTTGCCGCCGATCGAGGCCCCCTTCTCGTCGTGCAGCCGTTCCGCTTCGCGGTACCAGCGTTGGCCCACCAGCCAGTTGTCGCGGCTGGCGTCCTGCATCTTGTAGGGGAGCCAGTCGTGGAAGTCGTCGTCCTGCTTGAAGAGGCGGCGGAACTGCTTCCTCTCGTCGGACTTGCCGATCTTCTGCGAGATGGTCCAGCCCATGTCCCAGAGGAGCTTGGGCTCCATCTCGTTGTAGCGGGTCCCCTTTTCCAAGAACTTGATCCCCCGGATCACCCAATGGTAGCGCTGGCGGAAGTCGTCGAACTCGGCCGACACGTTGTAGGAGAGGTTCCAGCTCTGGAATTCCCAGACCGAAATGAAGTTGGGCTGGAGCCGGGCAATCTGCTCGAGCACGGCCGAGAGGTTCGTCCAGTCCTTCTTCATCTTGTAGGTGTTGGCCTGTTCCCAGAGGAAGATCGTGGCCACGCCGCGCATCCCCAAGGTGGCCAACTTGATGGTCTCGCTCGTGGGGTCGATCTCGCCGAGCTGCGCCTGGTTTAGGCCGTGCTGGTCGCGGGCCCGGGCCAAGAGCCCGCCCGGCGAGCCCTTCGCGGTCTTGCTGCCCCGCGTGGCCGGGCGCCCCAGGAAGCTCAACAGCGCCAACAGCACGGCAATGGCGACCACGTAGGCGATCTTGCGGCGAAAAGCTGTCTGCGGAGTCATCGCGCGACCTCACGCGTCCTGAGGAAGAAGCAGCCGGCCAGGAACACCGGCACCAGAAAGGCCAGGGCCCGAAACGCGCACATCCCCAGCGTGGTTCCCGATACGTCATAGCCGTAGGCCACGTAGCTGGAGAAGCTGAAATCCTTCAGCGGCGGCAGGATCGTGGAGAAGACCCAGAGGAAGCCCTGGGCCACCACGTCGGCGCTCTGCACCACGGTGGTCCTCATGCTCGGCTCCATCTCCTCGACGACGTTCTGCTGGGTCAGTAGGCGCACGAAGGACTCGAACGGCCCTCCGCCGTAGGTGTCCTTCATGGCCAGCTTGCCCATGAACTCGACGAAGATCCCGCCGACCATCACCCCCGCCGTGGCGATGATCGCCACCGGCCCGCTTAGGAACGTACTCAGCACCGTTCCCGCCACGACCACCAGGAGCACCTGGAGCCAAACGCCGAAGTACCCCTTCACGTAGTTCAGCTCGAAGGAGGCGTCGCGCGCGCGGATGTACAGGTCGCGCTGGGCCGCGCCGAAGTACTGCTGCGGCGTGATGCACTGCAGCCAGATCTCCATGCGCCCGTCCTCGGTGACCAGGTCGCGGAACAGGTCCACGTTCTTGCCCTCGGCCGTCTGCAGCTCGCGGGGAATGAACTGCACGTCGACGGCGAAGTCCTTGGCGGTGAAGATCCGGGCGTCGACCTTCTCGCCCGTGTCGGGGTTGCGGACCGCGAGGCTGCCGGTGATGCCGGGGATGTTTTCCGGGTCGGAGGTGTCCCCCTTGTAGGTGCGGAAGACCTCGATCGACAGCTCCACCGGCAGCCCTTCGGGAAACTGCTCCTCCCGGATGCCCTCGAACTCCCAGATCGCCGCCGACGGCCGCCCCCCCTCGATGAAGCTGCGGTACGTCCATTCGTCCCCCACGTTGATCCCCTTCTCGACGTCCTTGCCCGTGCGGTCCCGAAAACGCAGCTTGCCGTACTTCGGCACCCGGGCGATCAGGTGGCCCCGGGGCGGGCCGATCCGGCAATCGAGCTCGGGCTTCCCCTGCGCGTCGCCCAGGTCGCCCTCGATCCGGTAGGTCATCGGATGCCAGTGTTCCTGGGCCATCTCGCTGTTCACGCGGCCCTCGGCGAGCACCTCGATCGCGACCTTGCCGTCCTTGGTCACCCGCCGGATCGGGCTGAGATAGAACGTGTGCCGGTGGTTGTGGACGTTGGTCGTCTCGAACTTCACGGGTGTCCCCGGCTCCCCCTGGGCAAACTGTTTCTGCCATTGCTTCACCGCCCGGGCCAACCGGTCCTCGGGAATCTCGTGGCGGTGCGAGAGGCCGCGGACTACGAACACGTAGCTCATCGCGCCCATCACCAACAGCAGCAGCGTGCCAACGGCCATGAACCCCAGCACCCGGCCCAAGAGGATTTCACTGGTGCGGACCGGCTTGGTCACCACCGTGTGCAGGGTCCGGTTCTTGATGTCCGCCGGCAGACTCCACGCGCTGAGGAACAAGACCAGCAAGAGCAGCGGGTAGCCGGTCGCCCAATCGAGCACGAAAGCAAGGTAAAGGCGGGCGGGCCGGTCGCTCGAAGGGTCCAGGAACCAGCCCGCAAACAATAGCACCACCACGAACAGCACGAACACCACCAGCACCTTGCGGCGGATCGACTCCTTGACGGCCAGCAAGCCCAGGGCCCCGACGCGCCGCGGGGAGGCGTGCGCCAGATCGGCCGCCACGTCGGCAACCACGTCGCCGATCGAGCGCACGGCCGCCCTCGGCCCGCTTCGCAGCGCCAGCACGATCCAGGAGATCAGCGCCACGACAATCGCCGCGCCGAGCGTCACGCCGAGGAAGTGGTAGAGCCCCCCCTGCCACCAGACGTCGCCCAAGAGCCACTGGGAGTGTGCCAGCCACCGGGCGCCCAGGTCCTTGCCGAACTCCCGGAGGGTCTCCCACGCGCCGGTCGAGCCGAACCACACCAACAGGCCGACCGGTATTGCCACGAGCACGCCCAAGGCCGCCAGGACCAGGATGCCGACCACGGACCCGCCGGTACACCGGGCCAGCCACTCGGGCCGGCGCCGGGCCGCCAAGAAAAGCAGGACCAACGCGGCCGAGAGCACCACCAGCAACGCGACCAGCGGCCCGGTGCGAAACAACGCCCCGTGCCACCAGCCCTCGCCCAAGAGCCATTCCCAAAACGTCTTCAGTTCGGCTTCGACGATCATGATTCGACTCTTCCCTCGTTCTCACGCTCTGCACGGGAACGCTCAGGCGTGGCCCCTCTCGCTCAAGCGAAATGCTGCTTCGTCTCGCTTGAGCCAGGACGCCTGCGGTCCGGCGCGGCAGCCGGGCGTCAGGCGCCTTATTGGCCGTCGCCGTCGGTCTTCGACGCCGGGCCGTTTACGCCAGTGGCGGCGACGGTCGCCTGGCCGCCCAGCGGCTCGGTCAGGGCCTCGGTCCGCCCGGTTCCCCGCACGCGGCGGCCCGGATGGGCCTCGCTCTCGCGGATGATCCGCAGGAACAGCTCTTCGAGCGTCGCGGTGGGGTGCCCCATGGAAATCACCCGGCCGCCGTGCCGCTCGATCACCCGGCGGACCTCCTCCTGCGCTTCCTGGTCCAGTCCCGACGCCCTGACCTCGGTCTCGTCGCCCACCTCCAACAGCCCGCTCACGCGGCCCAGCTCCTTCAGCTCGCCCTGGTGCAGGATGGCGATCCGGTCGCAAACATCCTGCACGTCGTCGAGCCGGTGGCTGCACATGAGGATCGTCTTGCCCTCCTCGCGCAGGCCCTTGATCAGGTCCTTCATCTCGCGAATGCCCAGGGGGTCCAGCCCCGTGGTCGGCTCGTCGAGCAGGATCAGCTCGGGGTCGTTGATCAGGGCCTGGGCCAGGCCGATCCGGCGACGCATACCCTTGGAGTATTCCTTGAGCTGGCGTTTACGGGCCCAGGCCAGCCCGACCTGCTCGATCAGCTCGAACGCCCGCTGGCGCCTCAGGGCCCGCGGCATGTTGAACAGCCGGCCGTAGAAGTCGAGCGTCTCCTCGGCGTTGAGGAAGCGGTACAGATCGGTTTCCTCGGGCAGGTAGCCGATCCGCTGGTTCTTCTCCACGTCGGTGGCCTTGCGTCCGAAGACCAGGGCCTCGCCGCTGGTGGGGAACAGTAGCCCCAGCAGGAGCTTGATCGTGGTGGTCTTGCCCGACCCGTTGGGACCCAAGAGCCCGAAAATCTCCCCGCGGCGGACTTCCAGGTCCAGGGCCTTCAGGGCCCGGACCTTCTGACGACCCCAGAAATCCCGATAGACCTTGGTGAGGTTTCGGGTCTCGATGACGACCTCGGATTGCATCGTTGGCCTCGGCGGAAGGAGCAGAGCCGGGGCGCGGAGCCCCCCCTGGAACGTGACGTTTAACTTACGCAGGCGCCCGGCCTACGGTTCGCCGACAGCCGGGAACCTCTTACTATAGCAGCCCGAGGGCCGGCATCAAGCGGCCGGAATGCCACCCGCGAGGGGATCGTATTGCGGCCATCGAAGTAGCCGTGGCGTTCCACGTTATGGAGCCGTGTCCGGAATGGTTTGACGTGGCGTCCCCTCCACCTCGATGAGAACGGCTGCTGCATTTCCAGGTGTACGACGGCCTTCCAAGGCCGTCGCCGGTGCATCGGACCCCTCGACGGCCTTCCAAGGCCGTCGCCGGTGCACCGGACCACTCGACGGCCTTGGAAGGCCGTCGTACGAAAAACAAGCCTCCGTCTGGCTTCAGCGAGAGGGCCACGGCGCAGCCGAGACAAACCCCGCGGCGTCGGGTAGGATGGCGGTTTCGACCAACCCGCCCACCCCCCAGGAGGCCGACCATGACCCGTCCGATCTGCACTGTCGCCGCTCCGCTGGCCGTGCTGCTGTTGGCCGCCACCTGGCCCGCACTGGCCCAAGAGGTGACGGCCCCGCCTAACGAAGAGCTAACCGCGCTGGACGGCCGAGTGGCCCGTTTCTTGGAAGCGGTTTCCCTGGGCCAGGCCCGGGCCGCCTACCCCGATCTCTTGAGCGGCAGCCCGCTCTTGAACCAGGAAAAGGCGCTGGCCCAGCTCGTCGAGCAGACCACGAAGCTCACCGGCAACGAGAAGTACGGTGCCTATCGCTCGCACGAGCGAATCCGGGCCAAGACCATCGGCCGCGACCTGGTGCTGCTCCGCTACCTCTACAAGTGCGAGAACTACCCGATCGTGTGGTACTTCACTTTCTACCGCACGGCCCCCTCCGGCGCGGCCACCGCCCCGAGCTGGCGGGTGATCACGGTCCGGTTCGACACGGACCTCGATCTGCTCGAGTACGCGGAGTAGGGAGCATTAACCCCATGACACACCGGCTACTTCAGGTGCGGCCGGACCAGGTCGGACCAGAGCCGGTAACCGGCCGCGTTCAGATGCAGGCCGTCGTCGCGGAACAGCTCCTTCTTCGGCTTCCCGTCCGGGCCGATCATGGGCGGGTCGATGTCGACGAACACAAGCCGCTCGTCGGACTGGCAAACCTCCCGGATCATCCGGTTCGCCTTGCGCATCTTGTCGACGAGCTGCCAGCGGCGGATGCTCGGCTTGATGGCCACGAAGACGATCCGCGTTTTCGGCAGGGCGGCGTGGACCTTGGCCGTGAACCGGCGGAAGTCGGCCAGCACCTGCTCGGGCGTCTTGCCGTGGGCGACGTCGTTGTCGCCGGCGTAGAACACGATCACCCGCGGCTCGTAGGGAATCACGATCCGCTCGGCGAACCGGACCGAGTCGGCGATCTCCGAGCCGCCGAAGCCGCGATTGATCGCTTCGACGTCGGGAAACCACTCTTTCACGTTCCAGCCGACGATGCTCGAGCTGCCCAGGAACAGGACGGCGTTCTTGGGCGGAGACTGCCGGGTGTCCTGCTGCTCGAACCGTTGGATGGTCTTCTCCCAGCGGTTCGGCGCCGCTTCGGGCTCCGCGGCCCCGGCCGTGGCGAATCCCAAGTGCAGTGCCGCGACCGCGGCGGCCGCCATGACCGAGCAAGCGAGCCGGTTGGTATGACGTGGTGTGGTCATGGTGCGCTCCTAGTCGTGTGAAAGCTGTGAAACCACGAAGCCGCCGCGTGGACGCGGCGGCTAAGCGGCAGACCCGCCCGCCGCCACCCCTTCCCCCGCGGGCTTCCGCCCGCGGCTATCAACACCCCACCCCTAAACCCCTCGTATCCTCTCCGTCCCCTCCTTTCTCCAACTCTCCCTCTCTCTGTCTCTGCGTCGCTCCCCTACTCGATCCGCCCCTCGACGTACTCGATGGCCTTCCGGAGCTGCCGGTCGACGAACGGCTCGGCCGCCTCGCCGTTGGAGCCGCCGTCGGGCTCGGGCTGCTGGCCCACGTCCCGCTGGCGGCGCCAGGTGCGCAGGCGCGAAAGCTCCTCGCCCTCGACGACCACTTCGTAGCCCGGCGTAGGTGATACACCCCACTCAGCGTCGTCCGGGTCGTCTTCGCCGCGGTGGATGTTCTTGCCGCTGGGACGCCAATAGCTGCGCGTGGTCAGCTTCAAGGCTCCGCGCTCGCCCTCCAGGTTGATGATCTCTTGCACGGTCCCCTTGCCGTACGTCCGCTGGCCGACGATCGCGACCCGGCCCGGGGCGTTGTCCTGGAGGCAGGCGGCCACGATCTCGCTGGCGCTGGCCGTGGCCCCGTTGACCAGCACGGCCATGGGGAGCGGGGGATAGGTCCCCTTGGCCGTGGCCCGGCGCTCGTCGACGATCCGCTCGCGCCGGTCGCGCGTGGTGACGATCACGCCCGAGGAGATGAACATGTCGGCGACTTCGACCGCCGTTTCCAGCAGCCCGCCGGGGTCGTCGCGCAGATCGAGGATCAGGCCCCGCACGCTCTTGGACATCAGCTCGTCGAGGGCCCGGCGCAGCTCCTTGGGCGTGTGCTCGGTGAACGAGGTGACGCGGACGTAGCCGACGCGAGGGTCTTCTTCGAGGGTGAAGCTCCAAGAGCCGTCGGGCAGCCGCGTATCGCCCAGCACGGTGTCGACCTGGATCTTCGCCCGGACGAGTTCCACCTGGGTCGGCTGCTGGTCCCCCTCGTGCAGGACGGAGAGCGTGACGGTTTGGCCGGGCCGGCCCCGCATCAAGCGCACGGCGTCCTGAAGCGACATGCCCTGGGTGCTCCGCCCGTCGATCCGCAGGATCTTGTCGCCGGCGCGGATGCCCGCCCGATAGGCCGGCGTTCCCACCAGCGGGCTCATGACGACCAGTTGGTTGGTTTTCCGGTCGAGGCCCACTTCCATGCCCACCCCGCCGAACTCTTGGTCGAGGGTTTCGTTGAAGCCCTGGATCGCGCGGGGGCTGATGTAGGCGGAGTGCTCGTCGTTGAGCCGTTCGAGCATGCCCTGGACGGCCCCTTCGAACAGGGTCTGCCGATCGACCTCTTCCAGGGCCCGGTGCTCGATCGTCTCCATCGCGCCGACCAGCACGCGCCCGGCGTCG